>Ga0308160_10000475_pt1 | contig 76841 bp, 102 predicted proteins | sample PhyFR1_FD_201036 | JGI IMG/M metagenome (GOLD analysis project Ga0308160, IMG submission 201036) | Phyllosphere microbial communities from UC Gill Tract Community Farm, Albany, California, United States - DLSLF.R1 | ecosystem: Host-associated > Plants > Phyllosphere > Unclassified | place... | reverse complement strand
GAGGGAGAAGAGACGCACCTCGCTGCTTGCTGGACGATGCGCCGCTGCTGAGATCCTTGAGAACGTCGGCGGCGAGGCTCATGTCGTGGATGTCCCGGAGACCGTTCGGCAGGGCCGGTGCGCCGAGCGTGGGGTCCTTGCGCCGCGACTTTGCTTTGCCGTCTGTGGGAAGGAAAGCGAATAGTTAGCACGATGCCAGGACCGTACTAACGTAAGTGAGGCCCTACTGGACGGGCCGGCCTCAGCTGGCGTGGCCTCCTTGCCGGCAGGCGGTGTGGCGCATAGGCACTTGACATGGACCGCCTTCGACTTGCGCAGCTCCCGGCAGTGCTCGCACTGCTTGACCGGCCGGCCCTTCTTCGCGACCTCCTGTGGTCACCGGCAGATTAAACGAGGTCAATAATGGTGAGGAGCACGGATGAGGACCGCGACGACGTACAAAGAGGGGACCTAGAGGGTTTAGCGCGGACGAGGAGGGGCACGGACACATCCGGCGGAAGCAAGTCCCAGGGCGTCAGTCGAACCATTTTACGCCCAGTCTGCGGTAGAGCAGCAGAACAGGAAGGACAAACGGTCATGATGAAGACACGATGACGAGCGATGGCCCTTGATGCAAGCTTGGCTAAGGAGGGGCGAGGGGAGGCGGAGGAAAGCACCAGGTCAGCGTTCACGCCGCACCGCACGGGCTCGCCCGCAGCTGACGGCGCCCTTCTTTGGCCGTCGGCCGACTCACCAGGCATACTTCGTCTGGAGGAAAGCTTGGTCAGTCGAGGTGTCACACTCAGCAGGACCAAGTACAGACGCACCTCGTTGATGAGCTAGATGACAGTGGGCAGCACAGGCGGTCAGCTCGGGCAGTAAGAGGCAGCCCGCCGGGGGCACGGCCGATCTTCGGCGTCGCCGGCGGGAGAGACGCACCACCATGACTCCGCTCGCTATCGCCCTTGCGCGAGGTCTCCAGCCGGATCTGACCGTCGGAGAGCGGCCTGCGCGTTCGTCTCGAGCTGGCTGGGTCGACGTCTAGCTTTATGGGAAGAAGAGGGGAAGCTCAGGCGGGATGGACGTATGGGGCAGCCGGGCGACCGTGCGACCACCTTGCCGGCGCCCCCCAAGGCCGGCCGGCCCGCGGGCCTGCCTGACCTCTGCCCGTCCTCAACCTTACCAGCCTAACCCCCATCTCGTCGACCCTTGTCGTTCTACACACCTACCGAGGCTCATGTCCAACATCCTCGACACGCTCAGCCCTTCAGCGACCTCGAAACCGGTCGAGGACTGTCCCTCGTGCCGCGTCATTGGCGGCCTGACGCTCACCCTCCTCGGCGGATACGGCCTTGGGCAGTCCCTCAAGCAGGCGAGAGAGCTCGCCAGGGCCGCCGCCAATGGGACGCCGCCCATCCCGGGAGGCCCGACGAAGCGCGGCCTGGCCATCATGGGCATCTTTGGCGTCGGTACGTGTTCTGCTTCCTTCGCTCCGTCGACGAGCCTCCTGACAGACGCGTGAGCTGATCCTTGCGTGGCTTACACCATCCAGGCGCGACGATTCTCGGCGTCGGCCGCTTCGCCGGCCTGCAGTACAAGGACGGCGAGCTGCTGACCATGCCCGAGCAAGCCGCTAGGGCTTCTGCGCAAGAGTCCGGGGCGTAGAAGGTAAAGATGCGCCGACGACGGTCATCATTTGTGCGTCCACATTCGTCCGGGTGTGCATTCGCGGCGATCGACATCCCAGCCCGCCGAAGCTGACCATCAAGGTCATACTCCGTGCACTTAGTCACCAACCAGCGCCACTGCTCGTCACCCAGCCGATTCGGCCATCTCGTGGATCGCGCCACTTCACCAACCTCTCGACCGGGCGGCGCAAGCCGTGTGCGGTCGCGGTGCACGCATTGCACGAGCTCGGCCGCCGCCGGCGAGTCGTCCCATCGTCGCCATCTTGGACTGCTCCGGTCGACTCGTGCGCTCGCACCATGCGAGGCAGCAATATGCCGCGTCGCAGTCGCCGAGCAACGATCGATGGACGATGCGTTGTTTGCGGATCAGCCCGCGCAAAACAAGCCGACGAGCGAAAGCGCGGTGGCACAGTCGGACCCGCAGCTACGCCTCCTGAGCTGCAGATGCTCGCTCCCACGGCTTGGGTACGGCTGGCGTCGAGTTGATCGGCCCTCGCATTGCCTAGAAATTCGAGCGGGAGGGTCGTGGAGAGGGTCAGCCCATCGCGCACAGAGCTCGGTCGCGCCCGCTGGCCATGGTGGAGAATGGGATCGTACCGCATCAGCCTCTGGGTGAATCGTCACGTCGTCAACGTCGACGCCGACGAGCTCGCCCCCTCGGCCGGCGGCGATGAGCGCCCCGATTTGAGCGAAACCCTGCGGCGCCCGCGGGCCGTCCTTGGCGTCGTCCTCGGTAGCCGCGGCAGCGAGCGTCGGCAGGAGGGACCGGGCGGGAGGAGCATGTGGGACGCGAAGCTGCTCCGTCTCGGGCTGTGAGCGAGCGAGGTGCGCTTTGTAGGCGTCCAGCGACAGGGGTTCGATCGTCCTGAGGGAGATGAGGGATCCGCGCAGGCTGCCTGGGTCAGCATCCGACCGGCGAAGCTGAGCAGAGATGCCGGCATCGACCTACCGCGAGTAGTACTGCACCTTGGCTCTCAGGAGGACTGCCTCTCGCTGATCTGCCGGCAGGGCGCCCGCAAGCTCGAGCTTGTTGAGGAGAGGCGTGACGACGGCCTGGCGAGGAGGTGAGGCGGATGAGGTGGTCAGCTGGCCCCTTCCGGTAAGGCCGGCCTCCCGAGAGGCCCTCGCACCTCGAAGTCCTCAGTCCGAAAGTCGTAGGCGTCAAAGCGCGCAAAGAGCGCCTGCTCGTCGGCATCAGCAGCCGTCGTCGCCGAGGTCGTCGAGGTCGCCGTCGTCGAGGTCCAGGTCATGGCTGCATGCGACGAACGGGGTCCTGTCGTCGCTGTCGGCCGAGACGACAAGCTGGCCCGGCCTGCGGCCGAAATGCCCGCTGCCGCGGTGTCTCTGCCGGCGGCCTGCGCGCCGGCTCTCCCTCCCCCCTTTGCGCCGAGGCCAAACGCTCTTCCCCTCGCCCGTCGACTCTTGCCCGCCACCTTCCAGCCCCCTAACCATCTCTCTCGCTCCATCGCCCGATCCGTTCGATGGCCGACGGACCTAGCGACGCCCCGTCCTTCCCGCTCCAGGCCATCTCGCCCCTGTGCCAGATCATCTTCTCGCGCGCTCTCCCTCGAGCGCCCAAGTACCCCTTGCTCGACCCCCGGCCAGGCTCGTCAGACGAGGACGACGTCCGGACCTCGCTCCTCGCTCTCGCGCTCGTCTCCAAGGGTGCGTGCTCTCCTCGCAGCCACTTTCGACAGAGGCGAAGCACAGATGCGCCTCTCGCTCTGGGCGGGCTCGCCTCGCAGGTCAAAGCTCCCTCAGCTGACCCTTTGCCTCCTCCCACAACTTCTTGTGCCCGCCCACGCGGGACGCCGCACCCAACCACGTTCAAATCAAATCCGAACCTCCGTCACCTTCTTCCCCACCGCTTTTGCATACACCTTCGGCAGAGTTCTACTACACCTCGCGACCCTGGCTCTGGCGGCTGCTTCGCATCTCACGCCCTCGCGGCTGGGTCGGCGTCGTCCACAAGCTCGGCGGCGAGCAGCCGGGCATCCGCGTTGGCTCCGGCGGCGAGACGTTTGCCGACGGCTCCGTCCCCGTCTCGCGCGCCGTCTCGCCCAACCGGACGTCCTCGGGCACCTCTAACGGTCCGATCACGCCTGCCGCCGCGCTTGCCAACGTTGGCCTCGCGGCTCTTGAGAGTGTCAACGGCGCCGGGGGGAATGGAGGCAAGGCTCCTGCAAACGGTGGCGGAGGCGGCGGCGGCGGCGGTCCCGCCGGGAGCAACGGCGGCGGCAGCGACAGCCTGCAGGTCCTCGCCCTCCAGCGGACGCGGTCGCAGTCGATTGAGCGCACCTCGGCCTTCATCAGCGCCCAGCTGGCCGCGCTCCAGACGGCCTCGACGTCACACCGCTCGCAGGCTGGCTCGTCGGACTCGCCTGACTCGTCGCCTGACCGGCTCGAGGAGGCCCGGCACGAGTTCTCCGAGGGGCCGTCGCGCAGGCTCGAGCGCTCGCCTTCCCGAGGGAGTGCGATCCCGCCCGCACTCAGGCGAGGCGACAGTGTCGGTAGTCACAGGCGGCTGACCCAAAGCCCGGAGCGTATCGGCCGGAGCCGGGTCCGGGGCGACTTCCCCGGTATCGGCGAGCGGGGCATGAGCATCGACTCGCTCACGGTTGACGAGCTGCCGGTCGCGCCACGTACGTTGCCGGTCCATCTGATCCTCTTCTGACATCTTTGACTGGTCTGATCTGACGAGCTGGCGTTGCGCTTTTGTTCACAGTGGTTCCGCCGATCCCGACGACATACGAGCCGCTGCACGTCTGCTACCCGTCCTCGCCCGGCGTCGTCAACGCCTCCGAGTCGGCTTTTGAGTGGCCCGCGCCGCCCTCAACCGTCTACGCGCCGACCGAGTACGACGACGAGGAGCACCCAGACATGGCTCAGTTCCTCTACTCGCTTAACGAGGCCGGCCTGCCAACGCGGCTGCTCAGCTTCGACAAGTTTCGGACGACTGGCCTCCAGCGCAGTCTTGACGAGGGTCTCACCGGCCGCTTCGTCACGGCCGATCGGCTCGGTCTCGTCCTCAAAGGCCTCGGCAACCTCGAGGCGTTTGGCGCGACCGAGTAGTGCGTCCTCTCTCTCGCTCGATGTGTCAGGTACATGCGACAATAGTTGACCCACCTGCCGTCCTCTTCAGCATGGACTCGGCGCTCAACCTCGCCAACCTCATCTCGCTCTTCTTCCGTGGCGTGCCGCATCTACCGGCGTTCCTCCGGGAGTCGGACGAGTGGGAGCATCTCGTCTTCTTCCGGCCGCTCATCGCCCTCGACCTCACCGGCGTCAACTCGCGCGTCTTCCAGACGGCACTCCGGACTTTCGTTGCCACCTTTATCCAGCCCGAGCAGGTGGAGGACCATGGAGAGAGCGGCTTCTACCTACCCGACTACCAGCCAGTCGCCGACCGCATCGAGTTTTCGATCGAGCGCCTCTGCCTGCACTCGTGCAAGTTCATCTCGGCCTACGACCTGACGGCCATCATCTCGTGCTGCGCCAACTTGACGCACCTCGACCTGTCGTACACGCGCATCTCGAGCCTCGAGGAGATCCAGGCGTTCAAGCTGCGCAGCCTCAGTCTCGCCCGCTGCACCAAGCTCACTGGGGCTGACATCACCCAGTGCGTCCGCAGTCACCTTTGTTGGTCGACGAGTGATCGCTCATCACCCGCTGTTGTTCTCTTTCGCTGCAGGTTCCTTCTCCACCCCAACCGGTCGTACCTGCGGCAGCTCAACCTGTACGGCTCGATGTCGTTCCCGTCGCCGCTCTCGGCCGCCGACGTCACGACCATCTTTGAACTCTCGCCCGCTTTCACCTCGAAGAAGCTGCGGTACCTCGACATGTCGTCGTCACCCATCAACGCGTCGCACCTCGCGCTTCTCCAGGCCCAGCCGCAGCTCGTCTCGCTTGGTCTCTCGCACATCCCGCTCCTGCCCCTGCGCGACCTGACGGCCTTCATCAAGGAGAAGGCGCCACAGATCGAGATTCTTACGCTCACCAACTCGACGCCCGAGATCACGCGGCCGGCTAACTCGGCCGCCGGCATGGTCGTCGTCTACTCGCTCCTCATCAACCCTCTCACCTCGAGCCCGCTCTGGTTCGACCTCGCCAACCCGCCGCCGCCGCCGCCCGGCCGGCTGCGCGTCATCGAGCTGGCCGCGCCGCTGCTCAAGAACTTGGCCAAGGCCAAGGGCGCCGCTTGGCGTGTCATTCGGTCGAACGGCACCCGTGGCTGGTGCGTCAGAAACTCTCCCTCGAGCGATGCGCCGCTTGCGATGCTGACTCTTCCTCATCTTCCTCAGGCTCGTCGACACCTCGTCCGGCTGGGCCTCGTCGTCGCTGACCGACATCAACAAGCGGCCGCCTTTCCCGCGGTCCGAAGAGGCGCCCCAGTGGCGGCGCGGCCAGATCCCGCCGACGCACCCATGGCGGCGATACCTGTGCATGCTGTCAGACTCGGACGGCAAGGTTGACAGCACGATCGGCTTCCACTCGCGCAAGATGGAAGTCCTCCTCGGCGAGGGCCTGCTCGCCCGCGAGGGCGGGCTCTACTCGGGACACGCCTTCGCCAACGACTAAGCGGCCCGGATACCGCTCGCCTCGACGAGCAAGGTCTGCGCGTGGGCCTCCGATTCACGATATACCCCTCTTGCAGCGCAAGACCATCCCGCCCCTCTTCCACTTTCATCATCTCCTCAATCACTCCATCAGCCTCCGCAAGCAATCTACTTAGCCCTTCCTTCTCGCAAGTTTGAACCTACTTAAAAACGACGCGTCCCGGCGTCGGGCGCCGTACAAAGCCCTCTCATCCTCTCCCGCACCTGCCCTCCGACTCCAAGCCCCACGTACCTGTCCTGACGTCCCTCTTACGAGCGCCCAAAACTGCTCTCCTCCTCTCCCGTTTCTAATGGTCCCCTCAACGACTCTCTCCGACCGCAATGACATGATCATCTGACGCTCCCCTCGCTCGAGTGTCTCACTCATCGTCACCGTCGGTCCATGCATGGAACCATGCGCGCACCTCGTCCGTCATCTCTGATCGCGAGCGACCGGCACCGGTCGGCGCTGGGTACGATCCGGCGCTGGCGCACGTCTCCAGCTTCTTAAGCTCTTCGAGCAAACCGACGGGGGTTGGCGGCGTCGTCGTCGAGCGCCCGACCTGCTCGGCGAGTTTGCCCCACTTCTCGACCGAGTCGTCGAAAGGGCCAGAGCAGATCCCAAGTCCCGCAATCACCTCGAGGTAATTGGTCCAGTCTGTTGCCGTGGCTGGTCTCCGGTGATCGACGACATTGCAACTGTCCGTGTCACGAAGGAGCGACCTCTTGACCGTCTCCGCGATGAGGTCGGGCGACTGCCAAGCAGGACGGAAGCCCTCGAGCCGGGGCAGGCGGCCAACCCTCAGACTGATCCGCAGCATGCGAGGAATCGCGGCGGCTGGATCCCAGCGACCGGTGCGCGAGTGAGCAGAGAGGTCGCCGATGCGGTGGATGATGACCGGCACAGGATGGTCCAACAGGGCTAGTTGATGCAGAACGGTCTGTGGGTTGGACGGTCGGCTGTTAGTCACCAAAGTAGATCACGAGCGGAAGCACCCGTACCTCCATCAGCCACTGCGACCGGACAAAAGGGCTCGACCCGGCCATCTTCGGATCGACGGATGACCAGCCATCATGCGTCGCGGATGCGATGGACGTCGGCTGACTGTCGTGCAACCGAGACGTCGTGAGCCAGTGGAACGCCTTGAGTCGGCCGGCCGCGCAGAAATTGAACAGGTCCAGTGTGGCTGCAGGCAGTGAGCGGAAAATGAGTACGGCACTGCGGCCCTCGCGATCCACTGTAATAGACGCACGTCGCACGCAAGCTTGCTCGTAAGCTGCCAGCGACTCGTCTGCGTCCGATCTCCAGTCGGCAGCGACGACGTCTGTCACTCCGCCGGACAGACGCTCCTTGTCGCTCGAGTTGAGACCCCAGTTGGGATGCCTCGGATCGACAGCGAGCACTTCGAGCTCAACGCCTGCCGCATAGAAGCGAGGGACGTCGTATCCGCTCAGCGTGAGGTGTTGCAGCAGGCTGGCCAGTGCGCGCTCGTCCGTCGTCTCGGGCACCAGACAAGTGATCTTGTCGACGTCGGCGTCGTCCTTGGTAAGCGTCTCCAGGAGCGCACAACCGATGGGACAGGCTGCACCGGTCAGCAGGATGTGCCGATCGTACGAGGGCCTGCTGTAGAGGCCGGGTGGAGGTTGAGAGGCACTCGCGACCAGGTCGGCGACCTTGGCCTCCGCGATGGCCGGCCAGTCAACATCAGTGGGCTCGCGTCCGAAGAACGAGCCAGCTTGCTGCGCGAGCGTCTCGAGCAGGTCGCCAAGGGTGTCGGTCGATTGAAGCCTGAAGGCCGTCGGTCGCAGGTTCGTCTGCGCAGCGAGCGCCTCAGCAAACGCTGCTAGCAGGCCGTCGGTTGTGGCACCGAGGGAGGACAAGGGGACGTCATCGATGGGTAGGGTCGAGACGACGGCTTCGACCAGGATCCGTCTGACCTCGAGGTCGGAAGCTGAGCCCCTGTGCGCCATGGTTGCTCCTGAGCAGATAGGTCGAGCTAACCTGCAGCTGGAGCCTGATGCCGTCGATGCTTGATTATGACTCGAGCGTCGCGCCACAGCGAAGCTTTGTATAATTGGCCGTACGAGAGATCGAAGCACTCCTCGGCTGTGAGCTCTGAGGGCTTGTGCGACGGCCGCCAGCAACAGAGGTTCAGTTAGAGCTGAGGTCGAGCAGTCAGGGCATCGCTGCCGGCAGAGTCTGTCAGCCGGGCGCACCTCAAGCAGACCACGACAGCCACACTTTCGAGCCGGATAAGCGTCGGTCGGATCGAGTGCTCCTTGTTGCTGGTCTGAGCGCCTTCGTCTTGGAGAACGTGATGGTATAGCAGACGCAGACGAGCCTTCACTGCTCGCGAGCTCATGAGCGGGTGGGCCCCGTAGCCGCGCAGCAGAAGGCCGCCCGCCGCCCGTCATCGGCCAACCTCGCTCTCGTCCGTGCAGGACGACACATGCGAGGATCAGCTGCTAGATGTTGCGCCATAAGATCGTGCCCTGCTCAGCTCAGCGTCCTCCCCCCGCCTCCCGTGATGCCAGCTGCCGGTCGAACTCTCGCTCAGCCTGCCGACTGAAGCCTGGAGGGACGGCCGAGGAGCACGCACGGCGTCAGGACGCTGTTCTCATCACAGAGAGAGCGGGTGCAAGCCGAAGGGAATAAGGCTTTACGAGTGACATCGCCTAGACTGATCCCCTTGGATTCGACGAGGGTGACGAGCTCGCCATCCGCGACGGATGAAGTGCGCCGCGCAGCGATCCACGTGGAGGCCAGCGACGTGCGCGTGACCGCCTCTTGGACCTCGGGCCTGCGATGGATGCGTGGAAGGAAGGCTAAGTGATACGTCGAAGGGGCAAAGCGCACGAGACGTACCCGTGAAGAAGGTCCAGACCACAGATAACCGAGCGCTCCCTTCGGCTGCCTCGACCGCCTTTATGTTTCCACGGGCCGTTCATGAGCGCCTCGCCGCCGTTGAGCCGGACAAGCGCCGAGACGGGTGCGTTCTTCACAGGGCTCGGAGCCAAGGCTGGACGTGGCGGGGTCGAGAAGGTTGATAGAAGCGAGACGGCCGATGGCGAGCGAGACAGCGTCGGCTTGGTCGGCGAGGTTGTGAACGAGCGATGGTCGACTGAGTTCTCGGGCTGAAGGCCGTTGGAGGCGACAGGCTCAGCTGTCGGCGGACGTGGCGCTTTGCTGGGTTCGAGGGCGGTTCGAAGAACCTCGAGGGATGGATGCTGCGCGGCGTCGACCGACGAAGGTAAGTAGGCAAAGAGCTTCCGGGTCGAGCTGGGTGTCGATTCCTCGGGAAGCTGGCAAAAGGATCGGTCAGAAGAATTCTGTTTCTAGTTCGGTATTGACCGGATCAAGCGACGTACCAGTGTCATCGCAACCTTGCGCATCCTCCTCTGGCCGTGCTCCTGCAGCCAAACCGGCGTCTCCGACCATCGCAGCGTCACCGGTTCCGGCGGAGGCAGAGCCTGCTCCATGGCCTCTTTCAGCGTCGACTCATCGACCGCATCGTCGAGCGGCTTTTGACTCGTTGAAAGCTCCAAGGGTGATGCTAGTGGCGGAGAGACGGCCGAAGTGGAAGCGGAGTTGTCCGACGCCGCAACCGCAGTCTTGGGGTCTTGCAGGCGAGGCGGCAACCGGGCTGGAGCAGGCGTCGGAGGCGTAGAAGACCCAAATGAGAGCAGGTCGACCGTCGCCTTCTTCCAGAGTGATGACGAGGGAAAGGAACTCTTGCGCTCGGTGACGGTGACGGCCGGCGGCGGCGGGGCGGCACGCGCTGTCGAGCTGCTACTGCTCTTTCCTAGACCAAGCGTCAGGCTCGACATTCCCGAGCCAAGACCACCGAGTCCATCCCACCAGCTGCTGATCGCAGTCCCGTTGCCCCGCTTGGAGTCCTTGTGCGGCCCGGACGCCTCGCGCGAGACCTCTGGGCCCGACTCTTGGTCCGCGGGCGGCGGTACGAGCGAGAGCAGGTGATGCAGCAGCTCTACGGGCAGCTGTTTGGATGGCGATGCCGTTATTCTCGTAGGCGACAGCAAGGCGTACGGAGCAGGCAGATCGGCCTCTGCCCCGATCGGCGCAGCGACGATGGATGGCAAGGCGAGGCCGTGTGAGTCGGCTAGGAGAGACGAAGCGCGGACAGCAAAGCGCTCGATCCACTCGCTCCAGTAGCGCTCGACCGCCGATCGTAGCTTGCGCCTGGCACGCATGTCTGCTTCTGACTCGTCCTCTGGACACGAGGCCGGAAGAAGGCCGGAGAGCGGGCCGTGGAGGAGATAGAAGCGCTCACACGCTTGCCGCATGACGGCCTTGAGGGCCGATACCGGCGGGAGGGGATCGACTAAGGCGCTTGGTTCGCCCTGGGTGAGAGGAGGAGGAGAAGATACTGCAAAACGGACGTGGAGCTTGAAGGAGGCCTCGAGGGTAAGGGTGAGCATTGTCGATGCTGTTGAGGTGACGACCGTCGTCCCGTCGTTGGCGATCTCGCCGTCGTCAGGCTGGCCCGTCGACTTGGCCGGAGAGATCATGCTTTAAGCCATGGCACGAAGCAGGATCAGCCAGCGGCTCGTCGTCGTTGGGACGCTGCCTGTCGACCGTCAAGAGGCACTCACTCGACAAAGTTCTCGAGGCCCTTGGCGAGGCCGAGGCTCCGGAGCATGCCGTCGCGGGTGCCGACGTTGTCGCTCGACGAGTAGAAGGCGACCTGAGCGGCCTCGTGCGCGTCTTCATCCTTGTCGCCGCTCGGCTTGGTCGCTTGGACCGGAGGGAGCAAAGGCGAGTACAGCAGGAGGTGGCCAACGGCGACCATGGAGTCCTGGCAGAGCGCTGATGGGGGGTTCAGGTCGACGTTGGCACGGCGAGGGGCGGCGAGCTGGCTGGCGCGCGGCCGACGATGACCGGCGGGCGCAGCCGGACAGGGGTCGGGCGGTCAGCCACGTCTCTCTCTCTCTCTCTCTCTCTCTCTCTCTCTCTCTCTCTCTCTCCTTCTTCCGAGAACTTACGCGCGAAGGCTGGGAGCAGCTCGCGAGGCTTCCTGCCGAAAAGTCTCAGCAGTTTCGCAAACCGTTGCGGCTTCCTCGTAGGAGACGGGCTCTTGACATGTCGGCGACGCCCAAGCGCGCCCGGAGCCGCAACCGACTCTCAGACCTCCAGACTGATTGACTGCCGAGACCGGCCAGCATCAGATGATGGGGCACGTCGACGAGCCTGGCTCGGAGTGCAGTTTCTAGCTGTATGCAAGGGATGTCTATCCCCAGTCGTCGTCGTCGTTCGGCGACGGGGAAGGCGGCGCCGCCAGCCCTGGTCCGCCCCACGCGGCGCCGGCGCCGGCGGACGACGCCGAAAGGCAGCTGGGCAGCGCGCGACGCGCTCGGAGGGGTCGGTTGCCTCCTGACCTTCACATTCGTTCGACGTCTCCTCTCTAGGTTCCAAGCAGGCTCAGCCAGGCACACAGCTAGAAGGAATATGTCTTACGCTGCCGTACCGCCGTCGCCCAAGAGGGCGAGCGCCGTGCCGGGGCCATCGACCTCGGCCAGGACATCCGCCAGCTCGCCTCTCCTCGAGGACGCTCTTCACCAGGAGCGTCCGGAGCCGATCAGCAACGGGCCGAGCGACCTCGATGTCTATGCGGGCGGCAGCGCGACCATTTTTTCAGCCGTGTCGAAGTGAGTGCGCTTGAAGCTGCGGCCGAGCTCATCAGGCTGGCTGACGTGATGCCCGACCTTACAGCCTGGCGAACACCATCCTCGTACGCGCTTTCCCTTCTGATAGCATGGGCTGAACGAGAGGGACCTAACGTGTGCCCCTCTCCAATGCAACGCAGGGCACCGGAATGCTGGCCTTCCCGTACGCGTTCTCTCAGGTCGGCATTGTCCCTGGCATGATCTCCTGTGCGTGCGCCGAGCTCGTCCCTTGTCGACCGCTTGCGCGACGCGCGCTTGCCCGCAGTTACTTACTCGGGCTTGACCACTTCATTCAGGCGCGACCTCTGGCTGCACTGCGGGTTTCGGCCTCTATCTCCTCTCCGTCTGCGCGGCCGAGGTCCGGCCACTCCGCGCGAGCAGCTTCAACGCGGTCTCCCTGATGACATTTGGGCCGGCGGCGACCGTTTTCTTCGACGCGGCCATCGCGATCAAGGTCAGCCCCTCTTGCTCAAGCTCTGCCAGCGATCATTGGCTTCCATCAATTGAAGCCTCTTCTCGTTTTGTATCGGTCCCTGCAGTGCTTTGGTGTCTCCTGCTCGTACCTCATCATCGTCAAGACCCTGACGCCGCCAGCGCTCACGACGATCTACAACCTGCTCACGTCTGATGACAATGTGCCCCCGGCCATCCTGCGGTCCGGGCCATTCTGGCTGCTGGCTTCGATGGCGCTCGCCATCCCGCTCTCGTTCTTCAAGCGGCTCGACTCGTACGTGTCGGCCTCGAACTTGCCGCGCCGGTCGACGTGCTGACCTGCCCACTTTGCCTGCATCTAGACTGCGCTTCACGAGCCAGGCCGCGCTCGTGTTCATCCTCTACATGCTGGCCATCGTCGTCTGGTACTTCTTCCAGCGACACGGCGACCGCGGTGAGATGGCGCCCTCGGGTCCCGTCCAATACTTCCGGTGGAGCCACGGCGCCATCGGCTCGTTCCCGTGCGTCGTCCTGCGCATTACTCTCGCCTGGCGTCGCAGGCGCTGATCTCTCGTGGCCCGTGCGACGCTTCGCATCACAGCGTCCAGGTCTTTGCCTTCACATGCGGGCAGAACCTCTTCCCTTGCTTCAACGAGCTTCAGAACAACACGCAGCGGCGCATGAACACTGTCATTGGCTCGTCGATCGGCGGCGCGACCGTCATCTACGAGATCCTAGCTCTGGCCGGCGTGCGTTTTCTGCCTCCTCGTCGACTGGCCGTCTGCTTCAGCTGGCAGTCGCTCATCACCCTTGACCCATACAGTACCTGACGTTCGGCTCGAACGTCGCGTCCAACATTCTCGTCATGTACCCGCATTCGTCCCTCTTCGTCGCGATCGGTCGGCTCGGCATCGTCCTTATGGTGATCGCCTCCTACCCTCTCCAAGTCCATCCGTGCCGGGCTGCGCTCGACAAAATCCTCGCGACTATCCTGTCGCAGGGCGACGAGGTTGAGCTCGAGGGCGTGCCGGACGACGAGCCCGACGCGGACGACACGAACGCTGCGGGCGAGACTGGCGGAGGCGTCGCGGTCAAGCGCGTCAAGGAGATGGGACGAGCTCGCTTCATCGCCCTCACGGCGGGCATCGTCACCGTCGGTCTGGCGGTGGCCCTCACGGTCGACGAGCTCGAGACGGGTGAGTATTACAACTTCATCTGGACGCCGCTTCTCGAACACGATCTGACTCCTAGCGACTGCTACGCTTGCCGTCCAGTCTTGTCCTTCGTCGGCGCGACGGGCTCGACCATCATCTCATTCATCCTCCCTGGGCTCTTCTACTTCAAGCTCTTCCGTAAAAACGACGGCGTGCCTCGGCTGCTGACTTGGGCCGCGCTCGCACTCGCTATCTACGGCGTCTGCGTCATGGCGTTTTGCCTCACGTACAACATCATCCGGCTCACGCGGTAAATGCTCGCCTCTAGGCTTGCGGAAATAGATAGATGCGTCCGACAACGCGCGACGCGACTTTGCAAGCACGATCGCATGCGATGCCAGCCGGCTACGATGGGCCCCTTGCCTCACTCCTGCATCGCGTTCGCCTTCTTTGCGTTGATCTCGACCGCGACCTTGAAGCTGCCGAGCAGGCCTGTCAGCTGGATCTTCTCGTTACCGCCGAGACTGAGGCGATGCCTGAACGAGGGGCAGTAGACAAGCGTAGCGGGTGGTCAGTCAGGAGGATGAAGACCGGCAGAAAAGATGCGCGTCCGACGTACTCGGTCGACGCGAGCTGGTCCAGCAAGTAAACGCGCGCTTCTGGCGAAAGGTCGAGCGTGCCGATGAAGTCGTAAGCGCCGAGGACGAGGTCCTGGAGGGCGAGACCCTTGTCGGCCTTGAGCGACTGGACGACTAGAGGGCGAGGCATGAGCGAGGTCAGCTGGAGCGCCACTTTGATCAGAGCGGCAACGTCATCACGTCGGACGCACAGTTGTACGAGGTGGTGAACTCCTGCGTCATCATGCTCTCGACCACCTTGCGGATGTCGTCCGGGTGGGGGTTGCCTGTGCACGCGTAGACGGCCGTCTCGTCGACGACATCGAAGGCGGCATGGCAGGCCTGTTGGATCGAGTCAGCACGACCATCTCGCGTCGGTCTCAATGTGAGTGCGCGACGGACCTGCAGCACGTTGAGCGCTCGACGCATGTCACCCTTGGACAGTTTGAGAAGCGCCTCCCTCCCTGAGGGATGCAGGTTGACGCTGCAATGGCACAAAGAGGTGCACAGAGTCAGCTCCATCTCGAAAACCGCAGCCCGAGCTCTGCAGACGCACTTCTCCTGCTCGATGACGACCTCGAGCCGCTTGTCGACCTCAGCTATCGGTAGCGGGCTGAAGCGGAAACGCGTGCAGCGCGACTGAATTGCTGGCGTGATTTTGTTGACGTAGTTGCAGATGATGCAGAAGCGGACATTCTTGGTGTATTGCTCGATGACTGCAGAAGGGGGGGGGGGGTGGATTGACAGACGCGGTCAGCAGCGCGCAGAAAGAGACTGGAGGCCTCTTGCCCGTTCCTGACGACTCACCGCGACGAAGCGCAGCCTGCGCGGCGTTGGTCATCATGTCGGCCTCGTCGAGGATGATGAGCTTGAAGCCCTTGCTGTACCGTGCCGCGGCGGTCGAGCGACCCGGCCTGTCAGTGCCTCCGAGAGATCGGCTCGATCCGTGGTGGCGTAGGCAAACGCACCTGAAGAGGACCCGCATCTCGGCAAACGTCTTGATCTGGTCGCGGACGACGTCGATGCCGCGGTCATCACTCGCGTTCAGCTGTGCGGGAGTTGGGGGCGGGCCAAATCAGCTTCAGGACGATGCGAGCAAGGTCTGCGTTAGCGGCCGGACGCACCTCAAGCATATGCTTCTTAAAGTCCTGGCCATAGATTCTCCGGGCGACGGCGAGGATCGTACTCGTCTTGCCGGTGCCGGGCGGCCCGTAGAAGAGCAGGTGCGGCAGCCGCTGCGCCTCGATGAACTTCTCGACTATAGCGAGGGGGCGAAGGAGGACGCGTCAGCGGTCGAGGAGCTGAGCTGCTCATCTCGGCCGAGTCAGGCACCCACTTGTTCCGGTGATAGCCTTGTGCGAAACGACGTCGTCGAGCGTCACTGGCCGGTACTTCTCGACCCTGAGCCAGGTGCAAGCGAGGGGCAAGCGGTGTCGACGATCGAGCTCGTCGGGTCAGCCCCGGCAGCTCGCCTGCGACTGCATGACCGTCCCAAAAGCTCAGCAAGAGACGCACCACGGCAGGTTGTCGTCGAGGACCGACGCTGGCTTGTCGGCATTGGCCGCTTTGCCCTTGCCCTTGGCGAGCGAGGCCGCGATCTTGTCGACGTCGACCTGACGGCCGGGAGGGGAGCGAGAGCGCGCGCGGTCGGCAGCTGGTCAGCTCGCCCGCTGCTGAGAGCCTCCCACTGGGAGTCTGGGGCCGAGTGCTTCACGCACAGGTTCCGAGGCAGGCTCGGCAGGCGTGTCAAAGACGCCCTCCATGAGCGTGAACTCGTCGTCCTCGGCGGCGAGCGGCTCGTCGGCCGCCGGCGGGGGGCTCATCGACACGTCCTCAAGACCTGACATCTGCTGGTCAGGCGGCGCGCGCAGGAGGCTCGACAGGAGCTGAAGTGGTGTTGAACCCCGGTGAATAGGTACTGCTGGAGACGGGTCTGGATCGTCTTGGGGGCTGTGGAGAAAGAAGCGAGAGGAGATGCTGGGAAAGGTTGATGGGTGAGAGGGGCAGGGCCGGCAGGGACGCGAGAGCCGAGCTCGACGACGCGACGAGCCTGCGCAGACGGCAGCCACAGCACCGGTCGACAAGTGCGCCCAAACAGCACTCGACGAGCAATCCCAGCGCGCTCGATAGACCTGCGCCCATCAGAGGAATGGAGTTCATCTGCGTGTCCGTGGATTCTCAGCCGAAGAGCCATGCCCGGGAGGCGGCCGTTTACCAAGCGACTCTGCCCTCTTCTGCGGAACGACGCCCCTTTCGTCATACGGCGCCGATGCATGCGTGCCTCTCCTTCCCAACCCTCTACAAGGGCGCTCCGGCCGATTCCAAATGGGGTGTCATCCGTTTTCAACTCTTCCCCAACACATGGGCCAGCTCATCTAGTAGTTGATGAGCTTCTGCTCGCGCAGGTAGGCCGTGATCTGCTCGACAGCCTGCTCGACCGAGGTCTCCTCCGTCTTGATGACGATCTCGGCCGCGTCGGGCTCCTCGTCTGAGAGCGTAGAGGGACAGTTGGGAAGCGAAGGCGTCACGGGTCAGCTCTAGAGGCCATGGGTGTACGCAGTGCGGACACGGGGGACGACGCACAGGGTGCGCTGATGCCGGTGAACTCCTTAATCTCGCCGGCCCGGGCCTTCTTGTAGAGGCCCTTGGGGTCGCGAGCCTCGACGACGGCCAGCGGCGCCTGGACAAAGACCTCGATGAAGGGCACGGCCGGGCTCGCAGCCTCGTGCAGGGCACGGGCGAGCTGCCGGTCGGCCTTGTAGGGCGAGATGAAGGCTGTGATGGTGATCTGGGACGACTGGGAGAAGAGGAGCGAAACCTGGAGAATAGGGTGTGAGAGGGAAGGGCGGCAGACGGGCAGGCCAAGGAAGGACTCGTCAGCGAGGCTGCGCAGTGCTGTGAGAGGCCCCAGAGCTGCCTCTCGATGCCGCGACAGAGGATGACGACGTACCTCGCCGATGCGGCGGATGTTCTCCTCGCGGTCCTTGGGCCCAAAGCCGAGGTCCTGAAAAGGATGAGTGTGGCAGAGGGCAGGACGGGATGAGTTAATCAGGAGGGCAGCGTGGGACCAGGGACTTGAGCTGGTCCAACGACGGCCCGAGCCGACTGAGTTGCAGCTCGACCGGCTCGCGGCCCGAGAGAATGGAGCAGTGTAGAATAAGGAGGTCGCACCTTGTTGAGACCGAAGCGGACGTTGTCGCCATCAAGACGGAAAGCGTGCAGCTTGAGGTGCAGCAGGTGCTGCTCGAGCGCGGTCGCGATCGTCGACTGAGGCCGGCCACGCAAGATGCGGTGCAGCGCGAGCGGCGACGGCAGATACATATCAGTCGGAGAAGCGAAGCAATCTCCAGAGACGGCGCTGACAGACCTTGCCCGAGGCCGAGAGGCCGGTGAGCCAGATGGTCGCGCCCTTCTGGCCGAGCAGCGACGAGCGCTCCTCGGCGGTGACGGCTGCGGGGGAAGAGTGCGCGCCCCGGGTCAGCTTGGATGCATGTGGTTGCGGCTTCAGCAGTGGGCACGGACCTCCGGGGTGGAAGGTGATGTTGGTAGCCATTTGAGGAGAGAGAAAGACGAGGCTGGGATACGACGAAGAGAGCAGGGGAGGAAGCGGTTGAGTACAGAGGAGGCGCACCTGAAGCTCGCGCTGCACTGCGGTCGTCGGATCACGACAGCGGGAGCGCGACGGTGCGATCGAGTAGCCCTTGACCTGCATCGCGATGATGCAATTCGCCAGATAGGAATCTCGAGCCAAACCCCCTCCATTCGAAGCTCGACGACCCAGCTCATCCGACCGCCCTCCTCACAGCAGCCAGGGCTCGACATCATGGCCACCTCTTCCTCGACGCTGCCGTCGCCTCCGCCGCCGTTCCAGGTGCTGTCGGTCATCCCGACGGCGTCCTACCTCGCCCTCACCTCGGGCCCGCACGTCCACCTGCACTCGCTCAGCCCGCCGGCATTCGCCCCGCTCGCGTCAACCTCGACCCTGCCGGCCGCCGACCAGCACAGCTGGCTCGTCCGGACGACAGCCGTTTCGGCCGATGGTCGCTGGATCGCCACCGGCTGCGATGGCAAGGAGCTTCGCGTCTGGGAGGTGGCAGAGGACGCCTCAGCCATCAAGCTGAGCTCGGTCAGGTGCGGACGCGCTCACTGTCTTGACGCCTGCGCGCGCGACCCCTTGCAGCCTGACTGACGGCCCTGAAGGGTGACTTTCGCCTCCCCTGGCGTTGTCTCCTTGTAGAAAGGTACTCAAGAAGGTCGCGGCACTCTCATTCAACTCGAAGAACGACATTGTCTTTGGCGATAAGCTCGGCGACGCCTACACGTCAGTTGCCCGTTCGCCAGGTGCTTGCTGTCGACCGAACGCTTTGACTGACCAACGACCCCCTGGTCTCTCCTCAGCTACCCTCTCCACCCGCATCCTGCATCTTCGGACCTGCTCTCGAAGCGGACGACCTTTGAGGTGACGGCCGACCCGTCGCTCAACCCGGATGGCACGCTGCTCCTCGGCCACACGTCGCCCCTGACGTCGCTCGCGCTCGCTCCGGGCGAAGGCTTCGTCGTCACATCCGACCGGGACGAGCACGTCCGCATCTCGCGCTACCCCGAAGGCTCAATTGTCGAGCGCTTCCTCGTCGGCCACACAAAGTTCATCTCGACCGTCCTCGTCCTGCAGTCAGAAGGCAACGAGGGCCGGCTCGTCAGTGCCGGAGGCGACCGCGAGCTCTACGTCTGGGACGTCTGTCGGGGCCAGTGCGAGACCAAGGTGCCCGTCGCCGAGGCTGTCGTCCCTCTGATTGCCGTCCGGGGCCAGAAGCGTCTTCGTGCGACGATGCCCGCTGCTGCCCCGGCAGGAGTCGAGACCGACGCTGCTGCCGCTCCCAAGCCGGACGACGAGGTCGAGGAGACCATCGACCTCGAGGCCGACAGCCGAGTCGCCGCCCCTGCGCCGACAGGCGGCACCGTCGATAGTGCACGTGAGGAGGATCTTGGCCTGGCTGTCATGGGCCTGGCCGAGCTTCCCGGACGAGTCGCCTTCTTTTCGCTCGGGTACGTCTTGCTGCTGCCGGCTCGTGTCCCACGCCTGGTTCTTCCCTTCGGCTGAACTGAGCGTCTCCTGCTCCTTGTGCCGCAGAGCGACCGCCGTCTTTACCGCTAGCCTGCCCCTCGACGGGTCATCCGTCGTCGAGGCCGTCGACGTCGGCCATCCCGTGCTTGCCTTTGCCCCCCTCCCCCCCGCTCTGAGTGGATCGGAAGGCGAGACGCTGCTGCTCGTCTCATTCGATGCGACGCGCTCGTCGTCTCCGGCCGCCGTTGGTCTGGCCCTCATCAGCTTGCCCGCAGCCGGCAGCGGCCAGCCGGGCGCGCTGCTCCCGGCCTCGCACCCTCTGCTCTCCGCCCTCCTTGACTCGTCCTCGCTCGGCCTGAGCTCGTCACCGCCAGCGGCGCCCCTGCCTGAAACGGCGTCAAAGAAGCAGCGCGCGGCGCCGCCCTCGCCCTTGCTCGCGAGCCAGTGGGCGCTCTACCAGGCGCTGACCGACCTGCCCAAGCACCCGACCGAGACGCCGCTCGTTGCCGAGGGCGGTCGTCAGGCCGAGGTCGAGCTCGCCGCCAGTCGCAAGGAGCTCGAGCGCCGCAAGCGCAACGGAGGCGTCGCGACGAAGCAGGCCCAATTCCCCGGCAAGCGGCAGAAGAAGGGCCCAAAGCCGGGCGAGAGTAGCTCGGCGACCCCTGGGCCAGTAGAGGACGCCGTCCTCGAGGCCGCACCCGAGGCTTGAGATCGATGAGTCAAACACACAGCTGGGCTGGGACGCGTGAGAGAGGTCGAAAGAGTGCCCTTGACTCGACCCCGTCCGTCTCTGCAAAAGGCCGTGATGGCGCCCGGCCTACCATGCCATATCGCAGCGGCCGTCTGCCGGGCCGTCGCGCCAGCGCTCGCGCACCTTGTCGAGCCCGACCCCACCCTCCTTGCCGAGCTTGCGGTTGACCTCCTCATGGCGCTCCCATAGCCAGCGCTCGGCGCCCGACCGACTCTTGACCGCCTCGCGGACGGCGGCCTCGCCGCCGGCGGCCTTGACTGAAGAGACAAAGTCGGCCCGGCAGTGCGGACAGGGGTAAAGCACGGGCAGGGCGAGGAGCAGATTGGCGAGCGCCGTCTGCTCGGTCGCCGAGGGAACAGCCGGCAGTGACGAGGCCGTCGTGTGCAGGAAGGTCCAGGTCGCCCTGCGAAGCAAAGCAGCAGAGTTCAGCCTCGAGATCGCTTGCCTGGCACATGAGGGCTTAGAGCCGGACGTACCGGCCCAGTTCCTCGATGTCGGGCGGGCAGCCGGCCCGCATCTCGCGCAGCTCTGCTTCGGACCGCTCGCCCCCGAATGAGGCAGCCGTCGCAGCCGCCGTTGCGGCAGCGGTCGTCGCAGCTGCTGGTTTCGTCTTAGCGTCGCCGCTCTTGTTGCTGCCGCCGGCCGCACGGGACGGGCCGCCCTTCTTCATCCAGTCGGAGAACGAGTTGCACGACTGCGGGCGGGCGGGCGCCTTGGTCAGCCTGGCGATCGAGCCCGCTCAAGACTAGGAAAGGGACTCCACCGAGCAAGGCTTGCCGTTCTCATCTAGAAAGCCGCCCTTGGGCAGCTTCGGTCCGCCGGCGGGTGCCTTGTCGCGCGGCTCGAACGGGATGCCGGGGAACGAGCTGGTCATCGGCGGCTTGGACGAGGACGCTGCCGGCGAAGGAGCGTCGGCGTAGAGCGGCGGCCGCGCGAGCGTCGCAAAGAGGAGGAGGGAGGCCGTCGCCGTCCCTAGCGGGACGAGCAGCCGTGCGCGAGGCGGGAGTGGCGGCAGGCGAGGCATGGTACGGCGAAGGGCGAGCGCGCTGGGGATCTGAGAGCGGCGGTGGATGACTGAGCGGAGGAGACGCGAGCAGCCGGCTGAGGGCCGCGCGGTCATAGCAGGCGGCGGCGGCGGCGGCGGCGGCGGCGGCGGCGGCGGCGAGGCTGGCGCTCCCGTTAGCACGCCAGGCTGATAAGTCGTTCGGGCACTCGTGCACATCGCTCAGTCGGCGCTCAGGACAGAGGCAAGGCAGAGGAGCATAGGTAGCATGGGACAAGGCGAAGGCGGACGGCTCGTCCAGACGAGGCGGGTCCGCAAATTAGGGCCGCGAGGAGGAGGGGGTAGAGTAAGAGGCAAGGGGGGGCGGAGGGGAAGGAACGACGGGACGCCGGGCGCCTACTGGAGCCGGGTCGAGAGCAGCAGGTCGCCGCTCGACTCGAGACCGAGACAGGCCTTGAGGAACTGCTCGAGCGCCTGGCGCTGGCGCGCGAGCGAGTTGACGACGCCGGTGCCCTCCTTGACGAGCGGCGCCTTGAGCATGTACGACAGCAGCGAGAGGACCGGGTAGAGCTTCTCGAACGGCGCGCTCTCATCGGCGGCCGCGAACGACTCGGCCGAGGGCGACGACCGGTACTGCGCACGAAAGGAGGAGAGGAGATTAGCCATTATAGCGAGAGGAACTGGGCCGCCGGGGAGGTGGGGGAAGAGTGACGGGGGGGAGGCGTACCTGGATCCGGGTCATGAGCTCGGCGAGGATGGTGAGGTCGAGGATGAGCGGGGTGGCGAGGAGCGACTGAGGAAGGGTCGGTGTCAGGTCTGCGTCGCGCGACGAGGATGAAGGGAGAAGGAACTCACGTCTTCGCACTCGTTAAAGATGTTCATCGTGTTGCGGCCGCCGCAGAACAGCTCCGAGACGTACGAGTCGATGGCGACCTTACTGTCGCCGACCGTCGGCACGTACTTGATGACGACGAGGTGGTCCGGGTGCTCGCCCTTCTGCTTGCTGCCCTCAGCTGCGCGCTTGTAGAGGAGCTCGTTCGACTCGACCATGTCGTCAATGACCGACGACTTGCTGATCTCCTTCGACCGGAACTGCTCGGCAGCAGACAGGTTCTGGCCGTCGTTGTTCTGCAGGGATGCGGGGGAGCGGCGGTCAGCGAGGGAGCGACCCCGAGGGGGCTGGTCAAAGCACACCAAGGACGCACACCGAGGTGGTTGTACGACGAGATGGCGAGGGGCTTGATGCCGGCGTTGACGAGGAACTCGGCCAGGACGCTCTTGACCTTAGTCTGGCCGCTCTTGAGGTCGTCGCCGGCGATAAAGGCGCCCTTCTCCTCGGCGAGGCGAATCGCACCGGGGACAAACGTGTTTTGCGGGGCGCCGTTGATGAAGGGCGCGTTCTCGAGGATGGCGGCGACGGCAAAGAGTGTCGAGGGCGAGACCTCGTCGTGCGACGAGGCGATCGAGGCGAGGAGGGCCTCGGCCGAGTCGTTGACGCCGGGCAGGATCGCAGAGTAACGCTCAGTGTTGGCCGTCCAGAAGACGACGACCGTCTCGAGGCCGTTGGCAGCCTGGGGAGGGAGCATCGATGAAGGTGTGAGGCAATGCTCAGATGCGTGCGCGCCTAACGAAGGGAGGGGAACGCACCTTGAACTCGCGGATGTCCTTGCGGATCTGCTCGAGGTGGGCCTGCTTGTCAGTGCCGGGCAGGACGTTGTCGGCCCGCTCGCCCTGGTTGGCGGCGATGAAGTCCGGGTAGTAGACCGAGGGCAGGGGCTTGATGCCTTCCATCAGGGGCGCCACCTGCCGCTGGAGGTCGTAGGGCAGGACCTTGGCCCGGGTCATGGCGCCCGCGAGCGGGAGGGCAGAGATGTCCCAGCCACCGAGGACGAGGTCGTTCGGGTGGACCATCGGGAGCATGTCGGCTGAGAGGGAGGGGCAGGTGACGAGAAGTTAGCGGGCGAGCGGCAAGGAGAGTGACGACGAGCGAAGCAGACGCACAGAGCGGGATGTTGACGTCCTTGCCAGCATCGTCGGTGCCGAGACGGATCGTCGAGGCCCGGACGAGCTGCAGGGCGGCCAATAGAAGGATAGACGTGGTCAATGTTGGTTCACGACCGCAAGCAGAGAGCGACCGGGCGGACGCACCGAGCCAATGTAGTTGGGCCGCTCGACGCCGTTCTTGGTGTGCCACTCAATGCCGTGCTGATTGGCGAGCTGGGTCGCGACGAGGGTCGAGCCGTTGTTGCCGCCCATGCCGACGAGCATAAGACTACGAGGAGAGGGAAGGGAGGGTCAGTCGGCGGGTCGTCTGATTAGCGAACCGAGTGAAGGCCGACGCACCCAGTCTTGGGGACGGCGCGCTGCGTCTTGAACTCGTAGGCCTGCTCGGTCCGCTGGACCTTGATCTTGCCCTGCTCGCGGACGAGCTCGACGTTGGCGCCGCGGTCGACAAAACGGGCCCGGATCTCGCTCTCGGTGTAGCGCGTGTTGGCCTGGCCGAGGTCGACCTCGATACCGCCAGGGAAAGCCGACCGGGCCGCCGTCGGGTGGGGAACGAAGGAAGCCTGGGTCGAGCTGCCGCCAAGGGGCGAGGACGAGAGCGCGGGCGAGTTGGGGAAGGAGAGGTCGGAGCCGTTGACGTGGTCGGGGGTGTTCATCCTGCCAAAGGGGGAGGGATGTATGCGTCAGTCACCAGGTGAGGACTGGCCGGAGAAAGGTTGCGAGTGGCGAGGAGGCAGAAAAGCAGGGTAGCGTGGGTGTGAGGAAGCAGGAGAGGGCACACACGTGAAGGACGTGCTGCTTTGTTTGGAGGAAGGCACGGAAGAAAAGCAATCCGGGAGGCTGGGGTCAGTCACGGCGCGTCAAGCGAGGGGATGAAAGGTGACGAGAGCGACGGCGTAGCAGCACGGTGAGCCGGCTCGTCGACGGAGGCCGCCCGCGAGCTGGCAAGCAGGCGGGGCGCAGGGGTGGATGGCGACTCACGCGTTCGTTCTGGACGGGAGGAAAGGCGTTGGGGAGAGGGGGGGGGGGGGGAGGAAAGAGGCGGTGCGCTGGCGGCGAAAGACGGTCCGATAAGGGCGAGAGCGAGGGCGGATGAGGCAGAGGGCGAGGGCGAGAGGGGCAGATGTCAGCTAGGGCTCTGGCTGCTCGAAGGCCCGCTCGCTCGCTCGAGCCGGCTGGGGACGGACGCGATGGGAAGGGCGGGCGTGGCTGGGTTGGTGGGTGGTTGAGGGAAGGAGGCGGCCTTCCCTCTCCTCTCGTCTTTTCAAGCTCGCCATCCCCCGCCGGGCGATGCACAGCCGGCCGGCCGAGCTGGCCTGGCCTGTCCTTCCTCGCCCGCCGGCCAGCGCGAGCCCGGCAGAGAGGGGCGCGCGCCTCGCCCGCCTTGGAAGGCACCGTGTCCGGGCCGACGCTGGCTGCGCGGCCGATCGCACGGGGGCTGACGCGCGTCCGCTGATGGCACGAGAGGGTCCTCCAGCCGTCCCTGACCCTCCCAGAGCAAGAATGGAGGGCAGGGGTGGCTTTGGGCGGTCAGCGCGGTCAAAAAGAGACCCCGAACGTTAGTAGAGGGTCGTCGTGAGCGTTGGTGGGAGGGGGACCCTCCGGTTGACGGACAGAGGGCAGGGGAACTCGGTCTGTTTGTTCCATTTTCATTCTCCCCCCGTCCCGTCCCCGCTCCTCCCCCTCCATCCAATCCGACATATGCCTGTCACTTCTTTTTCAGTCAAGGTTGATGAAGGAGGAGGCAAGGCTGCCACAGTGATGAGAAGCGTAGTTGCTACTGAACGACATCCGATGAGACTGCCTGATCTAGCGAGCGGCGCTCGCAAGTGCTCGTCCGGGCCTACAAGTTTTTCTCTTGCTTTCGTCAACGAACGTTGAGGATCACTTCATTCTTCAACTGCATCAACAATATCCTCTCCCTCTTTGCGGCCGAACGAGGGCGATCACGCCCTTTGCTGACGACAACGAGAGGACAGGGCCGCCCAGCCGGCCCAGCCGGGGAGGTGCTGCGCGCGGCCAGCCGGCAGCTCGGAGGCGCGCGGGCTGAACGACTGCCGGTCATCTCGTCCTCCGAGCCAGCTCCCCTTGAGCTCCCCATCCGCCATCAGTCGCCTACATCAGACGCTCTCGAGACCGCTTCTCGGACCGACTCGAACGGGCTGCCCATGAGCCAGTCAGACCTCCTTCCGCCGCCGCCGATCGATCCACGCGAGTTGTCAGCCCGCCCCCTTCCGACCGAGCTCGACATGCTCCTCCTCCAGGCCGACGAGGCACCGGACGAGCAGCTCATCCGGCGCCGGCATTCGAGGCAGAAGCTCGCCTTTTGGTCCTACTGCTTTGCAGCCGAGTGCTTTGCCTCGGCCGGGATGGTCGGTCGCTCGCCCCACAAATCGTCACAGCGCCCAGGACAACAGACGGTCTAACCCCCGCTTCCTCCCTCCCGCAGTCAGCCTTCATCCCGCTCTCGCTCGAGGCGACGGCCCGTGCTCAAGGCTTCAGCAATCCGGCGCACACCGTTCCGTGCGGCCCATCGAGCGGTGATGCAGACGGCTTGCCTTGCAAGGCTAGGCTTCTCGGCGTCTGGGTCGACTCGTCGAGCTTCGCGTGCGTAGCCGACCGCGCAGGCTCATCTTTGACACCTAGGTCCCGGTTGACCCAGTCTCGCCCTCGTCAACTACAGCCTTTACACGTTCTCCGGGGCGGTCCTTGTCCAGGCGATATCGGTCATCTCGCTCTCGACCATCGCAGATCACCCGCCGCAACGCAAGGCACTCCTGCTCGGCTTCGCTGGCATCGGTTCGCTCGCCGCCCTGCTTTACCCGGCCGTGACGTCGGCATCGTTGCTGGCGCTCCTGGCCATCATCAGCATCACCTCGTTTGGCGTCTCTTTCGTCTGTCTCAACTCGTACCTGCCCGACCTCGGCCGGGGCGGTGTCGAGGTCCGCGCCGCTCAACGACGGCTTGAGGAGGAAGCCGAACGGCTCGCTACCGAGCGCGAACAGGCAGGCGGCGGCAGCTCGCGCGCGGACGAACGGCCAGGCTTGATGCTCCCCGGCGTCGAGTTCGCCGCTGGCCAGCAAGGGGGCGACGACGAGCGCGAAGGCGCACCGCTGCTCGAGGACGAGGTTCTAACTGGCCAGATGCACGACGAGCGGCTCGCCGCGCTCCAGCAGGCGCTCGCCGCCGCCCGATCGACCTACACGGCGACCGTCTCGCTCTTTGGCATCGCCATCGGTTACGGCGGCGGCACGCTCCTCTACATCCCAGCCTTCTTTCTCGTCTCGGCCCTCAAGGGCTCGACCTTCTCGCTCCGGCTCGTCGTCGGCCTCTCGGGCGCCATGTGGCTCGTGGCGACGACGCCCGCCTTGCTTTGGCTCGGGAGCGCGAAGCCAGCGGGCAGTCGGACAGCTCAGCTCGGCTGGCGACACGAGGTCGCTCGGAGCTGGCGCAATCTCGGTCGGATGGTCCGGCCGCGCGAGGTCCGACGGCTCGCCAACCTCTTCTACTTTCTCCTCGCATGGTTCTTCCTGAGCGATGGTCCGCGGATCGATCCATCACCGAGCAGGTGCGCCGCCTTGTCACTGACTGGACAACCGTCACTCTCACCTCTTCAGCCTGCGCAACCTTCACGAGCACGTCCATCATCTTTGCCAAGACGGAGCTGGGCATGAAGTCGACGCAGGTGACAGTCGTCGCCTTCATAGCCCAGGCGACGGGCGTCCTTGGCGGCTTTGCCGCTCCGAACCTCCAGCGCCGGCTTCGCATCTCCAACAAGGCGTCGATGGCGCTCCTCGTCGGCGGCCTAGCCAGCATCTGCCTGTACGGCTGCCTCGGCCTCATCGGCGGCAAGGACGGCTTCGGCGGCCTCCGGACCGCCAACGAGATGTACGCCGTTGCCGGTCTCTTCGGCCTCACGTTCGGCCCCTTCCAGGCCTACGCCCGCTCGGTCTTTGCCGAGCTCATCCCGCCCGGCCAGGAGGCCCGATGGTTCGGCCTCTACTCGATCACCGACAAGAGCTCGTCCTTCTTCGGCCCGGCCATTGTCGGCCTCATCGCCGACCGGACCCAGATCCGCTTCGGCTTCGTCTTCCTCTTTGCGATGCTCGCGCTCCCTCTTCCCTTGCTCTGGTGGGCGGTCGACGTCCACCAAGGGCGAGAGCAGGCACGTGTCTACGCCGCTGAGGATGACGCCCGCACAGCCTCCGCGTAGGGCTCTCCTATCCACCCTGCTGGACCGCCAGAGGATGGCATGGCACCATCTCGCTGCCTGGGCGCTTTCCAGTGCCGGAAATGGTTGCGCGCTGCACACTAGTGCAGAGACAGATTCCTTAAAGGGTGCCTGTCGTGTCGTGGAGCGGGGGCCTGTCGTTCAGGGGCTGAAACGCACGAACCGGCACGCCTCTGCTGCGCCGCGATCGACCGACCGACACGGACCAGCCAGCTCGCCTTCCATCGCCTCTCGCCTTGCCCACCGCCATCTCCCTCGCGACGGCCTTCGACCCGCTCTCAGCTTTGCAGCCTCCTTCACAATCCTGCTGCTCGATGCCGGACGAGCGGAGCTCTACCTCGCCCCTGAGCGGGGGCGTCGTCCAGAACCCCTTGCCGAGCCGCTTCAGCAGCACGACGATCGGCTCGTCGGGCGATGGGCCCTCGGCCTCCAGCAAGGCGTCGCAGCCTCTCGCCTGGGCAGGTTCCGGTGCCCGACGGCCTTCCGCCTCGCTGTCTCGACGCGGCAGCCTCGCCTCCTCGTCAGCGCCGTCCCACCTCCCCTCGGTCGCCGAGGACGGTGGCGCGCTCGGGGCATCGCCTCCGCCCCCGTCGAGCATCTCCCAGCCTCATCGGCCGGCCGCCCGGCCTGGCCCATTCGGCCATCCGCCGCAGGAGCTTTCACTCGTTGAAGCCGCCCTCGGCGGAGATCTCGAGGCTGCTCGGGCGGCGCTTGCACGAGGCGAGCTGCCCGGCAAGCGGGACGCTGAGGGCCGGGACGCCCTGCTCTCCAGCATCGCCGGATGGGCCGTCCTTCGGTACGTCCAGCTGGGTCATTGCCTCCGAAGCTTGACCCTCTATCGCTAACTGCTACGGGTTTCTCCAACGAAGGCACTTCAACCCGGGCACCGTCGTCCGCATGACCGCACACGAGCCGCCCGACCCCTTTGGCCTCTTCCTCGAGCTTCTCCCTGACCCGTCCGTCACGCTCTGGACGCTCAACGCGACGTACCCGGTCGTTCAGACCGGCACACTCCTGACGGTCGCCTCCTGGCTCGAAAAAGTCGACTTTGTGCGGTCGCTGCTGGGCGAGACGCGCGACGACGCCGAAACGACCTTCTCGGGCCTTCGCGGATGGGTCGATCCCGACGGGGCCGACGCCCGAGGCGGGACGGGCCTCATGTACGCGGCCGTCTCTGGCCACATCGAGATCGCGCAGCTCCTGGTTTGTACTCACTCCATCGCGCATCATGTTGTCCGCCCCTTTGACTGACCGGTTTCGTCACCATCATTCAAAACGGTAGCTGAGCAACGGCGCTCGGCCCGATCGGACGGAGAAAGGCGGCCTGTCGGCCATCTGGCATGCGACGGGCCGCCCTCAGATGACCTGGCTGCTCGAAGACGCGCTTCGCAAGACGCGGGCGAAGGAGCACAAGGTGTGCTGTGGTCGTCTTCTTTGCTGCCGCTCTTCGAGTTGAGCTAACCTCAGCCGATCGGCATCACTCGCGTCGCAGGAGATCGCGTCATCTTTCGCCGCCGTCACGCGCCTCATCTCGCTCAACCCAGAGCTTTACTACTCGGCGCCGCTCTCGCTCGACCCGCCTCCGGTGACCTTCTTCGAGTCGGCGAAGCACGCGAGCCACGGCAAGAATTTGCTGCGCGCGGTCAAGGCCTCGGACATCGCGTCCCTCGAGGGCCTGCTGTTCCCTCTCGCGCCCTTTGCCGCGTCCGAGGCTTCGCTTGCGGACCCATCAGTAGTAGAGGAGAGCGACTCCGCGCTTCGATCCGTTCCTCGGCGTCAGGGCGTCGTCGGCCTCGTCAACTTTGTCGACGAGAACGGCCTGTCGCCGCTGCACCACGCTCTCCGAACCAAGCCCGCGCCGGACCTCCGCATCATCAAGCTGCTCTTTGCCGCCGGGTCCGACCTCAATCTTGCCTGCGTATCTCGTTCGACGCCGCTCCATCACCTTGCCTACCTCGGCGGCTCCGACCAGGAAGTCACTCGCAAGAATTTCCAGATCCGGCGGGAGCGCGAGCAAGCGCAAACCGCCGGATCCGAGCATCAGCGCACGGCGACGGCCGGTGCCAGCAGCTCGATCCAGGGCACGGCTGCCCTGACCGGGGTTCCATCGCCGGGCAAAGATCTTGCCATTCCGTCCGAAGCCTCGAGCGGTACAGTCAGCGACCTGCCCGAAGTCAAAATCGACGACAAGGAAATCTTCACGCTTGCCGGCAGCGAGATCGAGGATGAGCTCAAGGCGGCCATCACGCTGCTTCTCCATCTCGGCGCAAGCCCCGATATCGCAGATTGCGCCGGCGCCCTGCCGCTTCACTTTGCAGCCGAGGTGCGTCTGAATTGCGTCCCGTTAATTGGCATCACGAGCCAGTCGCTGATGCATCCTACGATGTTGAGCGCTAGTTTGGCTCCTCGCGAGAGATCGTCCGCGCGCTGCTGGACAGCGACCTCAAGGAGGAGGAGCGCTCGCTACGTGCGCGGCTTGAGCTGCCCCAAGAAGCACCCGAGCGGATCCCGGCCCGCCTCCGTCAGAATGGGCTCGGTGCGTACGCCCGCTCGGCTGGGACGATTGAGCGTCGGCTGACGTGGCCGTTTCCCTTGCAGGCTTGACACCTCGCGACCTGTGTCGCGTCGAGTTCATCGACCTCTTTGAGATGGCCGGCGAGGAGGCCAAGGCCCGGCGCAAAGCGGTCCTCAAGGAGTTTGCGGCGACGGCCGGCAGCCTCCGGCCTGACGATGTCGACAACGCCCTCTCGCGCAGCCCTTCATCCTCATATGCCTCGTCGACGGCCTCGCTGCCAAAGCTCCAGACGCGCGACTCGATCCTCCAGCCTCTTCCGCTCATCACCTCGCTCGAGGAGGCAGGGCCGACGGTCGAGCAGATCTGTGACAACCTGCTTCACATCGACCGGTCTCTCGTGCGTCATCTTCCCCAGCCGATCAGCCCTGCTGGAGACGATCGTTGACGCTCGCTTCGTCTTTGGCAGTCGTCCGGCTTGCTTCTTCGTGCGAAGGAGGATCTCGCGCAGCAGAACGCGCTCCATCCCGAGCCGGACCACCACCTCCACCCGTCGCAGGCCGATCCGATCGCGGAGGGCATAACTCGGCTCCGGCACTCGTTCTCGATCAGCCCGCGCGACTCGGCCAACCGCTTTCGGCCTGACTCGCTCGACAGTACGCAGTCGTCCTGGTGGAGCCAGCCGAGCAGCTGCTACTCGCACAACGAGATCCACACGATCCGTTCAGAGCTCGACACGCTCTACCGGTGCGGCGCTTTGGCTGCCGTCTCACTCTGGATATCCTGTGCTGATGCGGATGTTGCGCTGTTGTCCTCAGCCTCTTCAGTAACACATGCCACATGGCCGCCCGCGTCCTCCAGTTCTACTCTGACGCGAGGCAAGAAGAGGAGTTCAAGCTGGCGGCCATTGACCGTCAAGGCGACCGGTGCCGCGAGTCGCTGGCCGCAACAGCCGAGCTGATCGAACGGCTGAACCAGCAGAAGGATCGCCTCCGGGCTAAGATGGAGGAGGCTGAGGCTGATCGACACAACAGGCGCATCCTTGCCCGGGTCACCGACCTTGCTGCCGCCATCGTACTTGCCCTGTCTGAAGACGTCCAGGGCGCGGTGCAGCGAGGCGCCGAGGACCTCGACCTCGTCCGGCTCATCCGAGCTGCGGCAGCTGAAGCCATCAAGGAGCTCGAGACGATGCAGGCCGACATTTCCGACATCGAGTCGAGCGTCGCGGCCGAGGCCATAGCCATCGTCGACGACCATGTCGGTCAGGTCAGCGCGCTTTCGGCGGACCTCGTCCGATCAGTCGTTCTCCCGCACAAGCCGATGGCCGACAAGCGCCAGTCGTTTGAGCCCTCGTTGCAGTCTGGTAACCCCGTCCCACGCTCGCCCTCGTGGTCGTCCTCCTTCCCCGCTACTCCGACGTCGAGCTCGTTCACCTCGCCTTCGGCGTCTAGGGTCCGGCTGCCCGATTTTGCATCTCCTGCGACGACCGTCTCGCGCGGCTCGGGTCAGGCGACCGATGAGTGCCTGCCCTTACTGGCTGCCGGCGAGCAACCGATCGTGCTGCCGAGCTGGCTCACTGAGGCCCGGCCTCGGAAGGAGGACCAGGAGGAATTTGTCTCCGCTCGGGCCAACATCGAAGAGATCGATCGCGACCTGCGCGACGTCGAGAGTAGCCTCATTAAAGCCGAACGTGCGTCACGACTCCCATTCATGGTTCAGCGCCTGAGAGGCGTCGAGCTCTTGGAAAATACTAACGCTCTTGACTTCGACTGTCTTCTGGACGACGCCCCAGAGGACGAGGCCCTGACACAAGCCATTATTGATCAGCTCCCCAAGAAGGCGCCCCACGCGGCCGAGGCTGACGAGCGGCGCGAGGCTTTCCGGCTCATGTCTGTCATCTACGCTCGAATTGAGCAGCTGCGCCGGCGCCGGGCCGCACTCGTCGACGAGCATGGGGCGACGATGAGCGTCCTCGAGCGCTTCCGGGAGGCCGAGCGCCAGCAGGATAATACTTCGAGACTGTCATCGCTCCTTCGGTTGCACGCCTACCCCCAGATTGGCGAGACTCCGCCAACGATGCGCGTCAACGAGTACGAGCCGGTCGCGTCGACCCTCACGGACGAGGTGACCGCCTGGCTGGACTCGATGCCGACGGCGCCTCGCCGGGACATGTCGCACTTCACCGAGGCCAGCGTCGCCTGGGACCTGCGTAAGGTCGCGCTCCGCGTCGAAGGGGCGGACAGCCTCCTGGCTAGGATGTCCGAGGACGTCCGTCTCGTGCGCCAGGAGATGGACCAGGTGCGCTATCTCGGACGCAGCCTGCCGTCAATCCCCTTCGCTGACCGAGCAACGCCTTGCAGAATCGCTCCCGCTGCGCCCGAGCCGAGAAGCATCTCACCAGCGCCCAAGCACAGCTGGCGAGCTATCTGCAGGTGCGATCGCCGTACGCCAACCACAGGTCGTCATAGGCGCTGACCGTGAAGACGAGCTTGCCCTTCGCTGGCAGTGGAGGATGGATTCGCTCATTGTGCTCTGGGAGTGGCTGTCGTCCGATTCTTCCGATGAGCGCTCGTCGCTCTCCGGCGCGTCCTCATGGATCCTCGACGCTCGCGACCGGCTCGTCCTGCCCAACCTCATCTGCGACCCGCTCCCGCTTCAACCGGCCGCAACGCCGAACGCATCCCCGCAACCCGACTCGCGTTCGGCGACGGCCGCTCATGGAGGGCCGACCGAGCTTGCAACGATCCAGCGCAAGCTTCGTCGCGACGTGCACGAGCCGCTCGCGCAGGCGCGAGCCGAGGTCGCGCGCACATCAGACTGGTGCCGCATCCTCGACCAGACCAAGGACCGGCTCGACGTTCGGCTGCGCGGCGACTGAGGGCCGTGGAAAGGAACTGGCACGGATTTTCTTTTTGGGCTGGCTGGACCAGCAGGACCCGCGCCATGACAGGCTCTGGATGGCACTCTAACGCAGATCGCCGACGTGAGGGGATCGCATCGTATGCAGCGCCGCTAGAAGTAGAGGCTCGCGGCGAAGACGATGTCGCGCTTGATGAGCGTTTGGGCCTGCTCCATCTTGGTCATCAGCTCGCCGTCGCCGATGACGCGAGCCGAGTCGCGGACCTCATGGCAGGCTTGGTCGAGCCGGGTGATGACGCGGACGATCGTTCCCTCGGCGACGTCCGTCAGCTCGGTGATCTGCTCGAAGGGCTGCGAGGGGAAGGGCAGGTCTTGGCTTCAGTCTTCGGCAGAGAGGGGCCGCAGAGAGCGTGTCGCGACGCACCATGCCCTTGGCCCACTCGTAGACGGCCTCGACGAGGCCAAACTTGAGCGTCGCCGCATAGTCCTCGTGCGGGACCTTGTGCTGGTCCTGGACACGGCCGAGCTTCTCGGCGATGTCGAGGATGATCTCCTTGCCCTTGGCAAGCTGCTCCGGGATGACGGGCTCGCCGTCCGACTTTTCGTGGAAGACGAAGCACGAGAGCAGCGCGACAATCTCCTCGGGCGCAAAGGTCGCGAGCGTATTCTCCAAAATGAGCTCGGTGAGGATGAGCTCGTTGGCAGAGTTGATCTGTGGGGGCGAGGTTCGTCAGCGAAGGAACGCTCAGCTTGGAAAGGAGAAGGGTGCAAGAAAGGCAAACGCACCTCGCACGCCACACGGCCCTTGAGCAGGACGGTCGAATTATCGTCGATGAAGCGCAACTCCTTGAGGACCTCGATCCGCGACTCGTAGTCGGGCAGGAGCTCGAGGTTCTGGTCCGAGATGGCCGCCTTGAGGTCGTTCATGCGCCGCTGCAGTTCCTTCTCCTCGTGGATGGCAGAGTACTGCAAGAGGAGATAAGTAGGTCAGGCGCCAGATTCGTAGGCAGTGGACGGCCAAAAGAGCAACGCACGTGGGCCTTGAAGTCCGCATCAAAGTCAATCTTGCGCTTGCGCTGTTGCTTGACGAGGCCGGTCCGGGCCTTGAGCGCATCCTGGAACTCGAGCTTGCGCGACTTGCTCCAGTCGACCTCGGGGAACGAGCCAGCCTCCTGGAACTCCGCCGCGATGTCGACGAGCGCGTTCAGCGTCTCGTTGATGGCTGACTTGCGGGCCTTGTCAGCGATAGCTCGGATCGCCTCGGCATCGAGCTGAGAGGGAGGAGAGTCAGCATGCGCCTTCAGGCTAAGCAGCGGCTGCCAGCTGCGACCCACCTTGTGCTGGCGGGTGGTGACGAGCGAGATGCTCGTGGCCGGCACCATGCGGACGTCGTACGCAGGGTTGGCGGGCAGCTTGAGCAGCTCCGTCGTCGGCGGCCAGATCGGAGGCGGCGGCGGTAGCTGCGAGGCATCTGTTCGGGAAGGCACGATGATTAGAACCGAGCGGAGGGTAAAGGGGTGAGGAGAGCAGCTGGCGGTTACGTACCCTTGGCATCGGCGGCGGCAGCCTCCTCGGCGTCGACGAGCGTGAGCACGATGAACGATTTGCTCGACGCATCCGAGCTGGCCGCCATCGTCGTCACCGGACGGAGGATGATGGCAACGTTGGTCTCGTAGCGTGCATCACGCAGGATGACAACGCGGCCGGCTGAGATGTGCTTTGAGCCCTGGCTGGCGGCGAGCAGGCTGCTGAGCATCCAGTTGTTGAGATGTACGAGCTCGGCCGCGACCTCATAGTAGTGACCAAGAGCGTCCGTAACGTTTGGGTTGGTCGACTTCGGCAGGCTCTGAATCAGCCGCTCAAGCTGAAGGAGCGCGCGGCAAGACGGCATTGTTAGCTGGGCTGGTCACACGCAGACAGCAAGGAGGACGCTTTAAGATGCGTACCTCCAGCACCCGCTCCTGCTGCTCGGGCAAGAGGGTCTGCGACGCGTTCTCCGAGAACGATCGCTTGATCATTTCCTCAACTCGGAGTGCCTCGACCCGAAGGAGGTTGAGGATCATGTCTGCGGAACGATCGATGGTATAAGCCAGGTGGGGAACGGGAAGTGCTGCAAAGGCAAGGACTGCAACGCACTGTAGGTGAGCCGGAACTGGGACGACAACTTGGTCGGCTGGCCGAGCATCATCTGGTTTAAGATTGTCGTCTATGAGGGCGGGGGTGCCAAAAGGAAATGGTCAGACGCGCAGGGATCTTAGACGGACGTCAACCAGGACGGCACGCACCTCGGGCACCTCGTCCTTATCGCAGACGATGATGACGACACCTGTCGCGTCGAGTCCACGTCGGCCCGCGCGGCCCGACATCTGCGTGTACTCGCCCGGCAGGAGCTCTCGGAAGCCCTTGCCGTCGTGCTTGCGGATGCCAGAGAAGACGACCGAACGAGCGGGCATGTTGACGCCCTGAAAGATGAGATGGGTTGATCAGCCTCGGCGGCCAGTGACAGCGGCGCGACGATGAGCAGAACGGACCATGGCAAAAGTCTCGGTCGCAAAGAGCACCTTGACGTAGCCCTGCGCAAAAAGGATCTCGACGACCTCTGTGGATCGGCAACATTGTCAGTCGATTGCGAACGGCCCACAAGGTATTCCGAAGTCGACCCACCCTTGACGATCGGCAGGAGACCTCCGTGGTGGACCCCGATACCGCGGCTCAAGAGGTCGCGCATTCGCTGGATCTGCGGCAGCCTCTTGTCCGATCCTAGCAAAGCACCGGTGGGGATCAGACCGACAGAGCGAGAGCCGAAAGAGTTCAAGCAAGGACGCGCACCGTTCAAACGCTTGAGCGCGCGCTCGATGGTGACATGGACCGCGCTCTTCTCCTTGGCCGTGCAAAGGTCAGTGTTGCCGAGCGAGCTGGCATTCTCCTCGCAGCGCTTTTTCGAGAAGATGAAGCAGACGACCGGGAGGAGCTTGTGCTTCTGGAGGTAGGCAACGAGGTGCGTCCAAAGGTTCTTGTCGGGCGCGTGGCCGCGGAAGGGAGGCGCGCCTCCGCCGCCACCACCCCGGCCGCGGACGACCGCACCTCCTCTCGGCGGACCGCCACCGCGCCCTCCGGCTCCGCCACGTGCCGGTGCACCTCCGCGTCCGTTGGCGCCGCCTCGCGCTCCTCCGCGCCCGCCCGTGCGCTGGAGCGGTGCGAGACCGGCCGCCTCGCGCTCCTTGTCCTGCTTGCGGCGAAGCGCGTCGCCGGCCGTCTTGAGGCCGTCGCCGAGGAACTTGCCGGTAGAGTCGAGGATTTTATGCAAATCCTTACCGGCCCAAAGGAAATGCTCGAGCGGGACCGGCCGCTTCGGGGTCGAGATGACGTAGATGTCCTTCTTCTTGGTCCGTCTGCGGTCGAATTACACGTCGGTCAGCGAGATCTGCCTCGGGGATGGAACCCGCGAAGGGAATGACGCACCCAACCCAGCCGGCAAACTCTTTGGTGTTGGGGACGGTGGCCGAGAGGAGAATGATGTTGACGTGTTCGGGCAGCAGGATGATGACCTCCTCCCAGACGACGCCGCGCTCGGCATCGTTGACGTAGTGGACCTCGTCAAAGATGACAAACTCGACGTCGCGGATCAGGTCGGCGCCCTTGTAGAGCATGCTCCGCAGGATCTCGGTTGTCATCTGCCGCCGCGCGATCGTTCAGGGTCAGTAAAAAGGGGCCCGGAGTAGGCAGGGGTAGCGCGAAACACGCACGATCAGACAGGCGCCCTCCGGGTTGATCTGGACGTCGCCCGTCAGGATGCCGATCGTCGACGGGTCAAAGGTCTGCTTGAAGTCGCGGAACTTTTGATTTGAGAGGGCCTTGATCGGACTCGTGTAGATGGCTCGCGTCATGTGCCGAGCGGCGAGCGCGATCGCGTACTCGGCGACGACCGTCTTGCCGGCCGACGTGTGTGCGGCGACGAAGACCGAGTCGCCCATCTCTTCAGAAGGGAAGAAGCGGTCAGCCGGATGAGCACGCATCTCTGACGTCCCCGAGAGAACTCACCAAGATGGTAGATGGCCTCCTTCTGGAAGTTGTCGAGCTCGAACGGGTACTTGAACGCCATGTCGGGCACAAGCTCGTCAAAGTTCATCAGGTTCTGCTTGACGTCGACGACGTGGGCCCATTCCTTCTTCTCGAGCGCCTTGCGCCGCCGTTTGGCCTTCTTAGCGGCCGGATCCGCGAGAGAGAGCGACTGGGACCGGGCAAGCGATGAAGGCGGTCAGCCTTGTCACCCTGGTCGAGCGATGTGACGCGATACGCACAGCAAACGAAAGCGGCAAGAGGTCGTCCAGGCCGCTAACCGGCAGCTGATCGCTCGCCGCGTTCTTTGCGGCCAGCGCCCGCCGCTCTTCCTCCGACTTGAGCAGGAACTCGACCTTCTCGCGCACGTCGCCCTCGCCTCCGTTGCTCTCTCTCTTGGCGGCGGAGGACGATGCGACCGTCGTCGCGGGCCGGCGAATGCCCTCATTCGATGCCCTCCCAAGGAAGGTGGCGATGATGGCCTCCTCCTCCTCCCGGGCCTCGCGCTCCTGCTCGTCCTCGCCGCCAACGTCGGCATCGGCCGCCCGGCGAGCGGCCTTGAGCGGACCCGCCGGCCCGCGCTTAAAGCCAGGCGGCCGCGTGCGCCAGCCCTCCTCTTCCTCATCGTCCTCGTCCTCATCGTTGAGCTCATCGGCGACGCCAGGCGAGATGACGGCTCCGTCGAGCCCGCCAGGGAGGAAGGGCATGTTTGCGCTCCGACCGCGAACGAACGACTGGGCCGAAGCGGGCGCGCGCGATGTGGAAAGTGACGAGATCGCCGACGGTGGTGGCGGAGGGGCCTTGGTCTGTCAGCGGCAGAGAACGGTAAGGCGTTCGGAGGGTCAGCTATGGTTGTGCGAAGGTGGCGCCCGGGCGACGCTGCTTCTGTCAGGAGCAGACAGATGGCGCCCTAGCGAGCGTCGCCAGAGTGACAGCTCGGCTGCGGTCGATACTGGAACGCACCTCGATCCAGCCCTCCACGAGTCCATCGAGCCCGCGCCGCCTGAAGCTGGCAGCATGGGTCGGAGCTCCGGGCTCGAGCGCGAACTTCGGGAGGGGCGGCGGCTCGTCCCAGTGCCTGTCGAAGATGTTGCGTTGAGTTCGAACCAAAGCAGCAGGAAGACGAGGTAGCCATCAGACGAGGATGAGGAGCTCGGTCAGCACATTTCCATCCAAGGCTGGCCAGCTGTAGCTGAGCCGTCGAGCGTCGCGTCGCGTCTTGGAGATCGGGCGGCGGCGCTCAAGCTCACAGACGAGCTGGACGCACAGGGCAAACGAGTCGAGCCAGCTCGGATCGCTCAGGTGCCTTGGTGGGGTCAGGAAGTCGCGCCGAATGCGGTCGGCCGTCTGCTGCTTGGTCGGGAGGCCGTCGAGGTCGAGCTCCTGGAGGATCTCATCGAGCGAGGGCGGCGCCGGCCGTAGGGCGAACGGTGCCATCATCGGAGGGACGAGCCCGGAAGGGAGGGCTGAGGCGGCGGCGGCTTCGGCGATGGTGAAGGACGAAGGGAGCGAGGCGGACTTGTCTGGAGTCTGCGCGTCACGAGAGCGCTGACAGCGGCAGCTTCGTTGAACAGCTAGAGAAGAGGGAGGCAACGGCAGGTCGACGTAAGGGTGGGGAGGAGCCAGAGCCGACCAGAGCAGCAAGAGGCGGCGTGACGAGGCTCGATCGCGGCCGCCAGCGCCCAAGACGCCCACGCCCGTACGCATAGCGCGACGGACAGGGTCCACATGTCCGGTAGCGCTAATGTCGCTACTGCAGGCAAGAGATGCGGATCTCAAAAAAGGGCTGCATGGGTCATCTGCGAACGGTCTCAAGGCCCTCCCTCCCTCCCCGTCTCTCCTTCACTGGCAAAGGCCACCCTCACGACGTCGCCCCGCGTCGCCTCAGACATCCGAGTGCATGGCCGTCTTATAGGCCGTCAGGAACTGCCGGATGTGGCCGACGACCTCGTCCTTATGCGTTTCGAACAGCATGTGGCCGCCGTCGATGAGGAAGACGCGCGTCGCCTTCTTGCCGGCCGCTTTGCGGAAGGCCTCGACGCCGGCCGGGGCGACGACCTGGTCCCTTTGGCCCCAGAGGACGAGGACGGGGATGGCGTGCTCCTGGATCCACCACGCATAGCTCCGGTAGAGCGGAAGGTTGTTTTTGAAGTCGCTCAGGAGGGTGAGCTGGATTGCGTGGTTGCCCGGCCTCGAGAGCAGCGCGTAGTCGAGAAAGTAACTCTCGGGGGCGAGGTGGGCGACGATGCCGGCCGGCTCGCCATGCATGTACTGCGACACGTGCGAGCGGTTCGTCAGGATGACCCCGCTTACCTACCCCAAGGTTTGACGGCGCTGCAACGCACTTGGAGCTTGATGGCCTCGTACGTGAAAATCTTGGCCTGCAGGCTCTTGTACTGAGCCGCCGTCGGCTCTGCCCAGAGCGAGCGCAGGCCCGACTCCTCCCAGAACGGGCCGAGGCCGTCGAGCGAGATCGGAGCGTTGCATGTGATGACCGTGTGGATGAGCTCCGGCCGGCGGAGGGCGAGCCTGACCGCAGAGGGATGGCGGGGCCCGAAGGCCCTTGACCCGTCAGTACCGGCGCGAGCGTGTAGCAGACGACGACGACTGCCGCAGTCTACATACCGGAAGCCGACCGGGCCGCCGCTGCCGTGGACGAGGAGCGAGAGCTTCTTGATGTTGAGCGCATCGACGAATGCCTCGAGAGTTCTGCTGAGGCTGTCGAAGCTGTACTCGTAGCGCCGGGCGTCGCCGACCTCGGTGAAGCCGGAGCCGGGGAGGTCGGGCGCGAGGATGCGGTACGAGTCGCCGAGCTCGCTGAGAAGCGAGCGGAAGCTGAAGGACGAGGCCGGGCTCGTGTGGAGGGCGAGGACAACGGGCGCGTTGGTCGGGCCGGCCGAGCGGTAGAAGAGGTTGACACCGTCGATGAAGATGAACTGCGAGGTGACGGCGGCGGCGGCGGCAGAGGAGGAGGAGGCCATGGCGGGCGGACGGGATGCTGTTGGTGCGCTGGAGGTGCTGAGGGAGGTGGCAGTCAGGGGAGAGGGAGGCTTGGGGTCGGTTGCCATCTCCAAGGGCCGTCATCAGCGCGTCAGCACGAAGGCGGATGGCGGGCCGGAGCCTGCTGCGCGCGCTGGCGGCCACTGCGACTCCGCCCCTTTGCAGCCGACCTGTCTTCGACAGGCAGGCCTCTTGATGGATTCCGATACAACGCTGTGCTCATCTATTTGCGCGGACATGTCTAGCGGCTCTCAGTCTCGGGCGACAGCGCCCTTAACAGGGAGGACGATGCCCGACTCGGAGTCTTCGTGGATGACGCCGACCCCGCTGACGGTCCGGAGCCGCTCCCTCGTCGACGGCGGCAGACCGTCGACCGGGGCGCCCTGTCCGACGTTGGCAGGCGGACCTGCGCTCTCGCCGCCACCGCCGCCGCCGCCGCCGCCAACGTCCGAGTCGCCGCCGAGCCGGAGCCCGAGTGTGTCGTCCGCGCCGGCCACTCGTAGGCGGCTCCTCGATCGGGCCAGCCCAAGCCGGGAGCCGCTCGCGGCACCAAAGCCACCGGTCGAGGTCGAGCGCTGACGCTTGCCGCCAGGTCCGCCGGCCGAGACGGTGCCAGAGGAGGTGCCCTCGTAGGCGCTGCCGTTGAGCAGAGGCGCCGATTCGAGGTCGGTCGGCTCGGCCCGGTGCCGCCCGCTTGTATGCGTGTGCGATCGGTGCCGGTGCCCATGGGAAGGGTGCCACGGCCGGGCCGCATCCTCCGGCAAAGGTTTTGCGCCACCGTAGATCAGCGCCTGCGTGACGATGCAGATGTCAAAGCAAAGCGTGCCGCCACTGGGAGTGAGAGGGAAGAAGGACAGCGTCAGCAAGCGCATCCTAATCCGAGCTGGACGGCTTGCGCGGGCCTCACCTGCCGATCAGGTAAGGCAAGCTCTCGAGGATGAACTCGGTTGAACGAGGCCTGGGCTCGACCATCAGCGGGTTGGCGAGGATCGAGGCGACGTAGAATGAGTTGCCCGCAAACGCAAAAACGAAGAGGAGGATCGCCAGGCCCTCGACCGACTTGCGCGTAAACTGCAAAGACGATGGGTCAGCTGCCTGCGATGGGACGCGCATTTGGCGGAGTGATCCGACTGACGTTCTTCCAAATCTGAGGCATCCGTGACGTCAAGTAGAGGACGGTACACGTCCAGGCCGAGACTCGGCCGACCGTGCGCTGCCACGTAGGCGGCGGGCGAGAAGGGTGGTGCGGGCCCGTTGGCCGGTCTGGGTGGTCTGGAGGCGCGTCGGGCGCAGGAGCAGCTTCCAGTGGGGTATATGAGGCGAATACAGGGGCGGCTTCCGCGCCAAGTGCAGGATGTGCCATGTCAAGTGCGGAGCTACTGCTGCTGGTCCAGAGGACCCGCCCTGCGGGTCCGGGCGTGGACGTGGGAGTTGGAGCGAAACGCGAGGTCTGTCCGCCCGCACCGAGACCTCGGATGCCAACGACCGCGACGAAGCTCAATAGGACAAGGCCTGCCGTCGCCTCGGTCGCTCGACCTGACGCGTGTGCCCGGCTAACGCCTCGTACGCGGCTCGCACCCCGAATGAGGTCGACGCGCGAGTTGCGATTCTCTGGCGAGCGACTAACAGGAGCCACTGGTGGAGGCTCGATGGCAACGGCCGGCCGGTTTAACGGTCGACCTCGGAGGTCCGAGGGTGCGGCAACGGGGCTGCGCGAGGGCGAGCGCGAGAGCTCGGCGTGCTGCTGGGACGAGAACGACTCGCGCAGTTGGTGTGAGGAAGACGTCCGCGAGCCGATCGCCCGCGTCGACGTCCCGCTCGTGTCGGACGTGAGCGAGGCTGAGCTCTCGGCGAGTGGATCGCTGTCGCCGGCCGGGCCGCCGTCCTCGTCGTCACTCCGGCGCGCACTGAGCTTGCGCTTGACGCCCTTTGGCCGACTGCGGCTTCGGCGGCCACGCGAGCTGGCGAGTGCCTCAGCCGCGCGGGCGACGGCCGAGGCGGCGTGCGAGAGCTCGTCATAGCTGTTGTGCGACCGCGTCGGCTGGCGCTTGTGCGGCGGGCGCGAGGTCGACAACGTCTGGAGCCGGGGCGAGGCAGCGGGCGAGTTGACCATCAGAGACGGCGTCCGCCCGGCGCCGAGCGCTATTGGCGGCTTCTTGACCGCCCGGCCCGAGTAGTAGTAGAACTGGGCGAGGAGGGTCGAGTCGACGAACACGAAGTAGATGGCGAGGTATTTCTGAAGGGAAGGGCGTGGCAGATGGTCGAGGTCAGTCTGCCGACCTCCCGTGGCTCGAGGTGAGGCGGCGCGGCGCACCTGGAACGGCAGCTGATCCGTCAGGTAGCAGCCGATGAGATTGGTGAGATCGCCGCACGCCCAGCTGACCAGGAAGACGAGCGCCAGGCCCTCGCAGTTCTGATTCTTGACTGTCATGGAGGTGGCAGGCCGAGCCGAGTCGATTAGCCGACCGAGGTCGTCATGAGGGCGCGCGCCGTACAGGCAGCCAAGCCGGCGGCTGGCATGACCGGCAGCGATGGCCAGGACGTACTGTTCTGGAAGACCTGGGGAAACTGGGCGCCGAGCCTGTCGAGCAGAGCGGCCAAGCAGGCAGAGGAGCAAGCATCAGCTCACCGGACGGAGCAGAGCTCTAGGGAGGCGGGAGGAGGACGTCTGCCTCCGGGCCATGCTCGAAAGGGGACTGACCAGCAGGCGATGCTAGCCGTGCCGAGCACCGACGACAGCGTCTCCTTGTCGATGTGCCAGGTCATCAACGGAGGGGCCAGAAAGGATCCCTGCCGGCCTGGAAAAGACGCGGAGGGGAAGGAGGAGCGGGCGGTCGGCTCGCGTGAAGGTGTTGGTCCAAGGTGCGCGGGCGGCCGCCGACGAGCCAAGCTGGGTCTAGCCGCGCGCAGGCAGCATGGTCGAGGCGAGCAGCTCCGGGCGGATGCCGGCTCGCCGACCCTATCCACGCTGGCAGCGGCAGCGGGAGAGCAGATCGCGCTCGAGCGATCATTTGAGAGGTCAGGTACTCCTATTGAGGGTGAGCTCGTTGGGCACCCCTGATTGACCCGCCCGTCATCGACGAGCATGCATGAGGGTTGTCTGCGCGCAGCTAGCCAGGGGATAGCAGGAGGGCCCTCTCGCCCCGCTGCCTTCCGAACCTCCTACATTTTCGCCCTCCCAGCCAGAGTAGGTACATTCGAGGTGTCACCCAGTCAGCCTCTCCAACCTGGCAGGTTGAGTTGGTCGACGTCCCACAGTCGTCGCCCTCTCCCCTTGGGCTGAAGCCGGCAGCTTGCCCCTCCGATTTGGGCTTTCAGACTCCGCCGCGCCCTGCCGGCCGACCAAGGGGCAGGCCGCCTTCCCCTGCAGCCGACCAGCAGATCCAGACGACCCGACCCCCCCTTGCGCATGCTCCGACGCCTGCTCAGCAGCTCTCGACCTTCTCTGATCTCGCTCGCAAAGACCGCACTCTCCTCGCCGCCCTCCCAGCCCCTCGCCTTCCGCCTCATGTCGACCGCCCTCCCCCCCGCGGCCGACGCCCCGGTTGCCGGCGTCACCCCGGCCGCTGCCGCCGCTGCCGCCGAGGGCAACACGGCCGACGTCAAGCAGGCCGTCGTCGAGAAGGACGTCCACGCTAAGCCTGTCAAGCAGGTTCTCGAGGACATCACGCAGCAAGCGGACGAGAAGAAGCCCAGGAAGCCTCGGCCGGCTGCCGGCAAGGAGGTTAGCCCCTCCGTGTTGTACTCCGCGAAGATCAAGCGCAGGGACTGACTGACCTTCGCGCTCTCCTGGCCTGTTTCAGCTCGACCCTCCGAACAGCTTCATCGGTCCTCGCATGGAGCTCTTCGAGAAATGGAAGAAGCAGAACGCCGACGACATTGCCCGTGCGTTTCGCCTTCGGCTGCCCCTTCGGTGCCAGCCGGCCTGACTGTTGCCCGCTGACCCTGAACGCGCTCCGACCGCTGCTGCCGACAGAGCGCCCGCGAGTGCCGATCACGATCACGATGCCGGACCAGTCGACCCACGAGGGAACGTCGTACGAGACGCTCCCGATCAAGCTGGTCGCTCAGGTCAACAAGCCGCTGGCGGAGAAGGCGGTCATCGCCAAGGTCGACGGCGTCCTCTGGGACCTGACTCGGCCGCTCGAACAGTCGTGCTCGCTCGAGATTCTCGACTTTGAGAACGAGGAGGCCAAGGCCGTCTTCTGGCACTCGAGCGCGCACGTCCTCGGCGAGGCTTGTGAGAAGAACCTCCAGGGCTGCTGCCTCGGCCACGGCCCGCCCATCGAGGCCGGCTTCTTCTACGACATGCGGCTCGAGGGCGACGAGTGAGTCCGTGGCGAGCTGTGCGCGCAAGCTGCAGGCACTGACTCCCGTATGCGCTCGATCCCACGTCTATCCGTCAGTGCCGTCCTCCCGACCGACTGGCCGCTGATCGAGGACAGCGCCAAGAAGGCTGTCAAGGAGAAGCAGGCCTTTGAGCGCGTCGTCATGCCCAAGGAGGCGCTGCTTGAGATGTTTGCTGTGCGTCGCGTTCCCTCCTCGACTCTCGCGCGGAGACTGACCCCCCCATCACCTTGGTTGCTGGCCTTTTTCTTACCGCAGTACAACAAATACAAGACTCACTTCATCCAGACCCAGGTCCCGGACGGCACCTCGTCGACCGTCTACCGCTGCGGCCCGCTCATCGACTTCTGCGCCGGCCCGCACATCACCAACACGTCCAAGATCAAGGCCTTCTCGGTCACCAAGGCCTCGTCGTCCTACTTCATGGGCGACGCCAAGAACGACTCGCTCCAGCGCGTCTACGGCATCTCGTTCCCCGACACCAAGCAGATGACCGAGTACAAGCACTGGCTTCAGGAGGCCGAGAAGCGCAACCACCGCCGGATCGGCATCGACCAGGAGCTCTTTACGTTCCATGACCTCTCGCCGGGCTCGCCCATCTTCCTCCCCAACGGCATGAAGATCTACAACGCGCTCATGGACCTCATCCGGGAAGAGTACCACGAGCGCAACTACCAGGAGGGTGCGTCCCTGTGCTCACCGAGCGAGCGGTCCGGCCTCCTCGCTCGTGCCTCGCAAGCTGACGCCCCAACCTCCTCCTCTCTTCCCTTTGCGCGCCCCAGTCATGTCGCCCACGATGTTCAACGTCGACCTGTGGAAGCAGTCTGGCCACTATGCCAATTACAAGGACGACATGTTTACGCTCAACGTCGACGAGGCCGAGTTTGCGCTCAAGCCGATGAACTGCCCGGGTCACTGCCTCATCTTTGACTCGCGCCGGCGGTCGATCAAGGAGCTCCCGCTTCGGATGGCCGAGTTTGGCGTCCTCCACCGCAACGAGAGCAGCGGCTCGCTCAGCGGCCTCACCCGCGTCCGGCGCTTCGTCCAGGACGACTCGCACATCTTCTGCACGCCCGACCAGGTGCGCGAGACCCCCGGATCCTCCGCTAGCAGGGCCGACAGTTACCCGCTCGCTTAGGCACGTTCGACTGATCAGACGGCCCCCGGCTTGGCTCCGACACAGATTGCCGGCGAGATGGAGAACCTCTTCGAGTTTATCGACAAGATCTACACCGGCTTCGGCCTGACGACCAAGTTCCGGCTGTCGACGCGCAACCCCGAGAAGTTCATGGGCGACCTCGAGGTCTGGGACAAGGCCGAGAGCATCCTCGCCCAGCAGCTCGACAAGTACCAGGAGGGCAAGTGGGTGCTCAATCCGGGAGACGCTGCCGTGCGTGGCCCTTTCTTCTGCTGCTCTTTCCCGTCGAGGAACGCCTTCCCCCCTTCCCCACGGTCGGCTGACCTCTGGACGACGCCCGCCTGCCCACAGTTCTACGGCCCTAAGATCGACATTGCCATCTCGGACGCGCTCAAGCGCGAGCACCAGGTCGCGACGATCCAGCTCGACTTCCAGCTGCCGAAAAACTTCAACCTGAAGTACGCTGGCGCCGTCGTCGACGGCAAGGTCGCGGCCGGCCTCCACCAGCCCGTCATGATCCACCGGGCCGTCATGGGCTCGCTCGAGCGCTTCATCGGCATCCTGACCGAGCACCTCGCCGGAAAGTGGTGCGTCCCTCCACCCCCCCCCCTCCCTTCTCTCGCTCTCGCGCGACCGAGATGACGGCTGCTCCGACTCCGCAAACCGCAAACCGCCCGTCGACTGACACCTCTCGTGTGTCGCGCGCCGTGTTCCGCAGGCCGTTCTGGATCTCGCCCCGGCAGGTGATGGTCATCCCCGTCGGCGTCAAGTACCTCGACTATGCGCGCGAGGTCGCCAAGACGCTGCACAAGGCCCGGCTCCACGTCGAGGTCGACGACTCCGGCGAGACGCTCAACAAAAAGATTCGGACGGCCGAGTTTGCCCGCTGGAACTTTACGCTCGTCGTCGGCGAGCAGGAGGAGCAGTCACGCTCGGTCAACGTCCGCAACCGGGACGACGCCGGCCAGAAGACGCGGAACGACGTGACGGTCCCGCTCGACGAGCTCGTTGCCTCGCTCTCGAAGCTCAAGAGCGAGCGCCGGATGGACAATAAGCTCGCCTAGACGGGGCGCGGGGCAAGATATTGGAAGGGTGAAGCGAGCCTCGAGAGGATCCAGAGATGCTCCATGAGGACTGCTCGCTCCAGTGTTCATGTTGCTTGCGCTCTCTGAATAGGCTCTCGCTCGCTTCTCACAGTCTGGCGCTCGTCAGCCGGCCGGAGCGACCGGCCTCGCCGGCTGCTGCCGGCCCAACAGTCTTCTTAGCCTGCCAGCCGAAAATCCAGCCGGCCGGGTTGGGGTCTCTGGACGGGAGCAGGCTCGGCCGCTCGGGAGACCGACGGATTCTCGGGGTTGACGGCGGGCGCGCGCGCGCGCGGGGGGATTGCCAACGCTTGGCCCGCTGCGGGGCGACAGGGCGACTGATTGGCCTCTGCTGCTGCAGCCTCCTCCTCTTGCCCGCCCCGTCCCTTCCCTTCCGACCGCATCCCTTCATCCGCACCGCAAACTCGACCAGCTCGAGTTCTCCTCCTCTTCACCCTCACTCGACACTTTTCCTCCCCCGGGCCGCCCCCGCCGCCCACCCCCTCGCCCCCCCCCGGGCGTTCCCAATCCTCGCGTTCGACACCTACCTTCTAACCAACACCGCCGAAGATGAACGCCTCGTTCTAAACGCCCGTCGACCCTACCTCGACCCCACCGTGATCTCGCCTTACCCCGAGTGCGTCTTCTAGCTGCTACTCATGCCGTCACCTGTCGTCGTCGTCGTCGACCGGCCGCCGTCGCTGGCTGGCGTCGTCGACGACGACCGACAGGCCGCCCTCTGGCGCCGCGCCTTCCCAGGGCCTGACGCCCGCCCCCTCGTCGTCGTCGTCGGCAGTGTCTCCCCCCGACCGCACCCCTCCAGTACACCGCGTACTTTTGACTTTGCAGTCTTCCCCCAGCATGGGTGCGTGCTCCTGCTCTCTCTCTCTCTGTCCCTTCTTTTCCTCCCGGGCGGTTGAGCGAGCTCGGCCAGGCTCGCCGAGCCCGGGCTCGCCGGCGAAGGGGCCCGCCCGCGCGGGGATCCGGCCGCGTAGCGTGGTAGCCGCCCAGCCAGCCCGTCCAGCGAGCACTCCTCTGCCCCGCTCCTCGCCCTCTTGTGCTGCCTGCTGCCGTCGCCCTCTCATACGGGTCACACATTTCCTGCCCCCCTTGGCCGCGTTGGGCTGCCTTGGGCGGGCCAGCCTCGCTTGGCCGGGGGATTTCTGCCTCCGACCGGCCGGGGCGAGTCACACCAGCCCTTCGGCTCTGCCGGCGAGGCCAAACACTCTGCCCCCTTTCGGCTCCCCGCCCGCCCGCCCCTCCGACGTTTTCACAAATCCCCATCTCATCCGCACGACCACCACGCCCTCCCCTTCTCCTTTCTCGTCGGGCCACAACGATGACGGACCGACCTTAGAGAGGCTGACCCGACGACCATGTCGCCCCCGCCGGCCGCCTCCGACGACAACAGACCCTTGAACACCCCGCCCCCGGCTTCGGCCCCAACCCCCACCTCGTCTTTGAACCTCCTCCGTCAACATGGTGCGTCCTCTGCCCTCTTCGACTTGCACGGCGCTTAGGATCCCGGTTTCAAACTTAATGACCGCATCTTCCCACCTTGTAGGCCTCCCTTCAACTCTACCCCCAGCCCCATCCCTCAAGCGAAACTACAACCTTCAACCCCCCGCCTCTTCCGCGAGCACCGCTCCGACCGAGCCCATCCAGCACACCAACCTCTCGTTCCTTCCGCCTTCGGCGCACAAGGCCTACCAAGCCCTCCGCTCGGCCCACCTCAACCGGCCCGCCCTCCCACCGCTCCCGGCCCGTACACGCGCTCCTGCGACGACGCCCAGCAAGCCGCTAGACTCGTTTGACCTCGACGGCCTCTTTCCGACCGCCGACGACATCATGCTCCTCCAGACGACGGCCAAGCCCTTCGGCTTTGGCTTCCACTCGTTTGCCACCGAGACCTCGACCTCCACGGCCGTCGTCGACCCCAACGCCGTCGCCGTTGAGGGCAGCAGCCCCTCGCTCCCTCAGCCGGCGTACGATTTTGACACCTTCTTCGAGGACCCGACCCCCAACCTCGACTACTCGCCCCTCACCTCATTCTCGGCCTCACCAGAGTGGTGTCCTCAGCCGCTCTTTGGCCAGGAGGGCAAGGAGGCAGGCGTCGTCGACGACAGCCCGTTCGTCCCTCGCCCTTACCCCCACGCCGTCTCCAGACCGACCTCCGCTGAACTCGCCTTCGCCCCCGTCAGACTGTTTGCCGCCGAGGACTCGTTTGACTTTGACTTTTCCGGCCCGTCCCTCTTTGGGGACGCGCCGCTCTTCCCGCCGGCCAAGACGACGACGGCGGCCGCAACCGAGTCGGCTATGCCGACGACGACGGCCGCTGCGTCTGCCTTTGCTGCGCTCGAGGCCTCGCTCGCCCACCTGCCGGTCAACCCGGCCCTGACCCTGCCCAAGCAGCAGCAGGAGCCGACGACGACGACGACCGACTTTGCGCTTCACTCGACGGCGCCTCCGCTCCCGCCGGCCTCTGCGCTCCCGCCGGCCGCTGCGCCCCCTTCGGCCGTCTTCTCCCCCGCACCGGCGGCCGCCGCAAGTCACTTCTTCCCGCCCTCGCCCCACCGCCAGACCTCGTCGCCCTTCCCTTCGAGCACTGCCGTCCGGCCGCCGCCGGCCGCACGCCGGGCGACGGCCGCGCCGACGGGCCACCGCAAGGGCGTCCAGCCGGAGCAGCTGCTTGACCTCGAGGCGCCCACCCAGGCCCGGTCGTACGTCGCCCCGTCGGCGACGTCACGGAAGCGCCTGCCGGCAGCCTTCGAGGGCCGGGGCAACAGCAGCAAGAAGCGCAAGAGCACGACGACGACGCCCGAGGGGCCGTCGACCCCTGCTGCCGCCGGTCCCGCAGCGGCAGTGGCGGGAGAGGACGCCGAGCCGCCTGCCGAGCTGGCCGACTCGATCGAGGCTAAGCGGCGGCAGAACACGCTCGCTGCTCGGCGCTCGCGGATCCGCAAGCTCGAGCACGTCCAGAACCTCGAGCGCTCGGTCGACCGGCTCGAGGCCGACAAGGCTGAGCTCCTGCGCTTTGCCGAGCTCGCGATGCGGCTGCACCCGGAGCTCGCAGCTGTCGACGGCTGGGGCGCGAGGGTCGCCGCTGTCGCCGCGGGGCCGTCGGCCGAAGATGGCACCCAGCCGATGCCGGCCTGGGAAGGCGACGACTGAGCCTCCCTCCACACATCTAAAAGCGATCGTCGAGCCGTTCGCCCTCTCCTTTTCTCTCTACTTAGCCTACCCCCCCTTGCACAGAACTTCCTTCTCCGAACCCTTTCCCCTTCTCTCTCTCTCTGGCCTTTCCTCTCTGGTCTCCCCGTGCCCCTCCCTCCCTCCCTCCCTTGTCTTCTGCCCAACCTCCCCCACCCTCCTCCACCAACTCCTCCCCACCGTCCAACCCGCCGTTCCCAATCGTCCTCGCGCTCCTCCCGCTCTCCAACATCTATCCATGCCCTCTGCTATCCTCGCCCCATCCGCATCAAGCGCAAGGACTGTCCGACTCGCAAGCGATCCGAGGCGCCACGAGGGTCGGTCTGTCTAGCAGCCGGGTCCGCAGCAGCCCCGGGCCCGACTGCGCCAAGCCGTTCCGATGCGCCGTCATGCCCTTCGAAACGCTCCCTTTCCTTCAAGACCGGTGCTTCACAGCAGAGCCGGTCAGCTCGTCCGCGAACGGCGGGCGGGGTTGTGGGTCGTAAAAGGCGTGACATCGGCAGAAGGGAATCCAGGACGTGGAGTGGTGTGCAGGGTGGTTGCAGCGGCAGAGAGCAAAGAGCGAAGGGGTGCGAGGCCAAACGACCATCTAGTTCTCGGGCACGCGGAAGACGGTGATCTCTGTGTCATGCCGTAGAGCAGAGAGAGCGCCATTCGGGTGAGCACACGTCCAGCAGCCGGCAGCCGAAGGAACAGATGCGGCGGACGGACCGTTCTGCTTGAAGTAGCGCCGGTTCTCCTCGTCGATCAGGACGAGGTTGAGGTAGTAGCGCGCAGAGAATTTCTTGTTGACGTCCCGGAACGTCGGCGTCAGCTCGAAGCCGCCGAGGAAAAGTCGAATCGGGATCGTCTCCCCCCGCACAGGGGCACCGTCCATGATCTGCGCGAGCAGGTGCAAGGCGAAGGGGACGAGGTCGAGGAACGACAAGGCAAGAAGGGCCGTTCGAGCGAGGGAGGGTGTCAGGGCCAGTTGGACGGGGGAGGCCTTGGTCTGTACGAGGCCCAGCAGACGGCGCTGGGGACGCACCTCAAACTTTGTGATCGTCTCGCTCTCGTTGTACTGGTTGGGTGGCGCGCCCGTCGTCTCGCGCCTGATGATCGACAGCTCCATGTGCTTGATCTTGATGCGGACGAGGAGAAAGTAGATCTTGCCGACGATGACGTCCCGAAGGTGGTACCTGTCGGGGGCGCATCAGCGCATGCTCGCAAGCAAGGACTCAAAAAAAAGGGGAGGGAGGGAGGTCGCAAGCGGGGAGGCACGCACTTGCTCTTGTTGTACTCGAACTCGATGTGCAGGCAGTCTTCGATGCCGACCTCCATCTTGATCGGGTTGTTACTGTCGGGCGGCATCCGGTACGAGTGCACCCAGATCTCCTTCTCGCGCACGACCTCGGCCATCCGGCGGGCGACCGTCACGCGAATAAAGTAGCTGCGCCGGCAGGCGACGGTGGACGGCGTTTGTGAGGGTCAGTCTCGGTTCGACAGGGCTGACGGGAGGCTTGATGGGCCCGACGCACCGGAGCTTGACGTTGATGCCCTGGTAGCTCTCGTACTGCTTCTCGACGTTCTTGAAGCTGAAGTCGAACGTCTGGGCCTGCCTGAGCTCGCCTGGGCTCGCGAGCTCCTGGGCAAGCGACAGGAACTCGTAGTGGTTGTTGCGGTCGTAGAACCTGAGAAAACGAGTCGGATGGGAATGATTCAGCGAAGGAGGGGGGAGGGTTCCAAGGCCGCGGGCAAGGCAAGAGACGGTGTACGAACATCTCTGCGATGGACAGGTCGGTAGGTCGGCGAAGGAGGGTCAGCGGACGCCATCTTCAGCAACAGGACAGCTCTAGCAACAGAACGAGCTCCCTCAGCGCCAAGACTTGACCGGGCAACGGGCCAGGTTGCTCGATCGAAGCCGAAGCAGGGTCGGCCCGTCCTGCAGTCCACCTGAGCTGACCCGGCTCAGGTCCGGTTGTCGGCGAGCACTCGGAGCCCGTGATGTCCCGAGGCAAGCCTCCCCTCTGAATTGACCGGGAAAGGAGACGAGGAGCACTCACCGATCGCTCCGACCTGCAAACGAGCGAGATTGTCAGATGGGAAGGAAGACCAGTCGTCGAGGTTAGTCTCCTGCTCTGGCGAGCTCCCTGCTCAGAGGCCTTCTCTCCCTGGGTCTGGACACCCCGTCGCCGGCTGGACGCACAAATTCGACCTTGATGCCGTCGTGGACGAGCTTCTTGCCGTCCTTGAGCCGGACGGTCGCCTGACCGCTGACGGTCTCGCCATCAAAGTAGACGGGTGCCTGCTCGGCCGAGCCGCCGCCTGCCGCGGTGACGGCCGAGCTCGTCGCGCCGCCGCCCTTGGCCGGCGTCGGCGGCAGGGGGAGGTCGACAAACTTACGTGGCGGGAGGTGGGCGTCCTGGGCAAGCCGGATGTCGACGTCGACCGGCTGGGTAAAGGTGAAGAAGGACGTCATGCCGGGGAGGAGGGCGGGGTTCTCGAGCTGGTCGTTCGGGAGTGGACGAGGAGGCCGTGCGGCCGAGCGGAGGCGAGATGGCGCAGGACGGCCGTCCGCAGCCGCGCCAGCAGCAGGGACGTCTCCGACGAGGCTTCGCCTTGCTCGACCACTCGCTCGAGCAGAACCACATCAACAAGGTCCGTGTGGGTGCCCGACCGGACATGGTGTTGCCATCAGCCCTTGCTGTAGAGGGCGCGGTGGGCTAGGTACGGACCGGCTGGCGGGGGCCTTCGTCTGCGCAGGCCGGCCAGCAGAAGTGCGAGCAGCGCCTCGCCCTCGCTTGCGCGCTCGCTCCACCGACGTCCACCCACTCGCCCCTCTTCCCATCCTCCCAGCACCAGCCGCCCTCATCGATGATCAAGGACCAGCAGCAGAAGCAGCAGCAGGGCCGCAACCAGCCCGCGCTCGTCGGCGAGTCGTCGGGCAGTCAACCGACCGACGTCCTCGCCCAGCAGCAGGCGCCCCCTCCGGCTTGTCCGTCCCGTCCTCCCGAGAAGCGTCATCGCCCACCCACCTCCCTCAGACCACGACTGACCGCTCGCTCGCCGACCTTCCGTGGCCAGATACGCCCAATCCCGTCTTCCAGGGTCTGCCGATGGCCTCCTCGGGCCAGCCAAACGAGGACGACCTCTGGCACCCGCCGGCGACCATGGCCGAGGCCGACCGCCGCGCCCGGGGCCGTTTCATCCGTGCCCTCGCCGTCGGCTTCCTCATCTACGTCCTTGCGCTGTCCGTCCCTCTCATCTGCTCTGTTGACGAGGCTTCGCGCCTGTCGTCCCTCATCGAGCGCCTGTCGACTGACGAGGAAGACATTGCCCGCTTCCTCCCGCTAGCTGCCTCTTCGGCGCGCCCGTCGAGGACTCGATTGAGCACTCGCGCCCGGCCCCGCCGCCTCGGCACAGGCACGACCGCTCCGGCCGGCCCGTCATCACCGTCGTCGCCTCCCCGCCGCCGATGCCGACGGGAGCCACGGCTGGAGAGGAGCCGCTGACGGCGTCCGTTGTTGTCGAGCAGCAGTAGTGGAGATGCCACTGGCTTCGTGGCGAGTGCCGCCCGCAGCATCTTCAAAGCTCGCCTCTTTCCAGTCCCCTTTCGCCTGCGCTGCTCTCCAGCCTACCTTGAGGGCTGGGACACACGCCCGGGCTTCACTCGTAACAAAGTTGGGCGGGTCCAGTGCCGCGCGCGCCTCACCCAGCCGCGTCTCTTCGAGTGCCCCATCCTCTTCACTCCCCCTTACCGTTTGAGACGGCCAGCCGCCGCTCTACTTGCCAGGTCTGGCCCTTGGACCACGCCGTCCAATCTCGCCCATCCTACCTTTGATCCGTCTAGCAATAGCGGCGCATCTTTTTTCCCTTCGTTGCCTGTCACTCGAGTCGTTTGATGCCTTCCCTCCACGTCCCGATCTCTGCCTTCGCACCGCATCCGCGCGGAAGCCATAGTCTCTCCGCCCGGTGCCTCTCTGTTGTTTGATGAAGACAGTGGTCGCCTGTTCCGCACATGCTTTCCTCGATAGGTCTGAGTCGCTTCATGCAGGCGGGTCAGAACAGGAGCAAGCGTCGTCTAATAGTAGCCGGCGAAGTGCAGGATCTGGTGCGGGTGCCTCCGCCGATGACTCTCGAGCAGGCCGTCGATCTCCTCATCCATATCTTGCGCGCGTTCGATCTGTGAGAGACGAAAGCGACGTCAGAGGACAAGCGCGAGGGTCAGCTACGAGAAGGAGGGGGGGAAGTCGGGTTCGAAAGCACGCACCGCCTGGCAGAGCTCAAGTATCGCGGCCGAGGCAATGAGCGCCTCCTCGTGGTTGTCCTTGATCTCGACGTTGATGACGTGGACCGGTCGATTGTAGTCGCCCCCGCGGTTGAGGAGGTCCTCGCAGACGGCGTCGAAGCAGCGCTCCTCGCACGTGACGACGATGTCGGGCACGGTCCGCGTCTCGTGCCAGCGCTCGGGCGCACGCTTGATCTTGCGATTGCGATCGATCATGTTGAGGATGCCGTTGGCCGTGTAGCTGCGCAGATGCAGAGAGAGAGAAGCGAGATGAGCGGGCGTTACGCTCGATAAGTCAAGACACGCGCAGCCCAGGGACGCACAGCGCCTTGTCTTTGCGGATGAGATCCTGGTAGATGTCCTCGTACGGCGTGCCAAACGGGTAGATGTTGGGCTTGTCGATCGCCGGCCCCGGCAGGCGGACGGCCGAGCCCGTGCCGGACGAGACGACCTCGAGCCCGGCGTCGCGAAGCGTCAGGTGGGCCTGCATTGACCGATTCTGCTCGTTCGAAGGCGGACGTTGGTTGAGTTTCAAAAGACGTGCGAGTAAGACGATGGGCAGTGAGGGCCTGAGGGCGCGACGCACCTGATTAGAAGCGCACACGACGCAGAAGAGAAGCTTCGACGACCCTTCACCTCCTCCTGCGCTGGGCCCGCCCGGGAACTGGACAGCGGCAGAGACAACCGGCTGGCCAGCGACCACTCCGGTAGCTTGCGGTGCTGGCGGCGGAGGGGTCGACATGAGGCCGGGCTGCATGCGCTCGCCCCATCCGGCTGCTGCTGAGGACGACGCCGCCGGTGCGCCGAAAGAGCCGGCCGCGACCGGCTGCTGCTGCTGCGACGGCGGCGCCGGGTACGGATTGTATGGTAGCCTCTGCATGCCCGGCGCGTGCTGCTGCAGCCGACAGCGTTCTGAAAGGGATGGCTGTAACGAGCAGGTGCGTCGTCGTTTCGAACCGTCACCGCCCGCCCCGTGTCGCTCGGCCTAAGCGCGACACACGCCCTTCCGTCGGAAGGGCGTGCGGCAAGCCGTCCGCGCGCATCAGGGTTCCCCGTCGTTTTATGACCTTGCCTCTGTCTGCTCCCATAAGTTGGCCACCGAGCAACCTGAGAGCTTCGGTCCGGTATGAATAGAGAGCCTAGATCCACAGCTGCATCATTGTCTTGCCAGCAGTCTTCTAGCTGTGTGTCAAGACCTGGTACGGGGTCGCTGTTTCCCGCGTCGACGCGCAGGGAGAGCTCGGCTCGCCGCTGCCTTTCTCTCCCTCTCGACCACGACCCTCTCCTGCATGACGCCCCCTCAACAGCCTCACGACACCCAGGAATAGGCTCAAAGAACGTGCATATCTCAGGGCAGCGAGGCTCAAGTAAGGGCAAGCCACATGATAGGGCAGAGGCCAGGGAGCGGGACGTACCTCGTCCGACGTTGCTGCGCTTCGACCTGGTTGAGAGCGCGTCGGCTAGGGAGGGCAGCCGTCGCCGCGTCCGGTCGGCGTTGGAGGCGGGTGTCGTCGGTTTGGAAGCGGCAGGGGTCCGCAGTGCCGTAGATGGCCCGCTCATGAGCCTGAGATGAGAGGCAAGCCGAGAAGGGACGGCGGGGCGCGGGAGGCTGGTGACGGTCGAGGGGATCTCGGCGTGCGACGACGTGCCTTCTGATGCTCGCTGGGCCGACAGACCAACCACCTTCGACGGCTCGGAATCGACTCAGAAAAAGGCTAGGATCGAGCTGAGAGCCCCAGTTTTCTATCGGGGTCGGTGGTCACCTTGTACGCCGGCAAAGTGAGGAGGGCTGAAAACGACGGGGAACCCTGCCGCGCGCGGAGGGTTGGGCGCACTCCCCCTACGGAGTAGGGTGCGTAAGTCACGCCTAGCTGGCCGTATCTATGGCGACGAGGGCTGCCGGCCTCTCCCGCCTAGCCTCACTTGCTGTCGACTGCACGCCTGTCCAACTCAGAAGGCAACGCGGCCGTCAGCAACATAGCTAGGGCGCGGCCTCCTTGACCCTGGCGACGGTGTCAGTCTGTAATGAGATGCGGCGGGATGTGGCGACGGCCGTGCTGGCGGAGGGGCTGCTTCGAGCCAGCCAGCGACGCGGCGACGGGCGCCATCTCCTGTCCCTCCTGCGACCTGTCCCCCATCAGTCGGCCCTCGTCACCCCCCGTCCCGTCGTTCCTCAGTCATGCGTCTCTCTTTTCCCCCGCTTCTCGCCCTTCTCCTCGCGCCTGTCCTTGCGGCGTCGGCCGCATCCATCAAGGCTCAGCGGTGGGCGCTCCGGGCGCACAAGACCCCGGACAATGTCCTCTCGCTCGACTCGGCCTCGTTCGATGAGCTCGTCGCGCGCGAAGGACGCGACTACAGCGTCTCGCTTCTCCTGACGGCCCTCGACCCGGGCTTTAAGGTGCGCTGCTTCCTGCGCGTTGTGCTCGATCAAGAAGCTCTACTCCAATGCGTCACGTCGCCTCCCGCCGTCCCTGCTGACCATTCTGCCCTCCTCGTCGACCTCCCGTTCGCCGCCCGGCCTCGACGGAGCTCAGTGTGCTCCTTGCGCGTGAGTCGCATCTGCTTCGACGTGGCGGGACCTCGCCGTCTTCTCTTACTAACCTTAGGAGTCGTCCGGCCTCGCAGCACCTTCGATCCGACCTACCGCGCGGTGGCCAAGTCGTGGGGCCGGCTGCCGAAGGAGCAGCGGGAGAAGCACCTCTTCGTCTCGGTCGACTATGCCAAAGGTCCAGAGATCTTCCGCAAGGTCAGTCTGGTCCATCGTACCTTGCCTCCGGAAGCTCGCAAATGACCGAGCAGCACCCCTTTGCGCGCGCCGTCCCAGTTCGGGCTCTCGTCCGCCCCGACTCTCTTCTTCTTCCCTGCTGCGGAGGGCGATCACGCGGCCAGCAAGCTCGAACCCTTCAACTACGACCTCAACCGCAAGTGCGTCTGGCAGCGCTTGCGGCACGGCCGAGGCTGGGAGCGAGCGGCTGGCTAACCGATGCCATCCTTCGTTCGCACAGTGGCTTCCTGCCCGAGGCTCTGCTCGGCTTCCTCAACCCCAACCTGCCGCACCACCTCGAGCTCTACCGACCTAAGCCCTGGGGCCTCATCATCGCAACGCCCATCGCGTGCGTCGCCTGCGGCTGTGTGACTCGTACCAGATGCACGTGCTGACCCGTCGCGACCCTGTCCGCGCCGCCGCCGGCATCAGCCTGATCGCAGCCGGCCTCTCGCTGTTCCGCCTTCGGCGGGCGATCCTGCCTATCCTCCAGTCGCGCTTCGTCTGGGCGCCGGTCACGCTCTTCCTTATCATCCTTTTCAACTCGGGCTACATGTGGAACCGGATCCGCGACGCGCCCTACATGACCAAGGACCGCCAGGGCAACAGCCAGTGGATGGCGGGCGGGTTCCAGCAGCAGCTCGGGGCCGAGACTCAGGTTGTCGGTGTCATCTGTGCGTGGAACAGTCAACCCCCTCTCTCTGCCTCCAATAAGGGCGACGTCTGACGCTGGCTACCGGCTGCTCGCAGATGCGACCCTTGCTTTCGCCTTTGTTGCCCTCTCGACGATGGTGCCGACCCTGCGCGACCCGGCCAAGCAGCGCGCGGGCGTCTTCCTTTGGTCGGCTGTGCTCATCGTCCTCTTCTCGGTCCTGATGAACATCTTCAAGGTCAAGAATGGCTGTGAGTCTCGTCGGCGGCAAGGTCGCCTCGATGACCTGCGCACCATCACTCGTGCGGCCAGGCTGACCTCCGCCTGCGTCTCATCCTGCTCTCTCCAGCGTACCCCTTCCGGCTGCTCTTTTAACGCCTAGCGATGGATGTGCGCGAGAAGAGATAAAGCCATCCTCTAGCTCCCGGGCGAAATCTCAAGCGCCAGCGGCCAGCTCTTCGGCTAAGGTGGCGACGTGGACAGCCCGGCGAGTAATAATGTCGGCGTGCGAGATTCTGCCCTGGAGATCGAGCTCGACCTGAGCGGCGCGAGGGCGAAGCAACGGTCAGCGCCCGGGCAGAGGACGAGTTGAGCGGTGCCGACGAGAGACGGACCGCAAAGAGCTGCTCGGGCGACCACAGTCGCGACGTGCAAGCCTCGAGCGACTCGTAAAGCGTCTGTGATGGAAAGGAGCAGCAGTCAGCGTGGAGATGGTCGTGCGCAGGTCGTGGGCACCAAAGTACGCACGCCGATCGAATCGCACGCCATGAGGGTCGCCTCGTTGATCTTGAGGACGGCGATGGCGGAGCGGAAGAAGACGTCGAAGCCTTCGACAAAGAAGAGGTCCCAAAGTCGGAAGAGGGTCTGGTGCACGAGAGGAGAGGACAGACGGGAATTTATCAGCGCATGTCTAGCGGCAGCCCTTACCGCGCGAGGTGAAAACACACACCTCGACAGGGACTAGGCGAAACGCGACGTGTGCAGATGTTAGCGACCGGCTTTTGAGCAGAGGCCCACATGAGGGACTTACGGCAGTCAGTGAAGAGCGAGAGGAACCAGGCGAACGAGACCGCAGCGACCTCGACGCCGAGCGCGGTCAGGTGACCTTCGAGACGTGGCAGCTCCTGTCGGACGAGGTCCTGCAGCACGCGCTGGTCCGCACGAGAGCCTGTGAGTCGAGATGGGATGAGCGGTCAAAGCGAAGCCAACGAGGCGAGCGGCGACCGAGTCTGCTACGAACACAGAAGAGATGGCGTGTAGTAGTCGGGCGGCATCAGTCGCTCGACGACGCACGTAAAGACCCAGAAGCTAGCGGGAGGGAGGGCGACGGCGAGTCAGAAGTCGACGGCAGACGCTCGACTCGCGGCGGGCGGTTGAACAGGCGCTCACGCTTCTTCCTCTCGTTCGTGGGTGAGGAGCAACGTAGCGGCAAGCATCTAGTGCGGTAGGAGACATGTCAGCACCTGTGAGGATGGGACGGCTAACGTGAACGACTGACATTCAAGCCCTGACAGTAGCCGAGGTCGATGTTTCGCCTGTACGAAGAGCGACACAAAGGTCAGCGCGAGCCATTGCGACCGGCGCCAGTCGTACGGACCAGGCATAAGCCGTCAACAGCCTGCGGAGCTTGGGAACGCCCGGCCCGTCGCCGCCAAAGAAAACGTTCAAGGGCTAAGCAGGATGTCGCGACGGGGCCAAAGTCAGCACCGGAGAGCGCGGACGGCGACCGTGCGCCTACGGGTCAGCTAGCTCACCAGTGTCCGGACGACATCCTTTTCGATCTCGGCCAGCGTGGTCGAAGCGATGCCCTCCCGCTCGGCTTGCTCGAGCAGCTCGGCATACTCGCCGGGAGCCATCAGGTCGAAGGCGCCCGAGCACTCGAGCCAGACCTTGCTCCGATAGACAATGGGGATGCCGCCGCGGACGAGTCGAAGAAACTCGCGGTGATCGTCCTTGCCTGCCTTGCCGGACGTGGCCATCGCCGCAAAGCCGATGAAGCCCTCGGACGCCGCCTCGGAACGCTTGGGCTGCCGCCTCCGGAGGAAGGCATCCCAGGCAGCCTTCTGCGCCGTCTGCTGGCGCTCATGGATGTCGGAGAGTTGATTCAAGAGGAGTTGGATCGTCTGCGAAAGGGGGCACAGCACAGCTGTCAGCTCAGATCGTCATCAGCTGACCAGTCTGGCGGCGGAGAGAACCGACCTTGCGCCCGGTCAGACCAAACGTCTGCCGATGGGACGGCGTGAGGTTCTGGTCGACATCGGTCGCGGTCACGTCGGCCGAGACATGGACGGTTTGGGGTGCAGCGGAAGCTCTCGCGGGCGAGGGGTTGAGTGACAGAATTGTCGATGACCGATGCCGTCCGTTCGAGCGCGGCGCGGATGAGAGCAATTGCGAGCCCTCAGCAAAGGAGATCGAGACGCCAGACGCACTCGAACCCGAGAGGTGCATCTCGGCGGACGCTGGCGTGCGCGCTCCGCTAGACGTCGGTCGTCGAGGCGACTCGCCCGGCGAGAGGACGACGTTGTTCTCGACCCAGTCTTCTTCGCCAGACTCATCCTCAGCACCCTCGGGCTCAACCCGAGGCAGGCCCGCAAAGACGGCCGGCGCTGGCGCCCCCGCGTCGCTCGCCTCACGCAGGAGGGCCAGGTTGCGAGTATCGTAGATGAAGCCATACTTGTCCGTCAGGGGCTCAAGCCCGCCGCCGAAGCGGCTAGACCGCCGTGCCTTGGCCGCTTCGGATGCCGAGCGATGGGTGGAAAAGAGCCTTCGCAGGCCAGTCCGATCCGAGATCAGCGTCGGCGGTCGCGACTCCTGCGGCTCGATCGAGTCGAGCTCGACAGAGGGGATCGGCATCGTTTCCGAAGACGAAGTCCCCTCGCCAGAGCGTGCACTTCCGTCCAGCTCGGCGGGTGCTTGTGTCAGCGTTGAAGCCTTTGGCCGCGAGATGGATCTCGAGGACGGCCGGCTCTTGGAAGCCGCGTTCAGGGCTCGGCTCAAGGCCGAGGACGCGGCCAGCAACGGCTGCTCGACGATGCCCATCGACGGCTTCCGAGGGGGGAGATTGCTCGCGCTGGCTCGCTCTGCCGGCACCTGAGGGACGGATGAAGACGACGATCTTGTCGAGAGCGCTTTGGGTAGGGCTCTCGACGATTGCCGGGTCTCGGTGACGGTGATGTTGCGCTCGCGGGCGGCCGAGACGAGATCGAAGGCGAGTCGGCCGATGAGAGGACCAGCGCTGACGGCGTCGGAGAAGAGCGACGCGGCATCCACGGCAAGCAGACGGGTCGAGAGGAAGATTGCTCGGAGATGGGGCGGTGTCGGGTAGGGCGGATATGAGAGGTCGTCGTCGATGAAGGATGGCAACGAGGTCAGGTCTAGCCGTGTGGGATCGGTGAGCGAGGGGCGGGTGGTTGGGAGCGAAAGGCTGGGCGGCGAGAGGGCGTGGCCGTTTGCTGGAACGATGCCGCCAGCTATTGGAAGGCCCTCAACCGTCGCACTCGGAGAGTCGCCTCCCTTGCTGCCGAGGCCTCGCCAGCCCCACATGCCCATCCAGCTCCCCGTCGATGAGGGCTGCTTCTTCTCCTTCTCCATGCGACCGGCGCCGGCAGCCACCCGCGGGCCTCTGATCGATCTCGCCCTCGAACGGCCTGGCGAGGCGCTGCTGGTCGCAGGCGTCGAGGCTGTAGATGCGGTCGAAGCGGCCGAGGCGACCGATGCGAGCGTCGAGATCGAGCCTTCTCGAGGCTGCCGTAGGAGCTTATTTCCGTTGCCAGCATCGAGTGATAGCAGATCGGCGCGTGAAGAGGAGGGCGAGCTCAGAGTCTGCCGCGAGGCGGACGACAGCGAGTGGCGGCTGACTGGGGACGTCGCGAGTGTCGTCGATAGGGCTTCGTGGAGATCCGTCTGGAGCTTTGGACACAGTACACCTCAAGACGTCAGCCTTGTTGCGCACGCTTTCCGAGAGACTGAACCTAGCCAAGACACACCTCATCCGGCTCGGGTGCGTGGACGACGGCGACCGGTGCGGGTGACGACTCGACGTGAACCACCGTCTGGCCCTCGCGCTCCGCTCGGTACAGCTTCCTGCAGGCTCGGGCCAGGACGCGGAGTGGATGATCCCTTGCGCCGGTCGGCTCCGGAAAGAGCGGCGTCTCTCCAGGTGCCTTCTTCCCCTCGGCACTCGATGCGTTTGACGAAGATGCGCCGGTGAGCGCCTGCTGGGCTTCCCAGCGCGTGTGTACTGCCGCCAGCTCGGCGTCGGTCATGAGGTCGAAACGAGCCTCCAGAACCTCCTCCTCTTCTCTCGTCAGGATCAGTGACGGCCTTGCTCGCACCGGCGACGGTGATGCCGGACCCCGTGGAGGGCTGGCGGACCGCAGTCGCGGCGACCGGGGTGAGGCAAAAGCCCGAGCGGGATGCGAGCGCGGCGTCCGACTGCCAGCTCCCGGTGTCGGCTCGATGGCGCAGGAGATGCTCTGAGGGCCTTCCCCTACGTCGGCAGCGGGAAAGGACGCGGCATGAAGCTGCCGTGGACTCTGGGTCGGAGACCAGGCAGGGGAAGCCGAGACCGAGCCGCCGAAGACGCCAGACCCGAAATTGCCTGATGGGCCATCGCGCCGCTGGCTCGGTCCCGAGCGGCTCGAACCTGACGGCTCCATCACAGCTGAGCGAGTGGGTTTCGACGGAAACTCCTGGCTGCTATGGCGCGATGCCAAGGGCGGCGGTCGAGGCGTGCGAGCTGCCTGCTCGGACGAGTGCTGCAGGTCGAAGTAGCTCGCCGGCCGACCTGTCGGTCCGCAGCCGAGCACATCAGCTTGACCGCCCTGCGCGCTCAGAAGGTGAGAGAATCCCAGAGCATCTTACCTGTACTGCTTGACGAGCTGTCAGAGCGGGGCACGCCCAGAACCGTCCGGCGTGACCTTGGGGTCGGACGACCAGACGAGAGGGGGTGGGCGAGCTGTTCGCTGCGAGCGGGACCGGCCATCGCGGCCTCCGAGGCTGCTTCGGATTGATCGCTCTGCGTCGTCAGGCGCTGATGCGAGGCCGGTGGTTGGCTTCCGTTGCGAAGCGAGGCGCGGAGGTGGACCAGGAGTGGGGCAAGGAAGGTATGATGTTTCGTTCGAGTGCGGATGGTGCAAGTCGATGACGGAGGCGCCCGCAGGACGCCGTCTCGACGCGCCGGCAGACAGCCAGGCAGGCAGCCAGGCAGGCGTGGTTCGCTTGCCGTCCTTCGGTTCGTACGACACGGCATGCGTCGTGCACATCGGGCGACTGCTTTACGGTGTCTCTGGTGAAACGCAAAGCAAAGCAAATGGAATGGTGTCTCATCGCATGCCCAGGCCGAGCAGCTCTCGCCTCGACCCAGCGCCGGTCCCGTGCCAGAACGCCTCCCACTCGCTGAACCGAGTGCCCGCCGCCTCTGGCGGTGGCCGGGCGTGGATGCCGATGCCCAGGCATCGCGACAGGAACGACAGCGGCCGGATGACGAGGATCGGCGCATCGACGAGATCGGCCAGGTCGGCCGAGGCATCAGAGGGCAGGTAGGGCTGCCCCCCCTCGTCGCCCGGCAAGCCGTTTGCCGGCGGCGGCTCTGTGGGCAGAAGGAGGGACGTCGACGCCGAAGGGGACGTCGGCAGATAGGAGGCTCTGCCTTTCCCTTTGCTCCGCCGCCGCCGAGATGAGGATGCGCCTCTGCCTTGAAGGCCGGACGACACCGGCGAGGGAGTCAGGAAATCAGTGTAGAGGACCCAGTCCCGCTTGTCCTCGTCTTCGCACGTGATGAAGGTGTCTGGCTCGCCTTCCGGCTGGGCCTCCAGTTCCTCGAGCGCACGGACGCTCGGACTGGCACTGGGTGCCGGCGGCGCGACCACCTTGGGGGCGACCGGGAAGTAGGGGTGAGGTAGGTCGCGCGGAGGCGGCGAGTGGCCGGTCTCGTAAGCGACGACCAGGCAGACGAGCTGCAGCAGATAGAGCAGCGCTGTTTGAGCGAAGATTGCTGTTGCGGATGGGGAAGGGCCTGCTCAGGACCCGGTCCGGTAGAAGCGCATCAGCGAGCGAGTCGGAGGTTCTATGCACTTGTGACCGCTTCCAGTGCGACACACCTCTGCCTATGAAGTCGAGAAAGACCCCCGATGGAGAGTTGGAAGCGCCTGAGCCAGGTCCGTAGAGAAGGTTGCGCAAGACGGTGCCGAGGAAGAGGGTCGTCACGAGGCGGGCGAAGAACGGCAAGGTCCGATGCGCGTGCGCCTGGGGCCGCGAGAGCTCTGAAAGGAGGGGGGAGGGGGGCGGCAAGGCAGCAGGGTAGCCGTCGATCAGCTGAGGTCATGCCGATCATCATGGGCCTACGAGAGACGCACGCATCTGGACGATGATCCGGAACAGGAGGAGCGCGAACGACGGGTCGAGAAAGTAAGCATGGACGCTGAGCGCCATGACCAGACGGTCGAGCTGCGCCCAACGATGCGGAGCGGGCGAGAACCAGTCCGGATCAGCATCTCCCGCCGGCCTCTGAGAGCAGACAGTATTGCAGGCGAGAGAAGGCCGCACCTGCTCTACAACATCGAGTCGCTTGGCCTTGAGCATGCCGGTCGAAGGCGGGCGGCCCTGCTGGCAAGGCTGGCGACGCGCGTGCGAGCTGTCACCGTCGTGATAGTCGGCCGACCGGGTGCCTCTCGCCGTCGCCTTTCCTAGGGCTCCCTCGAGGACGTCGCGGACGTCGAGCCAGGCGCTCTTACACCGATAGAGAGCCGATAGAGGTGTTCCGAGCTTCGGAGGGAGGATGGGAAGGGGAAGGGTCACTCTGGCAGGTGGGGGTCGAGAGGCAGCCTGCTGAACGCGCTGCGCCTCCCGTTCCTCTACCAACCATCTCCTCCTCTCGGCTGTCCCCTCTCTCAGCAGCTGCACCTTTGCCCGGCTCGCTCGATACCGGGGCGCGGTCAAGCTCGAAGGTTCCCGCTTCTTTAGCCAGCGTCTGGGTGAAGCAAGCGATTGGACGACGAATCGCCACAACTTGCGATGGCATCAGCATCCGCTCCGGCCCCGTCGAGCCAGCAGGCCTCGCTGCTCAGCAAGACGCTGGCGTCGGCCCGGTCGCTCGTCCTCCTCCAGTTGTTGTCGCGGGCCCTCACCTTCTCGCTCAACTATGCCCTCCTTCGCCTGGCCTCGCCCGAGGTCTTTGGCACGGCCAGCATCCAGTTTGATCTGATCGGCTCGACCTTGCTCTTTCTCAGCCGGGAGGGAGTGCGCGGCGCCCTCCTTCGCTCTGGGCGCCCGAGTGCGGAGCCCTCGACCGATGGCCGGCCGGCAGACCGTCAGGTCGACCGAGAGCAGGCCGTGAGGCTTCGCGCTCGTCGGCAGCAAGATCTCAACCTGTCGCTCCTCCCACTGCCGCTGTTCCTCGGCTTGGTGGCCGTGATCGTCCCGCTCTATGTCCGCTACTCGCCGGCCACGACGGTCGCCCAACCCTTCTTCTACGCCTCGCTCGGCCTGCACCTGCTGGCATACCTGCTCGAGCTCCTGTCGGAGCCGTATCACATCCGGCTCCAGTCGGACCTGCGGCTCGGCGTCCGCGTCCAGGCCGAGGGCGCAGCCGTCATCGCCAAGGCGGTTGGCACACTCTGCGGTGTCTGGCTGATGCGCGAGCGGGGGGCCCTACTCGGCTTCGGAGTCGGTCAGCTCGCGTACAGTGTCGTTCTCCTGGGTCGCTTTGCAGCTGCTTTCGGCCTCAAAGCCTGGCAGATGTGGCTTCCGAACAAGGGCGCGGGGACCTCGTCGTGCGCGTTTGTCTGTCCCCTTGCCGCACTGAACGGGCGATTTCTGACCCTCTGAGGCGAGCGATCACACAAAGGACCCAGACCTACCTCGACCCGGCCTCGTTTGCACTGGCTTGGGCCATGACGCAGCAGTCAATCGTCAAGCACTTTCTGACCGAGGGCGACCGGATGCTCGTTGCGCGGCTCAGCCCACTCCGCGACCAAGGAGGCTACGCCGTCGCCACCAACTATGGTGCGCGAGTCCTTGCAAACCGCCCATTGATTCGCCCTGACACATCCGCTACGACGACTTTGCAGGCTCGCTCATCGCTCGGATCGTCTTCCAGCCGATCGAGGAGACGGCCCGGCTCTACTTCTCCAGATCGCTCCCCGCTTCAGAGCTGACACCGGCAAAGTCGATGTCGCCTCGCTCGTCGCCAGCGACGGAGACCACGACCGGCGCGACTGCCGAAGTCGGCACGGCGCAGACAATCCTGACGACCCTCCTTCGCTTCTCGGCACACCTGCTACTGCTCCTCCCTGCCTTCGGCCCGCCCTTCATCCCCCTCGCACTCTCCTTCCTCTTGCCAGCCGCAAGATGGTCGCCCGCCCGGATCCAGACGCCGCGCGAGATCCTGCGCATCTACACGCTCTACCTGCCGCTCATGTCGCTCAACGGCATGCTCGAAGCCTTCTTTGCGGCGACGGCGACGCCGGCCGACCTCTCTCGCCAGAGTTGGGCCATGGTCCTCTTCTCGGGCGCCTTTCTCCTCTCGGCCGGCGGTCTCGCAGGTGTACTCGAGCGGCCCGAAGCTGGTCTCGTTTGGGCCAACTGCGTCAACTCGCTCTGCCGAATCGCCTTCACCTTCCGGTACGCGCAGGCCTTCTTCCATCGACGCGGGCGTACGCTCGGACTCGGTGACGTCGTCCCTAAGGCAGCGGTCGCTGCCGTCGTCGGTATCTCGGCCGGTCTCGTGCGCGCCAGCAGTCGCATCAATGCCGACGGCCTTCCGAGCCTGCGGGCCCTGCTCCGCCACGTCGGCGTCGGGGGCCTACTCGGCCTCACCTGCCTGGCTGTCATGTGCGTCCCTCCCATCCTCTGGCTTGAGGTTCATACAAGGCTGACCTCGCGCCTGGTCCCCCTCTCAGGTGGGTGAACGAGCGCGCATCCCTGCGCCAGGCTTCGAGTGCTCTACGTCCGAAACGAGAGTAAAGACGGCGGGGGCGGGGGCGACCTAGACATGCGTAGATGACCCGTACCAGCTAGTCGAGCGACGCACAGGCACTTGGGAAGGAGTTAGCTCCTTGCTTCATGCGGCCGACTAAGCGGCCGACTCCTCTCGACGCATGCAGGCAGGCCTTGGCGGGCCGGGCCTGCTGCGCGAAGGCCCCGGCGTTGGGCTTTCACGTCTCTCCCTGTCGCTGCATGCCCGTCCCGACCCACGACTGCCCCTCCTCTCCTTTACCCCTTCCGCCTCGTACAAGACTCGCCAGTCTCTCTTCTGCCGACAGCTTTGTCTTCGCTGGCCAGCTGCCTTACTGTGGTCACGTCTGCTACCGCCCGGCGCGCGCGGACGACCTCGCCTTGCTGCAGGACCCGACCGGCCGCTGCCTTCGTCGGCTTCTGCTCCGTCGGGCCGCCGCCAGCCAGACGAGCTCTGTGGGCCGTAGCTCGATCATCTCGTCAGTCCGTTGCATCTCAGAGACCATGGCCGCCCTCGCCGGCGGATGCGAGCGCTCGCCCGTCTCTGGCCTTCTCGCAACCCAAAGCACCCCTCTGCGTCGGTCACGAGACGCGCCGTGCCGATAGCTGGTTCGGCCGTCGGGACGTCGGGTCGTGTGAGCTGGCGGCGCCTCGACCGGCAGTTCTTGAGCTGACCCGCTGTGCTGCCTACTACGCCCTCAGTCGCTGTTCTTGGGCACCCTTGCTTACCCTCTCGGCATGTCGCATCTTGCATCGCCCCCTCGCGTCGAGCTTCGGCACCTACCTGGGCTTGACCCGGATCTCACGCCGCGAAAGCCCAGCCGGCCAGCCGCGACGAGGTCCGAGCTCCTGCCGCCATTGCTCCAGAACTCACAGTGCAAGCCAGCTGGCCTGGTCCCGTCGTTCGCACAAGCTCCATGTCACACTCTTGGACCTCTGCGGTTCGACGGCGAGGTGCGTCGCGTGCGAGGCACTCGTCAGAGGGAGGGCTGTGAATCCTGCCGCGCGTCCGACTGACCATCTCACCGAGCTCATCAGTCGCTTTCCGTCAGCCGGCCGCCGTCGCCGACGCTCACATTTGGCCTGCCGGACGTCGACTTCGTCTCCGGCTCAGAGATTAGCGACTCGGAGACGGATCCGTGCAGCTCTGGCGTCTCGCAACGCGGCGGCGCGTACCGGCCGAGTTGGAAGGCGACGCGGACGGACGGCTACTCGTCCGAGAATAGTGCCTGCGTCGGATCAGAGGACGACGGCAACGGTGACCTCCCATCCGATTCGACGCAACCTCGGATCACCTTCCAAGAGGCCACCTCGACGCGCTTGCGGGCAAGCTCGATCGGCGACGGGCGCCGCCTTTGTCGAGTGCCTTCGCCCAGCCCTCTCTCGCAGGCAGCCGCACCCCAGGCCGAGGCTGAACCCGTCAGGTCGTGGTCGCGTTCGCTCTCGCTGTTCAAGAAGAAGCGGTCGGCACCCGACCTGCGCACACTCGCCGACGAGCACGGTCGATCGGATGGACCGGCGGCATTGCCGCCTCTGCCGTCCGTAGGGCGTGGCAGATTCGTCCGGGCGTTCTCGACCGCACCGGCGGCGACGGATGAGAAGAGCGTGCCCGCCTTGCTGTCGCCCTTGGTGCCGCCGCGGCCGCGTCAAGCGCTCAAGACCAAGGCAAGCCTCCAGTCGCTCCGCAGTCGGTCTCCGTTCCGGCCGCAGACGCCTAGCTCGCCTCCGCCGCCGACACCACCGCCCCTTCCACTCGACGTCGATCCGTTCGCTTTCCTTCCGATCGCAACGCGGTCGACCTCGCCGCATCCCGCGGCTAGTGCGAGGCGGGCACGCCCTGTCAGGTTAAGCAAAGATGCCGACGGGCCTTATGCCGCTCGTCCTCGCTCTCACACCTCGCCCGTGAGTCTCCTTGCTGCAGGTCACCAGGTCTGCAGCCTCGAGCTGATCCGCCGCACCGACCAGTCGTCTGTGGCCCCTCCTTCGAACGTCCTCTCGCTTCTCATACCCCCGGAACCACTGCCGTCTTCCTTCCAGCTCGTGCTCCCTTCGCCAAAGCAGCTGCTCGCGCCGCTTTCTTCGCCGGTGACGCCACTGTCGGATGCCTCGGACGAGCGTCAGCGCGACGAGCGCGGTCGGTCGCGCAGCTACGGCGGCGACACGTCAGACCGCGCGCCGCCTCCTCCAGGGCCGAATCGTGCCCTGACCGGCCCTCGGCGACCTCTGCCGCCCGCTCGCCGCGATGGCGATGACGGCGAGGACCGCAGGCCTCCGCATCGACGCGCTGCCGTCAACGAATTTGGTGCCGAGGCATCGACATCGTCGTCCTCTTCCGACTCGTCGGGGTCCGACAGTGACGAGAGCGAGTCCGACTTCCGGACCCCGCTCGAGACGACGCCCGACGACGACGACGTGCCGCTCGCGGTCGCCCATCCGACGACGGCGCTGGCGGCGCAGAAGAGCCTCCGGCTCGACCGTCGGAAGGAGAAGTCGGCCGAGCGCAGTCGGCGCAAGGCCGAGCGCCGGCGAGTCGACTCGCCGCCGTCGCGACGACGCACGGGCCCCGGCACGTCCAACCTTTCGCTCCCGCAAGAGCCGCGGCGGCAGGCAAAGGACCTGCCGAGCGCCTATGGCGTAGCAAGCATGGACGGCGTCTTCCGCGCCGAAGATCTTGAGCGCAAGCTGCGCGACCTCGAACGGGCGGCCAGTCTTCGACCTGGCCTAGATGGCGACGGCGGGCCCTCCCTCCCTCGCAGCCGGATGGATAGCACGACACTGAGCCCGCACCAGGCCGGCTCGGCGTCTGTCGACCGCATCAAGGGAAGCAGTATGCCGCCACCCACCTTGTCGCGCAAGGCCTCTGCTGCGAACATCGCTCTCGCCCCACCCGTCCTGTCGCGTAAGGCATCGGCGACCAGCATCGGTCTCGCATCGACCCTGCCGCCTTTGCCCGGCCAGAGCTCGCTCTCTCGCGCGCGCTCGCAATCGGCCATCAAGCCAAAGGTGCCTCAGCCTCCAGCCCGAGGCGTCCGTCAGGTCTCGGCCACGCGGCCGCACTCGCCGACGCACGAGCCTGCGGCGGCTGCGATGCAGCGCAAAGGGTCAGAGCCTCTGTCCGGGGCAGCCGGGCGCCATCGCTCGCTCTCCTCCGCCGCCCGCCGTCCGTCAACCAATCCGGCCGATGTACCTCCGCTGCCACCCCTGCCAGGCTCGTCGACCAACTTTCCCTCGCCTAACCTCGCGTCTGGCAACACCCAGCAGTCATCCGCAGCCATGTCCCGTCGGCCGACACTCAGTGGGCTCGGTCCCGTGCCGGAGCTCGACCGGCTCCGCATCGCCTCACAACCGAGCCGCTTATTGACCGTCAGCCTCGAGCACGGCGATGTCGCTCGCACGATGCGGATCGATGTCCCCGACTCAACCACTGCCGGCGGTCTGCTCGAGCTGCTCAAGGCTAAAGGCGAGCTGCCGACGGGGCGCTCGGGCGAGAACCTGCTCAAGGGCGAGCTCGCCGTCTGGGAACGCGGCGATGAGTGGGCCGTCGGTGAGTCGCACGTCGGACCAGGGCCAGCGAGTCGCTCGAGGCTGACCTTGCTGTTCGTCCGACCAGAGCGACCGCTGCGCGACTACGAGGTCCTGAGTCAGGTGCTGGCCGGCTGGAACCCCGCGAAGCGCGAGAACTCGTTCGTCATCAAGCGGTGCTCGCTGTGCGAGTGCTTGACGCTGCGGGTGCGTCTCAGACGGCGACCGCTCCTTTCTCGAGCCGGCGCTGACCCGGTCATCGCATCCCGTCCGCTCTCGCTGTCTGCAGGCGATCCCCAACCAGTGCCCGAACGTCGTCGGCTGGGTTCAAATTTACTCGTCCCGCAAGAGGAAGTGGTCCAAGCGCTACCTCGAGGTCCGCGGCGGCGGCGTCAGCCTCGCCAAGAACGAGCGTGTGCGTTGCACCTGCACGCCCATCCCGAATTCCGGCCCATGCAGCCTGCTGACTCTGCGAGCACCGACGTCGTCTCCACAGAGCAAGGACGAGCAGCACCTCTGCACCCTGACCGCATACGACTTCTACCTCGTCACCCGGGTGCCGGCCAAGGCGCCCAAGGGCAGTTACTTTGCGCTCAAGAGCCGTCCGTCCCGGTCCTTTACTCTTTCTTGCGGTCGCCACCAAGCGCTGACCAGGTCTCTTCCTCATCGGCTTCTCCTCCCCAGAGGACCAGTCGGCCTTCTTCGAGGACGCCTCAGACTTCATCCACCTCTTTGCAACCGACAGCCGGACCTTTGACCGCATGTTCCGTGGCATCCTGGACGCTCGGGTAAGTGCCCGCTTCGAATAGCGACCCATCGCCCCTTCCCGTGCGCTCTGGCTAAAAGCCTTTTGTTCTCTTTGCGCCACGCCTCCAGTCGCACTCGCTTCTAACGGCCAACCCGAGCCTCTTACCGGTACTCTCGCCGACGTCGGCCGGCTCGCGCGGACCCCTGTCGGCTGGCTCGCCTGCTATGGCCGATCTCGCCGCCTTTGGCGCCGGCCCTCACGGCTCGATTCGTCGGCCCTCGGCGGGCAACGCCGCCCAGGCCAGCGTCAGTCCCGTCTCCAAGACGCATGACGGCCTCTGGCAACAGGGTTCGCTGCTCAGCAAGATGACGCGGGGCGAGCGCTGAACGCTGGCCACAACGCGCCGCACGGCGCGCCGCACGCCTTGCTCGCCTCGCCGGCCTGTGACCGCGATCCTCGTCCTCCCCCTCCGACAAAAGGTCCACCTCGGACCCGCCGCGCATACTTTCCCTGCCCTTTACGTCGAAACCTGTCTCTTCTTGCCACCGGTTGGCTGCGATACGAAGCGTCGTCACTGCTTCGCCCCTGCCCGCCGGCTGCCCTCGGCCTGCGCGACGACGACGCGCGACGACGACGCGTCGGTTGACTTCTTTTCTGCCGGAACGGCATCCGCACTTTGAAAGCTTCCCCAGAGTCCGGCCCGACGACGTTCGGGTCCGGCCCGTCCCTCTTGGTCGACGAGGCGTGGGAGCTGTCGGAAGCAACAAGGCTCTTGTAGCGCGTGCCTCCGTCCTTCCTACACAGGGACCCCCCCTCTCGCGCATGCCGGATCCCCCCTTCTCGTTGGTGTCGGCAGTGGGTGACCGACCAGTCGGCGGCGGATGAAAAGGGGGAGGCGGTCGCTGCTGCTGCGCGGACGAGGGCGGGCGCGCGAAGACGGGCCAAGGCAGGGCAGCCGGCAGCAGCAGCAGGCAAGCTCGCCCCTCGCCCCCGCCCTCCTCCTCCAACAAGGGCCTCTCGCACCCTTCCCCGCTCACCCATTCCTTCTCTCGACCCCCCCCGCAAGTCGGACGTCCCCAGCGCAAGCCATCGGCCGGACCACCAGCACGGCGTGCTAGCCAAAACCCAAGGTGAGAGAGAGCCCGATCGCCGCCTCGTTCGCAAGGCGCGCGGCCTCTCCCAGCCACGCCCCCCCCCCCCTCGCTCACACCTACACCTCTTCCTCTCTCCCTTCTAATCGATTTGTCGTCTCGGCATCGCTATTCCTCAGGTCTCCCTCGTGACAAGCCATCGGTCGATTGTGATCGCGCTCATTTCGACCGCCGCCGGAGCCCTGCCGACTGACCTTTCAATCCGAGCCGGACGCCACCAGCGCGCTGCTGCCATCGCCGGCCGCCCTCCTTTTGCGTCTACGCCGGTCGACCCTCGAGCTCTAGCGCAAAGCACCGGACTACTGCCCGCTCGTCTTTGAGCGCTGCCCGCCATGTCGTCCCGCCACACGCAAATCCTGCCGAACCGTGACTCGCGCGTCCTGCGCAAGAGCGAGCAGACGGACGACCTGGCCGAGCTCGTCGCCGTCTCCGACGAGAGCGTCGTCGTGCGTGCCGCCTGCCTTTGCCAGCCGCCAAGCTTCGCACGGCTGACTGTCGACCCTTCCCCCGCCTTGGAATCGTCTAGGCCTGTCTTCGGGACCGCTACCTGATGGACCTCATCTACACGAGCCTCGGCCCGGCCTCGCTCGTCGCCATCAACCCGCACAAGTTCGTCCACACCAACTCGGACGCGACCCTTGCCACCTACGGCCAGGACTACCGCAACACCGAGGACGGCCGGGATGTCCTTCCGCCGCACATCTTTGGGCTCGCCCAGAAGGCGTACTTTGACATGCGCCGGACGGGCCGCGACCAGAGCATCCTTATGAGGTTCGCCGTCCCCTCTGTGCACCTCGGCTTGCGTCGTGCCCAGGACCTTCTAGGCTGATGCCACCTCGCTTGCCCCTCTTGCAGCGGCGAGACTGGCAGCGGCAAGTCTGAGCTTCGGCGACTGGCCACCAAGGCGCTCATTGATTTTTCGGTCCCGGGCGTCGGCAAGAAGGGCGCGAAGCTCGCGCAGCAGATCCCCAACGCCGAGGTGCGACTGGTTGCGCGCTCGTCGCTTACAGTCGATCGCCTTCCATACTGACGCTCCCTGCGTCGTTTCAGTTCATTCTCGAGGCCCTGGGCAACGCGCGGACGATCCAGAACGCCAACGCCTCGCGCTTCGGAAAGTACACCGAGCTCCAGTTCACGGACCGCGGCCGGCTCGTCGGTGCAAAGACGCTCGACTACTACCTCGAACGGAGTCGCGTCGCCGGCCCGTCGCCGGGCGAGCGTAACTTTCACGTCTTCTACTACCTGATCGCCGGCGCTTCGAGCGAGGAACAGCAGTTCCTCCGGCTCTCGTCCGACCCCGCTCACTACCGCCTGCTGAGCTCTGGTGGCCTGCGGGCGGCCCCGCCCCGGGCCGGCGGCGGCGAGGCGGGCGAGGACCGGGTCCGATTCGAGCAGCTCAAGCAGGCGTTCAAGGCGGCCGGCGTCTCGAAGCGGCTTGTCGGCCAGGTCTGCCAGCTCGTCGCGACGATCCTCCACCTCGGCAACGTCGAGTTCACGATGGACTATGACCGCAACCCGGACGCGGCCTCGGTTCGTAACTGGGACGTCCTCGAGACGGTGGCCGAGTTTCTCGGCGTCGGCCCGGCCGAGCTCGAGGAGGTGCTCAATAGCAAGGTCGAAATGGTCCAAAAGGACATGGTTAACGTCTTTCTCGACCCGGAGGGCGCGGCCGCCAACCGGGACGATCTCGCCAAGTCGCTCTACTCGCTCCTCTTTGCCTGGATCAACGAGCACATCAATGAGCGGCTCTGCCGCGACGACTTTGCCAGCTTCATTGGCATCCTCGACCTGCCCGGCTCGCAGAACCTCTCGGGCTTTGGCGCGCGGTCCAACTCGCTCGACCAACTCTGCGTCAACTTTGCCAGCGAGCGTCTCCACGGCTGGATCCTCCAGCAGACGTTTGAGCTCCAGACGGCCGAGTTTGCGGCCGAGGGCCTCTCGGCCGTCGTCCCCGCCGTGGACTACCCGGACAATACCGAGACGCTCCGCATCCTGACGACGACGCCCGGCGGCCTGATCCACATCATGGACGACCAGACGCAGCGGATGCCCAAGAAGACGGACCACACGATGGCCGAGGCGCTCGCCAAGCGCTGGGGCCATCATCCCAGCTTCAAGGCGGGCGCCGCCGACCGGACCGGCTACCCGACCTTCACCATTAGCCACTACACCGGGCCCGTCACCTACTCGAGCGAAAACTTCCTCGAAAAGAACGCCGACGCCGTCAACCCGGACTTTGTCGCCCTCCTGCGCGGGCCGGCCCAGGGCGCGAGCGCGGCCGGCGCGGCCTTCCCCGGCTCGACCAACACGTTCATCCGGGATCTCTTTAGCACGCGCGCGATCGCGACGCAGGTCCACCCACGCGACCAGGAGACGGTCGTCGCCGCCCAGCAGTCGGTCAAGCCGATGCGTCAGCCGTCGACGAAGCGCAAAGGCGGCCGCGGCGGTGGCCTCAAGATGTCGACCGCCGCCGACGACGATGCCGACGACGATGCCGATGGCCAGCCGGTCCGCGCCGGCAACCAAATTCGCTGCGTCGTCGGCACCTTCAAGTCGGCGCTCGACACGCTCTTCGAGGCCTTTGACGAGACCAAGGCTTGGACCGTCTTCGCCCTGACGCCGAACGACGTCCAGCTGCCGAACCAGCTCGAGAGCCGCGGGCTCAAGGCTCAGATTCGAAGCCTGGCCCTGCCCGAGATGACGCGGCGGGCGGCCGTCCAGTTCGAGGTCAGCATGTCGCACACCGAGTTTGTCGAGCGTTACGCCGAGGACGTCGAGAGCTTCGAAGGCGCCTCGCCCGCCGACGTCGTGCGTCAGTTCAAAGCCGCGCGCGGCTGGCCGGACAAGGAGCTGGCTGTCGGGCAGTTCAAGGTGCGTTAATCGCGGCCCAGGCTCCCATCGACCCGCGATTGACTCTCGCAATCTTGGCCCTCTATATCAGGTCTTTGTCGGTCACGGCGCTTTCCGTAAGCTCGAGGACCGGCTCCGGGCGACTGACGCCGACGAGCTCAAGCAGAAGCAGGAGCGCGAGCTCGACGGCAAGCTCGGTCTCTCAGGCGGCGAGGGTCTCGACCCTTTCTCGCCCTATCGCTACTCGTCGTACGACCTGTCTGAGCCGCACGCCAACTCGCGCCTGATGGGCGCGAGCACCGGCAACCTGTCGAGCTTCTCGCAGACGGTCCCGCTCGTCGGCCATGCCCAGCAGGCCGAGCGGGACGACTTTGACGACGGCAAGACGATGCGCAGCTACGACGAGTACGCGCCGACGCACTTTACCTCCCACGTCGACGACTCGACTTCGAACGTCGGCACCGAGGCCTATGCGCCCTCCAAGAACATGTTTGCCGACGCCGAGAAGGCCAAGCTGCGGTCCAAGGAGCTCGACGGCCAGGCGCCGGCTAAGGAGGAAACGACTGAGGTCTACAAGACGTCGGGCGCGCGCAAAAAGTGGCTCGCGCTCGTCTGGGCGCTGACGTGGTGGCTGCCGAGCCCGGTGCTCGGCCTCTTCAAAGCGTTCAAGCGACCCGACGTCCGCCAGGCTTGGCGCGAGAAGCTCGCGATCAACCTCCTCATCTGGTCCATCATGGGCAGCGCCGTCTTTGTCATCGCCATCCTCGGCAACCTCATCTGCCCGCGCCAGTATGTCTTTAGCGCGGGCGAGATCTCGCAGCAGTCGTACACCAACAACCCCGACAAGGAGTACGTCTCGATCCGCGGCGAGGTCTTTGACGTGAGTGCCACTCCCCACTCCCCCCTCGGACGCCGGCGCACGTGCACATCGAGACTGACCCAAATGTCGCCGTCGCCTCTCGGCCCTCCCAGCTGACCTCGATCGCCAAGACGCACCAGGTTGTGATCCCGATCGTCAAGGAGAAGGCCGTGCTCCAGTACGGCGGCCTCGACGCCTCGTCCCTCTTCCCCGTCCAGGTCAGCGCCCTCTGCGACGGCATCGACGGCACCGTCAGCCCCTGGGTCCAGATCAACTCGCTCAACAGCTCGGCCTCCACCGACACGAATGCCGTCTACCACGACTTCCGGGCCTTCACCAACGACTCGCGGCCCGACTGGTACTTTGAGCAGATGATCTACATGCGGTACACCTACCGCCTTGGCTTTGTCGGCATCCTCCCCAAGACGATCAAGAAGAATGCCGGCGACGGCGATGCGGTCGCCGTCTACGACTCACACGTCTACGACATCACCGACTACATCCGCTCGCCGCCTTACCTCCGGACGCCGGCCGGCACGCAAGCCGGCAGCGGCGTCAGCACCCAGTTCCTCGCGCCGCAGATCATCCAGCTCTTCCAGCAGCAGGCCGGCAAGGACATCACCAAGCGTCTCGACGCCCTCGTCTCGGACGGCGTGCTCGACGCGGCGACGCTCCAGCGCCAGCTGACCTGCCTGCGCAACCTGTGCGTCGCTTCTCCTCCCGGCGCCGGACCCACCTGACTCTTTGCTGACCCCTCTCTGGCCGTCTCACCAAGCTACCTGATTGGCATGGTCGACAACCGGCAGTCGACGCAGTGCAAGTTTGCAGAGTACCTCCTGCTCGTCCTCTCGGTCATCATGGTCTCGATCATCGGCTTCAAGTTCCTCGGCGCGCTCTGGTTTGGCTCGCGCAAGGCGCCGCAGGACCACGACAAGTTTGTCATCTGCCAGGTGCCGTGCTACACCGAGGGCGAGAGCTCGCTCCGCAAGACGATCGACTCGCTTGCTCGGCTCCGGTACGACGACAAGCGCAAGCTGATCGCCGTCGTCTGCGACGGCAATATCGTCGGCTCGGGCAACGACCGCTCGACGCCGCGCATCGTGCTCGACATCCTCGGCGTCGATCCGACGCTCGAGCCCGAGGCGCTCAGCTTCCAGTCGCTTGGTGAGGGCAATCGGCAGCACAACATGGGCAAGATCTACTCTGGCTTGTACGAGTGCGCCGGCCACGTCGTCCCTTACCTCGTCATCGTCAAGGTCGGCAAGCCGAGCGAGCGCAACCGGCCGGGCAACCGCGGCAAGCGCGACTCGCAGATGACGCTGATGCATTTCCTCAACAAGGTCCGGCTGGCCTCAATTCCTCGCAATCTCTGCCTCTCCTCGCCGCTGTCGCCGCTTTGCTGACCCTCCGACGCCACTGGACCACGCGCAGGTCCACTTCAACACGCCGATGAACCCGCTCGAGCTCGAGATGTACCATCAGATCAAGAATGTCATCGGCGTCAACCCGAGCTTCTACGAGTACCTCTTCACGGTCGACGCCGACACGACGGCCGACGAAAACTCGCTCAACTTCCTCATCTCTGCGTGAGTGCCCTGCCGGAAGGCCAGTCTCAGGCAAAGCGTCCCAGATCGCACCACGACTGACCTCTTCACTCCATGC
>Ga0308160_10000474_pt1 | contig 76887 bp, 82 predicted proteins | sample PhyFR1_FD_201036 | JGI IMG/M metagenome (GOLD analysis project Ga0308160, IMG submission 201036) | Phyllosphere microbial communities from UC Gill Tract Community Farm, Albany, California, United States - DLSLF.R1 | ecosystem: Host-associated > Plants > Phyllosphere > Unclassified | place: USA... | reverse complement strand
TCGTCGGAGGAGAGGGTCTAGACGAGCAGTTCGACATGGTCGCCAGCAATCCCGACGTGTGAGACGCCCGCTCATTCCCTCCTCGCGGCTCGCCTGACTGGTGGACTGACCCGCTACCCCCCCCCCTTCCTCGCGCAGCATCATTGCCACGCCCGGTCGTCTCCTGCACCTGATTGTTGAGATGAACCTCGACCTGCGCTCTGTTCAGTACATCGTCTTTGACGAAGCCGACCGGTGAGTCGTGACCGACATGCGGCCGCGCCCTATCCGCGCTCGCCACCTCTGACCCCCTGGACTTGTCCTAGTCTCTTCGAGATGGGCTTCGAGGTCCAGCTGCAGGAGATCCTTCACCGGCTGCCTCCGACTCGCCAAACGCTTCTGTTCTCGGCGACGCTGCCCAAGAACCTCGTCGAGTTTGCCAAGGCCGGTCTGTCGAACCCCAAGCTCGTCCGGCTTGATGCCGAGAGCAAGATTAGCGAGGACCTCCAGATGTCGTTCCTCAGCGTCAAGGCGACCGAGAAGGAGGCAGCGCTGCTGAGCTTGCTGCGAGATGTCATCCAGGTCCCGCTCCGCGACCCGGACGAGGTTGTCGCCGAGACGTCTGAGGAGGAGGACAGCGACGACGACGACAAGAAGCGCGGCGGTCGGGGCGGCTTCCGTGGCCGGGGAGGCCGCGGTCGGGGTCGGGGCGGGTCCAAGGCCAACTTCACGCGGCCGTCAAAGTACCCGCAGATGGCGCCGCACCAGACGCTCATCTTCACGGCGACCAAGCACCACGTCGACTACCTCAACACGCTTTTGACGGCGACCGGCTACGCCGTCTCACACATCTATGGTTCGCTCGACCAGTCGGCGCGCAAGCAGCAACTCGAGCGCTTCCGCCGGGGCAAGACGTCGATCCTCGTCGTCACCGACGTCGCCGCCCGTGGTATCGACGTCCCGATCCTCGAGAATGTCGTCAACTACGACTTCCCGACCGGTGCCCGTGTGTTTGTCCACCGAGTTGGCCGGACAGCCCGTGCCGGCCGCAAGGGTTCGGCCTACTCGTTCGTCACGAGCACCGAGCTCCCCTACTTCCTCGACCTGCAACTCTTCCTCGGCAAGTCGCTGGTCGATGTGCACACGGCGCGCGCCTCGGCCAGCTCGTCGACGGCCAAGTCGCAGCTTTACCTCGGCACGATTCCGCGCGACACGCTCGACTCAGACATGGAATACATCGCGACCTCGCTCACGCAGCAGTGCAACTCGCTTCCAGTGCTCAAGGCTGTCGTCAAGAAGGGTCAGGCCATGTACGAGCGGTCAAACGGCAAGGCAAGTGCCGAGTCGTACCGCCGGGCCAAGGACATGAGCAAGGACCCGACGTGGGGTCTCGCCGGCTCGATCGGCGAGGAGGCTGCCCTCCACCCGTGCTTTGCCGCCGCCGGTCACAACGGCGCCGACCCGGCCGCATCCAAAGCGCAGGAGGACATGGCGCTGGCCCGCGCCAAGCTGCTCGCGTCCGTCAACTCATTCCGGCCGACCGAGACGATCTTTGAGGTCGGCGCGCGCGGCAAGAATGCCGCGTTCCAGCTTATGCAGGAACGTCGGCGGACGCTGTCCAAGGTCGCGACCAAGACGGCCATCAACAAGGCGGCCGAGAAGGCCGACATCTTTGGCGGCATCTCAGAAGGCGAGGAGGAGACGGGCGACGCCGAGAATGTCAACATGGAGGCCGCCGACGACAGCGACCTCGAGGTCCGTCCGGGTCGATCGAAGCTGGATTGGAACCCTCCATTCCTGCGGCTGACCCTGTGCTTTGCTGCGGATCCCCCCTTCGCAGGAGACCTTCACCGACTTCAAGAAGAAGCCTGCCAAGGCCGAGGGCGGGTACAAGGACCCGGCCTTCTACATGTCACACTACCAGAGCAGCGCCGAGCACGACACAAAAGGGTGCGTCCCCTCGTGTCAGCGACTGAATGCCCTCTGCCGCCTTCGACTGACACGCGGCCCTCCCTCCTTCACGCTGCGCTAGCTACTCCATGCGCGACGGCGCGTCCTTCGCCGAGCAGGCCAAGGGCGTCACTGTCGACCTCGCCGGCGACGACGGCATCGTCGCTCGCGTCCAGCGGGCGTCGCAGATCACTTGGGACCGCAAGAACAAGAAGTTTGTCAAGGGCGAGGGCATTGGCGCCGACAACAAGAAGATGCTGCGGACCGAGTCGGGCGCGCGCCTGCCGGCGAGCTTCAAGAGCGGCCGCTTCGACGAGTGGAAGGCCAAGAACAAGAAGAGCCTGCCCCGCATCGGCGAGGCCGAGCCCGAGATGTACGGCCGGGGCGCGACCGGCAACCGCGGGCCCGACGGCCGCTCGTACCGGCATACCAAGATCACCGAGGCCAAGCCGCTCGACCCCAAGTCCAATTCGTACGAGCGCAAGCTGCGCCAGATCGAGGGAAAGAAGCGGGCAGCGGCCGAGGAGGTCGGCGGTGCCTTTGCCCCGCCCTCGGGCAAGAAGGGCGGCAAGCCCGGCGTCGGCGGCAAGGCCGGCCGGAATGCCAGCGCCGTCAAGAACGAGATCCGGAGTGCCGACCAGATCCGCAAGCAGCGCGACATCGCGGCCAAGGTATGTCGTCAACGCCTGAAGCAGTTGTCTCTCGCTCCGCGCTGACCCTGGCACCTCCCTTTCCTCTCGCCCCTTGCAGCGCAAGGAGAAGAACGCGCGGCCGTCGAAGGGAGGCAAGAAGGGCAAGGGCCGCAAGTAGAGCGGCTCGGCTATCATTTCATGACCCTTCCCTTGCCGCCGATCGTCTCGACTCGCGCAGTAGGAGGTCCTGGGGCGGAGGGAGGGTGGAAAGCGTTGCTGGCAGCCGTGGACGGAGGACGGAGGGAGAGCCTGCTGCGCAGGGTCCGCGCGCGCGAGATGGAGGCAGAGGAGCCCGCCGGCGAGCTCGCGAGCCTTCGACCCAACCACGACTCTTCCTTCCCCCATCTCTCCAGCTCGGCAAGAGCTCGAAGGCAATGTGGGAGAGGACGCTCGAGGACCTCATCAGAGTACGTCGACGACGCCTGGCTTCTACGCAGGCTCGGCGCCCCACGCTGCCTGCCGGCTGACCTGAGCCCTGCCTCGCCACGTCCCCCTCCTCCTAGGGCATCCGGGCCAACCAGCACCGGTCGCAGCCCGAGTTCGACGACTTTCTTTCGCATGCGATCGACGAGATCCGGTCCGAGCTCAAGGGCAAGGACATGGATCTCAAGGCCAAAGCTGTCCTCAAGATGGTCTACGTGCGTGCCCACCCGACGCCGATGGGCACGAGACGCCAGCCTCCAAGCTGACGTTCCGCCTCCCTGGTCATGTGATTGCTGCCCTCCAGCTGATGATGCTGTACCCAGTCTCGGCGCCGCCGAGCTTTGCCTTTCATGTCGTTGAGGTCATGAGCTCGCCAAAGTACCACCTGAAGGAAGTCGGCTACCTCGCCGCCGAGTCGGCCTTTCCCGAAGGGACCGAGGAGGTCGTCCTCACCGTCAACGGCCTCAAGAAGGTGCGTCCTACCCTGTGGCTGGGGCCGGTCGCCGCTGCATCGGGCTCATCCTGCTGCTCGCCATCCCGTTCTTCCTCAGGATCTCATGTCGCCGGATGCGCCGCCGGTCGCCTTGGCGCTGTCGACGCTGCCTGCGCTGCTCAATACGCAGCTCGCGCAGGATCTCACGCACGACATCTCGTCGCTCCTCACCCATTCGAAGCCGGCCGTGCGCAAGCGCGCCGTGCTTTGTCTCTACCGCGTCTTCGAGAAGTACCCAGAGGCGCTCGTCGACAACGTCGGCCGGCTCAGGGAGCGTCTGCTCGACGACGACCAGGGTGAGCCGGTGCAGAGTTCAACGGTGGCCGACCCTTGGAGCCTGACACTGACTTCCGCTGCGCATTGGCGTACTGCCAGGCGTCGTTTCGGCCACGGTCAACGTCCTGACCGAGCTCGCAGGCAAGAATGCGGTGAACTATCTGCCCTTGGCACCGACGCTGTTTGAGATCCTGTCGACGTCGCAGAACAACTGGATGTTGATCAAGGTCGTCAAGCTGGTACGTCCCCTTTGAGCTACCCGACGTGACACCTGTGACGCAAACTAATCGAGTCGCGATCGCATTCAGTTTGCCCTCCTGACGCCGCACGAGCCGCGACTCATCAAGAAACTCCTGCCGCCGCTGACGTCGCTCATCACGACGACCTCGGCGATCTCGCTCCTCTACGAGTGCGTGCGGACGTGCCTCGTCGGCGGCATGCTCGGCGACGACGAGGCGGGCGAGGCGCTCGCTCGGGTCTGCGTCGGCAAGCTTGGAGGATTTCTTGCCGAAAAGGACATGAACCGTAAGCCCTAGATGCGCTCACGCGGCTCCCATGGTCGTCTTCGACGCTGACCACCTCCGATGATCAACGTGTGCCCGGGCTCAGTCAAGTACATCGCCCTCCTCGCGCTTGTCTACATCGTGCCGACCCACCCGCACCTGATCGAAGACTACCAAGACGTCATCCTTGCCAGCGTCGACGACCCTGACCTCTCGATCCGGCTGCGGACGCTCGAGCTCCTGAAGGCGATGGTGCGTCCGACCAGCACTCGACCTGCATAAGAGGTCTGCGCTGACGCGCCCGCGCATGCCGCAGGCCAACCGAGACAACGCCCAGAGCATCATCGACCACCTTCTCTCGCTCCTCGCTTCGCCACCTGTGGATGCCGAGGCCGCCCTACCCGACGCTGCGGCGTCTTTGCTATCGATCTCGGGCGGGTCGGCTGTGGCGTCGTCGGCGAGACCGTCGTCGCAGACGAGTCTCCTTTCGCCGTCCTACCGGCTGACGCTGACGAAGACAATCCTCGCTATCGGCTCGGCCGACACCTTTGCGGCCGTCCCCAACTTTGTCTGGTACCTCTCGGTCCTGATCGACCTGGCCTACATTGCGCGCGTCGATGTCGGTCGCGAGATCCGGGCCCAGATCGTCGAGATTGTCGGTCGCGTCCGCGACGTCCGGCCAAGCGCGGTCGAGCTTCTCGGCAAGGTCCTGCACGACGCCAACTTTCTCGAGAGCGCCGCCAACGGCTGGGAGGGCGTCCAAGCCGAAGGCGGCGAGCGCTCCTGGGGCGAGGTGCTCGCTGCTGCCGCCTGGGTCTGCGGCGAGTACGCCAAATTCCTGCCCTCGGCGCCGCAGACGGCGATGCTCCTGCTCGAGCCCGACGTTGCCCGACTTGCGCCTGGCGTCCAGGCCGTCTGCGTGCACGGCGCGGCCAAAGTCTTTGCGTTCTGGGCTGCCCAGAAGGCGGCCGCCTGGGACGCAAGCGCCGAGTCGGGCGACGTGGTCGAGGTCGGCCGGGTGCTGGAGAAGCTCGTCGCAAGTCTCTGCCCATTCCTCGCGTCCAGCCACGCCGAGGTCATGGAACGAGCGGCTGAGGTCGGGAATCTCTTCGCCTTCGTCACGGCCGACCTCAAGCACCACAAGCCCGGCCGGCAAGCGTCGGCGTCGCCCCCTGCGGACGAGGAGGTGCCTTCCGCGGAGGACAAGCCAGCTGGACCGGCGGCCCCTTCCTACCCAAAATCCCTGCTGCTTCTCGCACCCCTCTTCACCTCACACCCGCTCCCGCCGGTCTCGACGCGCGCTCAGGGCTCGATCGCTGTGCCAGAGGGTCTCGACCTCGGCCGGCCGCTCTTTGACTTCAGCGCTGAGCGTGCGGCCGAGGCGGCTGACGAGAGCGAGGAGAGCGAGGACGAGCCGCTCCTTGCGCCCGTCCGACGTGAGATCCTACGGCCCGAAACGAACGCGGGTGGCCGCGTCCGGACCAAGGAGGAGGACGAGCTCCTGCGCGTTGTCGCTGCCAGTGGCGGTCGGGTCAAGAAGCCGAAGGGCAAGGGCAAGGCGCGCGAGGGCGAAGACCCCGAGGAGCGCAAGCGGGTGCGTCGAGCATCGCGAGTCCAGCCTGCTAGCAGCGTCGCCAGCTGACCTTGCGCTTTACCTCTTGCTTTGCAGCGCAAGGCTGCGCGCTTGGCAAAGCAGAAGGCCGACCCGTACTATCTGCAGGACGGCCGGCGCGACTCGGACGACCTGGCGGCGATCCCGGTCGTCAAGCTCGACCTCGGTCTCTCGACAGTAGCAGCAGTCGATGGCGAGCCGTCCACCGGCCAGCGCAAGACGAAGAAGAAGAAGGCCAAGGCGACTGAGCCGCCGCCGGTGATCGATCTCGATGGCGAGATGCCCGAGGGCGCCGTCATTGGTCCGTCGACTTCTGCGCCGGCCGAGCCTTCGGCTCGCAAGTCGGACGACGTTCCGCGGCTGGCCGACATCAAGCTCGACCTCGGTAGAGGTCGCTCATCTGACTTGGCGCGCCAGTCGTCGAAGCCCTCGCCGTCGACCCGACCCAAGGGCCGTTTCGTCGAGTACGACGAAGGCGACGCTGAGCCCCCGGTCCCGGCTCCGGCGGCGGCGTCGATCACGCCACGCTCCGAGACGCCAGAGGCTGCGCCGCCGGCGGCTGAGGCCGAAGGGATCGAGATCGTCCGGGTTGTCAAGAAGAAGAAGAAGCCGCGGCCAGAGGGCGCCTCGACGGTCCGTCGCTCTACATCTCACGACCGTCTGAAGGATGGCAGGACCCCGCACTGACCTAGCCTCTGCTGCCCGACAGCCCGCAGCCGGTCCCGCGGCGGGAGACGAGCCGGCCGCCAAGCCAACGAAGAAAAAGAAGAAGCAGCCGGTCGATCTCTAGAATGCTGGCAGCTCTCCTCCACTTCGTTGTCCTCTGTGAATGTACTATGCCTGCGCCAGCTACTACTAGGGAACGGGATGCTGGGAGTCCCCGGGTCGCCCCGCCTGCGCCCCGCGGCCCGAGTCGCTCTGGCCGGCCCGCGACCGCCGGCTTCGAGCCCGCCCGCCAGCAGCGACCTTCCCTTCCACACCCTCCAATACCATCCTCTCTCTCATCTACCCTGCCCGGCATGAAGCGTCTCACGCCCTTGCGCCGCTCGTTCAGCAACCAGCCGGCCCGATACGCGACGGCCTCGCCCTCGTCGGGGCCACTCCAGCCACCCGGCCCGAGCCCGAGCAGAGGGCTCGCACCGCCGCCGCCATCGCTCCCACCGGCCCCCTCGTCGTCGGCGTCGGCGTCGTCGTCGTCGTCTACCGGACCGTCCTCGTATGCGAGGCCTCCTCCGGTGCCGGCACCAGTCCCTGAGGCCATCGAATCGCCTCGGGCGTCGTTCAATCCGCAAGCGGCTGGCGCGGACGCCGCGGCCGATGCAGGCGAGACGACGGCCTTCGCCCAGCTGTCGTTAACCGACCCCGGCCGGCCTGCACCGCTGGCGAGCAGCCAGGGACGGGGTGGGCCAAGCGTGCCGCTGACGGGCCTGCCGTCGTTCCTCGTGCCATTCCTGCCGACGGGTGCCTCGCTCTCGTCAACGCCGTCCTCGGAGCCGTTCACGCTGTACGGCTCAATCGCCTCGATGTTCCCCGCGCCGGCCGTGCTCGAGCTCCCGCCGCAGCCGAGCCAGGCCGAGCTCCGGACGCTGTCGCTCCTGCAGGGCCTGCTGCCGCTCTCGAGCTGGCGCCATCACCCTCTCATCGTTCGGTATTACCTCGACCTCCCTTCCGCCCTCCTGACCGACTACCTCCACCAGAAGGTCGGGTACAAGCTCTGCCGCGGGCCGAACAACTTCGACGCCCACCAGCGCCTCAGCGCCGTTGTCCGGCGGATGAAGGCCGACGGGGTCGAGGTTCCGCGGATGATCGCCGAGAAGCTCCTCCGGACGGCTGTCAGCCGCAAGTCGCAGATCAACACGGTCAGCGGGCCGGATTTGCGCGTCACCGTCGACCGCCTGCGGGAGCGCAGCAAGGCCGACGCCGACAAGTTGACGGCCGCGTGGGACGTGCTTTACAAGGAAACCGCCCCCGCCGATGACGCCGCCGTCACCGCCGCTGAAGCGCTTGAGGCGCAGGCAGCGCAGAGAAGCAACATGCTCGCGGAACCGGCGACCACTCCGGAGGAGCTTGGGCTGGACGAGAACGAGCCGCTGTTCCGATCGCCTCATGCGCCACCGCCGGAGCCGGTGCTCAAGCCATCGAGGCGGGCCTTTGAATCGCTGCTCCGCCTGCCGCATACACCGCAGACATTCTCGCACCTACTTGCCCAGTCGCCCGCGGCGGCCTCGGCCCACCTGCCGTCGATCCTGTCGCACCTGCACCGGTCATACTCGTCGGTGCCGGACCACCTGCCGGAGATCCTCAAGGACCCCGAGCTTCGCCTCTCGACCCATGCCATCAACGAGATCCTGTTTGCCTTTACCTCAGACCCCAACATCCACCTCAACGTCCCCTTCGAGGCGTACGTTGCCTTCCGCCGGCACGCGGCCGGCCTGCCCTGGCGGCGGACGTACATCGCCCGGGCCGCCCAGGGCATGTACCACAACTTTGACGACGCGCTCGTCTCGTTCGCCAACCCGATCCTCGTGCGTATCCCGTTTTGGCTGGTTGGATCGTCACACGGCGGCGACGACGACGAGGACGCTGACCTTTTGCCCTCGGCTCGTGCCCGGCAGGACTCAATGAACTACGACTTTCCCGCGACAGCGGCGCCGAATCGCAAGACATACCAGACGCTCCTCCGGGCAGCCATCTTCCGGGGCGACCTGACGCTCGCCCTCTCGGTCTTCCGCGACATGATCGACCCGAACGGCATGTCGCTCCGCTTGCCGGGCTCTGCACCCGGTCGGGCCGGCCGACCGCCCAAGGAGCTCGAAGTTTGGCCGCCCGTCGTTGAGGATTACACCCAGTTCTGGACCGGTTTTGTCCGCTACGGCGAGGTCTACGTCGTCAGCGACGAGGCGCGCGACTACTGGAAGGCGCATCCGACGGCCTTCCAGCGCGCCGGCGGCGGCGACGTCGGCGAGGCTTTTGAGGACGCCAGCACACGCGAGCGTACGTCCCCTTTCCACTCGTCCACGCCACGAGGCTCGTCTTGCCGCCTGTTGGGCGCCTAGATCTGACCTTTATCAACGACTGGTCGTCGTCGATCCCTCCGATAGACCTGTGGAAAACGTGGCAGGCGGGCATGGGTGTCGAGGTGGCGGAGATGGAGGACCCCTACCTCCCGGGCTTCGGAGGCGAGATGCCGTCCGCCAAGCAGTACGCGGTCAACGCGGCGACCGAGAACAAGCGCTGGACGCTCCAGACGCTCATCATCCTCTTCCGGAGCTTCCTCAACCTCAAGACCGGCAGTGCTTGTACGTCTCTATCGTATCCTGTGAAAGGGATCAAGTCGGTTTCGCTCCATCTGGGCTGATTGATTCGTCCGTGCCGGTCTCGGTCGCTCTCCTTTGCGCTAGACGAGCCGCGGCGCCAGGCCACCCCGTCGTACATGCCGCCTAGGCCGCCTGTGCCTTTCCGACTGGCCGCGCAGGCACCCTCGAGCCGACGCATGCTTCAGCTGCTCAAGGCGATCCACCACTGCGCGGCCGGCCACCCGCTCATCATCCGCTCGGCCTGGGAGGCCTGCGAGGACAAGTTTGGCAAGGGCAATGACGAAGGCTGGGTCGACTGGAAGGTCAAAGGCGACCTCGCGCACTACCTCGGCACGATGGGCATCAAACCCCGCCCGTTCGAGAAGGGTCACGGCCATGGCGGCTACGAGTACTTTGAGAGCTGAGCGATGGACATGGCCTGGCATCATCTGCGATCGTCCCCCGGATGGAGAGAGAGAGGGAGAGAGGGCATGGTTACAACGCGACATCGAGCCCCCCGACTGTCGTACACAAGTGCAAGCACTGCTCCCGCCGCTCAGCTGGCCCAGCTCGGGAGCGGGTCCTCGCCTTTGCCCGTGGCCCAGCTGACGTCCTGCGCCGCCGGGCCCGCCTTGTCAGGTGCGACGCCGACGCCGGCGCCACCCGTCGGGCCATCGTTGAAGTCGTCGTCATCCGACAGCTCCTCGACGACGACCGTCCGTCCACTCTTCCGGTCGCCCTTGATGCGCTTTGCCGGCGTCGCCGCCGCCGCTGCAGTGCCCGCTGCAGCCGTAGCAGCCTGCGTCAAGACCGTGCCTGCCGTGCCCTTAACTGTCTTGCGAGGCGTCGGTGCCGGCGACGACGAGGGTGACCGGCCGCCCGCAGCCGCCTGAGCCGTCTGCTTCTTCGTCTTTTTGGTCTGCTTCTGGCCTGACTTGGCCGGCGACGGCTCGAGCTCGTCCGACTCTGACGCGTCGTCCTCTGACTCGGGCGTGCCCTTGCGCTTGCGCGACCTGCGACCCAGCCGCCGAATCAAATCGCCCATCGGTCAGTCGCCGCGTTCCGGGGGCAGGAGAAGGAACGGATGCGTGCGCGCAACAGGGTCCGCACCGGTCGCTGCTGCTCTCGTCCGACGACCGCGTCTTGCGCTGCAACGGGCCGACCTTTGACGCCAGCCGGCCGTCCTTACGGGCCTGGACGAGCTCATGGTGCTGCGCCTTTAGCTCCTGCCGTTAAGCGGACGAGTATAGGATGCGCAGGTTGTCAGGGGCCATCCCACAGGACTGAGAGACAGCGAGCGGGACGTACGGCCTGCCGTTTCTCGTCGACGATGTGCTCGGTCCAGAGGGCGGCCGGAAAGCGGAAGCCCTTCTTGAGCGTCGGCTGCTCGTCCTCGTCGCCGATGCCCAGCTCGTCATAGAGCACCGACCGGACCTCGAACTTTGCGATGCCAAACTCGGCCATGAGGCATTCGACGACGGAGCGGACGGCGCGCTCGTAGAAGACGCAGCGGACGTAGATCCGGAAGACGTGCTTGGCGTCCGCGCCGGCGGTGTCGGGCGAGAGGGAGACGGCGACGAGCTGAGCCATCGTCTGGTGCAGGGCGCCGTCCTCGCGATGAGAGAGCGGGTGAGCTGGTCCCACACCCTAGGGAAGCGTAGAACCTCGGTCTTCAGTAAGAGAGGGGGCCTTCAGACGGCCCGTCAACTTGAGGCACGCACGAGTTGACCTGCCAGCCATCGGCCTGGATCTCGCCCTTGCCCTTCTGCTTGCCCGCCTTGCGCTCAAACGCGACGTAGCCGGCCGTGTGCAAGTGCTTGAACGCGATCGATTCGAGGTTGGCCCGGCCAAGAGTATGGAACTTGCTTGCTTCGGCGCGGGTCTTGACTTCGGCGAGTCGGTGGCCGAGATGCTTGACTGCATGCGAGAGGATGCAAGGTATCCGTCAGTGCCGAGGGCGCGTGACAGGGGCGAGGTGAGCCGTATCGACGGCGGACGGAGGAGCGAGATGAAAGGGAGGAGGGTGGGGTAGACGCACGGACACCTCGACCCGACCTGAGAGCGGCGTCGCGCTCGTCGAGGATCGCCTGGTCGGCTGTCAGGGGTGACCAGCCGCGGGTGACGCAGAGCCACTGTTAGCAGGAGGGGACGGGGGAATTCAGTCGGCTGGCTGGTGGCGAGATGCCCGAGAGAGGAGGGCGGAGCGAGCGCCGGCTCGGCAGGACTGGTAAAGCGCGGCCCGGCAGCAGGCTGATGGATGACACGACGAACCTCGGCATCGTCGTCGCGGGCAATGTTGAACGGCTCGTACTATGGTGAGTTAAGCCAGGTCAGCGTTGTCGTGCTCTCGAGTCCGAGCCAAGGTCGACGCAAGAAGCGGCCTCGGGCGCGAGCTCGCTCAACGCGGTCCCGCCCGCGACCGATCAAAGGGGTGAGGTGAAGGGCAGAGGGGCAGACCTCGTCGAGAAAGTCGTCGAGGCTGACGCCGCCTGGGCCGGCCGCCTTGGCCGGGCTCAAGATGCAGTCTGGATGCGTCTGGTCCATGGTCGTTCTGAGGGAGGGCCGGACGGCGGGGCGATGGTCGTTCGAGTGGCCGGGCGAAGGGGCGGGGGCGACGGGAAAGGGGTCGGACCGGCCGCGCGTCACGACCGACCCCGCCCGCGCGACGACACCCCTGCGACGGACCCTGGTCAAGGTCGCCATAGGGAGACTGACGGAATCGCACCCAGAAGGGAGCAGCTGCTGTACCGACGTATGGAATCTCGGTAGCCTGCTTCGTGTCGCTGCTGGTTGCGGTCGAAGGCGGGATGGGACCGACTGACGGCGCGCTGTGTGCCTGACCGCCTGTCCAACCACTTGACCGGAGAAATGAAGCCGCTGCTGCCATACAGATCGGCAGAAGGCGAACTAGGCCCAGTCCCATCCTCGTTCATGCGTTGCAATGGGGATGGGTTGCCGGAGCGCGTCCTTGACGCCCTGTCTTGCTCTGGCCTCGCCCGGCGTGCCTGTCCGGCGCGTTCGGTCAGCACGGCGACCCTTGCCCAGGCACGACCTGACCCGACTCTTCACCTCGCTGTCAGCATCCGAAGGGAAGGAAGCCTGTGGGACCGCGTCCTGCGTCGTCGTCGCAAAGCAGTAGAGAGGAGCTCATCATACTTGCTCTGGCTCGGATCGGCGCCTCTCGTCGGAGGGCTGCCCCGACGTGGCCCCCGGTCGGGCGCGCCGTCGGGGGCGGTCGGTCGTCGTTCCTGACCCTGGCGAGGTCGTCCGCGCCTCTTCCCTCCGACCCCAGTCTGCATCTCCTCCCAGAGCACTCGCAACCCTCAGTTTCGGCCCGCTCTCGTCTCGCTCGGTCGATGGCCACGACCCTGCCCGTCTAGTCCCAACCCTCTGCCCTCCGCTCGCCTCCGGTCGCCGTCAAGCGCGCGCGCGAGGATGATGTCCTCGCACCTTCATCACCAGCCCCAGCAGCAGCAACAGCAGCAGCACGCTCACCAGCAGGCCTACCAGAATCACCAGCACCAGCAGCAGCTTCAGCAGCAGCAGCAGCAGCAGCAGCAGCTCCAGCACCCACAGAACCTCCTGCCGACGTCAATCCTCAACCCGCCCTCGTCTTCCTCGCCCGCCAACGGCGGCGGGCCGTCGATGCCGCTCGCCCCGCCAACGTCGTCAACGCCCCAGCCCCAACAATCACAGCAGCAGCAGCAGGGCGGCGGCTCGACCCCCGGCGGCGGTGGCAATCAGGGCCAGCATAAGCTGTTCCTGCTCGCGAGCAACTCGGGCAGCGACGAGGGCGAGATCATGGGCCTCATCGGCGACCTGCTCGACAGCGGCACGCGCGAGGGCGCCCTCCAGGAGCTCAGCAAGAAGCGTGAGCTCTACGACGACCTCGCCCTCGTCCTCTGGCACTCTTTTGGTTCGTCCTCTCCTTGGCTGGCCCGGCTCACCGGGGTTGAGGAGCCGCAGTCTGATCTTCTTGCGCTGCTGGCTTCCATCGGCTAGGCGTCATGTCGGCCCTCCTCCAGGAGATCACGCAGGTCTACCCGTTCCTCCTCCCTTCGACCCTCTCGGCCCACGCCTCCAACCGGGTCTGCAACGCCCTCGCCCTCCTCCAATGCGTCGCCAGCCACTCGGACACGCGCTCCCTCTTCCTCAACGCCCACATCCCCCTCTTCCTCTACCCGTTCCTCAACACGACGTCCAAGACGCGGCCGTTCGAGTACCTCCGGCTGACGAGCCTCGGCGTCATCGGTGCCCTCGTCAAGGTCCGTCCTTTAAACCTCTCCCCCGGCCGGTGGCCTGGACAGACGCTCACCTTTGACTCCTTTCCACCCCGCGGCCGCCAGCAAAACGACAACTCGTCGGTCATCAACTTCCTCCTCTCGACCGAGATTATCCCCCTCTGCCTGCGCATTATGGAGACCGGGTCCGAGCTCTCCAAGACGGTCGCCATCTTCATCGTCCAGAAGATCCTTCTCGACGACCTCGGCCTGGCCTACATCTGCCAGACGTACGAGCGCTTCTATGCGGTCGGGACCGTGCTGAGCAACATGGTCGGCCAGCTGGTCGAAAGCCAGGCGGTCAGGCTGCTCAAGCACGTCGTCAGGTGCTATCTTCGGCTGAGCGATAACCCGAGGTGCGTCTCGCGTTTCCTGATAGGCCTCAGTCGACCACTTGTAGGCCACTAACCCCCCCCCCCCCACCCCTCACCCTCTCTCTTAGAGCACGCGAGGCTCTCCGTGCCTGTCTGCCGGAACCCTTGCGCGACCAGACATTCTCGGCCCTGCTCAAGGTCCGTCTGCAAAGCAGCTGAGTGCTCTCTGACTGCAGGCAGCGGGCTTCTTCGCTGACGGTCTTCCCTCCTCTTGCTGCCTGGGGGCCAGGGCGACATGGCGACCAAACGGTGCCTGAACAATTTGCTCATGCACCTCGCCGACCGGAGCGAGTAGGAGCCTAGCAGAACGCTCTTCCCAGAGGGGTCAAGAGGTGTAGACGCAGGGCGGCTGGCGCAACGAGCGTGACCGCCGTCGACGACGACGGCTGCTCGGGCGAGGCATCCGCAGACCAGTAGGCGGCTGCTGGCCGTCCCTCCCGAGTCGACAGAGGGCCAACTCGGTGAAGCGGCCTGCAGCAGGCAGGCTAGGCCTACCAGGTCCGGGGCCAAAAAGGGCACCCGCCGGCGACCCCTCTTACGACGATCGACCTCCCCCGAGCTCGTCCTCCTCGCGCGACGGGGCGCCGGCCTCGCTCGTACGAGTAATCATATCTTGACGACTTTTGACGCTCTCAAACGTGCCCTGGGGTTCGCTGGCGGGCGCGTCGGATGGCAGCATGATCGACAGCCGCCCCACGCCTCGCCTCAAAGCTTCTCAAACCAGACCTCGGCAGCGTCTCGGCCGGTGAGGCCGAGGCTCTCGAGCGAAGGCGCGACCTCATCCGAGCCTTTACCCCAGAATCCGCCGCGGAAGGCCCAGCCGCTGGACGCGTCGTCGACGACCCACTCGGCGAGACCACTCGTGTCGATCGAGTAGGCGCCCCGGCCGTTGCTGAAGATGGTCGAAATGTTGAAGAGGCCGCCGTCGAAATGGGCGAGGCGAATGAACTGGGTAAAGAAGCTGTCGAAGGGCGCGATGAGGGTCTTTGGCCCCGGCCGGCCGTCGAGCGAGGCGTTGAGCAGCGGCCGGATCGACTCCTGGCCGAGCAGGTCGGCGCAGAAGGCGGTCGCGAACGGCGGCTCGACCGGACAGAAGCGTAGCTCTCCGTACGTTGGGTGGCCGAAAGGCTTGCCCTCGCCGGCCGGCTCGAACGGCGACGGCTTTGGCGGCATGCGCGGGTGCGCGGGGTAGGCTGTCGGGAGGTCCTTTGTCCGCGAGTCGACGACCTGCTTACGCGAGCGGCCGTTCCAGTCGACTTTGAGCGGCAGATCGAGGATCGTCTCGGCCAGGTGCCACTTGACGACGTCAAAGAGGGCGGTCCCAAACTCTTCGTCGTTCGACAGGACGGCGATGCCAAGGTTGTCGTTCGGAAAGCGGGCCACCTGCGACTTGAAGCCGATGTTACTGCCGCCGTGCTCGATGATCTGAAAGCGGAGCGGCGTTAGCTGGTCGCCCCGAGTCTACCGTCCTGCGAGAGGCGCACCTGCTTGCCCTGATAGCTGTACATCTCTTGGCCGCCCGTGCCGTAGCCCTTGATCGAGAGCTCGGGCCATTTTCTGCAGTTGAGTTCGAGTCAGTCCAAGCGGTAGCAGGGCGAGCGCAGAGCATCGCGGGCGACATACGGCTTGCCATCAGCCATCATCACGCCTGTCGCGCAGCGGGTGACGATTTCCTCCGGAACGATTGTTGCGTTTGAAAACGGGTGCTTGCCGTTGCCGAGCAGCATCGCGAGCCACATCGTCTGAGCGCGACGTTGGCGGTCTCACGCACGTCAGCCAGTGTCTCGGCCATCAGGACGATGAGGATTAAGGAGAGGATACAGACGAGGTCGCGCGCGCTCGTCAGGACGCCGCCTGCGCCTCTCCAGATCTCTTCCTCGCCCTCGGGGATGAAGAACGGCTGGATCGCAGTCCGGACGCCCTCCTGACCGAGCTGGAGGTTGCGGCCCGAGCGGAGGAAGCCCTCGCTCAGCTGGCCGTGCGGGAGCTTCTGAGCTTTGGCGACTGAGACCGTCGTGCTGTTCATCGAGAGCGCGTCGAAGAAGTGTTCCTGGGTCGCGCGCAAGAAGGTGGGTCCGGTTGGTGTCAGCGGAGGAGCGCCCATCGTGACCGGCGAGACGCACCTGGATGTAATCCTCCCAAGTCGTGTTGAGCAGGACGTGCGGGAGCTCTGTGAGAGTCTCGTATCCCACCATGTTGTTGTACTGCCAGCCTTGGCGGAAGCCAGTTGACGGCCGCAAGTAGCGCAGCTTGGAGATCTGATTGGCGAGGCATAGGGGCACGAACGTCAGCGACCGACGAACGCAGCTGGAGAGACGCGAGTGACGAACCATCTCTGGCACGCCGCCTTTCAGATACTGGCCCGCGACGTCGTGCCGCGGAAGGCCAGTCCGGTGTGTCTGAGGACATAGGGCGGGAGCCTGTCAGCAGAGGGCGTCCGAAGAGTGCCAAATGATCAACCCCAGACGCACCAGCAGATCGACGACATCGGCCTCTTCGGTCGCGACCGGGTCGTGCAGCTGCCAGAGGCCGTCCGGGAGGATGTCTTTAATCTTGGAGCGGTACGACAGCGTCCGGCCGGTCTGCTCGCGGTAAGACTCGCCGAGTGTTCCATTGGAGACGAGCATGCCTGCTGAGAAAGCCGTGAAGAGCTTGCTGTTGGAGGCGATGGCCGACAGGCTGTTGCCGTCCATCGGCCGGCCGTCGGCCCCAGCCGTTCCATAGCCCTCGGCCTCCATCGTCCAGCCGTTCGGAGCGTCAGGGTCCCGGCGGACGATGGCGACGCTCATGCCGGGCGAGTCCCACTCGGCGAGGAGCGCATCGATGAACGACCGGACTTCGGCGGTTAGGTACTTGTTCCCGGGCACATCCCGGCCGAGCGAGCCGTCTAGGCGACTGCTATCGGTCGGCGGAGGGGCGAATGGCTGCTGCTGGGCAGGCAGGGCGGCCACGAACGGCAGGCCGAGCAAGAGGGCCGAGGCAGAGAGTAGGACCATCAGACGAAGCGATGTCTTGGGGTGGGTGTGATGGTTAGCGATCAGCGATGGAAGCAGTACGAGGGGAGGAGCCACGCGGGCGCGTCGGGTCGCGACCGGTCTGGCCGCGCCCGGCCGACGGCAATCAACGATGCCCCCGCCCAGGCGATGCAGGACGACCCGGCACGAGTGTGGCATCCCGACAGCTACGTCGGGCTGCCCTTCCGTCGGCCTCCCCGCGAGCGACAGGGCTCTGCTGTCGGACGTCGCTGGTGCTCGAGTCGAGCTCTTCTGGCCCGGGCTCGTCCGTCGCCCGGCGACGACCGCGACGGGGGAAGAAAAAAAGAAAAGAGGGTCCTTGGGATTTGGCAAGACGCCTCAGCCCGGGCAGCCGCCCGACCCTTCCGCCTCACGACCCTCCCCTGCCTCCTCCCTCTCTCCCTCCCTCTCCTTCTCTCTCGTGAGTCTCGTTCGCTCGCCGGGAGGCTCACTTCAGCTTCCTGCTGTATCTTAGCAACTCTGGGTCGCAGCCGGCGCCGCTGGACGCGGCAGGCCATCTCGCACGTCTGGTCTCTGACGACGCAACGGCGCCGCCCTTTCGTCTCTCGCTCCGCAGACCTCAACCCTTCGCCATGTCGCCTTCGATCGTCGGTGTCAACTTTGGATCGAGCTACGCCTCGATCAGTGTCATTAGCAGTGCGTCCACGTCCTTTGTTTCTATCGGTGCTTCCAGCTTTGGAGGAGCGATGCCGGCCTCCAACTACCGTCGCAGTCGCCGCAGGGATCCCTGACCGAGCGCTGCTTTCGACCGCAGAGGAGGGCCACGCCGACTGCATTGCCAACGAGGAGGGCGAGCGTCAGATTGCTTGTGCCATCTCGTACAACGGCGACCAGATCGTGAGTCGTGCTCCGAGGAAGTGATGATGGCCATCTGTGCTCTCGTCGACTGAACCTCGACTCGGTGTCTCGCGCGCCCACGCAGTACATTGGCAACGGTGCCACCGGCCAGCTTGTCAAGAACGCTCAGAACACCATCACTGGCTTCCGGAACCTGCTCGGCCACAAGTGCGTCCTCCCGACGTCAGCTGAGTTTGACGGTTCACTGACTGGCTCTGCGCTCAATCCAGGTTCGACGACCTCGCCGGTGTCCCTCCCTCGCTGACGCCGTCGGCGCCCGTCATCTCGACTGCCGACGCCGTCCCTGGCTACAAGGTCGAGACGCTTGTCGCCCCTCCGGCCCCGGCCGCCGGCAAGAAGTCTGGCAAGAACACGCCCGCGGCCTCGGGCCTCCAGACGCCGGCCGAGCCGATCGCCAAGGAGCTCGTCCTGACCGTCCCCGAGGTGACGACCCTCTTCCTCAAGACGCTCCACCAGTCGGCGACCGACTTCCTCGGTGCGCCCCCGTCGGACGGCTGCGTCATTGCCGCCCCGTCGTCGTTCAAGGCTCCCCAGCGCGAGGCGCTTCGGGCCGCCGCCGAGGCCGCCGGCTTCAAGGTGCTCCAGATCATCGACGAGTCGGCCGCCGTCCTCGTCGGCTACCGGGCGGGCCTGCCTGAGGCCCGGGCCGAGCGCGGGCTCGAGCCCGAGGGCGGCGAGAAGGTCGACAAGGTCGTCGCCGTCGTTGACGTTGGCGAGACGGGCGTCGAGGTCGAGGTCGTCGCCGTCCGTAACGGCGAGTACGTCCACCTGGGCGGAGGTCGGGACGAGACGGTCGGTGGCCGCGAGCTCAACAAGGTTGTGAGTAGAAAGCGACGGCCAATCTGCTAGTGCGACCCTTGTTTTACGCTGACTCTGCCTCCCCCTCTTCTCCCACTCCCTACCCCCTCAGCTCATCTCGCACTTTGCCAAGGAGTTCACGAAGAAGACCAAGGTGCCGCTGCCGCTGCCGGTCGACCCGCTGGCCAAGGAGACGTCGGCCGCCGACCTCCGTGCGCAGACCAAGCTCCTGCTCGCGATCGAGCACACCAAGCGCTCGCTCTCTGCCTCGTCGGGCGCTGCGACGTGCGCGGTCGATGCCCTCAAGGACGGCCTCGACCTCTCGGCCTCGATCAACCGGCTCCGGTTCGACGGCCTCGCCGGCGCCGTCTACCGCAAGATTGCGGCCGAGGTCAAGCGGGTCGTCGAGTCGTGCGGGCTCGACGTCGTCGAGGTCGACGAGGTCCTCCTCGCCGGCTCGTCCTCGCTCCTCCCCGGCTTGGCTTCGGCGATCGAGATGACCTTCCCGGAGGGCACGCCCGTCTCGTCCGTGCTCGACCCGAGCCAGGCGATCGCCATCGGCTGCGCGCTCCAGGCGCTCCACCTGGCCGAGCTCCCGACCGCCTCGACCGGCGCGCTCCCGCTCGAGACGCTGCTCGCGACGCCGACGACCGACGTTAGCTCGACGGCCAAGCCGATCGGGCTCGTCATCCCGGGCCTCGAGGCCGACTTCCACACCGTCATCCCGGCCGACACGCCCCTGCCCGCCCGGCGCCTGCTCGCGCTCCCCGTCGCAAAGGGCGTGACGACGGTCGGTGCCGAGTTCTGGGAGGGCACCAAGTCGATCAAGACCGAGACGATCACCCCGCCGCCGCGCTCGGCCTCGGAGCTCGACTCGGACGAGGAGGACGACGAGGAGGACGAGCCCGAGGAGGTCTCGACCGTCGTCGTCGAGAAGACGACGTTCCTCAAGGCCGTCTCGATCGAGGTTAAGGACGACCGCAAGGTCTACTTTGAGGTCATCGCCGACCGCGAGGGCGCCGTCAGCGTCCGGGCCTGGCTCGAGGGCGAGGAGAAGGCGTAGATTTCCGTCGTCTGCTTCGCCAAGAGGCAAGAACGGACGAAGAAAAAGGTCATGGGGGGACCGTCTCCTAGATCCCACCATCCCGGTCGGGCTTTCGCCTCCTCTCCTTTGGCCGGCCCGACCCTTCTGCGAGGGCGACGGAGGTAGCACTGACCTTAATGCATGCATGAACCCTCCCCCCCCACCGGGCCCCTGTTGCACGACCGACCGCGCCGTGACGTCAGCGAGAGCAGAGAAGGCGACGGGAGGCCTCTCCGCGGAATGGCCGACGACGACGACGACGAGCACTCCCTCCGATGATCAGCCCAGCCGACTGACGCGGACCTTGGTCGGCTGCTCTTGTCCTCGGCCTGGGCTCGTGCACGACCTTGCCCGGTTCGGTTTGGCGAGCAGAGGGCGGCCTCCGTCGGCCGTCGTCGCTGCCTGTGCACGCCTCGAATTCTGAAAATATATTTCGGTCTATTTGCAGGTCCGGCGGCCGACCTAACCTCGTCCTCCCCGACGTGCGCCCTCTTTCGTCCGACCCGTCGACCCACATTTACCCCTACCCATCGCAACCCGACGACTTCCTCTCGACGCCTACCGTCGCCCTCGCAGCAGTTGCGCTCTCAGACGACCTGCTCGACCCTCTTGGATCACCGCCCATCGGCCAGCTTCAGCCTCTCGCCCACCCGCCTGTCTCTCAGCCCGTGCCGAAACGCCGCACGCCGGCGACTGGCCCGGCACCTCCCTCCCCGTTCGGCATCGCCTTCCTTGCCTCCGTCCGCTCCTCTTCGGCACGGGCCTGTCACCACAGAGAGGTGGCCCTCGTCGCGCCCTTCGCTTTCTCTCCCTCCTTCTCGACAGCGATCATCTTCTCCGAGGGTACGTCGGCTCTGCTCTCTCTCTCTCTCTCTCGCCGGCGCGCGCGCCCACTCGGCCGGCCTGCGGCCCCAGTCGAGGCAAGCCCGAGGCGAGGCATGCCATCCCAGCCTGGCCCTGACGTCGTCCGTCTTTCCTTTCTCCTCGTTTTATGCCTCGCCGCTCTGGTCGTCATTCCTGCCGTCCTCCATCACTGCACAACCCCTGCCCGTCGACGGACGCAGGACGTGTGCACAGCAGCAGTCTCCTCTCGCCCGCTCGCTCGCTCGGCGCCCACAGCCGATCACCGACCGACCGACCAAACCACCCACCCTTCCAGCCCTCTCGCACGATCGGAAACTCCGCGAAAGCAAACGCCTCGCTCGCTCTCTCGGATCCCTCTAGCCAACGATGGGTCGCAAGAAGATGTTCGTCGACTTCCTCCTTCCATCCCCACCTGCCCTGTCGGTAGCGCGCGCAGAGGGGCGCTTCGGCTTCAGCCGAGCGTAGAGGCCGACGGCTCATCGATCTTCGACCGACCAAATCCTGACCGCTCTTCCCTCCTCCGTTCAACCGCGCGCAGTCAAATCAAGCAGATCCCAGAGTCGCGCAACAAGGTCCTTCCGATCTCCTTTGGCTGCTGTCGTCCTCGCACGAGACTTACCTTTGGCTATCCCCCCACGCCTCTTGCGCGTCCTTTCCAGTCCGTGACTGTACGTCTCGACCTTTTGTTGAGTTCAAGGGCGGAGATTGCGCTGCTAATCGCATTCCGTCCCTCTCACTTGGCCCTATCTCAGTTCCTCAAGCGCAAAGCTGGCCTCATCAAGAAGGCCTGGGAGCTCAGCGTGCTCTGCTCAGCCGATGTGTGCTCCCTCCAGCACCCGTGACCGAAAGGCGACCCCGGATCTGACTTCTTCTCCATTCTCTCCCTCGAAGGTTGCCGTCATCATCTTTGGCGAGAACGGCAAGGCGTTCGAGTTCTCGTCGGCGAGCATGGACGACATCCTGATCCGATACACCGAGTACCCGGGCACGATCGAGAAGAAGCCGGCGTCGGAACTCGCGGCTGCCGCTGCTAAGGATGCAGGCGAGGAGCCGCCGACGGCGTCGGAGGAGGACGAGTCGGGCTCCGAGGCGGCGCCGTCGTCGAAAGCCAAATCGTCGGCGAAAGGCAAGCAGATTGCTTCGAACCTCGCGGCCAAGCGGGCCGGCCTGCCGGTCGGGCCGCCCAAGGTCGAGCCGCCCCAGCTCGTGCCCAACCTGCCGAGCGTCAACCTGACGAACGGCGGCGGCGGCACCGGCTCGGGCTCGGCAACCCGCAGCCGGTCAAACGGCGCCGGTGGGGCAGCCTCGAGTTCGTCGTCGTCGCAACAGCAGCCGTCGGCCTCATCGATGGCCCAGCAGCAGCCGTCAACGCAGCCGCCGATCTCGCATTTCAACTCGTCAACCCAGGCGGCGCCAAGCGGCAGCGCCAGCAGCGGCGGCGGACTTGGCTACTATCAGACGGCCCGCTGGCAGCAGGCTCAGACGCAGGGCGGTCAGCAGCAGCCGGCTCCCCTTCCTGGGGCGTATGCGCAGAGCATCGGCCCGAGTGGCGGCAGCTCCACCGGCTGGGACGCGCAGGGCCGGGCGGCGAGCGATGCGCAAGCGAGCGGGCTCAGGCTCGACATCCCGCCCCCAAATGCGTACCCCGGCGGCGGTGGCGGCGGCTTCAACTTTTCGCCCATGTTCCGCAACTTCCCCAACCTCGATCCGAACGGCGGCCAGCAGCCGCAGCTGCAACAGCCGGGCCTCGGCTACGGCTCGAATGGAGGCCTCTCGTACGGCAGCCTCAACGGCGGCGGTGGCATCGATCCTTCTGGCGTCCCGGGCAGCTCTGGCCTCTCTTTCCTCCTTCAGGACCGTGGGCTTTACGGTGCCGGCTCGGCCGGCATGCCCCTCGGTGTCAACCCGCTTTCAGGCGGGGCAGACATGCTGAGCCTCCTTAGTCTCGGCCTGCTCCAGGGCGGCGGGCAGAACGCCTTCAACCCTCAGCAGCAGCCCCAGCAACAGCACGCGATGTACAATCATCCGCTCTTTAGCTCGCTCGTCAACCAGACGGCCCAGCAGCACCAGATGCAACAGCAACAGCAGCAGCAGCAGCAGCAGCAGCAGCAGCAACAGCAGCAACAGCAGCATTTCTCGCACGGCCTGCCGGATTCCAATGGGCAGCAGCAGCAGTCGAGCATGCCCCAGCGGGCGGCGACGCTGCCTTCTGGCTTCGCCTGGCCCTCATCGTCGCAAGGCCAATCAGCCCACCAGCAGCAGCAGCAGCAGCAGCCACTCCACCTCGGCCTCGCCTCGGACGTCCCGGCCTTCACGAGCTCGCCGCCCGGTGCCGCAGACGGTGGGCCATCAGGGGCGGCCAACGGCGACGATGACGACGGCGCGAGCTCCGCCTCGGAGGACGAGGAGGGCGCCGCCGATCCGGGCCCGTTCGGTCTCGGCGGGCTCGACGGCTCGCGCAAGCGGCCGAGTCCAAGCCTGAGCGTGTCGCCCGGCAGCGAAGCCGACGTCAAGCGACCGAGGCTCGACGACTGAGGTTGCCGTCGTCGCTGCCGCTCGCCCGTGCTTCCAGGACTGCCTTCCTCTCTGAACCTCCACCGCACTGCCGCCTGTAATCACCCCCCTTGTAGCCTGAAATCGCATAGAATGTCGCTCAACGTTGACTTTTCCCGGTCCTCGACCCCCTTCAAACCCTAGTCGCACTCAGCTCGCGCACGGCGTCGGCCTGCATCGCCGCGAGGTACTCGCGCAGCGGCTCCTCGTCGAGATCGCTCGCGAGCGCGTGCTCAAGCTTCTCGCGGATCGAGAGGAGGACCTTGCGCCGGTGGGTCGCCTTGTTCGACTTGCTCGCCCGCTTGCCCTCGCGCTCGAGCCGGGTGAGCGTGCCAGAGACGTCTAGCGGAGGGGGAATGTGGAATCAGTTAGCGGCATACGCGCACGAGTCAAGGCGTTCAACGAAGGCGCACCATGGGCGACGGCGAGGACATCAGCCGGTAGACCGGCTACCTCGGCCAGCTGGAGACCATAATGGAACTCCTCGGGAACGCCGTCGGCGATGTGATAGCTGTAGCGGACAGCGCCCTTGCGGGTTGCGTCGACCTTGAGATGGAGGTTGACGACCGACTCGTAGCCCGAGAGCGTCGTCGCGAGCTCGCCAAAGTGGGTCGCAAAGAAGCAGGCCGCCTTGGAGCGGATGAGCTCCTCGGCGATGGCATGGGCGATCGCCGTCCCTTCGAGGGGCGAAGTGCCCCGGCCGAGCTCATCGATGATGACGAGGCTGTCGGCGGTTGCGAGCGAGAGGATGCCGGCCGTCGCACGCATCTCGGCCGCGAACGTGCTCAGCGACCTGAGGGAAAACGTGATCGAGCCAGGATGTCAGAACGACATCGTTCGCCGATCCGGCGCATGCTTCAAAACGCACCCAGTCAGGTTGTCGTCGTTGGAAAGCCGGGTGAGAAGGGCGTCGTGAAGGGGCACGCTCGCATACTCGGCCGGCACGAAGCTACCGATCATCGCCTGGACCGAGATCAGGGCGATCGTCATCAGGTACGTCGTCTTGCCGCTCATGCTAAAGCGGCGGGGAGGTAAAGTCAGCTTCTAGCGGACTAAGAGGGGGTTGATCGGACGACTCACTTCGGACCCTGGACAATCTGGAAGGCCGATGTGCCACGCGACGCATAGACGTCATTGGCGACGACCGGCTTGCCATCGTTAAACTTGTCGAGTATTCTAAAGCGTGTCGTCCTGTCAGCCGTCGCTCGCCGTTGCGAGCCACAGGAGGCGAGCCGTACGGGTGCTTGCCTCCCTTGATGGCGAGCGTGTTGGTGAACTCTGGCCGGGTGTAATTCATGAGGCTGGCGGTGTGCGCATAACTCCAGAGCAGGTCGAGCATGGCGATCTGAAACGGCAAGCGATGGTTAGCGGACTTGCACAACGTTGTCACGCGCCCTGTCGACTGTACTGACCGCCTCGGACGCCTTGTAGAGCGCGCTGACGCCTTGGAGCACGTCGGCGACCAGCTGCTGGATGATCCTGTGAGAGCAACTCGTCATCAGTGCCTGCTTCCACGGCGTTCGCAGTCGGAACGCACTGGTCGGAGAGGAGAAAGATCTCGGCGAGTGAATCATTGTAGCGCTGCTGGCGCTTCTTGAGCTCAAGCGTCGTGCAAGAGAGTCTGTGGCGCTTGGCAGCTACCTTCAGCACGGATGCCACTAGGGCGCCCCTGCTGACAGCGACTCACTTCTTCGGGCCCTTTTTCGCGACGTTCTTGAAGACGTCCGGCAGGCCCTCCTCGTCGACGTCGTCCTCGCTGACGATCATGAAGAGGTTCTGCCCGAAGGTGACCGAGAGGCTAGGCAGGTTGTGAACCGCTGAGCGAGCAGAGCGGAGCGTGTGTCAAGGATAGCATCTCGCTCAGTGGAGCAAAGGACCGACTCTGGTAGCCTTGGACGAGCTCGATGATGTCTTGGATGTTCTCCTTGTAGGTCTCGCGTGCGACATCGAGCAGGCGCGAGTGGCTTGCCTTGACTGCCCAGATCTTAGCGTTACGCTGGGCGAGACCCGTCTTTTTGCGGTCAGGTTGGCCGGTATCTTCCTCGAGCCGGTCGGCGATCAGCTGCGGCAGAGGGCGTCCGTCAGCGCACGCGCAGCGAAGCGATGAAGGTCAGAAGCCGACCGACCTGATCGATGATCTCGAGCCGCTCGTCCATCAGGATCGCATGGATCTTGGACAGCAGCTCGCTCTGGACGCCATCAACGGCCGAGCAGAGGGCGATGAGCGAGCGGACGACCTGGCGCATCGACAGCATCTGCGTCACACGCCGCTCGGCGCGACCGACGTCAGTCTCGGCGTCTTGCTGGGTGAGCTGAAGACGGGGGCAGAAGGTGGAAATTCAGCCGGTAGAAGGAGCATGCGACGCGTTCAAAAGATCTGACGTACGGAGGCAATGAGCTTGTCGATGTCGATCTTTTAGAAGGGAAGACCCCGTCGACTTAGCCGGATGCTTCCATGGTGGCTTAGCTCTCAGCCAGCAGCTTACCTTAGCGAGCGGCCGAAGAGCGCTCCGGATGCGCTCGAACCGATCCTCGTTAGCGATTAGCTCTGTGGGGGACGTGATGTCAGAGGCGCCCGACATCACCTGAGCGGCGTCGGTTCCGACGACGTACCGTCAACCGCGTCGAGCCGGGCTTCCAGCGTGCTCTGTACCCGGGTGGGCTGAAGCAGATTGGACCGCAGCAGGCGACTCGCCATCGGCGTGTGCGTGCGGTTGAGAACGCCTGGGGCCGAGAGCAGGGATGATGTGGGGCGAGGGTCGCACGTCGTTAGGCGTTCTGAAACGAACAAGGCAGCCTCGTACGCATGGTCAAGCTCTTACCGAAGAGCGACTGATTCGACTTGATGCTGATCCTGTTCTGGACGATCTCGAGCGTCTTGGCCGTCTCGTTGTCGATGCTGTTTGGCGGTTGTCGTGGTCATCATGATGTATGCGCGGTCGGAGGACGTGCCGAAGAGCAGAGCGACTGACAACATCGATCCTTCGAGGGGAGCCCACTTGATCTTGAGGGAGGCCGGCGCGAAGACGAGCGAGTGCGACGCGGCCAGGTACTTGAAGAGGGCGGCGACGGCGCAGAGGGCGAGGTACCTAGCACGAGTGTCGAACAAAAGCGCTCTAATCAGTGTCTGGAGGCAAGTGTATGCGCTGAGCACGGGACGAGGGCCGACTTCTGCTCCGTCGCCACGAGCAGGGCTGGCCGGTCCTCGTCCTGGAGTGGCCTCTGCGTCGGTCAGCTACGGGCAGTCGATCACCTCGCAGTCCAAGGGGAGCGCCGCACGTCAACCGCAAGCTGCGCGAGGAAACTTTTGCCTGAGGCAAGGGAGATGGCGGGGTCAGTTTGCCTCGCGGGCCGTCTGGACCAGCGGAAAGAGGCAACGTACCGGCCTCGTCCGTCCAGTACTTGCGGGCGACAGGTACGATCTCCGTGTCCTGCCATGCGTCCATCAGCGAGCAGACGAGCCTCGTCGGCTCCCTCTTTGTCGTCTTGCCTCGGGCTCCCGGCCGGCTTCCGGCCCGCGGCGCGCCCTCGACGGCCGATGGGAAAGCTGTGTCGGTGACGAGCAGCCAGTCGGGCGGATGACAGCCGACGTGGTGGAGCGTCCGGGCAAACGAGAGCGAGTCGGCCAGCTGGCTGAGCGTGACCCGGCCTGTTGTCGGCGCGTACGTCGCGATGCCGACCTCGCGGCCGATGGCATTACCCTCGATTAGGGCGACAACGTGCCCGTCGGTCGCACCGGACGACGTCTCGCCCGAGACCGACTTCGAAGTCGAGGTCCCCGGCCGCGAGAGGGGCGTCTTGGGCCGAGAGGGACTGACAGAGGCGGGCATGGTGAATGGCAGCGCTGGTGGTCGGCGGCCATCAGCGACGAAGGGTGTATGCGCCGCCGGCGTCAGGAGCCGAGCGCCGGCGAAGCGATCAGCCAGGCTATTAGCGGTCGGCAAAACGCAACGGCGCAAGACAAGCGGCAGCGCGCATGTGGTTTGGAGCGTGCAAAAGGCGAGAGCATCAATGCTCGTGGGGTGTAGGGGGTCATCTAGGATACAGTAGCGCATGAGCGTCGCAAGTGTCGGTGACAAGCTAGCGGGCGCGGTAAAGGCTTGGTTCGCTGGTCTGGCTGGCCCGGCTGGTCAGGACGACTGGCGCTTCTCGTTGTAGCCGATGTACGCGTAGCTTGCTCCACCGAAGAGCGTGAGCAGGATACCGAGCCCATTTAGCGGCTGAGAGGTGCATGGGAGATAGATGGCCGTCAGCGACCCTATACCAACCGGAGAGAAGGGTTAGAGAGGCTCGGACGCACGGTGATCGTCAGGTTGAAGACGAGAACGGCTAGGATGATCGTCATAACCTGCTTGACGTTGGCAGCGACGGCTGAGGGCAGATCGGAGAGGGAGGGAGTCAGCCGTTGTTCAAGCACGCCAGCGATGGCACGAGGACCCACTCATAGTAAGCGCGCTCGTCTTCTTGTTGGCCGTAAAGCTGACGACATTCAGCCCAAAGGCGATCGCGCCATTGACGACGAGCGACAGCGCTTGTATCCGATCCATCTCGTGCGCGCCAAAGCGGGCGACGCGGCCCAGCTCGCCGCTCGACCAGCTGTAGAGGATGCACTGGACGAAGGCGAGAGGCGACATGCGCATGAGGAGGTCGAGCGGATGAAGCTTGAGCCGGCCGCCGCTGCCCGTCTGGAGGATGTTGGTCGTGATCGTCTTGAGTGCGGCGAGAAAGGTGCCGAACAAGGTGAGAAGAAGGCCGGCGAGCGTAAAGTAGTAGTCGCCGTACGTCCTGATGCCGTCGGGAAAATTGTGGGGCAATCAGCAGAACGCCTATCGTGAGCGATGAGTTGGGCGGGAGAGGAGCGCACGCCAAGCCAACGCCAAACATGACTGGCAGCAGGCTGATGAGCTTGCGGCTCGAGATGCGCTGCTTGAGCACGAGGACCGATATGGAGATGATGAAGAGCGGAGCCGACGCCCGTACGACTTGATGAAACTGAGGAAGACGGCCAAGGGTTCAGCAGGCGCAGATGTTCTCTGGGTCAAAGCGATAGAGCATTGACGAACCGGCACGGTGACCAGCTGGAGCGAGACATTGCTGACGGCGATGTTGACCGTGTAGAGAATCGAGAAGAGCGCAAGCTTGACGTTGTCGGCCGCCGAGAGGTGGGCAGGGGTCTGGAGCGACCGGCCAGATCAGCGAGAGACATAGTAGGGCGTCGACAACAGGAGAGGCGATCGACGCACAAAGTGGCCGCGCTCAAGAGCAATGTACGACCCGACGCAGCCCGACAGGGTGTGGATGCCCGTCAAGGTCTGTCCAAGCGCGTAAGCGTGTGAGCGGAAGAAGCGATGACGGGTCAGTCCACAGCTTCTTCGACCCGGTTTAGCTGGCTCAGACGCACATAAGGGTACGGGAAGGAGACGAGGACGAGTTTGTTGAAGAGCGTAAGGCCGAGCTAAAAGAGGCAGGCCAACAAGGGTCAGGGGACAGTCACTTCCACTCGCCAATCTGTACGCCTCCGGGACGAACGTTGAAGACAAAGTAGGTCCCGAGCCAGAAGACCTCGCCGTCCCAGAACGACCTCGGTCGGTCGAGGTCGGTCCCTGGCCGCCCGAGGCCCTTGGTCGTCGTCGACGACAGAAGAGGCTGCTCCGAGCCAGCAGTCACCTCCTCCTTCTCGACCACGCCTTTCTCGTACGTATCCGAGGTGCGATCCTTGTAGATGACGCTCGGAAAGTACGAGGCATCGGCCGCGGTCGTGCTCGGCGTAAGCCCGCCGCCGCCCGAGCGCGCGAAGCCGGGGGTCAAAGGCGACCGGTTGTAGAGCGTCGGCGTCATCGGCCCGCCGAGCGGCGAACCTTGGCCTCCGCGACTCGACGAGCTCGCGTACGCCAGCGAGGACGACAGGGAGCCCTTGACGTCGAGGACGAACGACTCGAGGACCGTCCGCGGCTCACGAGCGGCGGACGACGTTGTCGGCGGCAGGGCGAGCATCGCAGGTGAAGGCGCACGCGAGCTCGGACCGCCGCTGTCGCCGCTAGCAAGGCGACGACGGTCCGGAGCCGACAATGAGCGGTTGAGCGGGGGCGGCGAGGCCATCTGGGCAAGCGATCAAGAAAGCTGCAGTGAAGGCTTCGAAGGGGGCTGGACGAGCGAGTAGGCGCGCGGGCGGGCTGGCGGGCGCACGTCGGAACAGACGACGCGGGAAGGCAGCGTTTATCGGACAGCCGTTGGACGATGTGATCAGGGCGGATGACCGGCGTTCACGCAAGGCTGAGGTCCGCGGCAGGTAGTCGGTCTGGACATCCGAGGGGATCGGAGGGAAGAGGAGCAGGTGGTGGTCAGGGGTCAGGGAGGACGACGACGGGACGCGTCACTGCGACGGCATGCAGGTCGGTCATGCACCCCTCCCCTCTCGTCTCGTCGCAGCGCTGATAGACTCACCGAGAATGTCGGGGCGCTCCGTCACAATAGACCTCTGCAAGTCGGCCAGCTGGGTGATGGTCGGGAGGGACGAGTGGACGAGGATCGACAAGGCTTGGACAGGGGTCCGCTGCGCAAGCCTCGCCGTACCCTCCCGGCGGTCCCAATCACACGCGCGCGCTGGCCCGACGACCGCCATCATCTTGCCCTCCCTCCCTGCCTCTTCTACCCCTCCAGCCGCCTATACTCGAAGCCATGTCGTCCTCCAGCTCAGCACCGGTCGCCCCGGTCCAGATTCCGTCCGAGGACATCGTCGCCAAGAAGGTACATCCCTACCTCGGGCCCATCGCCCGGCACTGCTCGCAGCGCGGCCCAGGCGAACCGGGGCTTTTGCTCCCTTCCTCGGCCGCGAGTTGATCAGCTGCTGCCTTGCGTACCGGGGACTGACCGGGTGCGTGATGACGTCGGCGTGCTTTCCCATCCCCTCTCTGTTCAGTTCGATGCCTGCGTGCGTACTCGTCCCTCTCACTTTTCGGGCTGCGAAGATGGCGCTCGCCTGTCGGTAGTCCGGCTGCATCGTCGAGCACGCGGACTCGCCGGTGCATCGCCTCTGCCCGGTCGATGGGCTGATTGCTGACCTCCTCCGTCTGCCTTGTCGTCGCATGCCGTGCAGATGGCCGACCTCGTCGTCAAGACCGGTGTCGGACTTTCGGTCGGCGTCGCCCTCTCAGTCATCATGTTCAAGCGTCCGTCTCCCTGCCACGAGCGCTGCCTCTCCGGCGCCAAGCGTTCGACCAGCTCCTGGTAGCTCCCAACTGACCGGCCGTCACTCCCCGGTCTACTTTCGTGTCATGCAGGTCGGACGTGGCCCGTCGCGCTCGCCACCGGCTTCGGCATGGGCCAGGCCTGTTCGTCCCCTTCGCATCGACTCCGCTCAGCGCCTCGCCCGAGCGTCTTGCTCCCCCCAGCCTCAGAGCTGACCGCCCAGTATATCTGGCTGCCCCTCCCATTCTCGCGCCACCAGACCAGAATTGCGATCGGTCCTTCAACCCGTACAACGTCCCTGGTACGCGAGCTCTGGGCGCTCAGGACGTCAAGCGGGCCTAAGCGGCTGCGAGCTGCTCGACGGAAGTCCATGCGGGCGGCTCTCGCCAGAACAGCGAGCCGCAGGAGAATGCGTTGCTTGGACGGGCGCGCTTTCAATCAGAGCTGCGCTGGCCGGGCGCTAGGAAGGGATGGGAGGGAAGTGTGTACTCGAGTGAAACGACCTGCCTTTGCGCTTCCGGTGCGGGTCGGGCATGCTCGGGGAAGAGCGGTCTGCAGTCCGCGCCTGCTGGCTTAGCACTGCGACTGGCCTCCGGCCATCTGGGAGGTCCGACGGCGCCCTACTGGCTGTGCCCACCGAGGAGGCTGGCTGCACGGGTGGTGCAGGCTAAGTCAACGATCTGAGGGAGGAGAGAAGGGGGCGACGACCTGCCGACGCCGCGTCAGAGACACCAACCTCGACCCATCTTCTGCCTTCGCCCCTTCGCCCGCTTTGAGCCTAGCTCTCAAGCCTACTTCCCTTCGCTGGCAGATAGAGCAGCAAGAGGCCAGACGACCTGAGCTCCTTCCAGCGACCGACAGGCCTCAGGCAGGCCAGCGCGTCCTCTCGCGTAGCTACAGGCCGGCCGGCGAACCCCGCCTCAGCGCGTCCCGACTCCGTTCGGCGCCGTCTCTCGCCGTCCTACCCCTGGCCGTCGTCTCCTCCCACATCGTCGTCGACGGGAACTCGTCATCCGCCGGCCCTTTGATGGTCCAGCCTCCAGGCCCGGCCGTCGCCGGCCCTTCGTCGGCAACAGCGGCCGCCGGCAGCAGCAGCTCGGCCTTCACGAGCTCGATCCACTCGTACCTCGACTCGCAATCGCAGCTCACGCTTACCCGGCTCTACTCGACCCCGGCAGGGTGCCTGTCAATCTTTCGGTGCGTGCTGGCGCGCTGAATGCTGGCGCACGCCGTCCCGACGCTACTTGCACGAGAGGGCGCGCCAAGTCGAGCTGAGCATAGAGCTGACGCGCTGCTACCGTCCTCCCTCCCCTCTCCGATCCCGTCTCACTGACCAAACCATCCCTCCGATCATCTCGCTTCACCCGTCGCCTCCGACAAACCGCATGGATCTGTGGCTCCAGCCTGCTCACACCGCTCGCAAGACAGGTCGTCCTTGGCCTGCTCTGGCTCGAGAGCCCGCTGCGGAAGGATGACCTGCTCGTCTGGCTCTCGACACCCGACGGCAAGGCGTGCGTCTCTCAGTCTCCCGCCCTACGAGTGCATCCCGCTCAAGTAGGACCTATGTTGACGTGATGTACGCGTTTGATCTCTGGCGCGATGATCGGCTCGTTACAGGCAGCAGGGGTCGACGCTCGCACTGCTCGAGCATCGGCACATCATCAAGGAGACGACGTCGAGCTCGCGCGGGCCGAAGATCTCGCTGACGGCGACGTTCCGGGCCAACCTCCGGTTGGCGCTCACAGGCGGGTACGTCCGTCGGAGGCTGCCTGCCCTGTTTCTCGAGAGCGAGAGCTGAGCTGACGCTCCGTCTCCGCGCGGTCTATTCAGTGGAGCGCATCTGTCATTCGGCGTCCCGTCTGAGAAGGAGGACAAGCACTCCAAGACGCCGGCCGAGCTCGATGCGATTGCCGTCGCCAAATGGGAGACGATCCTTCACTTTATGGTCTCTAAGGGTGGCCAGGTCGACGTCGGCGGCCAGGCGCCGAAGGCGAGCGTCCTTTACCTGCTAGCCAACTCGGGCCTGATGGCCGACCCGTGCGTCCTTCCGCCCCTGGCAGTCTTGTGGGCTGCCTCATACCTGATCTGACGGTCAAACCTGCGCTGCTCTCCTAGGTCTGGCGGTGCCAACCTCGCCAAGGCGGCCGACCGGCTACAAATCACCTCGCGCGGCTTCCAGTTCCTCCTCGAGGACGTTCACACGCAGCAGTGGGACCTCATGCTGAACTACCTTCGGCTTGCCCCGGTCTGTTTAGTCGAATTGTCTCAGCAGTCGAGTCTTTTCCTGGCTGACGCGGAAATCATCCGATTCGCTTAGGACCGCGACATGGACCCGATCGAGGCACTGGCGTTTCTCTTCATGCTCGGCAACCTCGAGCTCGGCCGGGGCTACTCGACCGAGAACCTGACGGCGACCCAGCTGACGATGCTCGAGGACCTCGCCGAGACGGGCTTCATTTACCGGCGCTCAAAGACGTCAAAGCGCTTTTACCCGACCCGGCTCGCCTCGTCCCTCTCATCGGCGGCATTCTCCCAGTCCGACTCGACCGCCTTCCCGACATCGAGCAGCTCACTCGTCACGGCCGCGACGGCCACTAGGGCCGCTGCAGGCCGCGAGCCCGCCCAGGGCTTCATTATTGTCGAGACCAACTTCCGGGTCTACGCCTACACGAGCAACTTGCTCCAGATCGCCGTCCTCAATTTGTTTGTCCAGTTCAAGGCGCGCTTCCCGGACATGGTCGTCGGCGAGATTACGCGCGGCAAGATGAAGGGCGCGCTTGAGAAGGGCATCACAGCCGACCAGGTACGCAGCGGCAGATGTGTCCCTGTCAGATGCGGGAGCGGCCGGCAGAGGCTGACCCGCGAACCCTATGCTTGCGCTTGTTTGCGGCCTCTCCTCAGATCATCAGCTACCTGACGGTCCATGCGCATCCGCAGATGCATCGGAATGTGCGTCTACGCTTGCTCGAGCGACTACTGCAGCGCGCCTTCCTAGCTCACTGTGCCCTCGTCTCGACAGAACCCGCTGCTGCCGGTGACGGTTCAGGACCAGCTGCGGCTCTACGAGGCTGAACTCCGGCGGATGGTCAAGCAGGAGGGTGCGTCCGCGGTTGCTTGTCAGGTTCTCATCCTAAAACACGCGGCTAACAGTCGAACCTTCTCGCTTTGCGTTCTTCCCTTCCTTTCTTTCGGTACCGAAGGCGTCCTCTACTCCGATTTCACCTCTGAGCGGCAGTACGTCGCCGCGCGCGACTACGCCCAGCAGCTGCGCGTCATGGTCCACGATGTCGGCGCGGCCAAGCGCATGTTCTTCGTCACGGCCGACGGGCACGACGTCATCCGGTCGTACGTCGGCCAGCTCCAGGCTGGCATCGGCGATGACTGAGGAGGAGGGCTCGTACTGGTGGACGTCCCGAGCCGTGTGTGTTGTACGAGCCTAGCCTAGAGGAGCAAGGGGGAGGACCGGATCTTGACCATCCATGAGCCCCCATCCGAACGCGCTCGGCATACCTCGTCTTCGTCTCGGGCGATGAAGCGAGGCGGGATGTGACTGATTCGCGCACGTAAGTGGAGTGGCCGACGGGCCCGGGGCGTACGCATGCTTGGGCGACTGCGCGGTCCTGCCCCTCTCACCATCGCGCTCGAACCCCTCTCGCTCTCGCTCGGCCCGCCTCCTCTCCCTCCAGACAACCATCCTCGAGGCCAGCAAGCCGCCATGCCGTCCTACGAGAAGCAGACGGACCGCTTCGACACCCACGCGACCCACATCTTCCAGCCCGGCCGGGCAGTCACTGACCTCGACGACTTCCTCAGCCAGGTCCGTCGCCACGCCTGCCCGCCATCACCGCGGCACCTCCGGCCCCCGAGCTCGCGAGCAGCGACTGACCGAGCTCACTCGCATGCGTGGCCGGAACGCTTCGCCCCGCATCCGCTCACCCTTGCAGAAGAAGCCTTCGACGACCAAGGATTACAACGGCGCACACGTCCATCCCTGCCGTTTGATTTCATCCGCGTCGGACGGCCTCGCTGACGTACCCTCCCAACCACCGCTCTCCCGCTCCTTGCGCTGCCGCCACACTGCAGTGGATCGTCGTCTGCCGGCCCGACACGAGCGACCCCGAGCCCGAGCCCGAGGTCCTCGACCGGCTCAAGGCCGACGGCAAGAAGATCCGTGCGTTCCCTTCTTACCGACCCTCCGCCTCGTCGCTCGTGTCTTCTGATCACCGACTCGCGCCCCCGTCGCCGCCCAGTTGACCAGCTCGAGCAGCGCATGGAGATGATCGATAGCGACAACAGCATCCCGAAAAAGTCGGGCAAGAAGATTGGCTCGAGCAAGAAGGTCCGGAAGGAGGAGGTCGGTCCCTTGGCCTCAAACTAAGCTTTTAGCCAACGCTTGACGGTTGCGCGCGTCCATGCTCGCAGGCCAAAGCCAAGGCTGTTAAACGGCTGCAGGGCCTCGCCGAGCGGACCACGACCGTCGGCTACTGGACCTTCTTCAGCGCCGCCTCCCGCGTCGACAAGTATGTCCAGCCGCTCGATCGTGTCATGGCGCCGAAACGTGCCTCGGACGCGACTGATGCGGCTGCATCGCCTCCTGCAGGATCTTTCGGACGCTGTCCGAGTCGCTTCTGGAGGGGCAACTCGCGAAGACGCCAGCATTCATGGCGAGTCCCTTCGGAGGGACTTTCTGCAAGCTACTCTACGCAAGGCCTGACGTCTGCCCTTTCTCGCCGATCACAACAGATCAAGGCGCACACATCTCTGGCCGGAGTCGGAGAAAGGTACAAACACATGGTACAGTCCGTCGCTGCCTTCTGCCTTTCTCTCCCTTGCCAAGGCCGTTGCCCGGACGTCGCGTCGCTGACGCGTTGACCTCTGTTCCATCAGAGTCTGGTTTGATGACATCTTCGACGAGACGGACGCCAGGGTCGTCCTCGACTGCCTTGTTGAGGACCTCGGGCAGACGCCGCGTGACTGCCGGTGCGAGCTCATGCGGTACCTCGGTCTCGACAGGGTGCGTGGGCCTTGACTCGCGATGGGCCTTGTGATCTGACGCGCTAAATGCGGCCTCAATGCACGCAGGATGACGGCCTCCTCGATCCGTGGGTTCACAGGACAAGCGAGTTCTTCACGAGCACCGAGGACTTTCAGGTGCGTATTTCTTGCTCGAAAGGCTGTATCGCACCAGCGCAGCCACTGACGCCTGACAAGTTGATATTCCCGCACGCAAACTGCGGCCGCGCGCGGTCGCGAGAACAAGAAGCACAAGCCCTCAACGACAGACTACGAGTCAGAGGAGGATGAGCTCGCGTCGCAGCCCGAGAAGAGTCCGTGCCGGTTGATCATCGCCTTGGATGTGCTCCTCGTGTGCCTAACCCTTGTTCCTTCGCCCTTTTCCTCCACCTGTTTGACCTGCTCCGAGCGCAGAGAAGAAGGGCCAGCTTGAGTCCGGCCAGGTGACGCTCGGCGACTATTTTGCCTCCGCCAGCGGCTCGACCCCTAACCGCCCTTCATCGTCGTCGCAGCGCAAGACCTCCTCCTCAAGCGGCAGTAGCGGCGGGAGCAACCTCGGCCAGGGCGCGTACCGGCTCGGTGGGGGCAATCTCGGCCAGGGCGCGTATCGGCTCGGTGGCGGCAGCCCGGGCCCGGGTCCCTCATCCTCTGCCTCGGTCGAGCGACGCAAGAAGGACGAGCAGCGTCGGCACACGCCACCGATCCCGCCACAGCAGTTGAAGGGGCCGAAAGTCAAGAAGGAGCCCGACGTCATCTACGCAATCGACGAGGACGGCGCCATCTGCCTCGACTGAGCCATTCGGCGCCGAGACCGAGCCTCCGACCGCCCGCCCGCTCATACCCCCATCGTTCCGCCCTTCTCCTGAACTCTCCCCGCGTCTGCTCGTGCCACTGGCTCATACCCATGCCTCCCTTGCCCTCCCCGTTGTAATGCCATGCGCGCGCGTTCGTGCTCACTACAAAAGCGGGGACCATTCGATCCGGCGGGAAAGGGAAGACGGACAACATTCGCGTCTCTTCGTCGCGACGCGGTTTTGAGGGAGGATAGGGGCCGCAGGAAGGGCGACGAGCACACTTTAGCCGGGCGGGAGGAGCGAGGCGTCCATGACGTAGGCGTCGGACGAAGCCTCGTCCATGTCGGACGGGTGCTTAGGGATGGGCGTCCGGGGCATGACCATGGCGCCTGCACGAAGAGTGGGCGGGGGAACAGGTCAGTGCTGCATCTCGCGTCCGAGCAGCGGCCGTTCAGCAGGACGACGACGTACCCGACCGAGCGGCCTCGAGCATGCCGTAGGGCCGGACGAGGCTAAGGAAGGCGTCAATGCGCTCGCTCTTGCCGGTGAGCTCGATCGTCACGGTCGCGGCCGAGATGTCGACGGTCCGGCCGCCGAACTGGGCCGACAGGCTCTGGATCGCAGCGAGGTGCTGGCCCTGCCGGATGAGGGCCTCAGAGTGCGAGAGGAGGTTGCGCTGCTGCTCAAACTGGGCCTGCTGGGCCCGTTCGGCCTCCTCGCGCGCGTGCGAAGCTTCCGTCTCCTCGTGCGCGGCCTGCGCGGGCGTCTGCTCGCCGCCCTGGGTCGGCAGGTCGCCGAGCGAGTGGGACGACTGCGTCTGGGGCATGAGTGACGGACCGGACGAGATCTGCGACTCGACGTACTCGGGTCTGCAAAGTAGACAGGCACGTCTCCGGTCAGCGAGGAGCGCGAATGACGAGGCAGGCCCGCGCGTCGAGGCCCGACGCACCCAAGCGTCGAGAGCTTGACGAGCAGGAGCTCGCGCTGGATCACGTTGGTGTTGGTGTAGTCGAGGACGGCCCAGACGGGGACCTGCAAAGACAGTAGCGAGCAGCGCGTGGAAGTCAGTGTTCTGCGATCCCTCGACGACCGCTGCGTGCGACTCGGGGACAACGCACAAGGTCCTCGAGCGTCCGCCGAGCCTGCTCGATCGTGCCGTCCTGGCCGCGAATGACGATGCACATGCGCGAGAGGTCACGGATCTCGGTCTTGCAGACGACGAGCGAGTCTGGGGGGTGGTGTCCAAGGAGAAGCGGGCGAGATGTCAGCCGGCTGCGACAAGCGGTGCCAGGCGCTTCCATGTCTGGGAGACCAAGGAAGACGCACCGATGTTGAAGCCACGACCGGCAAGGGTGCTCGAGACGCGCGACAGGACTCCCGGCTCGTCCTGGACGAGGCAGTTAAGGATGTGGCTGGCGGGCGAGGGGAGCGGGGGCGCCATCAGCTGCGTTCCCATGACGACGAGCGCCGAGCCACCCCGACGAGGGACGCTGAAGACGCGTCAACTCACCGCTTGTAAGGCTCGGTGCTTGGCGGGGGCGTGTTGTAGAGGATGCTGAGGACATGGTCCTCGGCCGTCTTGTTGGACGGTGTGAAGACGGGCAGCGCCGGCGGGAAGTTGCTCGACGAGTGCTTCTGGAGCTTGTCTGGGTGAGCGAGTGGGAAGGCACGACGTCAGCAGCTCTGCTCTGGCCGTGTCGGGAGGAACCAGCCCAAAGGGGCTTGCGCACAGTCGAGGGCCGACGTCGACGAGTGCAGGAGCGGCGAGCCGGCCTTCTTGGCGGCCTCGAGCGACTGCTTCTCGGGGTCGATCTCGCCGGCGGTCGAAGCCTCCTGCTTGACGACCTTGCCGCCGTCGGCGGCCGAGACGGAGCGGACCGAGGCGGCGAGGGCCTGGCGGGGTGCCGCGAGGGTCCTGAACGAGGACCGGAGGAGAGACATGGCGCGAGTAGACGAGGCTGGGAAGGAGGTGAGCGTCGGGCAGGGGAAGGCTGGCGGGCTGAAAGCGCGGGCGGCTGCTGGCTGGCCGGCCTTGACTCGCTCGCGCCCGCGGGCGTCTTCGGCCGGTTGGCCCGTCGCAGCCAGCAGCCGCTGGCGACGACCCGAAGTCAGTCAGCTCCTCGCTCGCGCATCCTCTGCCCGTCAGGCCGGTAGCCGCACGAGCAGACGAGAAGGAACGCCGACTGGCCTGCTGAACCAGACGGCAGGTACTCAGGGCCGAACGTGCCGTTCAATCGCGGCCCTTGACGGACAGGGGGTCGACGTGCTGCGCCGCGTCAGCAGCGATACGAGCCCGGCCGATGGACGAGACTCCGAACCAGGAGGTCGTCCGCCAGGAGTACCTCAGTTGTCGGACGGCCTTTGATCGGCGATGAGAGGCGCAGAGTGATCCGAAACAGACGGTAGCTGAGCCTCCTCTGCTAGGCCATCCTCACGAGGCTGACCGATGGCTCGGCTGCTGCTGGTCAGGCGCCCGCCAGCTGCAGCAGTGCCTTTGGCTGGGCCCCTTTGTCCGAGCCGGCTGCTCACCTCCGGCAACGTCGGCGAGCTCACTAGCCGGGCTCGTCGCCGAGCTGCTACTCAGGGGTAAGTACGCGCCCTCTAGAAGCTCCGGATCGGCGGCCAGATGGCGGCGTCAGGAAGCGTTTCTTTGGGCTGCTGCTGGGCCAGCGTCCCCTGTCGTCCTGCTCGACTGGGCTTGGCGTGTCCCACCTCTACCTTCTCTCTGACACATTGCCATCATGCGCGACGCGGCTTCGCGCTCCGGCCTGGACGATGCAGCTGCGGTCAGTGGCACAGACGTCAGGCCGAAACGAGGTGCGCCGCACGCGTCTCTGGCCTGGTCCTTCCGGCTGCCCCTTTGTCCACAAGCAGCCCCCCCTTTGCTCGAGCCCTTCGCTTCCTTCACACACCGCAGCCGGCTCTGACGGATGGACCAGAGGCATAAAGGCAGACGGGCGAGGCCTTTTCCTGCGGCGCTTCTTCCTTCCGTCCGATCTCTCTGTTCCTTCCTCTCACCTTCCCTTCACCTTCTGTCCTCGTCGGCCTCCTCGCCCGACCCATCCTTCCGCTGCAGGTGCGTCCAGCTGGCCTCTTTTATCTCTCTCTCATTCTCCCCCTCCCCCCCTCCCCCCCAACTCCTCTCTGCACCTGACTGACCTTGTTCGATCGACCCGTCGCAGGCTCAGCCCATCTCCTATCTCCCCTCCTCGATCTTCGCTCAGCTCCCTGGCAGCATGCTCTTCAAAGCTCTGATCCCAACCCTCGCCCTGGCGGCCTCGGTCAACGCCCACGCCTACGTCCTCTCCGTCTGGAAGAACGGCGAGGACATGTTCGACGCCGCCAGCACCAACTACGGCACGACGGCCTCGTTCAGTATGTCCCACATCTCGCGAGCTACCTACGCGCCCCTGTCAAACGAGAGACTTGATTGACCTACTCCTCGCCCGTCAGTCCGCTCGCCCAAGGGTAACTCGCCCGTCCAGGACATCACCTCGTCCGACCTGGCGTGCAACGTCAACGGCAAGACGGCCGTCGACGGCTGGTTGTCGGCCAGCGCGGGCGACACTCTGTGCGTCTGCCACTCCCGACCGTCGAGCTCAACGAGCAACAAGTCACCTGCTGAACCTCCCTCCCTCTGTGCAGTGAGCCTGAGTGGACACAGTCTGGCACTCGCGGCGTCGACGCGATCGCCGACTCTCACATCGGTCCCATCACCGCTTGGATAGCCCCGTCAGACCCCGTCCTATCTCCAACTCTCGTCGGTAACCGGAAGCTGACACTTGTCTTCTGCCCTTTGCAGGTACGAGTCGAATGGCGAGGGCGACGTCTGGGTCAAGGTGGCCGAGGAGGCTTGGTCCACGGCGACCAACGACTGGGCTGTCACCCGGATGATCAAGAACAAGAGCCGCAACACGGTCAAGCTGCCATCGACGCTCGCGGCCGGCAAGTACCTCATCCGGTTCGACCTGCTTGCCCTCCACTCGGCCGAGGCTGCCCCGCCCAACGGCGCTCAGGTGCGGCCTTCCATCGAGCGCTCTGGACCTCGGCCGAGATGGCAGGGAACTGACTCGCTCTCGCATCGCAGTTCTACCCTTCGTGCGCCCAGCTCGAGGTCACCGGCTTGGGCTCGCAGGCCCTCCCGGCCGGCATCGCCATCCCCGGCGAGTTCAAGGAGGAAACGCCTGGAATCAAGTGGAACGTGTACTACTCGGCCACCAAGGACGTCCACCTCGACTATGTCATCCCTGGCCCGGCCGTGTGGGACGGGTCAGCTAACTATCCGACGGCCCAGTGCATGATGCCGCTCGATGGCCTGGCCGAGCCCGGCTGTACGTTCATGTGGCCGCCCGTGTACAGCTTTCATCGTCGGCGCTGACGCCCTTCTCACTCTCTGACAGTCTGCTACGATGGCGCCTCCGCCTCTCCGGCCAAGCCTGCGACCTCCGCGGCCGCCGCTGCCACCACCTCTACCGTCGTCGCCCCTGTCGGCGCCTCCTCGGCCTCCCCTCCCGCCGTCGCTGTCTCATCGGCGCCCGCTTACGTCGACGACGAGTACTCGTCCGCAGCTCCAGCCCCCGAGTACTCGTCTGCCGCCGTCCCTGCCGCTGAGTACTCATCGGCCGCCGCATCGGTCGCGCCGGCCCCTTCGGCCGTCTACGTCAGCGCCGTCTCGAGCGCGACCTATATCGCCGCCCCGTCGTCGTCAGCGGCGGCTGCCACGACGTCTACTGCTGCCGCTTCGGAGGCTACCGACTGTGCGTGTCGTCGTCTCGCGGTCCTTCAACTTGTCGCCACGCTGACCGTACCACCACCGCTCGCCGTTCCCCCTTCTAGACTCGGGCTGCATGCGCATCTACAGTCAGTCTTCCTCTCGCGCATTTCTCTTTCTCGCGAGAGGTCACTGACCTTTCCTCATCGCTTCCACCTGCACAGACGCCTGCCTCGACGAGCAGAACGCAAAGCAGGCCGCCGCCGGCGGGGGCGCCGTCGACTTCTCGCCCTGTGCCAACACGTGCAGCAGCCAGTCGTTCGGCCGCAAGATGCGGCGCGTCGCTCGTGGGCACGGCCAGGCCGCTCACTGAGCGACTCGGCGCTCGCTTCCCCTTCTCCCTTCTTTCTCTCGCCCTCTTCTCGTCTCGCGTCGCGTCAACGAGCTGCTGGTCAGCACGTCGCGATGGGAATGCGCTACCTTTCCCCTTCCTCGCTGGCCTCTGTTGCGCGGGGAGGGGGTTCCATTAGATGTTCGGGACAGATGGGTCGCCGCTTCCAGCCAGATGTCGGAAGGGAAGGGGAGGAGAGGAGGGCGGTGTACAACAGTGGGTTCTCTCGAGCGACCTCGCCGGGAGGTCTTTGCAGGGGTGGAGGGATAGGTCGGGGAAGAGGTGGAGACGAGAGACTGCTCAGCATCGTGTGTGCGAACGATCCAGATCTCTTCTGGCGTCGATGACGCAGAGAATGACGATGAGGCTTCGACCGACGGTCGGCCGGACGAGCGTCGATCACCTAGCCTCAGACAGCCGCGAGGCCAGCGAGCCGGTCCGCCTCGTCCTCCTCTGCCGCCTGGAGCCTGACGTACTCCGGCAGCCGCCCCTCGTCGTCGACCCCTTGAGGGCTGACGAACAGGAAGGGCGTCAGCCGCTTGGCGAGCGAGGCCTCGTCGGCGGCGCGAGGGCTGATGATGTTGAGCGAGTTGGGAAGGAGAAAGTAGGCCTCGTTCGAGGGCAGCTGCAAGACGCAAGACAGAAGACGGGGTCAGCAACTCGGGAAGGACAAGAGGAGAATGGGTAAAGGTAGGACGAACCTTGGTAGGGGCGCTGTCGAGGACGACCGTCGCCGTCGGTACGTAGCCGTGTCCGGGCCGGACGACGCCCTTGACGAGGTCGAAGCGTCTCTCCGCGGCGAGACCAGCGGGGAGGGGTGCGGCCGAGGCGAGGCCAGCGAGGGCAAGGAGAGCAAGGGCCGGGAGGCGAGCAAGGGAGAGCATCCTGAGGGGAGGGGAGCGAGCCGGTCGCGTTGGACGAGAGTGGTTGAGAGAAGCGGGTTGCTGCAGCGGTGGATGCAGAGGCGGAGGGAAGCAAGCCAGTTAGCTCATGGCTCTGCGAGCGGGCCAGGATGGAGCCGCCTTGGTACGCACAAGAGTTGATGTGATCGGCCAGCGATCAGCAACAGGTGGCGAGGTACAAGCGAGAGAGAGAGAGAGAGGGAGTGGAGGAGGAGGAGATGATGATGATGTTGATGGTCGGAGGGAGCAGCGTCGGGGCGGCCAATCTCGCCTCTGTTTCAGCTCGAGCGGCTGCGGCGACGCCGGCCGCCTGCATGCGGCGACCGACTCGGCCTGCATTTACTTCGCCTGTCAGACAGACAATCCGACCTGAGGCCCTTCAAGTCGACCGGCTCTCTCGTCGTCCTGCCAGGATCTACCGACCCGAGCCAGGAGAGCGCTTCCAGGACGTGCGGAGTAGTCCTCGCCAGCTGCCCGCCCAACCGTCGCACAAACGAACGGCCGGGCGGGCCCGTAAGCAGTGCGATCGAGCGAGCGTCAGACAAAAGAGGCGTTTCCTCCGCACCAGCCGAGTTGCCTTTTCTCCCCCGCGCGAAAGGCTGCCTCCGTCGATGAGGAGAGAGGTCGGAACGGACGAGGGGAGAGGAGGCGCGCACATCCTTCTTTCGTGCGTGCGTGCCGCCTCTCGGGTGGCGGGCAGACGGGAGGGGGCCGGAACATGGATACAATGGGTGAAGTCGGAGGCGAGCAAGAAAGGTCGAGCGGCAGGGCGGCGGTGAGAGAGTGGACGAAAGGTATTCTGCTTTTGGCTGCTTGATGGGCTGCTTGATGGGCTGCTTGATGGCTGCTTGAGAGGTGAGAGGATTGGGTAGTGACGGGGATGGATGGGTAGGAGAGGAGGGCGGGGGCAATCTAGTGAGCGCCGGAGAGGGACGGCGATGCGAGGGTAAGGAAAGGGGGGAGAAAGAAGGGTTCGGAGGCGAAGATGGAGGGCCTGCCTGCTGCTGCTGAGGGCAGAGAGGGACCGGATACAGTGGGTTGGCAAAGAGCCGGGAAGGGGCACGTCAAGAGCAATGCAGAGGCCAGAACCGGGAGTGAGCTGGCCGGTGCCGACCGTTGAGAAAAGGGCCCTGAGGAGGAGCCCGGGCGACTGGGAGCGATCCGAGAGAGCGATGGGGAAGAGGCCGGTCGGTCGGAAGGGGCGGGCGGGCTCCTCCCCTCGGTCTCGACCTTAGTCGTCGCCGTCGTCGTCGTCGCTCTCGATCTCGGGGTACTCCTCCTTGAGCCAGTCGTCGGCGACCGTGTACTCGGTCCGGACCCGGTCGTAAGCGATCTGCATGAGCGACACCGTCGCCTTGACGGCTTCGAGGCCGGCCTCCTTGGCAGCGGCGACGACCGACTGCTGCTCGGGCGAGAGGTTGGCGTCGGTCGGCGAGAACGGGGGCGAGGCCGAGGAGGCGGCGGACGCTACCGAGCCCCTGGCAGAGAGAAGCGCGGTTGCACACACACGAGAGAAGAGCAGGTCGAACTTTGGTCAGGGACCGGACAGGGCAGTGTTAAGGGAGAGCAGCTCAGAGGAGGGCGCACTCTACGGCAGTGAAGATGTCCTTGGCCTTGACCTGCATGAGCTCAAAGAGGGCGGCGACCTTTGCGACGCCGAGCGCCGCCGACGAGCCCTTAAGAAAGTGGGCGACCTGGCTGACCTGAAGGTAATCCTTGTCGTCGCTGCAGAGCGCGAGAAGGTAACGGGGGGGGTCAGCTCTCGTCAGTAACCCGAGCTGCAGCCAGCGGTGGGTGGGCGAGATGAAAGGGGAGGCGAGAGCGACGGACAGGTGGTTCTTCATGATGGCGAGCTGCTCGGGCACCTGCTCACGAAACTCGTCGACGATCGACCGGCTGAACTCGCGCTCGTCGTCGTCGTCGTCCATCTCCTGCAGCTGCTGGAGGATCTCCATGTCGATCAGCGGCGTCGAGTCCTGCGAGGAAGGAGAGATGATCGCCCGGAGCGCAAGAGCGACGGGTGGATGGAGAGGCAAAGGCGGTCAGCATACCACCGGACAGCAGGAAGTCTGGCCCTGATCGGGCGAGTGCAGCGGTGGGCGAGCGTCGAGTTCGAGGCGAGGCGGTCGGGCATCGCGGAGGGAGGGGAGCCCGACGAGCGGCCCTCAACCGGGCCTTGCTTCGCTTCCGCCTTGGGAGCGGACCGGCCAGCCCCAACCCGGCAGCCGCCTGCAGCTCGATGAGAATTGAGCTCTCCCGAGAGAGCTGGCTCCTGCGCGACGAGCGTAGCCTGACCGAGAGCATCGGCCAGGCGAGGTGGGCGAACGAGGGACGACGGAGGGCGAGGAGGAGGGAGGCAACGCCACGCACGATCTCGGCCAGATCCTCTGGCATGGCGTTCGACATCGGGCGGAGGGTCTGTTCTCTCTTGGGATCTTCGTTAGGCGAGGCGGCGGCGGATCGTTGCAGGTTGCGGATGAGAGAGAGGAAGAGCAGGTCGGTATGCAGGGCCAGGGAATCTGTGTGTGTTCGTGTGTGTTCGTGTATGGGGAGAGGCTGGCCGGGGCAGAGAGGGCGCAGAGAGAAGGCCGGCAGCAGCAGCAGCAGCAGCGCGAGCCGCCGCCGCCGCCGCCCCCGCGCGCGCGCGACGGCCGCAGTTGCCTCGTCCGGCCGGCACCTGTTGCCAGGCGTTCGACGGGCAACGGACAAAGGGCCTCGACCAGCCCGCCTCAGAGCTCTGGACCATGCGAGGTACCGCCGTCGGGAAGAGGGATCCGGACAGGGAGGGGGAGCGTGCGACGCTCTACTCGACAGACCTCGACCCGCGCCGAGGGCCTCTGCACCTGCGTCGCTCTCTCGCCTGCCGCTGCCCATGTCGGGCCTGTCGTCGAGCTTCCTGATCGGGACCAGCAGCAGGGACGAGGGCGCAGTCGTCGATCCCACGTCGAGACTCTTGCAGCGACCGCCCCCTCTGCCAACCCGCTCACCCTCCTGTTGAAGAGGAGCGCCCGTCGACCCTGACCGGCCATCTCGGCCGTCCCCAACCCTACTGGCGCCCGTGCGATATCCGCTCTCCCGCCCCCGTCGATCCCCCTGTTTCGACGCAGTGGCGTTTTCAGGCTGATCGAACCGACGACATCATTTAATGAAGCGAGACGGTCCTCGCGAGCTCGCGCAGACTCTCGGCCTCGACCTCGGATCTTTGCCGCTCGCCGGCACCTGCAGCGACGCCCATCGCCGGCTCGCCCGGCCGTCGGCTCGTCGCCCGGGAGACGTTCACAGGCGGCCCCTTGTTCGACGACATGGCCGAGAGGGGCCGGTCGGTGCTCGTCCGGCTTGCTGTGGGCGTCGCTTCTGCTCGACCGGACGAAGCTGCCAGGGCCATAGCGGCGTCTGGGACGGTCCGGCCCGACATGGCTTCGCCTGGGTATCGAAAATGTGACGGAGTCGGGGCGCTGACGATCAGCCTTTCGCTCGGACCTGAGGCATGTCGGTCAACTGACTGCGCGGCCAACATACCCCATCGGATGACGGCCAGAACGCAACCGAAGCCAAGCAACCCGATGCCGGCAAAGAGGCTGTTGGCTGGCCCGACGTCGATGGCCTTGACGAGAGGGAGGATGCCTGCCGAGGCGCCCGCGGCCGCGAGGTAGCGCAGGCAGTTGTTGATCGCGATCACTTCGGCCGAGCGCGACTCTGGAGGTGCGCGGCCCGTGGACGTGAGACGTCGGTCAGCAAGGCTGGAGTGGATCGGAGAGGCCAGAGGTGTGGGACCGACGGAGACAGTCGACGCAGTACGTGTTGGAGCTGCTGAGGACGAACATGAGCCCGACGCCGCTGATAAAGTACTACGAGGTCGATGAGGAGACGAACTGTCAGCAGCGATCGGTCGAGGGCACGACAGAGGGGCAAGATGGCGCCGGGGACACACGAAGATGAGCACGGGCGCGAGCCCGCCCTTGGCCGTCTCTGTCAGCCAGCCGATCGCGATCATCGACCCAGGCACGAGCAACCCCCCGCCGACGAGCGTCGAGTACAGCCGATCCTCCGGCCTCCTGTACCCGCGGCGAGCGATCCAGCGGGCGACCGTCCAGTCTGCGTAGAGGCCGCCGAGACGCGAGCCAAGGATGTTGCCGACTCCGATCGGTACGAATAGGGTGCCGAGGATGGCGCTGTTGGTGATGCTGAAACGGGGCGCGAGGGTGTAGGCTGGTGATCAGGCGGATCAGGCGAGCGCTTTAGCAAGGAAAGGGGGCTGCTCATACTGCGGCATGAGGGAGAAGCTCACTGAGGGGGACCACCAGACAGTAGGTGGTGAGGAGCACAAAGGACGAGTTGAGGCTCTGCTGTCCAAAGAACGTGCAAGCGTCAGGGTCCTTCAAAATCCTGCTCTGAAGGATCCTTGGTCGAGGAGGACTGACGATGAGAAGGATGTTGATGTGCTTGAGGAGGGCAACCGCCCTAAACGGGTTGAACCAGAAGACGACGAACCTTCGACCGCTCTTTTCGCATGCGAGCGCGTGCGGGGTCGGTCCGTGCCACGTCTCCGGCCTGCACGGGGCGGGTGAGACCGTAAGCGTCAGTGGCCGGGGTTGGCCCACGGGAGCAAGGCGTCGGAAGGGAACGGACGTACATGAAGAGGGCGGTGAGGAGCCAGGAGAGGGCGCCGAGCGCAGCGAGGAGGAATTGGGTTGCCTTCCAGCCCTCGCTCGTGTATTCTTGTAAGATCCTAAGCGGGCGGAGGGCGATGAAACGACTCGTCAGCTTCTCGGCGAGGGACTCGTGCGAGCGAGGAAGGTGGGGCTAACCCGGCGATCAGAGGGCCAAAGGACGGCCCCCCGAGGACACCAATGTAGAAGAGTCCGAGAGCCGAGGCGCGTTCGAGGGGCGAGTACAGGTCGCCCATCGTTCCTGCGCCGATAGACAGGACGCTGGAGCTTCCTAAGGGGACAACCGGAGAGGCCACGCGTCAGTCGATCTGGTGCGATGCACGAGCGTCAACGCTCGCTGCGCCCCTTGTAAAAAGAGCAGACGAACCAAAGGCCTGTAGGACGCGGCAGGCGACGAGTGCGCCGAGCGAGGTCGAGAAGCCGCAACCAAGCGAGCCGGCGACGAAGATGGGGATCGAAACGAGGTAGATCGGTCGGCGGCCATAGAAGCCAGAGAGGGGCGCCCAGAAGAGCGGGATGATACCGAGGACTGCCGACGGCGAGTCGCGTGAAGGCAGGGAGTCAGATCCCAGGGCGTGACAGGGCGCTTAACAGGGACTGACCGGCGATGTACAGGGCGACGCAGAGGTAGTTGATGACCTCCCCGGTTGTGCCCATGTCGGCCGCGACGGTCGGGATCGACGGGAAGAAGGCGGCAGACGCCATCGGCGCGAGGAAGGCTGCGAAGGAGACGAGGGCTGCGTAGAAGGCCTTTTGGCGAGCTGGTGCAGAGGTGGCGAAGGGTGGTCGTGTCAGCTGCTCTTGTGCGCATGCGGCGACGGCCGATCAGACGGAGACAGCAGGTCGGGACGGACGCGAGAAGCGGCGGTAGATCGCATAGGGCTCGTCTGCTGGCGCATCCTTGACCTTGGCCGCCGCTTTCAGCTCGCCAGCGGCCTCGGCGCGGTCGACCGCCTTCTCCGGGTCGATCTGGCGCTCGTGGGCGAGCAGGTCGGCCACGGCCTGGTCATGCTGCTGCTGCTGCTGCGTGTCGGAGGGAGGAGCCATGCCGTCGGTCGTCGGCTCATGCCGTCGGTCGCGAGTGTGGGAGAGGGAGGCTGCCGTGCGACTTTGCGAGTCGACGATGTAAGAGCCCTTTGAGGTCAGAGTTAAAGTCCAGAGGAAGGAGGAGGACGAGAACTGGCGGCTCGATGGGAGGCCTGCTGTCGTCGACGACGGAGAACGCCGACGCTGGACGACGCCCACGGCGGGCGTCAGGCGCGCGCCGGCCCGCCGGTCGTGCCGGCCGATGCCGCTGCGAACTGGCCGTGTCTCGCCCCGCTGCCGCCGTCAGCTCAGCTTCGTTCGAACCAAGACGACCACACCGACTTCGACACGCCGACCGACCCAGTGCAGCACGCCCAGCAGCGCATACACTCCTGCATCTTCAAGCTCTCGGCACGACTCATGTCTGCGCCGCCTCCTCCGCCGCCACGCCGGTCAGCGCCCTCGGCGGCGGCCTCATCGTCGTCGTCGTCAGCCGCAGCAACAACAGCAGCCGGCGGCGGTTGGAAGGGCAAGGCCAAGGCCTGGGGATCAAAGGCGATGGACAAGGCCATCGTCGCCTCGGACTATGTCGGCGGCCACGTCAACAACACGGCAGCCAAGGTCGGTCTCCCAGCGGCTACTCGCCAGCCGAACGGATGAGTCAGGAGCGAGGACGTCCGGCTGACCCAGCATCTCCCAACTTCTTCTAGCTGGGATCCGAGGCGTTCTACCCCGTCACGGGCGACTTCCCCGAGCAGATGAACAAGGCGGCTCGCATCCTCCGTGCCTTTACCGGTTCGTCCCCTGCCGGAGCCGGCTCGCCCGAGGAGGATCTCCTTTTCGGCCGTGGGCTGACATCATCCGCTCGCCCGGGTCGACCAGTCGACGGCATCGAGACGTCGGTCGAGACCGAGGTCAAGGGCCTCAAGCGCCAGCGCAAAGTGCTGCGCAAGATCCCGCCCGAGGTACTTCGGACCGCCTGCGGGCTCGCCATCTTCACGAGCATGCGCACCGCCTTCTCCTTTATCGGCGGTGCGGGCGGCGCCGGCGTCGTCGTCGCCCGGCTCGAGGACGGCTCGTGGTCGGCGCCGTCGTCGATGAGCCCCAACTCGCTCACGGTCGGCCTCATGATCGGGGTCGACATCTTTGACGCCGTCCTCGTCATCCGGACGCCCGAAGCCCTCAAGTCGTTCGCCTCGCACAAGGCGACCCTCGGGTCCGACATTGGCGTTGCTGCGGGTCCGTTCGGCGCAGGGGCGGCGATCGAGGTCGGGCTCGAGAAGGCACCCGTGCTGTCGTACGTCAAGAGCCGGGGGCTCTATGTCGGCGTCCAAATGGTCGGTCAGGTATTCGTGGAAAGATGGGACGAAAACGAACGACAATTGGGCGTCTTGCTTCAACTTATATTGCTGCGGCAAGGTAGTGGAGGTTGCGCTGACCGCTCTTGCCTGCGTTAATCACAGCCACTGGCCGGGCATCAAGGCCGGCGACATTCTTGCCGGCAAGGTCCGCTCTCCTCCCGAGGCGGCCGAACTCCAGGCAGCGCTCCAAGCGGCCTGCTCAGGCGCGGCTCAGCGTGAGAAGCACGCCGGCTCGCTCGACGTCGTCGTCTACCCCGAGGTGCCCGACTCGCTCCTACTCGACGAAGGCGAGGTCCTCAAGCTCCCGCCGACACCGAGCATGACGCCCCCCTCGGCCGAGGGCGACAGCGACGACGACGACAAACGGCCGATCAAGCGCGCGCCACCGCAACTCATCGCTTTCGACGATGCAGCCATGACCGAGAGCGAGCGGCGGGAGCACGAGCAGGACTTCAACGATCGCTTTGCTGCAGCGTCGATCCTGCCTCCGCCAGCCCTTCCGAGTCGCCGACCGGCGGCGGCGGCGGTAAGTGCGACAAACACTTCGCCCACAGCAGCAGCAGGTGCCGTCTCGGCCGCGGAGCTCAAGCAGATCGAGCACGACCTTGACCCGCACGGCCAGCCAGGCGCCGTCGGTCTTGTCTTAGCATCAGCAGCGGACGCCGAGCCGACGCCAGCTCACGGCGACGACCTCCCGCCGTCGTACGACGCCACGCCCAACGGCCCTGCCCCTTCAGCCGACTTCGACGCCCACGGTTACCCCGTCGACAAGAAGGAGGCCCTCCCGCCACCACCGCTGCCATCGCGGTCGCGTCCGACCACGCGGCCCACGAGCCCTACGACGGAAGCGGTTGTCGCCCAGCTTTCGGCCGAGGACGAGGCGGCCCGGCATGATCGCAAGGAGCACGGCGAGCAGCAGCAGCCGTCACGGAGGGATGACGACGGCGAGATGACGAGCGTCGTCATCTGATCTACATGCGTCTGTCGATTCAAAGGGAGCAGTCTGGACATCGCGCGAGCGTGTGTCGTCTGATCGACAGTTACCCCCGGCTGGCCTTGGCTCGAGCGTTACTCAATGCTCTTTCAGGCTTATAAGCCTAAAGCACTGTCCAGGCGCGGCCGCAGCGCTATCATCTGCGGTCATGGTATCGTGCACGTCCGGGTGAAGCACAAGGAAGATCACTGCTCGTCGGTCGAGACGTAGGCCGATGGGAAGAGGCCGCGCTGGCCGTCGGGGCTCGTCCCCTCCCACCAGTCCGGGCTAGCCTCCTCAATCTCGGTGATGCGCTCGCCCTCGCGGAACGAAATCTCGTTGTCCTCGCCGGCGTCATAGCTGTCGTCGGGCCGAGTCCGGAGAGGCGGCAGGTCAGTGACGTCCAAGGTAGCTTTGTCCTCGAAGCACTTACTCGTAGAGGGCGACGGCAATCTTGCCGCCGGTCGCCGCGGCCGGCGCGACCTCGTGCTCGGGCTCGGGCGTCGCGGGCCTGGGCGGGGGTGCTGGAACGGCCGGCGGCGCAGGCGGAGCCTCCTCCTGCTCTTCCTCGGTCAGGAGCTCCATGTAGTTGGCCGGGACGAGTCCGCTCTCCCCCTTGCTGTTGGTGACGGCCCACCAGCCGTCGTCGATCTGGTCGATGTTGGTGACTACCTCGCCCTCCTCGAGGTCGACCTCGTTGTCCTCGGTCTTCTCGTAGCTGTAGACGACACGCGCCTTGAGTCCACCGCCGGCGCTCGCTCCAGCCGAGGTGGGAGCGGCAGCCGCGGGCGGTGGAACGACCGGCTCGGGGGAAGGCGAGCGAGGCCGAGCAGCGGGCGGCGGCGGCGGTGGAGGCGGAACGTCGTCGTCCTCAGCAAAGTCATCGTCGCTCGGGAACGACGGCGCGGCGTTCGGGACGATCGCCGTCCGTTTGGGGGGAGGAACGTCGGCCGGCTCGTCAAAGTCCTCGTCGTCGCTGGGGAACGCCGGCGGCGCATTGGCAACGATCGCACTCCGGACCGGCGGAGGCGCCGGGGCCGGCTCGTCAAAGCCGTCCTCATCATCCGAGGGGAAGGCGGGCGCGGCGTTGGGAACGATAGCGCTCCGAGCAGGCGGAGGAGCAGGCGCCGGCTCGTCGAAGCCCTCGTCGTCGTCATCGGCCGGCACGACGGGAGCGCGGGGAGGCAGGGGCCGGGATCCGAAGGGCGGCGGCGGCGGAGCTGACGTCTCAGCCTCGGCCTCGTCCTCTTTGTCAGAAGTCGTCTCGCCGTGGTCAACGCCCGCAAGCGCGACACCGACTCCCGCTCCGATTGCAGCGGCCGAGACGCCGCCAAGAGGGCCGCCGGTCTTGCCGGCGGTCGCGGGAGCCGAAGTCGCCGAAGCGGCCTGGCTCTTGGCCTCGTCGGCCGCGTCGCGCTCCTTGGCCAGTGCCTGCCGCTGAGACCACGTCAGCTTGCCTGAGGTCGATGAGGCGCCAGAAGCGCCGCCGCCGTACGAGGGCGTCGGGGCTGGCGTCGACGAGGCCGCTGAAGCCTGCGCGGCCGCGAAGGGGTTGACGAGCTTCTTTGGCTTCGGGAGCGAGACTGGCGTGTAAGCCGTTCCCTGCGCCGCGCCAAAGCCGGACCAGAAATGGGAAGAACGGGTCAGCACCCTGACCTGGGCGATGAAAGAGCAGTCGTCGTCACGCACAACCTTGGCGATCCGATCGTCCTCCTTCGGCTTCTCCGACTCCTGTTGCTTGACCTCAACCTTGGCAGGTGCGGCAGCTGGTGCCGGCGCCTTATAGAAGGACTCAGCAGGCGCGGAAGCGCTCGGCTTCGGGGCCGGGGCAGACGCGGCGCTCGCGCTCGGCTTGGGCGCGGCTGGCGGCTCGTCTCCCCACGTCTCGTCGTCGTCAGGAGCCGCCTGCGGCAGCATAGGCTTCGATGCAGGCGGAGCCGAGACGGTCGGCTGCTTGACTGGTGCCGGAGCGCCAAAGGTCCGCGGCGCGCCAGCTGGCGGCGCCGGCGTCGATGTTGCCGGCTTGTTGAAGGCAGACGGCGTCGCCGTTGATCCAGCGGGCGCCGCAGGCTTGCCCGCCCGGAGGGCGCCCATGTCAATCTTGCCAGTCGGCGTGTAGGCCGAGCCGACCGGGGCAATCTTGTCGCGTGGAGCCGCCGCCGGCTGCTGCTTCTGCTGGACCGAGTATTTGGAGCCGCCGGAGTCGGCGAGCCGCTTGAGGATGTGGTCTGGGTCGACATCCTCCTGTCACGCGCACGAGGAGGAGGCCAGACGGAGTCAGTCGGTCAACTCGAGCGTGTGCGCCCATTTAGTCATGAGACGCACCTCGTTGCGCGCGTTGATCTGGATGTGCGACGCCTTGAGGAAGGCGGCCACCGTCGCCGAGTGCGAGTGGAAGAGGCCCTTCTTGGACTCGGGCACTCCGTCTCCGCACCAATTCTGACACGAAGAGCTTGAGTCGGGTCAGCGGACATTCACCCCGTAGCAGCCGGGTCTTGCAGCGGGGCCAGGGGTTCGAGCGTTCGAGGCCGCAGGCGCTGACGGGCTAGGACGCACAATCTGTACAAACTTGGGCAGCTCAGAGTTTGGGTCCGTCACTCGGACGAACGCATACTGCATGCTAGTGGTTGTGACAGACGTCGTCGATGACAGGCGAGCGCAAGCGGGCAGAGATGGGACAGTCAATCGCTTGCGTACGCAGCCGCCGCCCACCAGGCGGGCAGGCGGGACAAGGGATTTACGTCCGTCGACTCACCGGCCATCGCGGAACTCGTCGGCGACCTCTTCAAGCCCACCATCGCCGTTGGCCTGGACCTTGAGATCGTTGCTGCCTTGAGCGTAGGTGCTGGAGGAGGAGGGCAGGCGGTCAGAAAGAAGCGGCGTCAGGCGAGTTGGCCGAGCCCAGCCATCTGCCAGCCGGCTGCCGGCCGACAGGCTGAAGCCAAAGGGGCTGCTTGGTGGCCAACGTCTTTCCGACGCAGGAAACGCACAAAATGGTCCAGTTGATCGACTCGTCGCCGGAAAGGATGCGGTTGTAGCTGTCGAGCAGCTCGCGCGCTGATGGCGGAGGACAGCCGAAGGCGGGCGGCGGCGCGTCAGCACCGGTTGGCCAACGTCGAGCAAACCCAGCGTCTTCAGGAGCAAGCTTGGACACCAGCACGGCACGCACATGAGAGGTTGACGTTCATCACGAGCAGAATCAGGAGGGGTTGGGTTGCAGATGAGGTCGGGTCGGGGTGGAGGAGAGGGAGCACAGGCGAGATGGCGGGGGCGGGCTGCGTCGGCGTCGATCGCCTCTGCGCGGCCGACGGCCGGCCAGCGGGAATGCGTTCGCCGACGATCCACTTGCACGCCGCAGAGGGTGACAGAACAAGGGCTCATTACGTGAAGACGGCAGTCGAGCAGTGAGGGAACATCGTAGAACGACGGCTCTAGGGCTCGGTGTCTCGCTCAGGGTGTATACGGCGGATCGCCCGGTGTGTCGACGGCAGGCTTGGGAGGTTGCGCGCAACGACCTGCGGTCAGGGTCGCCCACAACGAACGCGACACCGGCCAAGCCGCGCCGGAAGGCCGAGGATGGGGTGACTCAAAGGGTAGGAGCAGCTGGTGCCCGCGGTTAAAGGTCGCCGCTGGTCTCGGTGGGGAGAGTGGGCAGCGACTGCGAGATCGGGCCGAAAGCTGAGAAGGGTTGCAGTAAGGTCAGCATGACGTGGAGGACGACCGAGGCTGGTCGGCAGCATTGCAGACTCACCGGTCTCCGAAAGGCACGAGGACATCTTCTCTGCTGAGAAGGATGTCAGCCTCCGCCGGCCGTTACGCCGCCGACGATGAAGGCTTGGTGCTCGGACCGAAGGGCTAGCGTTTGCGCCTGGTGAAAAGGACCTACGGATCAGCAAAAGGTACAGCTGCCAGACTAAGGCCGCAAAAGACGTACCTCGAACGCCTCCATGGCACGCTGGACAGACTGCATCTCAGCCTTTGCCCTTTGACCAGCCACGCCATCCGACCCCGCCCGGTCGTCCCGCCCTAGCGTTTCCGTCTCCCATCGCTCCACCTCCCTCCGCGCCCTTTCGACCGCCTCTTCCTCAGCCCGGATCTGGGCCATGGTCGTTCGGAGCGCGCGTACGCGTCTGGAGGATTCGGCGGCGGCTGATTGGCCGATCTGGGCCTGGTCGCTGACGGCCGCGAGGGCGCTTGCGAGCGATAGGGAGCGCGAGCCGAGGTCGGACAGCGCGAGGGCGACGAGAGAACCGGTTGGAGGTGGAATGGCCGCGGTGGTGGGCGAAGACGGTGAGCGAGGAGGGAAGAGGGGCGGTAGGCCGGCCGGAGGGGGCGTTGCGAACGCTAGCGGTGTGATTGGCGACTGCTCGACCATGTGAGGACGGTGGGAGACGACAGGCGTGGCCGGGCTCGGCGACCGGTCGGACTCGCCGTCTGACTCGCTGTCATCGGGCCGGCGTGCCTCACCGTCTCGGACAAGATCGTTCTCGTAGCCGAGTCCGCCGAGAGTGACGCCCTCCTCGACAAGCCGGTCGAGTATACGCGCGAGCCGGTCGAGCTTCCTCAACCGCCCCTCGGCCGACCTGCTCGCCTCGTCCAGCCGGACGAGGAACGTTCCTCCGATCTCGTCCAGCAACGCCCGGAGCCGATCGTCAGTCCGAATGGCGCTCGACGAGCAAAGGATCGTGAGGAGGCCGATGGTATCGTCTGTCCTTCCGGGTGCCTTGTCGACGTCGAGCGCGGATTCGGTGACGTTAGCGGCAAGGGGTGCCGAGGCAGAGCCGAAGAGCCGCAACGGAGGTGGTGGCAGCCGGGTGGACGGTCGGCCGGAGTAGCCGTGCTCGTCCTCGTCTTCTTCCTCGAGCGAGTCCGAGTCGGACGTCGAAGGCGAGCCGCGGAGGCCGTTCGACATGCCTAGCGACAGTCTGAGCGACGAGCCAGGTACTTGAGCGGTGCCGCCCAGCACGTGCAGGTCTGGCGTCAGACGGGCGCCACCGCTGCCGATCGGTCCCGAGTCTTCCTCGACCTCGTCGGTGTCATTGTCAACGACAGTCGACCATGGTGCCGCCTTCGCTTTATCGGCACCGGCCTTCGGGTCTGCCGGCGACACGTCGAAGCGTGACGACCGCCCGTCAGATCCGAACGAAAAGCGCCGGTCGAGCTCAAACTCGTGCGCCAGAGCTGATGCCGTACAAGGGAGGGGAGGGAAACAACAGCTGGCAGAGTTAGCTTCCAGCGCATGCGATGTTGGAATGTGAGCTTTTGGAAGCGGGCAGAGGTGATGGATGAAAGGGACGTGGGCAGAAACGAGGTCTGAGCGCTGAGCGCGACCAAGCCTGCTCAGGTGCTTGAACGGCCCGCCCGTCGCCTCCATGCCGGTGAACCCCCCGCTGATGCCCAGGATGGTCGGAAGCGTGCTAGGTGAGGGTGTTTGAGGATGGAGAACGTTCGGCTCACGTACCATTGGGGTCGCCGTCGTCGCCCGAGAGGCATCCGTGCGCCCGAACCCGATCGTCGTCGCCGTCGCCGTCGCCGTCACCGCCGTCGCCTTCACCGCCGTCGCCGTCGAACAGGTCGAGCCCGAACTCCTCTGCGAGGCTCAGCGTTCGACTTCCGTGTGTGTAGCTGGGGCCGTTGATCGTGCTGTAAAGCTCGGTCTGGAGGTCGTCGTCGAAGGCGCTGAACAGCTCGTCAGCGAGCGACGGGCGGCTCATCGTTAAGGAAGGCGGCGAGCTTGGAGGCTGAGGCCGAGCGATCCTGGCGGTCGCGCCGGATGACTTGCGGCGGGAGAAGTGTTGGGATGAGAAGAGCAGCCTGTGAAGGGATCTCGAGAGGGTTAAAGAAGGGTGGGCTGGGGTCTGGCGGCCGTCGTCGGGTTGGTCAGAGGAGAGGGGGCGGTCGACGTCGTCGTCGACAGGGCGAACGACAGGGTGGGCGTGCTGCGCGGTCGGTCGGCCCCGCTGGTGCGGGCGGCGTGACAGCAGAGAGCACGCCCCTCATGCAGTCCCTCCTCAGCCGGATCTCTGGTACGGCTTGCTCGCTGCTAGCTGGCATAAGCATGCTCTGACAGTCGTCCGGAGACAGTACGGGGCCTCGAAAGAAAGGTTCGCAAGGGCGACTGTCCCAGCGGTCACGGCGGCGGATCCGTTACGGCGGCCCTCCTTGCGGCGGCAAGGCAAAGGAAGGCGCGTCGGTCACGGCGCTCGCTCTCGCCGCCCGCCCAACAACGTCCCCTCTTCTTCTTAACCTGCGCCCTGTCCTCTTCCCTCCCTTCCTTCCACTCGCTCCCTCCCTCCCGCCCTCACCACCTTCTTCACACGCGAACACGATGCTCGCCGTCTTTGCCCTCGCCGCTGCCACCGCCGCCCTCTCGGCCGTCCAGGCCGCGCCCAACCCGACCTCGCCCAGCTCGGAGACGGTTGTCCGCGTCGGCTCGCCCATCACCGCCATCTGGGAGAAAGACGCCGTCGGCAACTGGACCGACATGACGATCCAGGTCCGTCGCGCTTCATAGGCCCGCCTGAGCGTCGGTCAGAGTGGCGAGACAAGCAGGCAGGTCAACTGACGCTCCCCTCTCTGTCCCGCTCCCGCTCCCGTTCGGCGGCCCGCGCGTCAACAGCTCATGAGTGCGTCCACCTCTCGGCCTCGACTCCCCTGCCCTTTGGGCCGGTCGGAGCAGCTTGCCTGCCCGCTGCATATCCTTTCCTCGATCGAGCTGACCGCCGCCTCTCCTCGATCTGCCAGCCGGCGGCAACCTCGCTGTGAGTCGCGCGCCCAAGCCTTCCTCCTGTCCCGATTCCTCCGGCGACGGCACGCGCGCGCCCCCTCCCCCTTCGGCCCGGGCGCTGACTGCGCGCATGCGCCCTCCTTCCCTTTGGCTCTCGCCTACTGTCGCAGATGGTTCCCCTCACCAGTGCGTAGAGAGGCCTCCCTTTCAAGTCGCATGCTGTTCCTGAGACTGATCGTCTCGCCGCCCGCTCGCAGCCGTCGGCCGCAACATCGACGCGACCGAGCTCGAGCAGTTTGCCTTTGACGCGCCCGACGTCTCGCCCAACGCCGCCATCTACTTCCTCCAGTACGTCTGGCGTCCTCACGACAATGCTCACATGAGCGACAGGAGGGGCTGACGATTACCACTCGCTCCTTGCAGGTTCACGAGCTCCAACGACCCGGACGAGACGCTCTGGACGACGCGCTTCACCGTGCGGCCCCCTTGGTTTGACATCGATTCCCCACCGCCCTCGCTGACCTGACGCTCTCGATCGCGTCCGCCCCCTCAGATCGCCGGCGCCGACGGCAGCGTGACCGACCCGACCAACGCGACCCAGCCCGACGGTCAGGCCATCCCCTGGGGTACGTCTGATCCCATCCTCTCGCTCTCGCCCTCGCCGTCGCACGTTCTGACGCGCCTGCCTTCTTTTGCAGGCACCGGCCGGCTCAACCAGGCCTACGACAACTTCAACTCGTCGTCGTCGTCGGTCTCGGGCTCGTCGACCGCCGCTTCGTCCTCGGCCAGCTCGGCCGCCTCGTCGTCGGTCTCGATGTCGTCCTCAGCCGCGATGACGAGCTCGCGTGCCATCGCCTCGTCCGCCGCGAACGCCGCTGCCGCCGCCTCGTCCTCGGCCGCCGCCCCTTTCTCGGCCGGCGAGCGCTCGCTTCTCCCCGGAGCCGGCGTCGCCGCCTTCTTCGGCCTCGCCGGTGCTGCCGCCGCCCTCCTCTGAGCATCCTTCCCGGCAAACCGCCCTTTTCTGTCCCACTCGCTAGTGTACCTCCCACGCACGACACCCTTGCCCCGTTGTCTTACCTCCTGGCCCTACTTAGGCTAGCTACAGTGACGCGCTTCGCCGCTCGTCGGACCCTTCTGCTTCCCTTCTCTCACCCCCACTCGTGACCGCCCGGACGCTCGCATCTCCCTCCTTTACTCGCCCTGCTCCATGTGAGGCTCAGCTGCCTCGCGATGACACTCATTTTACCCATCGCTCGCTCTCGCGCGGCGCAGCAAGCGGTCATGCGACCGAGCCAGCATCCAAAGTTCGGAGAAGAGAAAGAAAGCGCATGTATGTTGATTTGATGACCAAGCAGGTCCCGAAGCGCGCCATTGCTCCTGGTCGTCCTAATCCTCGTCGTACTCGCCCCGCAGGACAGCAGCTGTAGACGTTCGGGAGGATGGACGTCAGCAGCTGCCCACACTCGAACGGAGCGGGCCGAGGTGGCGCTTACCATCGTCGTCGACCGAGACGGTACGGTAACCGCGCCGCGTGCGCATGCGCTCGACGAAGCCCAGTCGGCTGAACTGGTCCTCGGCCCAAGCGAGGGCCGCGCCCGTCGCGCCGATGACAAAGTAGGGTATCGAGGCGAGGATGTCGAGCGCGCCGAGCGAAGCCGGGCCGCCGAACGCTCCGCCGTCCTCGCCGCCGAGGTTGATCGGCCTGGCATTAAGACAGGCAGCCAGGGGTGTCAGCCATCGTGGGAATGGAGCAAATGCTGCCGATAGCATAGCGAGCGACGTACCCCATGCGCCGCTTGACCCACCAGGCGCCCATCGCAGCCGCCACCAGGAAGGGCGAGGCGATCGCCGTCCCCCAGAAAAGCCAGCTCTTCGCGCCGCCGACATAGACGTTCGGGCATTCGTGCCGCTTGCCCCGGTCGGGCCGGTCGCCGCTTTCACACGACGAGAAGGGGATCTTCCGGACGTTTGTCCGCTCGTACCAGAAGCCGTCGGGCGACGTGGGACACTGCTCCTCCTCGGCCGACGCGGCGGAGAGCGGTGTCGCGCCTGGGAAGAGGACACAGTCGCCCTTCTCATTGCGCTGATAGTTGAACTCGCTGCAGGGGAGCGATGGGTTGTAAGAGCGAGGTCAGTCCAAGATCACAGTGTGGCAACGACGCGGCGCCGTACCATTCAAAGTCGGACGGCGTGCAGGTGCAGTTTTTGATGAACTTGTACCGGTCGAGGAGATTGGGCGCCTCGCCGACGTAGCAGTTGCGGTCCCGGATGCGCCGGTGGAACATCGTCTAGGCCGGGTCCCCGAATTGAACTATCGTCAGCGGCAGCCAGGAGGGCGCGCATGCATCGAATGGAGAAGGAACACGCACCTGGCGGCCAAAGAGGCACGTCTCGTCGCGAACCTCGGCCGGCGACCAGAGCTCAAAGTCGTCATGGTTCGGGTCGTCCATCTTCTGCTCGCACTTGCGCGTCGTCAGCGCCGAAAAGTCGACATAGACGGCAACCGTCTCGTCGTTCTTGCGCGGGCGCGAGCCGAGGACGAGGAACTTGCGGCTCGTGTCGGACGGGACCGTCTGAATCGAGGCGACGTTGAGCGTCTCGCCAAAGTCGTACGTGCTCCAGCTGAGGCCCTCGTTAGTCGTGTAGAGGATCTTGCTCGTCGGGACCTCGTCGCTGGAAAGAGGTAGGCGACTCGGTCAGCGGGGGATGTCCTACACTGTCGAATCTCAGAATCGTCTGCAGGACGGACTTGACGATGACGATGATGCTGCCGTAGTCGCCAAACTCCCATAGATGGGCGTCCTTGTGGACCTCCTCCCACGTCAGGCCGGCGTCGCGCGTGAGGAAAGTGTCGCTGTCGCTGTTAGTGGAGGTCAAGCTGGGGTCAGCATTTTGCCCAGCTCGCGAACCAGTCGTGACCGGACGAACGTGTAGCCGGCGAGCTCCTCGCCGACGTTGCCGACGGCCATCATCAAGCCGGCCGCCGAGGGTGAGCTGTAGGTCGCCTTGGGATCGCGCCGGGCAGTGTAGCCGTGGATCTGAAGCGAGCAGGCCTGATTACGCGACGGAGAGGTCTCGTCAGCCGGGGCCGAGGTTGTTAAATTTAGAGACACGAGGGACGGACCGTGCTCGAGCAGCCATAGGGCTGGCCGAGCGAGTCCTTGGCCGGCGGAGCCATCGGCTTCCACGAGCCGCCGTCATTGTGCGTGATGCGCGTCTGAAGCTTCTTGCGACCGTTGATGGCGGCCTCGTCCGGGTTGGTGACGACGTTGACGACGGCGACACCGTCGAGGCCCTTCATCTTTTCGAAGTCGACGTAGCCACGGCCGTTGCGATTGACGTGGTCGACTGAGACGCCATAGTACTGCAAGCCGACGATCGACGGTCAGCACATGAACGGCAACATCCCCGCCGAAGCTGCAGGGGCCGCACGGTACCGTTCGAGTTGGACTGAAAAAGTGCAAGAAGCGGTGAAGGCGGTGTCAGTTTGGAATCAGGCATCGCTTCAGCCCACGGTTAGCGTCTCGCACCTTGAAGATGGAGCCAAACTCGTCGCCCTCCTTCGAGCTCGTCGTGACGTGAAGGAAAACCGAGGCCGTGCTGCTCTCGAGAACGGTGTACTAAGGAGGGGCAGGCAGGATGAGGGTCAGCTGCGGCAGCAAGGTCGTGCCGCAGCGTGTTGGCAGGCGCACGGCTTTGTTCTCGATGCCGAGGCCCGGCGGGAACTGGCCCTGGGCAAAGTGAACGCCGTCGAGCGAGACCTGGAGCTTGAGCGTCCCTTTGTCCTCCTCGAGCTGGAACAGCCAAGACATTGGGCAGGCAGGTCAGCGATGCGGTCCACACTCCTCCGGCGACCTCTCGCTGCGACGCACCTCGGCGACGATCAGGTACTCCGAGAACGTCGTGTAGCCGACGATCGACTTGAAGGCCTCGGTCTTACGCGAGTAGTAGTTTTCGCCAACGGTGAGCGACTTGGTCGCCCAGGCGTTGGACCGCTGCGAGCCGCTCTTCTTGACAAACGACTCGCAGATGATCATGCGCTCGTCGACCGCGCTGCGCTGGACCTTGGCCCACGTGCAAGACTTGACGTACGACTCAATCTCCCGCCAATTGCGGCCGTTGTCGGTGCCTTGACGAGAGAATTGAGAGCGAAGGGCGGAGCGTCAGCGCGTGAGAAAAAAGGTCGAGGTCGAGGCAGTGGAAGGGACACGGACTGTAGTGCGAGATCGCGCGGCACGAGGTCGAGCTCAGGCTGCTGCAGTCGACCTGGCCAGTCCAGATGAGCCAGTCGGCCTTGCGCGGGTGGAAGTCGAGGATGGGGATGTTGAGCCCGTTCGGGTCGGAAGGCGGGGTGAACGTATACCAGTTCTTGCCGGTGTCGGTTGTGTAGAAGACGCGGCGCGAGTCGGTGATGAGATACGCCCGATCGGAGGCGTGCGCGTGGAGCGCCATCGCGAGGAAGCGCTCGTTCTCGTAGAGCCGCTTCCAGGCGAAGCCTTGGTTGGAGCTCTGCCAGATCGAGTTGTCGGCGAGCTGGACAACGACCGTCTGCGAGTCGCCGAAGTAGAAGTGCTGGACGACCTTGCTCTTGAAGTACTGCGTCTGGTGCGAAACGGAGCCGTCGGCCGGCCGCGCCTGCTGGCAGCTCTTTGTCTTGCGCGCGTCCTTCTGGATGCCTTTGCTGCGGTCGCACGTGTTGCCCGGGATGAGGCGGTAGCCCGACGAGCCCTCAAACGTGTCCGTCGGCCGCGAGCACGTCCCGGCGGGGACCGGCTCGGGCCCGGCGAGGACGCACTCGCCGTCTTGCAGGACAAAGTTGAAGTCGCTGCGGTTGCCGTCGGAGGAGTCAGCTGGTAGCCCCGGCAAGGAGAAGCCCGACCGCACATCCGAGACGCACCACTCAAAGTCGACGTCGCTGCACGGACAGTTGTCCTCCTGGCCGACCGGGTCCTCAAACTTGTGGCCAACATAGCAGTCGGCGCCGATCTTCTTGCGCTGGTACCACTGCTTGTGGCCCATCAGGCACTCCTCGCCCGTCGGCCGGGCGTACCACTTCTCCATGTCGCCCGCGCCACACTGGCGCTTACGAACCGGCGCAAAGTCGAGGAAGACGGTCGCGTGCCGGCCCTCGGCGCCGGCGTCCTTGCGCGACATCGTGCCGAGCAGCAGAAACTTCTGCGAGGTCGAGTCGGGTACGGTCGTCAAAAGGAGCGCCCGGACGGTGACGCCGAGCTTGTACTCGGTCCACGTCCGGCCGGCGTCCCACGAGTACTTGATCGTGTCGGTCGGCTCCTCATCGTTGACGGCAACGATGATACTACCCTGGTCGCCGAATTCGTACTTTGACGCGTCGGCGAATGCCATGTGCCACGAGACGCCGGCGTCGTGCGAGATGAACGTGTCGCAGTCGTCGTACGGCATCAGGCTGGAAGGGAGGCGGGAGAGGTGAGCGTCGGTGACATCCACAGTCTCTCTAGAAGCTGGACTGACAAGGCACCGACCGAGCCGACGCCCATGACGAAGCCGGGCGCGGCCGACGAGAAGACGCGACCATAGTTGTGCGGGGTCGAGACCGAGTGGAGGTGCAACGAGCACTTGTCCTGGGGACAGGCAACCCTTTGCGTCAGCAGCTGCAGAGCGAGTCGGCCCGAGAGGCTGGTGACGTACCGGATCCCGAAGGTCGCACGCCCAGTCATCGCCATTGGCCTTCTTGGCCGGCGGCTGCAGGTCGCGCCACGTCCGGCCATCGTTGTACGTGATCTGACTCTTGATCTCCTTGTCTTTGCCCCAACCGACAACTTCCTCACGATTGCTGACGACGTTGGCGATTCCGATGCCGTCGAGACCGACCAGGTTCTCATAATCGACGATGCCGCGCTGGTTTCGGTTCGTGTCCTGAAGCGAAATCGTGAACTCGGTGCCGTTCGAGTTGGAGACGAAGAGATCGCCGACGGCCGCCGTTGGGTGAACGAGCACGTCGATCGCGAGCGAGTGCTTGGTCGACTCGACGATCGTCTGCGGTGAAGGATCGCGCGGGCAGCTGGGGTTAGTCGGGAAAGGGGATGCGCGAACGTGGCTAACGCACATAAGCGTTCTCCTTAAGGGCCGGAGTAGACGAGTGGGGGAACTTGGCCTTGGCCCACGTCTTGCCGTCCGAGGTGACGAACATGTTCATCGGGTCGCCGCCGCCGCCCGATCCGCCGCCGGCGCCGCCGCCGCCCGAGTCGGCCTTGACGGCGGCGACGACAAATTTGCTGACGACGCCGAGGCCGACAACGCCGGCAGAGTCCTTGCCGACGCCAAAATCGACGAGTTCCTGGCTCTCGAACCAGTTGTCGCTCATGAAGAGGCGCGAGTCAGCGATCGAGTGAGGTGCGCCCTTGCCGCCCTTGTCGTCCGAAAAGGGAGAGAAGGCGATGCAGAAGATGAGCGAGTTGGTCTCGGCCGGCTTCTCCGAGATGAAGTCCCTGGACTGGTGGGCGAACGAGCACTGAGTCGTCTCCGAGAGCAAATTGATGGCCGCGCTTCGGAACGTGTCCTTCGTGTAGAACGTCTGCGGGATCGGACACGCCAAGGAGGGTTGGCCGCAAGCGGGTCAGCACCAAGTTCTAGACAAGGCGCAGAGATTAGTGCAAAGTGACCCACCTCATCCCAGCACTTCTGGCCGCCCCAGCCGCCGCCCTTGGTGTCGTCGCAGACGGTGCCCTGGAAGAGGATCCAACCTGCGGTCAAGGCAGCGGACCAACTCCAGGTCAGCTACTCGTGGCACTATTACTAACACACGATGGCTGTCAGAGCGCCGCACCCTTCTCGGTCGCATGGAACGACAGAGGCGACGCTGTGAAGGACGGTGTCGTGTTGGGAATCTTGAACTCCTGCCAGCTCTGGCCCCGGTTGTACGTCACCCAGTGCGACTCAGCGCGGGTCAGGATGAAAGCCTGGGAGAGCGAGGTAAGGTTGGCGTCAAGCGCGTCAGTCAAGTCGCCTCTTTCCGCACACGGGTTCTACAGCAAAGGGGGGGCGGACGCACGACGCTGTTGTCGCTCGGGTGCTCGATCAGCTGGCTCGCGTCACCGTCGGGCACACCGTCGATGAGCTGCCAGCTCTTTCCCTCATTGTCGGATCGGTAGACGTTCTGAAGCAGGGGGTCGTGGTAGAGGACCGACTGTCGACGACCGATGAGCCGGCGAGAGCGACAGAAGATGACGCAGGCGTCAAGAAGCGGGAGGGCCAAGTCAGTGTCCATCTCGCTGTCGAGCCACGCAGGCCGCGCACGCGACGGGCGCGACGCGGTCAGCCGACGGGAAGGCAGCGACGCACCTCGGTGTCATCAAAGTAGAAGACTGATGGCAAGCAGAGTCAGCAGGAGGTACGTCAGCCTCCTTTCGAACTAGTTCTTGCGCCTAGTCGAAGCCAACGCACTCTTGGACGGCAGGTGGGGAAACCTCGAGATGGACGACTCGGGCTTCTGGCCGGCGGCCGCCATCGGCCGCACGAGGGCGCCGAGGGCGAGCAGGGCCGCCGCCCGGGCCGACAGGAGACGCATGGGGTCGAGCGGGTCGGAGAAGGGAGCCGGCCAGGCCGTCAAGCGTCTTGCGTTGGAGAGAGGAAGGGGGAGGGAGTAGGAGGGCGAGGATGGGCTGATGGGGGTTCAAGGCCAGAGGTCGAGCTCGTGAGAGCTCGCTTCCGGCCGGCCGAAGGGCAAACCGCCTGCGCAGCGCGACTAGACCGACCCGCTGCGGCGCGTGCGACGAGGATGCAAGTTCGGCATCTCAAGACTCGCAGCGTCAGAAGGGCAGGTCAGAGTCACAGGTCATCCGATAATCTATCCAGGTGCATGATCGCTCAGGCTAATCGAGAGATCGCCCATCAACTGGATGCTGACGTCGATGCCCCGCAGCTGGGCCTGCCATCCACTAGGTCCCGACTCGCGCCACTCGACGTGCCAGACGCCGTACGCTCGCGCCCGGTTCTCAAGCGCGGCCCGGGCCTGATCGACCCACTCGAGCCGTCCGAGGTCGAGTCGGAGCTCGAGGGGCACCCCCCGGACGTCGGGCGACCAGTCATCGAAGGCGCCGTCGATGTCCCACCAGAAGCTCGACAGGAAGCCCTGGCCGAGCTTTGATGCGGCCGGAAACTCCCAGCGGACGAGTTGAACCGCCGGGAGGACGGGCAGGGCGAAGCGATAGTTGGGCGGGTAGTCTGATACCTAAGGGCAGGTCAACCGAACGGCGGTCAGCGGCAGGTCGAGAGCGATGCTTGCTGCGCGCGCGTGCGGACACACTTGCGGCGGGTGCAGGTCCACCTGCTTGAGGTCGAGCCGCTCCAGCTTGGTGTAGTCCTTGAGTGCAAGGTGAGGCAGAAAGGAGTAGGTGAGTTCGTCGGCCGCCGGCGACCGGACGATGAGATGGCGAGGGTTGAGCGTGATGAGGATGGGCAGGACGGCCGTCAGCGTCCTCGGCGAGCTGTCGACCTCAACCCGTTCAAGGGCAGGAAAGAGGGAGATCGGGATGTGAGGTAGGTCCGGCCAGCCCGGCGCTGAGCCGAGTCCGTCGAGATGGAGCTCGGTCGTGAAACGGCAGGGCCCATCCGGCCCTCTTGCTGCGTGGGCCGCGAAGAACGAGGTGTACGCTCTGGGATGACCGCCGAGTACGATGCTCGCGTACAGACGTCGGGAAGCGGCCGCGCCCAGGAGCCGATCGACGGGGCAGAGGGCTGCGAGCGTCGACCGTGAGGCGAAGGTGACGACGTGGAGGAGGACGTCGAACGGAAGGTCGACCATTCGTCGTTCGGTCAGCGGCCGCCGCCTCGCCGGGAGTGTCCGGAGTAGAGACGACCAGACAGTCCGGCCGAGGAGCCTGGCGACTCTTGCGGATACGGGATGACTCCAGCTCTCGAGCGGTCTGCAACGCAGCTGAGGCGCCGCCGTCTTCGGGTCTCGACGAGGTGGAAGAGGCGAGATGGCCGTCAGCGGCAGGCGGTCAAGAGAGGGGGAGGTTCGCGTCATGCTCGCTCCTCCTCGACCACGACTCGCCTCCCGACAACCTCTCCTCCTCGCCTTGCCCTATTGCTCAGCGCCCCATGTCGACCGACGCCGCCCTGCTGGCCGAGATTGCTCAACTCGATAGCGAGTCCTCCGTCCTACCTTTCCGCAACAGACGCTGTAGGAGCTGACTGGTGCTGCGTGTTCCGCCCGACTCCCGCTGACAGAGGCGATCAACCGCCACAAGGCCAAGGTAGCCCCTGCGCCGCCCGCCACCCGAGCCTCATCTAGCAATGGCAGCCGAGGCGGCCGGGGTCGAGGTCGGGGCGGCTTCTACCCGACCTCAAGCCGGCAACCCGCCGCCGTCGCGCCGTCACGGAACAAGAAGCTCGTCCTTAACGCGCCGGCGCTGGTGCCACCTCCTGCTGCTGCCCCCGACGTCCCGACCGCTCAGACCGTTGCCCACGCTTCGACCTCGGCTGCCTCAACTCCGATGCTCCCTGCTCAGACCCTTCCGGCGGTCAGTCTCTCGGCTCAGCCCGCCGCTTCGACCTCTACCGCGGCCGGTACAACACAGTGGATCAAGACGAGCAACCGGCACCTGTCGCTCATGAACCCGTCGACCTTTGCCAAGCGGTCTTCTGCGCGGCTCACTGGCCCAACCGGTGGCCGTCTCGTCGGCGCCAAGCAGCTAACTAAGGAGGAACTCGAGGGCAAGAAGACGCGGCTCGGCAATATGTCGCTCGTTTTGAACGGTGTACAGGCGGCCAGGTGCGGCCTCCAGGCTGGCTGGCGCTCTGCAGCAGCGATAGTTTCGCTTACCGAAGGGAAGGCTGACCAGGCATCTTCGACCGTTGCAGGAGCGCAAAGAGGAAGGCGGGCGAGACGCCGGGCCGCAAGACTGGCAAGAAGAAGGTCCGCAAGTCGGTCGCTTTGCCGTGTCGCTACTTCACCAAGACGGGTGCGTCCATCAAGCTCGCCCTTTCCTTCCCCTTCCTTGCCCGTCATACGCACCGCCCCTTCGTACAGCTCTCTTATCACACCGTTACACCGGTCTTCCTCTTTCGTGCTCAACCATACACCGCTTCCTTTCGATTCCGGTCCGCGTCGCGCCCATCACCTTGTCATCCTGGTACGTCCCCCCATCCCAGGCCGGTGCAACAAGGCACTCTCGTGCCCGTACGTACACGATCCGGCCAAGCTCTCGATCTGCCAGTCTTTCCTACGCGGGTCGTGCGCCAACAGCGCGTCAGCCTGTCCACTCTCGCACGAGCCCTCGGCGCACAACACGCCGTCGTGCTCGCACTTTGCCGCCTCGGGCGTCTGCCGGGCGGGCGAAGCTTGCCTTTACCCGCACGTCCGCACAGCTGAGGATGCCCCCCTCTGCGCCGACTTTGGCCGCTACGGCTGGTGCGAGAAGGGCTCCGCGTGCGACGAGCGCCACGCGTGGGAGTGCAAGGAGTTTGCCGAGCGCGGCACCTGCCGGATGGACGGCAAGTGCGGCCTTCGGCATGTCCTCAGGTCGCAGGCCGGTCGGACGGCGTCGCCGCCCGCGGATGGCCCGGCCTTCTTCATCGATTCGACGGGCGATCGGCCGGTCGGTGAGGACGGCGACGGCGCAGGCCGGGCTAGCGGCCGGCGGCACGGCCCAAAGATCGACAGCGGCGCCCTCATCGCCAACCAAGACGACTTCATCCAGCTCGACTTTGACACTGACTCGGATGGCGACGAGGATGAGGACGAGGACGACTCGGAGTCGGAGGGCGAGGGCGAGGCGGCCAGCGGTGGGGAGGCGGACGACGAGGACGTCGATGACGAGGCAGAGGTGGCCGACTCGGTCGCGCTCCTCCTCGATGCGGCCGAGGACGAGTCGCCAGCGTCCGATGCCGACGACGATGACCCGCGGCCTCGCCGCTAGGCCTTCGGACGTGTTGCTGCTGCCGTCACGGCGAGCACTCGTATCTGCTTTCCTCACCTGAGTAACCTCCTCGTCTGCTCTCTTCTTTTCCTCTCGCCCCTGTGACGATCTCATGACTGCAGTAGATCAGAGAGACGCCCGTCAGCAGCTGAGCGTCTTGTCAGTCCGGCCACAGTGAGCCGTGTGGAGGGATCGCTGTGCCGACGTGGTCAGCTGGCGCCTCGCTCCGACCCGAGCTCGCGCCGCCCGGCGTGACCTCTTTTCGTCCCTTCCGCCAGCAAGAGCGCCCGCTCTCATCATGAGAAGGTCGTGTCATTACAGCTGCAGCGCCTCGTCCTTGTTCCTGAGCTCCCTCGCCTTGCGCTCGACCCGGAAGAGGACGTCCTTCGCCGTCGGCAGGGCGTCGAGCTCGATCTCGACCTCGGTCCCGTCCGTGTAGGTGACCGAGAGCGACTCATCGTAGCCCTCGCCCTCGGCCTTGCGTGCTGCGAGGGCGAGGTAGAGGTGGAGCGTCGGCGAGCCGCCCGGTCCGGCTTTCTTTGGCGGCGGCGGCGTCGCCGTGTAGATGAGCTCGCCAGCCCCCTTTGACGTGAAGTAGGGTAGCGCCCGACGCAGCTTGGGTGATGACGGCGCGAGGTGGACCTTGACGGCTGCAAGGCGGGATGACGCGACGCAAAGTCAGAGGCAACTTCCCGCTGAGGTTCCCTAAGGATCCGGGCGTGTCGAAGCCACCGGGAGGGCGCGGCGGGCGAGAGAAGGCATGGACGGACCGTGGATGTAGGCGAGCGAGAGGCCGCCGAACTTGGCGCCAGACATCGGTCGTTCTTTTGCGTAAACTTCTAGTGGCGGCCGGGAGGGAGTTGCGACGGGCCGGGGGAGTGTATTGGGCGACCAGTCGACGAGAGGCGCGAGCTTGACAGGGGAAGAGGATTCTAGTAGAGGATGGTCCGGTCGGTCGGCGGAGCGACGTTCGCTCGCCGGCGGCGGCGGGCGCAGCGGGCCTCGGGCGCGGCGGCAGGTCTTCCCGCAGGCCGTACTCGGCTCCAGCGCTTCAGCCCCTCACCTCGACGACCGGCCCACCGGCAACCTCCTTCTCCTCAGCAGTAGCAGCTCGCACACGCAGGTCGCCTCTCCTCTCACAGCACTCGCTCGCAGCCAAGAGAGCGAAACGATGGCCGCCGCCCACGCCGCGGACGAGCGTCAGCCGCTACTGGCCTCGTCCTCCTCCACCTCGCTCTCGTCCTCCCTCGCGGCCGACGAGGACGACCTCAAGGTCGACGGCACCGCCCTCGAGCGCTCGTCACACGCCCTCATCAGACAGGAGATTGGCTACCTTCTCCGCCAGTCCCCGCCGCTGGTCCTCGGCTTTTGCCTCGAGAGCCTCGTCAGCCTGATCGTGCGTCCCGACCGACCTCTGCGAGAGCCTCGACTTTGGCCCCGCTCCCAACAGCTCGGCTTGCGTCCGCAGGCGTCGTTCGTCGAGCTGACCTGCCCCCGTTCTGTCGTCGCCTTTCACCCAGACGGTCGCCATCGCAGGCCGGCTCGGCCAGGTCGAGCTCGCCATCGTCGGCCAGGGCCTGATGATCTCGGCCGTCACGGGCTCGGTCGTCGCCCTGGCAGCGACCTCGGCCCAGGTGACGTTGTCGGCCCCAATCTTCACGTCGCCGACGCAGCCTGTGACGGACGTCGGCGTCGTCCTCCAGCGGACCGTTATCCTCGCCAACGTCGGTATGCTGCCCATCTACGTCCTTTGGTGGAATATTGAGGCCGTCGTACGTCACCCATCCTTACCTTTGCTTGAAATTGAACGAACGCACACTTATTCGTCCCCTGTCCTCATCCCCGTCAATCTCTTGCAGATGCTCGCCCTCGGTCAGCCGCCCAGTTTGGCGCAAGGTCTCAAGAATTTCATGCGGCTCATGACTGTGGCCATGGTGCGTTGGCCGGGCGATTTGGCTCGACGCAAGAGTGCGCAGTCGCTCACCACGCTCCCCTCCATTCTCCTCTCGCCCTGCCAGCCCGGCTACATCGGCATGGAGGCGGGCAAGACGTTCCTCCAGTCGCAAGCGATGATGACACCCTCGACGTGGATCATCCTCGTCCTCCTTCCGATCCACGGCGCGCTCTGTGCCCTCCTGACGCTCTACACGTCGCTCGGCGTTTACGGGGCCGCCCTCGCCCAGATCTCGACCTACTACCTCTTCGGGCTCTCGATTGCCGGCTGGGTCTGGCGAAGCAAGGCCCGCGACTGCTGGGGCGGCTTCTCGGTCCGCGCTCTGACTGAGGGGAAGGGCACGTTCTGCGCGCTCTGGCTCCCGGGCATCTGCTCGTACTCGCTCGAGTGGCTCTCGTTCGAGGTTGTTGCCCTGCTCGCTGGCAGGCTCGGCGAGACGGCCGTCGCCGCCCAGGCGGGCCTCGCCTCGCTCGACGGCTTCCTCTTCATGCTGCCCTATGCTATCTCAGGTGCGCGCCCTCATCGCGTTGTGCAACCCAAGCGGTGACGCTGACATTCGACATCTGCTGCTTGCTACTTTGCCACTCGCAGTCGTCGCGACTGCGCGCTTCGGCAACCTCGTGCGTGCTCCCGTCATATGGACGCTCTCGTGACCGTCACTAAATCTCTACGCCTCGACCGCTCCCACCCTCAGATGGGCCTTGGCCAGGGCTCGTATCGCCGGCTCAAGTCGCTCGTGATGGCATCGTTCATCATCGAGGTCGGCGCCTGCTCGTGCCTCGCCCTTACCATCCTTCTTGGACGTCATCAGCTCGGCTATGCCTTCACCTCGCACCGGGAGACGGTCGAGCTCATCGGCCGGGTCGCTATCGCCGTTTCGTGCTACCAGGTCTTTGACGGTGCGCAGTCTCTGCCGGCGCATTTGCTATCGCCTGGGTGGTCCGCTGACCACTGCTGTCTCGGTCTCCATCACAGGCCTCCAGAGCGTCGCCGCAGGCATCCTCCGCGCGACTGGGCGGCAGACGGTCGCAGCCATCGTCCACGCCATCGCCTACTGGGGCATCGGCATCCCTCTGGCCTATTTGTGCGTCATGATCACTCTTCGACGATTGGAAGCCCGCACAGCAGTCGCGCTGACCTTCGATCATCCACCGCCCGTTGACGTTGACGCTCAGCCTCTCCTTCCACCACTCGTGGGGCCTGGTCGGCTTGTGGACGGCACAGGCGACTGCTCTCGCGACCGTCTCTGTCATCGAGCTCTCGATCTACTTCGTAGCAGTCGGTGCGTCCGACCACAAGACCCAAACCCTTCTTCAACGGCTCGCTGACTCCGGTAGCCCCTCCGACAGATTGGCGGGATGAGATCGACAAGGTCGAGGCCCGAGCCGCCGTCAGCGACGAGCGGCAAGGTCTTCTGGCCGACGGCAGCCAGTGAGCCGAGCCAGCCGGTCTTTCAGGCACCCACGGCGTTTCCCTCGGTCAGCCCACCCGCTCTAGCTTCGCTTCTCGGATTTCGCACGCACACACCCACGCATCCACCCACCCTTATCTCTCACCTAGACTGTACGAGAGCGACCATCCTTCCCCTTGGTCTGTATATCACGCGGCCGCGGTTCCGCCCCACTGCTCTGTATCAGCGCGTCCTCGTCTCTTGCAAGCAAGGTGCGATGTCGCTCGGTGAGGAGGGCACGCCGTTGCAGTCACTCGAGATCGTGTGGAGGCAAAGAAAGGGGGCATAGGTGGGCATGAGGATCGTAATAACGTGAGAGCGTGCGGGGTTAAATTCAAGCTAAGTCAACGACGAGATTGGCCTCACGCTGATTTCTTGGCCTTGGGGGCAATGCGCTCGGGGTCGCTCTCCCTGTCGGCGACCGGGCGTTCCCACATTGATGTCAGCAGTGCCTTCAATGAGACGAACACGTTCAAGGTTCGGATACGGACGTCTCGCTGTCGTCGCTGTCAAAGTCGCCTTTGCGGGCCTTGCGCTTCTTGCTTTGGCCAGGCGCGGCCGCACGCGCTTCTTGGATGTGCTTTTCGATGAGATCCTGTCGTCGAGGCACAGGTCGGTCAGCGCGCAAGTCAGAGCTTTGAGTGTGCGGCTTGACAACTACAGCCAGCTCCTTCTTGCCGACCAGCTCGTCAGCCGTCCAGACCGAGGAGCGCATGCCGAGTTTGTTCTAAATCATGCGGGGAGACCGATCAGCCTTTGGCCGACGCCAATTGAGCAGCACAAACCGATAGACCTTCGAGTCGAGGCCGATGCAGGTGTAGAGATCGGCCTTGACGGTAAGCCCTTTGCCGAGACCGTGCGCCCTTGCGAGGGTCCGCATGATCTTTGCAGCCTTGTCCTTGAAAGGGGATGGGTCGACGGTCAGGTCGCAGTCACAGCCGGGCAGGTTAGTTCGGGCATCACCTCCGCAAAGACGTCGTCAAAGTAGAGGCAGATGACGTGCTGAGCCTCCTTGGCACCGCCAAAGCCGCCGTGTCCAATGATGCCGCTCTCAGAGGGGTCGACCGTCGAGCACTTCATGTGGTCAAGCTCAGTCTCCTTGAGCGGGCCCGAGACGAGCGACTTGGCAAGGAGGGAGAACGTCCTGCGCAGCAAGACGATTCAGACCTGAGGGAACAGATGCTCCCCAAAGTTCCAAAGACGCACTCGTCGATGGTCTCCGGGTTGCGGAAGATGAGAACCTTGCCGTTCGTGAAGCCAAACTCGAGCGCCAGCTCATGAAGCGTGACCTTGAGCTTGGCGGCGGCCTATCGGCAGCAGATCCGTGCAGGGTCAGTCAGGTAGATGCTCGGAGCGGCCAGACAGGAGCGTACCCACCTCTTCTCGGCATGCCTTTTTCGACTTGTGGACTTTGCTGGCCCGGGTGGGGATCGAGTTGTCCGCCTGCGAAGGGGAAGGAAAGCGAGTCAGAGGTAGGACAGGGGCTGCATCTGCGCGGGACACGCACAGCGATCTCCTCGGCGCGCGCCTCGCCCTCGCGCACTGCAAGTCGTACGTCAGCCCGTCAGTTGCGGATCGACAAGTCACCTGCACTGCGCGAGTACTCACGGGCCTCCACTCCGAGCTCGATCGCAGCACGCTCCTTGCCAACGGTGCCCTCGTCGCGCGCGACTACCGTTGACGACTTGGAGACCCAAATCCACTGGCAGAGAAGCGTCAAAGCGGATCAGCGCCGATAGTCTCCCGAGGAGTAGACAGGTCGCGAGCGCACGGGCGTCCGGCCGTCGTCGACGATCTGGCTCGGCCGGTTCTGTCGGCGGCGGCGCGCGCCCGGTCGGCGTCTCAAGGTCAGTGCGCAGTCGCCGTGCCTCACAGAGGGGAGTCCAAGCTTGGCCACCATGCACCTTGCTGAGGAAGCTGTCGATTGTCTCTGAGGACTCGGGTGTCCAGCGCGGGGATCGGTCGACGAGGAGCGACATGCTAGGCGGCGAGAAGGGTCTGGAACGGACACGAGCAAGACGACGGGCGGGGCGAAGGAAGGGTCAGTGCGCTTGAGCGAGCGGATGACATCTCAGTCGCAGTCTCGGCCGGGCGCCTCAAGGCCGCCAAGGGCGTCATGCCGCCGCGAGTCTGGTGCAGAGAGTCTGCCAGAGCTAATGTGGACCGGCTGAAGACCTCCAGGAGACGCACGGGATCCAACACCTGATGGCGAGGCGGGAGCCGATCGGCGGCGACAGGGGACGTGGCTGGAGGATCTGCCGTGTCGGACGGACGGAACAGGCGTCAGCCTTCGACTTGAGCTTCAGCTGCAACTATATACGCCGAGCGACCGACCTGATGTAGTACTGAGGCTTGTTCGGCTGCCGAATGGGAGGCTGCAGGTGGGTGAGATGCTCGTCGTTGGAGGGCAGCCGCAGCAACAGGAGCATGCGCCCGCGCGGGGGGATCGACTGTCCTGCCGACTCGTGCCTGTCGACCCTCTGACCGCCAGCACCCGTCCTTGCTAGAAGCTCCCTTCTGTCCGACTGGTTTTCGTTGGAAGGCGAGCACGGCTGACCTGAGAAGGCTGTCGACGTTTCGAGTTGGTCTAGGTCGCCTCAGACGGCTAGCAAGAGCTGTCGCAGCTAGCGGCGCATGTGCTTCTCGCCGCGGCGACGTACGTATCGTCGTCGGGCGTCGCTGTCATCTCCTGATCGGCACAACGGCCTGACTAGCTCCCAACTGCTAAACGCCGCCGTCGGAATATCAAGAGCCCTCCCTCTCATCGTGCAGAGGTCGCCATCGGTTGGCGCCGCCCGTGTTCGGGTTCTCGTCGCTCTTCGTGCTGCGCGGCCGACCCGTCAAGCTCCGCGCCTTTTTCCGCCCGCGCCGCCCGAGCCGACAGAGGCCTGTCCTTCTCCGTCTCTCCTCTGCCGACTGTACTACCGCTTGCCCCTCAAACCGACCTCCCTTACAGCTGTCCTCTCGCCCAAGATGGACTCCTACCAGACCCCGCTCTCGTCGTGCGTGCTTCTGCTCGTTTGCTGCTGACCGGGTCGCTACCGCACCGGCAGCTCGCTTCGGCTGACCCTCGGGCTTTCGGACGGGCTCCCGAAACGACCCAGGCGGTACGCCAGCGCCGAGATGTCGAACCTCTTCTCGAACTCGGTATGTGCCTTAACTGCTGCTGGCTCTCGCAGCTTAATAGATGGCTCACCCCCAGCTCTCCCTACAGACGCGCTTCGGCACCTGGCGCAAGGTGCGTCTCCTATTCCTTGGGTTCCTGGCGGCGGCTGTCAGCGGAAGCCGCCGACGGGGCGGCTTAGCGGGCCAGCTTCCGCCGCCGTCCGCTCCTTTAGTCGACGCCTGTCTGACTTCGGTTGTCACTTCTGCGTCTTCTAGCTTTGGCTTAACCTCGCCATCGCCGAGAAGGAGCTCGGCCTGCCCATCTCGGACGCCGCCATCGAGCAGATGAAGTCCAACCTGGTGCGCACTCGCCGCAGGCCAGCTGCGCAGTCTGACTCGGCGAGCGAAGCTGATCCGACGCAATCTCGCCAACTTTCCTGCAGACCCTTGACGCCGAGCAGTTCAAGCTCGCTGCCGAGGAGGAGAAGAAGCGCCGCCACGACGTCATGTGCGTTCCGCGAAGCTTGCAGTCTCGCGCGTCGTCCGGCCGGCCGGAACGCTGCGCGCCAGCATTGCTCTTGACCGCTGACTTACACCGACCCCATTTGCACAGGGCTCACGTCCACACGTACGGCCTCGTCGCGCCCGCCGCCGCCGGTATCATCCAGTGCGCCCCGCATGTTCCGGTGCAGAGATGGCTCGACGTGGACGGGGAGCGCTCACGCTGACCGTGAGCTCCATATCCTGTGCACGCGCTGCGCTACTAGCCTCGGCGCCACCTCGTGCTTCGTCACCGAGTACGTTCCCGGATCCCCACATAGAACGGCCGTCAGCCCTCGTGCTGACGCACCTGCCGCCTGACCTCGCAGTAACGCCGACCTCATCTTCCTGCGCGACGGCCTCTCGCTCCTGCTCGACAAGCTCGCGACCGTCATCTCGCGCCTGGCGACCTTCGCCGAGCAGTACAAGGACCTGCCGACGCTCGGCTTCACCCACTTCCAGCCGGCCCAGCTGACGACCGTCGGCAAGCGGGCTACGCTTTGGCTCCAGGAGCTTCTCTGGGACCTGCGCAACCTGACGCGCGCACGCGACGACCTCGGCTTCCGTGGCGTCAAGGGCACGACCGGCACCCAGGCCTCGTTCCTTGCCCTCTTTGATGGTGACCACGACAAGGTCGAGGCCCTCGACGCCCGCGTGACCGAGCTCCTCGGCTTCCCGTACGCCTACCCGGTCACCGGCCAGACCTACTCGCGCAAGATCGACTGCGACGTCCTTGGCCCGCTCGCCTCGCTCGGCTCGACCGCGCACAAGATCGCGACCGACAGTGCGTCCGTCGAGATCACGCGATTGTGATGGTCTCCTGGACTAATTCCCACTTACCGTGCTCGCCCAGTCCGCCTGCTCGCCAATCTCAAGGAGATCGAGGAGCCCTTCGAGAAGGACCAGATTGGCTCGTGCGTCAGAACGTGTCCTTCCGGGCTGGAAGGCGGGTGCTAATCTACTCGGATGACTTCCTCTCATTAGGTCGGCCATGGCCTACAAGCGCGTACGTCGGACGCTTCGTCTGCACTCGAGAGGCGAGGCGCCACTGACATGCGTGCCTTCTCTCGGTTCGACAGAACCCCATGCGGTGCGAGCGTGTCTGCTCGCTCGCCCGGCACCTCATGATCCTGCCCCAGAACGCCTTCATGACCAACTCGGTCCAGTGGTTCGAGCGCACGCTCGATGACTCGTGCGTTTTAGCTCTCAAACCGCATGCTACCTATCCTCGCGCCGCATTGGCCTGACCGACCGATGGGCTGCTTTTAGTGCCAACCGCCGTGTGACGATCCCCGAGGCCTTCCTGACGGCCGACATCGTCCTTACGACGCTTCAAAACGTCATGGAGGGCCTCGTCGTGTACCCCAAGGTCATTGCTCGCCGCATCTCGCAGGAGCTGCCGTTCATGTACGTCTTTCGCGATCTTGCACCCCTACCTCTGTCCGCCGCTGACCATGATTTTTTTTATTCATGGTTCGACGTCGCAGGGCGACCGAGAACATCATCATGGCCATCGTCAAGGCCGGCGGCGACCGGCAGGAGTGCCACGAGAAGATCCGCGTCCTCTCGCACCAGGCCGGCCGCGTCGTCAAGGAGGAGGGCGGCGAGAACGACCTGATCGAGCGCGTCCGCAAGGACGAGTACTTTGCCGGCATCCTGCCGCAGCTCGACGAGCTGTAAGTCGTCTCGCGCGCATGCCTCGTGCTGGGCATGAGCGACATCTTGCTGACCTAGACTGCGCTGTCGCTCATCCAGGCTCGACCCTAAGGGCTTTGTCGGCCGCGCGCCGGAGCAGGTCGACGCTTTCCTGACCAAGTGGGTTGCGCCGGCCCTCCAGCCGTACGACGCCGTCGTCAAGAGCGCCAAGGGCGTCCAGCTCACCGTCTAGTGCGACGAAACCCTCTGTACTCGCCTTGCGTGTCCGATTCCTGCCCCTCCCCCTCTGTCCCGTGCATCTCTCCCTCGCCCTCTCTGTCCTCCGGTCCTACGTTGTGGATGATCAACATCAAAGAAATGTTCCTGCTCAATCACTTGGCTCGCGTATAGGGATTGCCAGCGAGAGCGGCGGCGGCGGCCTCCCCTCGCGAACTGCACCTGGCTTGGCCGCAGAG
>Ga0308160_10000473_pt1 | contig 76983 bp, 74 predicted proteins | sample PhyFR1_FD_201036 | JGI IMG/M metagenome (GOLD analysis project Ga0308160, IMG submission 201036) | Phyllosphere microbial communities from UC Gill Tract Community Farm, Albany, California, United States - DLSLF.R1 | ecosystem: Host-associated > Plants > Phyllosphere > Unclassified | place: USA... | reverse complement strand
CTTTAACCATGTGTTTTACAGGAAAGGTAACTGCACTGCTAATTAATAAGGAGGTCCCATAAATAATACTGCGGTCTCTCAGGTTATGCTTACCTTCTATGCCAATTGCATTTAATCCGTATACCAGTACTCCCGGTGCAAATTGGGTATAAGTATCCAACTGGATGTGGTCAGGATGATGTTCACTAATTTCAAATCGGGTAGACTCGTTTAGATCCTTAAGATCTTTGATGCTTAAGCTTGCAACGCCATAAGAAATAAAAGCAGCAGGTACAATTAGCCTTTTATAAGGGAATCTGTTATATTCTTCTTGACTTATACTTGAGTTATTTAACGCCTGAATTGAATCCTGCCTATTATCAGGATCCTGAAGATCCTGACCAAATAGTTGTTGAAAGCTTATTATAAATATCAAAAGGACAAATAAAAATTTCATAAATGTAAATGATTAATGATAAGAAATCGTTTTGGACTTGCCTATTATTAAAAGCCGTTACAGTAGATTAATGCTCTTTCATCTTTCCGGTTTTAAATCTTTCACTGGCAGTCTGGTAATAGGAAATGGTTTCTTTTATCAGGTCATCATTTTTGTAATTAACTTCCGATAAAGCCTGCTGTTGTCCGGAAACCGTAAATTGTTTTATCCGCTTCCGGTCATCAATCTGTGTGAAGAGATTGCCTTTTAGCATGCCTAAAGTTCTGTAGTTCCCGATGAATGCCCTCTGATCCCGCGGATCAGTCAAGTTGATATCCCTGCCATACAGACTGGTGGTATAGCTCCATTTCAGATATCCGAATAAGGTTGGCATCAGGTCAATCTGTGAGGTCAGACTGGCAATGGTGTTAGGTTTTTCTCCACTGTTGTAAATAATGGCAGGAATATGGTGCCTGGCAATATTAATTTCCCATTTCCCGGCACTGCTGGCACAGTGGTCTGCTACGATCAGAAAAACCGTATTTTTAAACCATGCTTTCTGTTTTGCATTGGCGATGAACTTCCCCAAAGCATAGTCGGTATACTTTACAGCTGCATCTCTATCTCCTTGCGGAAGATCAATCTTTCCTTCAGGAAAGGTATAAGGTTTGTGGTTGGAGGTAGTCATGATAAACTGGAAAAAGGGTCTGTTCTCCCTGCTGCTTTTGTCAGCATACTTTAAAGACTGCCTGTAGAGATCTTCATCTGAGATTCCCCAGGCGTTCTCAAAGCCCACCTCATTATCCGGGATAGCAAATCTCTTAGTTTTAATATCGTCAGACAAAGGATTTCCACGGTTCCGGTCTACAATATCAAATCCCTGTCCGCCAAAGAAATTGTTCATATTATCAAAATACCCATCACCTCCATAAATGAAATAAGGATGATACTTTTTTTCTCTCAGAACAGTAGCGATGGAAAACAAATTACCGTTATCAGGTCTTCTGACGATGCTGTTGCCTGGTGTTGGTGGTATACATAAAGTAAGGGCTTCCATTCCTCTTACCGTCCTGGTACCGGTCGCATAAAGATTGGTAAAAAATATACTTTCCCGGGCTAGCCTTTCATAATTCTGAGTAAGATGGCGCGTATTGCCAAATGCAGAAAGAAAATCAGCACTGAAGCTTTCAATGGCGATCAGGATGATGTTGGGTTTGTTTTCAACGGAGCCCCGGGTAAATCTTGAAAAGTCGGTCGGATCAGATGAACAATATAATTGATTCGGCTGTAACAAATTTTGTTTAACCAATGCAAAGGCTTCTGTATCGGGAAGTTTCGGGTAAAAGGTGTTATAATCCAATTCATTTGATCTGAAGGCAGAAATAAAAGAAAAGGCCCCGTTCTTTCCAAGTTCATTAATCACCAGGTTATTGCTAAATTCAGCCTGTTTATTTTTTAGTAAAGTGCCGAGAACTAAAATGGTAATGGCTATAGGAATAAAGTAAAACATTCTTCCTCTAAAAGAAATTTTACCGGAAAAAGTCCTTTGAAAGACCCTTAATTTCCCAAAAAGGAAAAATGTAAATGCCACCAACCCTGCGAGCAGGATTATAATCAAGGGCAACGGATAAGATTGATTAATATTTTCTACTACCTCATAGGTATAAATAAGATAATCAACAGCAATAAAATTAAATCTTACTCCAAATTCATCCCAAAATGGGATTTCAGCCAAAAGACTGAAATACATCAGGATGAAGAACAGAAAAAAATAAAAATACGTAGCGATCTTATCAAACAATGAGCCTATAAACCTCCGTGGAACCAGAAATATATAGAGCCCGTAAAAGCACAGGTAAAGCAGTCCTGTTAAAAGATCAAAAATAAAACCGGTGAAAAATGCCCTTGCTATGTACAAGGGGTTTGGATCAATATCCTTGGCAGAAAAGATTAGAAATATGACTCTAATAACAAGACATAAGGATAGATAAAGGGTAAGGGCATTGAAAAATGCCGAAAACCTGCCAGTAGTGATTCTATTAAAAAATTTACTGAGCTTTGTCTGTAGTACCATGTTCTTCTTGTTTTAAGAAGCAAAGAACAGATTCAATTTTGAATTAATTTAGAATTTATGAGTGATGGTGAAAATATGGTTTCCTTTTTCAAATCGGTAAGCAATTCTCCAATTTTGATAGGTACAAATTTCCTTCGCGATAGCGAGGCCTAATCCAGTGCCGCCCCGGGTATTATTGCCTCGAAACCTTTTAAATAGAAGATGTTGGTCCAATGCACGATTTCCTGAATTTGTTATCTCCAAAACCGTTTCATTAAGGATTACCGATACATTGCCATGGCTGGGAGTATACCGGATCGTATTAATCAGTAGATTATTAACGAGTATTTCTGTTAAATCAACGTTTCCGGTTATATTAACTTCAGCACAAACATCGAAATAAATACTTAAGTCTTTTTCCCGGAAATGCTCATTCAACATCTCAAGACTTTGCCGGACCAGAACAATCAAAGGAATGTTTTCTGATCTGCTGAACTGGTTGTTATCGATCTTGGCGAGTAACAGGAGGTTTTTATTTATTCTTGAACTGCGTGAGAGTGCTTTATGCATAGCTTCAACAATATCATATTGTGTATCTGTGAGGTCTTCGCTCTGTAACAGCAGATCCAGTTTCTGCTTCATAATCGCTAGCGGCGTCTGTAATTCATGAGAAGCATTCTCTGTAAATTCTTTCTGGGCTTTAAAAGCAGCTACATTCTGGTTGATGAGCATGGTAAGGGATTGATGTAATTCTTCAAATTCCAAAATGTCTGTTTTGTCAAAAGAAAGATTTTCATGCTGGTATAAATTAAATTGCCTGAGCTTCTTAAGGGTAATGCGGAATGGCTTCCAGATGCTTCCGGAAAGTTTTCTATTTAAAATCAAAAGACCTGAGACAATAATGATAAAGAAGAAAACCGTGATAAGCGCTATCACCGCCACAGTTTCTTCCGTTTCTTCAATATTGGTTTGTACAGTAAGGATAAAAGGTTTGTTATTGAGATAGACAACAGTTTGAAGACAACGATACCTTTCAATTTCCTGATCAGTATTAAATGGTTTTCTTTTTTCTATTGTTGTGTAAATGTCCTGCTGCAATGAATTTCCTTTTAGCTCCCGGATGTCTGTTTCAGGCTGTATGCGTTTCCAGAGATTGATACTCGCCTGCAGTTCTTTATCACTAAGTCTTAAATGATTAAATTCATAAGCTGTTTTCTGCGCAATGGTTTTATTGTGCTCATCAAGTTCCCCTTTCCATATCTGATCGACCACAAGATAATAAACAGGAATGCTAATGATCAGGATCGTAAGTACATAGATCAGAAAAGGGCGGGTAGTTTTGTTTAATAATGGTTTCAATAGTAAAATATTTTTAAGATCATTTATCCTGGTTATCAAAGTTCTCTACCCATTTATATCCTGTACCATACACCGTCCTTAGATAATGTCTGCAGCCTGCATCATACAGCTTTTTCTTTAAGTTCTTTACGTGAGCATAAACAAAATCATGGCTGTCAAGCATATCCGCAATATCTCCGGATAAATGCTCTGCCAGGGTACTTTTGGAAATTACTTTATTTTTATTACCGATAAAATAAATGAGAAGATCAAATTCTTTCCTGGTAAGGATCACCGGTTGATCGTGGATAAAAAGGGTCTTTGCAGGAAGGTCAATCTGTATTTCATTCTGTCTGATAATATTGGAATTATTAAACTGTTTTCTTCTGATGATTGAATAAATACGAGCCATGAGTTCAGATAAATGAAAAGGCTTTATAAGGTAATCATCAGCCCCCATCCTTAATCCGCTGATCCGGTCTTCCAGCGAATTTTTAGCAGAAACGATAATTACACCGTCCTGCTTTTCCTGCCTTTTCAATTCTTCAAGAATTTTCAGGCCGTTACCGTCAGGCAGCATAATATCCAGAACAATGCAGTCATAATCAAACATCCCGATCTTATCCATAGCCTGCGCAAAGTTTGATGCAAATTCACACCGGTAGTCCTCACCGGAAAGATATTCGGCAATGCTGCCTGAGAGTTCAATTTCATCTTCAACAATAAGAATCTTCATGATATAAATGTATAGTGTAAATTTTAATTCAGGGTTACAATTCTTCCCTGTTCATATCATTATTTAAATTACGAATAATAGAGTGATTGTACATAAAGTCTCAATCGCTAATTCATTTCCATGAGTGGTTGCCATTCTTTTAATTTGAAATGCTATCTATCATAGTCATTTAATTAAATAATAATTTTAATGCCTTTTGATACTTACTGAAAGGATAATTTATAGCTTCTTAATTTTTCAAATATCCATTTATTATAGTATTAAAAAAAACTTCATAAATATCATCCATGGGATAATCTTTTCTCTTAATAAATTGTGTGGGACAATTTAAACTATTTTTTATAGGTTTAATGACTGCCAACGATCTATAAGAATAATTTGTTTTAATTAGTTGGGTTGGAAGAAGTGTAATACCAACGCCTGCTTCTACCGCATTGATAATTCCTTCAAGCGTATCAACTTTAATGATTTTATAGTAATCAATTTTTTTCTGTCTTAGAATCTCTAAAAGCATTTCTCGGTATATACATCTGATAACGTTTTATTTTGAAATTCTAATAAAATCTTCAAAGTCCTATAATATTTAGAAAGCCACATATTTGTCGGAAAATTGTCAAATCCCAAATCTCCACTATGGAGTTCTTCGTTTCTTTTAATAGTAATTTCTTTACAAAATGCTTTTTCGGTTTCTGTGAAGTTAGGTACAATTACTTCACATCTTTCTATAACTAATTTTGTTGGAATTGAAATCGGTGTATAATGAGGTCTTTTCTGAAAACCAAAAGCATATAGAATATTTTCGCCATCTTTAGGCTCAGCTAATAATACAGGATGAACGTTTGCCAAGGTGGCTCTAGCAATAAATTCTAAAGCTATCGCCCCAAAAAAAGGAAACATTTCACTTTCTCTATCTTGCAGAAGCGCTTTATCAATTTAATTTTTCCCTTTCATCCATAATTTTTCGTAAGTCCATACGCTATTAAAACTCATATCTATGATTGCTATTTTTTATTTGACATTTTTTTTATTTCTTCATCCGTATGATTGTCCAAAATCTTAGCATAACGGTAGAAGGTTGCCCTAGTCAACCCAAAAGGCTTATAAATATCTTCCGGACGTTTCGTGACATCTTTGTAAATAGTGCGCAGAAGTAAAAGTTTAGATATTGTTTCTGCAGTGTAACCTTTAGGTCTGCCGCCAAGTCTACCTCTTGCTCGAGCTGATTGCAATCCAGCGTTAGTTCTTTCTCGAATCAACTCTCTTTCATATTCAGCCAGAGAAGCCATGAGATTCAAAAATAGTCGCCCATTAATAGTTGAAGTATCTACACCATCCACAAGACCTTTTATTATAATACCTTTATCACTCAAACTTAAGACAAGATCAATAATGTTTTTCAAACTTCTTCCTAACCTGTCCAATCTCCAAACATATAATTCATCACCATATCTAAACTGTTCTATCATTTTATCAAGTTCGGGACGATTTTTTGTCGCACCCGAAATTTTCTCCTGAAAGATTTTCTTACAACCTGCTTTTTCTAAAGCTTCAATTTGTAAATCTAAATTTTGGTCTCTGGTTGAAACTCGGGCATATCCTATTTTCATAATTTGTTACATTAAACTCATACCTTGTAAATTTATGAAACTTTGTTTAATGAAACGAGATTTTGAGAAAGTTAATTTCAAAAGAAGGATTTAAGACCAATATATTATGAAATCTCAAAATACTACCGTTTTTCCTAACTACTCAGCTATTGTATGTTAAAATTCTTTCTAAGCTTTTCCAACGTATTTCGTTTTTAATATAAAAAAACTTTAGCAATTTTATATTTTTACAAAAAAAATATGCGTCAACTTTCAGAGAATGAAAAAAAATTTACAAGCAAACTTGTCGATCTCTCACAAAGATCTTCAGATGTACTTTTTAGTAATATTATATATGCAGAAATGTCCAATACTAATATCTCCATCGATTATAGTAATGAGCATGTAGAATTCCATTTTGATAAGCAATTATATGATACTAATCCATCTATTTTCTTAGACTTTGTACGGTCATGGTCTTGGGAGGTAGTACGATATATTAAGCTTCTTGAATATTTAGAAAAAATGGATCTGTTATTCTTACTTCAAGAAAGTTCAGATGAAGAAAGTATAGAATTCGGTACATTAATTGTTGGAAACCAATTTATAAGAAAATCTATTCATGATAAAAGTTTAATAAAGCTAATCCTTAAGTATTCAAGCAAGACCATTATTATAAACGATTCTCTAATTGAATACGTAAAAAATAATTTCAAAACAAAAGATGATCTTCACTATGAAAATAATACACAATTATCAAATAGGGCTCTAAGGATTGCTAAATATACTTTAATTGCTACTGCAGTAATTTTCGTTATTTCTACAGCAATAAATATATGGTTGAGCTTTATGAAATGCTGACATGGTTTCATACCAACTGCTGACTATTCTCTGAGCATTCGGCATTCTATCGAAGAGAACAGCATGGTATTAGTTTAAATCGTCATTTCTCAAGGATGTATATAAGTTAATATTAATAAACAACTACTTAATTATTAAATTTGTAAATGGTTGATATTAAAATTATATTATCACTTTTAATAATTCCTTTAGGTTATAAATCCCAGGAAAATTTTATTAGATATGATGCAGCTTATATTAAAAGTCTAGGCAGCGATAATAATATAAATGAATCATTGGAAGAAATTACATTCAAAGATAGATTTCAATATCTAAATCTAAATACACCATTACCAATTGATTACAACGATATCACATTTATTTATGTCAAAAAGTATTTATCTTATAAATGGACAGGAAAAATAATTGGCTTATCTGCTTATTATTTTCCATTATTTGAAAAAAAACTTGCACAATATGGAATGCCTTTAGAATTGAAATATTTAGCAGTTGTTGAAAGCGCATTAAATCCACGAGCAGAATCATGGGCAGGAGCTAAAGGTCTTTGGCAGTTTATGCCCAGTACCGGTTCACAATATGGAATTAAACAAAATCAATACATTAATATTTTTTACGATCCTGTAGGAAATACAGATTCTGCAGTTAGATATTTAAAGGATTTATATTTACAATTAGGCGATTGGAATTTAGCAATATCTGCATATAATTGCGGCCTGGGGAATGTGAGAAAAGCAATCAAAAAGGCCGGGAGTAAAAATTACTGGAAGGTTAGACCACTTTTGCCAAAAGAAACACAAGCATACGTCCCTTCATTCATTGCTGTAAACTACCTTTTCAACTTCTACAAATATCATAATATTAAACCTTCCTATTTCCGTTATTCTTTTGAAGATATGCAGATCATCAAAGTTAACAAAGCGACAACATTAGAAGATTTAGGAAGGAATTTTAATTATGACTTACTAAAGTTTGCCAATCCACAATTTGTCACTTCACTGGTGCCTAAAGGTTCAATTGTATATGTGAAAAGACAGTGAAGATAATGCTCTACCCTAGGATTTTAGTGTGTAACAACAATCATCTTTTAGCTCCAATACCGGTCCCAAATAGATATATCCTAATTAAATAATAAATAAAAGGGCTGTCACAAAAATGCAACAGCCTCTACTATTCAAAAGCAGTGGATTATAGTCCCTGATTAAAAGTATAAGTAGGAGTTATTATTTGTTCAAGTACTGCTCCTGTAGATGAAGTGGCTTTTATTTTCCCTTGCAAATTTGATATTGGTGGATTTCCAACTTGATTGCTTCCTACGTAAGCCATTTGTATATTACCTGTGCTAAATGTCGCGTCTGTAACTTCGTATACATTAGTACCATTGGTTACATTTTCTGAAAAATTGTAATTATAAGCTGGCTGACCTGCATGATTAAAAGTGATATTGTACTCAATTTTTGTAATTGTGGCATTACCACCGGCGACAACCTTAAATGATCTTTTAAAGCCTTTCAGATATGTCTTTACATCACTACCAATCCATGTTATTTGATATCTATAATCAACCTCCATAGCAATTGCACCTATAAAGCTTATTTCCGGGGCTACCACAACATTGAATGATTTTACATCACTCTCATTTCCATATTCGTCTTGCACTTGGATATTATAAGTATAATTCCCTGTTTGGAATGCATTAAAGTTAACATTGAATGCTCCATTAGCTCCTAATGCATAAGAAGTATAAGCATTGTTTGTATTTTGAATACCATTCGTATTATTATTGCTTGATGCACTAATCCATGTTTTATATTTGATGGTTGTATTGGACGTAACAGGGGTTTTCTTTATAACTCCGATTAAGCTCATTTGAGTATTAGGAAGAACATTAAGCGAATTGATATTCATTGATTCAATGACAATTTTCCTTGCAATTACAGTTTGTTGAATATTATAGTTCGACTGAACTGTTGCATTCTTGATAGTATAATCTAATGCTCCTTGTCCTACTTGGTTTGTTGAGAGAATAACAGTAAAATTATCAATGTTCGGCAAAGGATAAAACTGTCCTGTCTGAACAGCAACTCCATCTAATTTGATGTTTCCATTATAGGAATTGAATCTTATTTCATATCCTGTATTGGGCTGTCCTGAACTCGGAACAATTTTCATTAAGTAAGGTGTTTCATCTGACTGATAAATATCGGCTGTACCTCCGGTGAAAGAATGGGTAAATTCAGAAACTCCGTATTTAAGGCTAAAAGTTTCTTCCTTAGTAACTCCTTTATCATTGATTGCTGTAACTTTTACCTCATGGGTTCCCGCAACGTTTCCTACATACGTTAAAATATTCTCTTTAGTTGTCAACGCATACTCTGTATTAGGCTGCAAGATCTTAGATCCTAATTTAAGAGTTCCATTTAAAGAAGATGTATATTTAATCTTCATTGGAACTGATGCAAAGTCATAGTTAGTTACAACATTATATTTCATCTGGTTGACTTCTCCTACGGATTTTTCTATAAAATAATCATCTCTTTCAATTTTAAATCCGAACTGCCCACCATTGATATCGTCCCACTCTCCATCATCTTCACAGGAATTTAAACTCAATGTTATGCTGAAAAAAGCAATGATTAAATACAATAAATTTTTCATAGTAGTATATTTTTTATTTGATGTAATATTTGATTCCTCCAAAAAAGGCATAATTTGATTTTGAAAAATCACTCTTAAGATCATAAAACTGAGTGTAGTTCACTAATAGAGATAGTTTTCTTGCCAGGACTACTTCAATTTCTGCAGATCCCGAAAGTCCATACACAAACCCTTTTACCTTGGCTGGGATTTGAGCATTATACTTCGGGTCTTTCTGGTTGCCATCATTTACATTTTCATAGGCTCCAAATGCCCCGAAATAAGCATTCAGGAAAAATGGATATAAACCTTCATAGCTGTAACCTGCCGAAACGTTCAATCCATACTTTTGATAAGGTAAAACCTGACCATCCATATAACCCACTTTTGTATCTTGGTAAAAACCTTCTACTTTGCCTAAAAATCCTTTATCACCGAAAACATGATTATATCCTGCAATGGCCATAAAAGAACCTTTTTTTATGGTATCGTTAGAGGCAATATAGCCATACTGAGCGTGCACTCCTGATTGATTAGCCCTTCTTCCCTGGGCATTGTAAAAAAGCCCTACAAAAAGCAATAGTATTATTAAAATTCGTCTTTCCATAATGTGCTTTTTTTAATTGATATATTCAGCTAATAAAATATAAGCTGGCTTAATTTCAAGTTTTAAGTTTCGTTCGCCTTCATTTTCATTAATAACTGCATTTAGCGTTTTGTTTTCTCCAATGGTGAACTTATCGAAGACAAAAACCAACTTTTGCCTTGCTTTTTTTCCTATAAAATCAGGTTGGTTTGACCAGATCGGCAGAAATATTTTTTCTTCGGTATCGAAATCAATTCCTTTCTTTTTTATTGGACTTGTAATGAATGAAATATTTTGAATATCATAATTGATATTACTGCGGTTTGAGACTTCAAGCATGATGAAAATTTTTCCATTCCCTGAATACACTCCTTTTACAAATCCTTCAACGCCACGTACTAAGGAAGAATTTCTATTATTAATCCATCCTTTTTGTTTCAACAGCTTTTCTGCTGTTTTTTCATAATCTGATTTCTCGGCTATAGCAACAGTAATCTTTGATTTTTCAACTGCTACCGGTTCTGTAATAACTTCGGATTTTTCTTCTTCCTGTATCAGTGTATCTATTACAGCAGTGGCAAAAGGTTTAGAGACGGCCTTCTTCTTTACATACGTCTTTTTTAAAGGCTTTTTGTAACTCTTCTTTTTTGTGGTTTGAGAATAACTTAAAACGCTACCTACAATGAAAATTGAAATTGCAATTTTTCTCATCTTCTTATTATTTATAAATTATTATTTGGCATTCAATATTCCCTGAAAGGGAGATTTTGTTTAATTTATTTCTTGATCCTCCGCTTGTTGCTCTGCTGATCATTCCCCCTACAACGGGCACACTATTAATTAACCGTCCAGCTTCATCTTTTATAACTTCTCCGGCATTGCTTTCTCCACTTCCTTCGTTTACTGACAATGGCAAACCTTCGTCTCCGTCATATCCAAGAATTTTTCCGGAAACGTTATAAATTTTGCCATTTGCCCTGATGGTATGTATTTTAGCATATATCCTATTATTTTCAATTTGAATAGAACCAATTGCATAAGATTTTCCTTTAGAAATAGTCTCCCCTTTTAAAGTGAAGTTTTCTAAAATCACAAAAGAAATACTTCTGTTGTTTGAAGCTTCGCCCTGAGAAATAAGCTTTGATGTTACCTGTGCTATATTGGCTGCTTGTTTTTCTGTGTATGTTGAAAACAAAGGCTCTTTGTAGGTCTGTTCCAGTGGAGTACTGCTAACTTCTGAATAAGATGGCTTTGAGGCTTGGCGGGGCGATGTTGATGGTGCTATCGTATTTTTATTTGAGGAATATCCTATTTTACTGTTCGATGGCTCCTTATCCTGCCACATGGAATAGTTCCCATATACATCATGTGAATTGGATGGGCCTAAAGGTGCTCCTGATTGAGTAGGCTTAGGCTCATTATTAATTACATTCTTTCCGCTCCCCAGTTCTGAAAGTTGCCTATCCAAAGTTTGAAAATCAACATCATTATTTGCCTGGGTTTCTTCCGAGGGTGCGAAAGTATTTTCTAAAGCATTTGAAGTTTGCTGCGGGCTTTTCGGGTTGATGGCTTCTAATTTAGAATTATACTTACTTTGTTCAGCTTCCGGATTGCTGAACTCTACCGTTTCTTGTGTTTTATCATCGGAAGTATAATTGGAAATTCCATAGGCTAAAATCCCGCAGATGGCCAGGCCAAAAACTCCATAAGCAAAGTATTTGTTTCTATCTTCCGTAGAAATATTTTTCAAGTCAAACTTGCTCTTCTTCTTAATGTTTTCCGTTTTACTTTCCATTTTCTTTAGGGTTTTGGTTGATTTCTTCCTCTGAGGTTTTAATTTCTTCTACGGCAGGTTCTGACTTCACATCTACTTTTTGCAGGTTTTCAGAAAACTGTGTTATAAGCAATCCGTAGGGGTTGTAAGGAAAATTTCTATTCACCCTTTCCATTTTCAATTTTATCGTACTGTTATAGAATTGTGAGACCCCTCCGTTAACCCTTTGTATTCTAACAACGAACTCAGCAGTATAAGGGGCCTCTTTAGTTATTTTTAAAGTCTGTTGAAGGATTTCAGCATTTTGAGTTAATCCGGCTATTGATAAAAATTCATCAAAATAGCCTTTGTTGGCCCTGTCTTTTACAATCAATGTCGGCTGATTTCCTACTAGCCATAGAACACGTTCTCGTTTTCTTTTCATGGAATAGGCATCCAAATTGTAATATTGATCTACAAAAAGTTCAAGATTCGCTTTGGCCTGAATAAGATCAGCACTTTGGATTTCCAGCTTTTTTAAAGGAATAAGTTCTCCTTTTTCATTAATGCTGTAAATATTGTTGGTACTATCTTTATATACCGTAAAAGCAAAGAAAAGAGAACCTAAAATGCTTAGTATAGCCACAAAACCAACAACCCAAACGATAGTATTGTTCTTCTTTAAAACTGTGAAAAAATCTTCTCCTGTTTTCATAAGTTATTATTGAAACATTCCTGTTATATAACTGGTCACAACTCCGAAAAGCTTGATCTTAACGGTAAAAGTGACGATCATAGCGACTAAAATTCCTGCACTGAAAACGGTACCGTCTACCGTATTCCCCATCATTCCATAATTTCCCCCTCCGGTATCAAATTGTGCGAGAATAGTTGACTGCAGCAATTCGGTAATATTGATGATTCCGATATAGCCGATACCCAAGATAAAAATCCCGATGTATCTCAATATCCATCCTGAAAATAATTTACTGGTTCCGCTATAGGTTGAAAACGCTACGGCCAAAGGAAACAGAAACTGCAATAATTTTAATATGAATACCCGCTGAATCAAGTAGGCAGCGGTAATACTCATATCTGCCAATTTGCATAATCCACCAATTAACCAGGTAAATAGCAGGGTAACAATGATGATAACATTGGCGAAAAAAGCTCCCATATAGTCAAAAACATCCTCACACCCTGCGAAAATATTATCCATTTTTGTAGAAACTTCGTTGTTCAGGTTCTCAAATAAATCAGATGAAGTGGCGCCCATCGTAGTATCTACGGAAGCAAATACATTCTCGATGGATATCATGATCCAATCGGAACTCATTACAATTAATCCATACCCGAAAAGAGACATGATATTGCCGACTTTAGGGTCTTTGCTATCGAAATCTTTGGTAAAAGATTCTAAAATCCTAAACATGAGTAACGCAAATGCCAATATTTTTGCCCCTGAAAATGAATACAGAAAAATATTAGAATTGGAAAGCTTGTTAGTCAGTTCATTTATAAATGCAAAGTCCATATTAATTGAGATATGAGGTTAACTTTGATTTCTTGATTAAAATCTTCCTGCGTTCCGTATTAAGAAGTTCAAGCCTTTCTTTATCTGTCATTTTAAAAAAATCGTTCGTTAGAATCTTGTTGACAAAGGCAACTCCGGACGTAAGTGATGTTAAGAGTTGTGAAACATTTGTTAGAACTCTTTTTCTTGTATTCGGATTTTTAATCCTCTGGGCATCCGTACGAACTCTTGAAGCGATGGAAACCGATTCTTTGTACATATTGGTAATTTCCGTTACAGTAGAGACATCACGCACGTACCCGTTTACTTTGTTCAATGTCTCGGAAGCTTTTTTCATATATTCCAATGATTTTTCCAACTGCCCGATCTGTTGTGTAGTATTGGCGATCTGGGTACTCATATTTGATGCTTGCGTTGGGTCAAATACAACACTTCCTCCGATTTGAGCAAAGCCTAAAAATGGCAGTAAGATCAAAGTCAGATTAAAAAATTTCTTTTTCATATTCGTAATTTTTAGTGACTCTTTTAATAATATTGATGGATTCTTCTTCATCTATTTTTCTTGCTTTCAAATCATCTCTAATCTGTTCAAATTTTTGCTCATTTTCAATCATGATTTGAATAGCAGTTTCCATATCTTTCGTCATATCATAAGCTTTCATTAGCAGAGTGTTCATGGCTCCATCGGTTTGGTAGGCCCAAAAAACCTCCGGGGGAACCTCCAGGTTATAGACTTGGTGGGTGTCGCCACGAAGCAGGAACAATTGTGAATATTTCCTTTCTCCGCTGAAATTCTTCTTAATTGAAGACATTTGGTAATAGGCGTGATCTGAAAGATTAAATCTTTCCTGTATGGCTTTGTAGTCTTTGGCTCCCAAAACATATAAGATCTGAGTATTGTCAATAATGGCATCAGAAAGTTCATTTTTAGGCAGCTGAGCAATAGATTGCAATACGATTCCGATACTTCCGTTTTGCTTTCTGATGGCTTGGTAAAACCATTGAATCCGGCGTAACATCCCGTCCCATTTTAATTGCTCTGCAACTTCATCAAATAGAATCACGCCCCGAGTAGATTTGTCCTGCCAGATCATTTTATCAATCGTAGTCGAAATAAGCTGCAGCATAATAGACAGCAATAATTTATTTCCCCGGATAGCATCCAACTCAAAGACAATAATGTTTTTCTCGTACAATTCAGTTCCAAACGTTGGTTTATTCTCGTCATATAAAAAGGAATAAGCTCCGCCATCCACAAACTCACTCATGAGCAATACAAATTCATCTGCATTAAAGAACTCCTTTTGTATTTCAAGATGTTCTATGATATCGTTCTTGTCGATGATGAATGAATTGATAAATGAAGGCAGGGAATGTCCTTTTTTGATGTTTTTATAATACAGCTCTACGATTCTTCTCAGTACCGCTCTCTCCTGCTCTGATAATGTGCCATCCCTGCGGAAGTGTACCCCGATGAATTCGACCAATTCATCGATTTTGGCAGTAGTCAGGATTTCATTTGACCGCAATTCGAAGGGGTTAACCCCTAAATTATCTCCCTCTTTGTAGGTGATGTAGGCAATATCATTAGGAAATAAGGCTTCGAGTTTTCTGTAAGATCCTCCTAAATCAATAATAACCTGTTTCGCCCCATCTGAATAATGGTGTGAAATGATATGATTGGCGGTAAAACTCTTCCCTCCGCCTGTTGGTGACAGGATAAAAAAGTTTCTTGCGTCAATATAATTTTTATCTTCATCCCAAACATCCACGGTTACCGGAACCATCCCGGCCAATCTTGAATTAAGTCTCAAGCCTTCTTTATCATTATTATACTTTCCTGTACAGATCAAAAAAGAAGAAAACACTTCTAAATTGGCTATGTAATAGTGATCGTCAACAAATAAATGTGAATTTAATGGATAAGAAAATTCATATAAGGCGATCAGATTGTCCCCAAATGGTCTTTCCGGTTTTATGTCAATATCCTTAAAACGTTCCGTAACGGAATCGATTCGGCTATAAAGATCATTTTCTGTATCAGCGAAAATAACAATGTTATTGTGTGCCCGGACAATTCTCTCCGTATCGGAGTGTTTAGCCATTTCTTTAAGCATATCGCCTGTCTGTTCAGCCCAATATTCATTCGTCTTATCAAACCTTCTGAACTTATACAAGTTATCATGATTCTTCTGGGCCTGGTTATAGTGATATTTATTATCATCCAGTACAGCTATTTGATTGTATATGTGGGTAAATTCCAAATCATGGCTGAAATTATCTCCGTAATTTCTGAAAAACTTAATTTTGTCATTACTCAGGTCGGCATCAGCTCTGCAGGATCTTAGTTTTTCAGGAAACTTATTTTCCTGCGGAAACTTTAAAATTGATGCATATTTGCTTCCTACTTTCAAATAATCCCATTCATTACGGATATCTACATTATAGTCTCTATTTAGTCCGCTATTAATGTATTCATAATAATTATTCAAATATTCTTTTGAAAGTGGCATTACTTTAAAATGATTATTACCACTTAATTTAACAGATCGGAGATAAGTGACGACCTGGCCAACCGAAGCAATAAAATTTTTAATCTTATCATCAAATTCCTTAAACATTTGTTTCTGTGGCGGACGGATGGGATTTTTTAATTTAGATAGCTGTATCGAAGTATTAGGCAGGATAAAAAACACATTGGTTTCATGGGAAATATAATCCATACCATCAAAGTATTCCTTAGTCTTTCGCTCCAAAAAATTCCTTGTTGGAAATTGTTTGGCATCAAACTTATCTTCTGAAAAAATATCCTGCTTAAAAAAGATTGTGCCCGTTGGTAAATCTCTTAGCGCCTTATTCCAATAGTCATTTAATAAGTCAAAATCATTTTCTCCCAGAGAATATTTCTCCGGCATCTGGAATCTAAAACCTAATGCAAAATTTCCCTGCATACCAAAAACATAATTTTCCATAGGGTGTATTCTTAATATTATTTTTTCTTTGATCTGTCTCTTGTCAATGGCGAAATCTCTTTAGGAAACTTTTCATTGAATAATTTTTTCATAATAAGGTCATTACTCATAACCAATTTTGTAAACACAAGGTTTAAGGCGTTGATAATTAAAATGCATATAATCTTAACCCAACTAAAACCTGTGGTAAGGGTCATTAAACAGATTCCTGCAATTCCAATGAATAAATAAAAAGCATTAGGAGAAAAGCCATGTATTTGTGGCTTTCTCCTGATGTTCTTATAATTCCTGATTTCTTTCATTGTTATAAAGAAACATTTTTAACCACCTGATAAGCCCCGATGATAAAGAATACTGCCAATAGATACCATCCTACAATCTTTAAAGCTGCCAAAACATCTTTACTGTCATTATACTCATTCAATGCTTTCCATCCGACCCAGATTAAAGCGATAGCAGTAACAATAGGGAATGCCTTAACCAGTTCAGCTAAAATTTTATTTCCTCCGGAAGCAAGTCCTAAATCCTGTGCATTCATAAAACTTGCGAATAGTAAAAACAAAGTCAGACTTGCTTTTTGACAAAATTTTTTGTTCAACATTTTCATAATTTTTATTTTTTAGCTATTATAATTTTTGATTTTCTTCAGTAAAATAGATGTAGTGGTTATTGCTGAAATTAATAAGAGTCCTACTCCAATAAAAAATAATGCAGTTTTTTCTCGATTAAAATTCTGGATAAGACTGGAAAAAAATTGAGAATTAAAGACTACATAAAATAGAAGCATTACGAATATTCCCCATAGGATTGAGGATGCTATTGATAAGAAAATAATCAATAATACTCTGTCAATTTTATTTCTTGATTCTTCCATCTAACTATAATTTTTACCTGATTTGAATTTCGATTTTCAAACTTATAGCATTAAAAAAGCAGACAAAAAAAAATAACCCTTATTCTTCTCCTTAAATAAATAAGGGTACTGAATAAGGGTCATTTTACAAAAAATAAAGCCTGATAATCAGCCTTTAATATATATTGTGGAAATTTAAGAAATTATACTTTCTCGCATAGATTTACTCATTTCATTGATTTCTTTCTTACTTTTAATCCCGATTTTTTTATAAATCTTATTAAGATGAGTAGATAACGTTTTTTCTGAAATATTTAATCGCTCACTGATCTCAGCATATTTCAATTCCGGATTTTCTAACAAAATTTTTAAGATTTCGTTTTCTCGTGCTGAAAGCTCTGCAATAGGGATATTTTTTTTCAGTTCTTTTTTTCTTAATCCATATAGGAAAAAATCTACTGTAAGGAATAAAAATCCAATACTAAAAGAGGATTGCTCTATCACTTGGTTATCTCCGAAAATAAGTATATTAAATGGTAGTGATAGCAGTCCTAAGAATCCAATGATTCCAATGAAATAATGAATTTTTAATACTGCAGATTTCTCTTCTTTAATTTTTTTTGTTTGATCTTTAATAACAACAATTATCATCAATAAAAGAACGATGAAGAAAAATCCTAGAAAAAATACTCTTGAAACCTCTAATGATTTGGTTACCGTATAGGGTAATATAAATAATACAATAAGGGCCATGCATGCAGCCATGCCGATGGATGCAAAGGAAATTTTTTCGTAAAACTTAAGATTATAGATCTTCTTTAAATAAAAAAGATAATGGAAGGCTACAACTAAACCAACGGTAAAAGCCAAGATATTTTGTGCCAGGATATCAATACCAAATTGATGATCCGGGAGTAAACCTTCGACCAGATTATAAATTATTCCTGAAAATAATAATGCACAAAAATTAAGATAATAGTTTCGATCTCGTTTCTTCCATACGTTAATCAATTGTATAAAAGCAACAATTAATAGTCCTGCAAATATTAGGATATAAATAAAAGTACTGATTTCAATTTGAGTATTAAACATATTTCAAAAAGTATAATGGATAATCTAATTCAAAAGTTTCATGGAAAATAATAAAGCCGTTTTTCTTATAAAACCTTAGGTTTTCAGGCGTCGTTGTTTCCAGATAGATAAGTTTTCCTTCATAAAATTGAAGAGTTTCCTGGAGCAGCTTACTACCTACTCCGGTTCCTTGGGCTTCTGGTGCAACGCCCATCAGCCATAAATGTATAAAGTCTTGTTTCGGATGATAAGATTTAATAAGCTTTTCTCTTTTCAATACCTGAAAAAGATTTTCGATTCCAACTACAGTAAATAAGAGTTTTATTTCTAAAATGATACGTTTAAGTGTTGATTTCCATTTATCAATAAATATAATGCAGCCTTTAGAATCATCACTTATAAAGACATGGCCAAGCTCTAAACCTATATCAAACTGAAACTCCATTAAAGATTTTAATCTCTCCCGGCGTTTTCCATCATTCTTAACGACAAAATTTATTGAATTGGGAATTAAGACATCAATAAAAGCAGATGTTAATATATTAACTACCTGAATTTTGTCTTTTTTTTCAGCTATTCTCATTAATATTCTTTCATGTTTGGTAAAACAAATATAAAAAAGTCTAATATATTAAACTTTTCTTGCTCTTGAAATCCCTATTTGTTCAGCAAAAAGGTTAATTTCATCAATGATATGTGTATAATTATCAATCATTTTTGACTTTAAGTTTTCCTTCTCCGGAAGTTGTTCTACTTCAATGTTATACTTTGGAAACTTAATAAGTTCAGCCTTACCACCAGATATAAACGCAAATTTTCCAGGTGTAAATTTGGTAAACTCATGGGAACGTACTTTCGGAACTTCTCTTTCACTAACGGTTTTTGAGGAAGAAGATTGTCCTGTGGTTCTTGAATGGGTCTTAATTTTCTTAGGTTCAAAATATTGCTCATAAAATTTACCCGTGTCCGGATCATTGGCTCTACCAAAGAACAAAGTCGATAAGTTGGCCAGGATCGCTTTAAATCCATCCCTCGTATACTGTATTACAGCTTGCGAAATGTCCTGTGCACAATAAATAGTCGCTATTTTAAAGCTGGCCATTGTAGCAGAGATTCGGGCCATATTTCTTAATTTGATGGTTGGAGCCTCGTCCAAAAGGATGAATGCAGGTTCCTGATGTCGGACCATCATTTGTTTAGTAATAGTATGAATAATTGTGGCCAAAAAAGGAGTGATTACTTCTTCAGATTTTGGATCATTCATGATTGAAAGAACGGTTTGATTTTCTTTTGAATTAAGATTCAGGTCAATATCATTACCAGTCAATGCCCAAAAAGATTCAGGGAAGGAAATCTTTCTTAAAGCATTGGCCAAGGTTGAAACAACTGCAGCAGTTTGTTTTTCAGATGCAAGACCCAAAATAAATGATGATGCCTGGATTTTTACTCTTTTATCAGCAATAAGAAAGTTCTTCAATCCTAAAAATGTGTCATAGGCCTCTTCCTGCAAACCTTTGCTTTGCTGTTCCTCTTTTTTTAAGGAAAAATCAACAGAAAGGATAAAAGCAATAACGTGAGGAATAGTGCAGTAGTGTTGATAGTGCAGTGAAAATCTAAGGATGATGGCACTTAATAAACTTCCTGCAGTATCATAAAAAAAACCGTTCTCCCCTTTCTCTGAACCGGCAAGGTTATCTAAAATTACCTGCGTAACAGCAGACACTTCTTTTTCATCATCCAAATATTTCGGGTTAATAGGATTCAGCCTGACACTGATATCAGGACGGTGTATAGCAAAAATCTTTACCCTTTTTCCAAAAAGGGGAATACATATTTCTGTCAGTTCTCCATTTTTATAATCATAGATCAAACCAGAAAATCCCCACTTTGCAAAATGGATTAGAAGCGAATAAATCACAGAAGCCGTTTTACCGCTTCGGGAAGCCCCGAAAACTCCAACCCCTGCGAAAATATTTCGGATGATCCTCTTTCTTCCTCTGAGATTTAATTCCACATCAACTATAGGCTGTGCTTTAGGTTCATAATTGGAAAGCCCTATGAGTACTCCCAATATTAGAGCCGGAGCAAAACCGAAGGGCAGAAGTTTTTCAATAAATGAATATGGGAAGTAATGATATATCACTGCCCCAAATGTCAAAATAAGCGAAAAGCTTATTAACCCTTTATTCCCGCGAAATGATGAGATAATATAGCCTAACAGCCCTACAACTACGTATATTATAAGAAAAATGACAATGATCTCTTTGCTTAAAAACTCTGGTAAATTCATATTACTAATAGTGCATTCCTTTGTCTACGATTAAATTTTTTGCCATCTTGACGATTTTAATTACTGCATCCAACTTGCTTTTTGGAAAACTCGTTGGAATTGGCAGGGGCTTAAGTTCATTCCTGATCTTCTGTGAAGGATTAAGTTCATTTCTTACCATGTTCATGCCCGTATGTTTCATAATCTCCTGTTTAATCCTTCCTTTGATTTCTCCCCGGGACAGGTCAGCTACCTTTTTCGATAGGTCTTTTTTCATTTGGTTCCGAACTGCGTATTTTTCCTTTTCCGGTCTTTCGTATTCAAATTTTTCATCAAAAACCTTTTCAACAATTTTGGCAAATTCATCACGGTTAAATCCAACCTTAGCTCCATTGTTAACCTGTCCCTCTTTTTGATTGGCATTCGGTGACATTGAAACTTTATCCTTGGGATTAATACTGGTCTTATCGTGCCGGGAGACCACAATATGGGAATGATAGTTCATTCCCCCTTTCTTTATACCTTCATTGATAATTTCTCCTGTATATTTATCTCGTAAAAGCTGGCTTTCCAAATCTGCAATCTTCATTTTATTTAATGGGTTCCTGCTCTGCTGATATTCTTTGATCTTAGTAAGAATAGGCTTGTTCTTGATAACTGCCTTGTCTTTATGGCTGTATTTTCTTTCAGTCTCAATTTTTGCATAATACATCAGGTCTTTGCCTGTGATCTTGCGTTTGGTAGTATCAAACCCTTTCTCTTTCCAAACTTCATTTTTGATATTGTCCTTGACGTTCCCGAACTCTTTTGTAATGCCAAATTTTACGGCATTTTCCAATTTATAATCCAACTTATGTTTCTCAACAAAATACTTACCGCTATCTTGTTTTAGATCAGATTCTTTAAAGGAAATTTTAACGGGTTCACTAAGGCCAGGGACATCTTTATAAAAATTAAAACTCTTATAGCTCTCTTCTTTATGTTTCTTATCCTCAGTTTCAACTTTGGAAAAGTAAATCTCTACCAGCTGTTTGCGGACAGTGTCTCTCTGAATTGCTTTATCTAATATTTTAGTAATCTCCGCTTCATTTTTAAAATAAATACCGTCTTTTTCTGATTTGCTTATGGTATTATTATTTACCCAAAGCCTTATTTCTTCGAGACTGTTCTCATGCTTATAAGCTATGTATGTAGACTGATCTCTAGTCTCCAATATCTTAGCATCGACTTTAAAATTGTCGTTCTTAGACTGCTCCTGCAGAACATTTTTCTCCACTAAAAAGTTTTTGAATCGCTGTTCTATTTCCTTATCTTTTTGGAAATCCTTAGCTTCAATCATTTCTTTATGTACGGATTCTTTAATCTTTTCAAAATCCTTAGAAAATTCCTTCTGAGCCTGATCGATTAGATGTTTTTCATATTTATGATCAAAAAGATGTCTTTCAATAGTATAGCTGCCAGTAGCTGAAACAGTTAGCTCTTCTGTCCGGATATTAAATTTTAATGGATCTTTTAATCCTGTTTTATGGAATGTAAAAGAAATACTTTCTTCATTCTTAACAAACTTTGGTTTTTGACTTTCAATTTCCTTGAAATCAATGAACTGTAATTTTTGTCCTGTTTCTAATTTTAATATTTCCTGTATTTTATGCTCGTAAAAATCAGATAAGATCTGAATATCTCCGTTTTCATCTTTTACCAGATCCTTAGATTCTTTATTTACAATGGCGAAATTTCCAATCCAGACCTGAACTGATTCCGGCAGTCTTTCATCAGTTATCTTCAATAATTTTGCTTTCTCACTTTGTGCCAGGACCTCTGCCTTAATGAATTTTTTAGTTTCCCAATCCGAAATTTTAAAACTTTCTTTCTCGGGTAGATATTTATTCTCAACAAGGTAATTATTGAAATCTACAGAAGTTTTAATATTAATTTTTTTCAGATCATCATTTGAAGGAGCTTTGTTAGGATTCAAATAAAATTCTTCTCCATTTTGATCTATTCCTTTTGAAATATCAAAACCCGATTTTTTTATATTTTCATCTTGCATGGATTTTTTAATCTCTGCAAATTCTTTACTCAGAAACTGGCTTTTTGCATCATAAAGCTTATTGTTATAAATACTTTCAGGAATATAGCAAACACCATCACGCATTTGTATTTCATTGCTATCAAAATAAAGTTTAAGTTCCTTATCAAATTCATCCCATTGATGCATAAGATGCACTTTATCTTCTTTCACGTAATCTGTAAAATAATCAGAACTTTTAGCTGCTATACCAGGGATTTCTATTTTTTCATTCCAGAAATTTTCTCTTTCAACTATTGTATTATATTTATCTGAGTAATATTCTTCATCAATAAAAAGCTGTTCATCTTCAATTTTATACTTTCCTTCTGGCACAAATAGATCGATTTTTTTCTCAATATCGGAAGAATAAAAGGTAAATATCTTGCCGTGTGAATATTCCTGTTTTACGTTAAAATTACTTACTCCCAGATAGTTTACATCCGGTTGAAGGATTTCACTCTTAATACCTTTATCTTCTAAAAATTTCCTAAACCTTTCTTCAATTTCGGGCTTCATTAATTTTCGTTCTGCATCTGTCGGAAGCGCTTCCTGATTGGCGTAAATCTCTCTATTCATCTGAGAAGCATATTGCTCCATAATCTCCTGGGTAAATAATTTCATTTGCAGCTTCATTAATTGATCTTTCTGCTCATTATAGAAATCTAATGCGGTTTCATTATTTTGGATATCTTCAAAGATCAGTCCCCGGTTTGTTAGCTCTTCAATGGCTATCTTTTTCATATGCTCCAATTCCTGCTGACTCGGACTTATGTTGAGCATATAAAAATTACTGGAAGAAAGATTTTGAGTACCTCTGTTTTTGTCTAAATTGTCTGCAGCTTCAAATACGTTAATCTTTGAATTTGGGTCTTCTAGATCGTACGGATTGTAGTCCTGATTGAAAAAATATTCTACAGAATTAGGATTGATTTCATCCTCTTTATCTTCTAAAATAAGGTGTTCATTTTTTAATTTTTTCTTTTCATTTTCCTTATCCAGATACTGCATTATATTAGATGCAGATTGTGACTTCTTTGCATCGTGAGAAACTATTTTAACATGCATTTTTTACTGTGTCTTTTTTAATTCTTCCCATTCGTCATACGCTAGATTTATAACAATCCTTTCCTTTGAAAGCATCCCCCCTGTCTCTACTTTTGAGTTGTTAAAAATTTTAAACAGTGCCTGTTTTTGGGTTTCATACTTATTGTATAAATCCCTAAATTTTTGATCTTTATCCTGCAATTCATTTTTCAATATCTCAGTATTTTTGTGGTCTCCGGAACTGGAAGAAAAAGGATTCTCTAAATGAGAATTTAACGGATTTTCAATTTTAGGAATATTTAGTTTTTCTTGCGAAATATTATTAATTACTAAATCTGAAACTTTATCTAATATACTAAGTTTTTGTATTAACGGTTTAAGATAATCTTTTTCAATTCCACCCATCCATTTTCTTACAGATACATTATCTAATTTCATTTTATCTTCATGCTCTTTGAAACTTGCTGTTAATCTTTTTTCTAGATCAATAAGGCCTTTTCTATAATCACCGATGTAATCTTCTTTCAAATTTATTTCATTTCTAATTATAAAAAGTAAGCATGTATTTACAGTTGTATCATAAGTTTTAAGCCCAAATTTTAATTGAATTTGGTCTAATAAGTCTTTTGTATCATCAGATAATTTTATTGTATTTTTAAGCATAGTGTACGTTTTTTACTACTACTAATATATTATAAAATGCTATTTTACAATTATTTATATATATTATAACGATTTAATACATAACTTAGTATACTTTCAGTATACTGAAATAATATATATAAATTTAATTACCTATAAACCAAACAGATACAAACTACGATTTATATATCGTGGTTTCCTCTTGCTTATCCAAAAAAGAAAAAATAAATAGTTTAACAAGTTTTGGAACATGGCTAATGCCATGCATACCCGAAAGATTTCGGGATAAATAGTTTTATAAAGTCCAAAGAGATAATCAAAATGGAAATTGGAGGCTTTCTACAATTCTCTCTCCTGCATATAAGCCTAACTAAGAACTAGAATATCTGTGTATTTGCTCAAAATGCTGGCAGAAATCAACAGACTTTAAAAAAATTGCTTTTATTAATTATTTTTTTCTGCTTTACAATATCTTACAAGACACCAAACATTCAGCAAAAAAATACTAAAACAGTAAAATTTAAATGTTACGAATTATATAATAATATTGCTTTTTTTTTAAAATTTGGTAAGCTATTTTTTATATCCTTTAGACTTTACTTTATTGTTATTTTCTTGAAATTTTTCTTTTATCCCTCTTCCAATATCAGACTGAAAAACTATAAAATAACCTGCAAAAATAGTAACCATTGCGTAGAAAATATTACTAAATACTTCCGAGATTTTAATGAATAATGAGAGAATTGTATAAACTATAAACAGACTCAATACTGATAACACTAGTATTTTTTTCATAGGCCTTTTTTTTGTTCAATTTTCTGATCAAAAAAAAAATTTATGTCTGCTCCTTTTGATCGCAAAAAATATAAATATTGGTACAATTGATTTTTCTCGTAATGGGTCTCAAGATAAAACTTTCTTGACTTTTTCCCCAAAAACTTTTCCAAGTTTTTACTGTCCTTTTTTTCTATTGCGGTTTTTCTGAAATCTCTTAACATAGTCTTTTAATATTTCTTTAAAGTCGCTTAAAATTGACGAAGAAAAATTATTAAAAAGTTTAAACATATTTCATTCAAATTTAAAAATTATAACGGATAATTGCTTGAAAAGTTTAATATTTTAAATATTCTTATTTAGTTAAAAATAATTGCAACAGATCTTAATTGCGCATGTAGCCAAATTATTTTTTCAGTGTTTTTCGCAAGAAGGTCTAGTATCTCTTTGGACTTTTTTTAAATATCTATGACTATTTATATCTATACACTATCTTTCCTTTTATTATAAACTATAAATTATCTTTAATTAATACTTTTAGATTCGCTGTAAAGCCTTTATTCATCGGTATTTCGAGAGATGCACGCCTCAAACATTCAGCAAATTAACTCCAAGTATTCTGCAATTAGACTCCAAACATTCAGCAAAAACTCAGTATATATGCCCCAAACATTCAGTAAATAAAATTCACAATTAAGAGAGGCTGTAAGCTTTTTATATTCATATCATTAGAAATGTTTTAAAAATTCATTTTAACACACCAAGTATTCAGCAACCCATCTGATATTTTAACATTTTTTATGAAATTATAGCATTTTACCCCAAACATTCAGTAATTAGACCCCAAACATTCAGCAAAAAAACTTCAAACATTCAGCATATTAATTCTTACGGATAAACTATTTTGTAAAAACACCCCAAACATTCAGCATTATTCTGATGTAATTACTTTAGGATATCCTTTTGGGAAGTTTTTATAATTAGCTGTTTGCTTATAGCTCGTTATAATTTCTTCCTGCCACTTTGCCAAAAACTTAAGGCCTGTTAAATCTGTCATTTTCATCTGCTCTCTTTTAACCACTTTTTTTAAATTGGAATAAGCAGTCTCCATTAATTCTTTATCTAAAATACTGTTGGCATATATGGTTTCAATATGATCTAAACTGTCTTTATCTACTTTATGTCTACGCTGTAAATAACTAATTGCATATTTTACCTTCGTTTTGTAAGCATTTTCTGGTTTTAAATTTTCAATAATTTTGTTAGCTTTAACATCCAAAGCAGTAATGTAATAACTACCTTTATCATACTGAAAGGCAAAACTCCGATCATTAAATTCAAAAAGCTTTGCTTGTATTGGTTTGAGGAATTTTTCACTTATGTAATCTCTATCTTTTCCCTCTAGTCCAAATTTTTTCTGTAAAGTATCAATATTTATTTGTGTCCAGCTCTTGTAGGTTTCTTTTTTAAATACAGCTTCCTGATACATTGGAATAGAGCGAAGCCAGATCGCAAAAAATATTTGCTGTGTATTTGGAATATTATACGCAAGATCAAATATAATAGGATTATAATGTTCGATATTTGCCATTTTTTCCAACCAATAACTGCTAACCTCTAAATATACTCTTCCCCGGGTAAATTTTGGCTTTTCAATAAATGATATCAGGCTTTTAACTTCTTCATTTTTCGAATTCTTAGATACTACAGTTCTTATTGTATTTTGCATCAATAAAAGTAAAGCCTTTTCAATTCTTTTCGTATCTCTTGATGGCGAAATAAGCCCAGTAGGTATATCGAAGCTTGCAAAGCTATTATCCTTTGTAAGAAATTCCTCTTCAAACAAAGAAGGAGTATATGGCGCTCTTGGTTGATTAAAACTGACAGATTTTGATTGATGAATTAAAATAAAAATAACTCTAATTGCTTCGATGGGAACATTGAGTAAGTCAGGAGAATCTTTGAATATATCATTATAAAGTAAATTTGAAAGATTTACGTACTCCGGCTTATCCTTGCTTGCATCAAAATTTTTAACTACATTTTTAGGCTTACTCCCGTCATAATAGATAATATTTTTGCCAGAGATTTTATGCTCTTTACTTTCTTTATTGTCTATTGCTTTTATTTTATCTAAAAAGTTTTTCTTCATTATATTTCTTGTGATCTATTTTACCATTTTTTGTATCTTTGTAATGCAAAGAGATAATAATCTCAACAAAAAGCCTGATCATATTTATTGTGATTGGGTTTTTTTATGGATAATCAATCATTGGTTCTGTACCTTTATTCTTACCTTTTGAAATTAATAATTTTTCAATCTGAATTTCTGCAATAGCTATTTCTCCATTAGCTACTTTATGACCTTTTTCAATAAAATAAGCAGTTAATTCCGTAATAGCATTATTAATAGCTTTATTAAAAATTAGTTCATTAATTACTAAATAATCTTCTGTAGCTTCTACAATAACTTTATCTGAGAAAAATAAATTCCGATTAATTATTGCATTATATCTTGAAAATGGAACACGCATAAAAAAGCCAGAATTTCCGTTGTTTCTCTGTTTAGGTAGATAAACCCTAACGGCCTTTATTTGAATGTCTGTATCATTAATAAAAGTGCCTACAATTTCCTTTGTAGCAATTCTCCTGGCTTTCCAAAAAATCCACTGATCCTTGTATGTGGTTTTTACAAAAACATGAAATTTTTTCAGTCCAGTGTTAATATTATGATATTGTACCGCAGGACCACTTGCAAGCTTTATAACGGCTTCGTATCTAAAATTTTTATTGGCCATGATAATTAATTTAAAATCTCACCCTAATTAACATTATTTTACTTTTTTATTTGTTAATGTATTGGTTAATATCAATGGGCTATAACGATCTTCAGGTTTAATTCTGCTATTAATTAATTCCAGGGAATTTCTTTGTTTTTTTGTTTGATCAGACTAATCATTTCTGAAATCATATCTAATCTGGAATATTTAATTATGCCCTCATTCATTTTTTTATGATAAAGAAAATCATTTATAAAATTTAACCATTCCGACGGCAAGTCTATAGAACTGGATTTCTTTTCCCGTTTTTCTCCCTCTCTTCGTCCTCTGTCCAAAGAAATCTTTTCCTGGCCCCTTTTGATTTTATATTTCTTATCAAGTAATTTAAGGCCATAGATAAATGCTTCTGCTTGTGAAAAATCTTTTTTCTGATCGGTAATAACATATGTACGATATCTAAGAAGATCCTCCCAATCATCTTTGTACATATTCAATGAAATTTTTTGAATCTCATTATCTTCTACAAACTGTTTTTTTGTATCATTAGATTTGATATTTTTAATTTCATCATCAAAACCATCTAACTGAAATATATTTCCGCTCATTATAAAAATATTTTAGTGTTAATTTCCTCTGCAAGACTTTTATAATCCTCACTTGCTCTTGATTTCGGGGCGACTTGAAAAACGGTCTTTCCCTCGGACTTTGCTGTCTCAACACTTTCATCAATTCTTACAATAGTGTTAAGAAAATAGCCTTTCCCTTCTTGATGGGCCAATGGTGAATATTTTTTATATCTTTTACTCCATGTATTTACTTTATTAAAGAAAAAACCCAAAAAATTCAAACTAGAATTGTAATTTTTTTTAATCCTCAATATTTCGGGTAGTAATTCATTAATTCCATCAATAGAATATTCTTCTGCTTCAATAGGGGAAATAACATAGTCACTACTGGACAATGCAATTTCACCTAACTTCATCTTTCCGCTTAACGGGCTGGGTGGGCAGTCAATAATTACTATATCAATTGGAAATCTTTCGTTCAGATAATTAAGGCGTTCTCTTAATTGTGTTCTTTCATAATCATCAGCTGCTATTTCTCTGCTTCCTGAAAGAATAAATAAGCTTTCCATTTTTTGAGTTAATCGAAACTGCCCTGTCTTATCAAGAAAGTTTTTTACATTATAAGGAAACGATTTTTCGATTTTATAACCTTTTGACAAGTTTCTTTGCTCGTCAAAATCCACTAAGAGAACCTTCAAGCCCAACTCGGCAAATGAGGCTCCCAAATGTATAGAAGTGGTTGTCTTTCCTACTCCGCCCTTCTCTGTGATTATACTAATTATTTTCATTTATTAATATCAATTTTTTCTTTATTGATTTCATTATTTCGTGCGTTTTATTACTATCTCTTAGTAGACCATTTCTTTTTAATGGGTTAAAGTTAAATAAATTATTTAAATATATTCATTATATAACTAATTTAATTAATATTTTTTTATAAGATGAAAAGACTACTTTGTTGACTTCCTGAATTCCCATGGAGGCACAATTTTAGTATCTGACCATAAACCTATCTTTTTATTTTTTGCAATATCTTGAAGTTTTCCAAGGTTCATATCATCAGAATAACGATAATACCACCAGCCTAAACCTGCTTTAATTAACTCCTCAGATAAATATTTTCCGTCATAATAGACTTTAGCTACAGTTCTACCGTAGCGATCAAGATTTATCGGATAATATTTTATAGATTTTCCAAATACTTGTGAGCTTGTAAACTGTTTTGCATTCTTACCGAAAGGCTGGCCACTTTCAGGACAATCTACTTCTGCAAGTCTTAAAGTATTCTGAATGTTATTATCATCCAGCACAACAACTGTATCTCCATCTTTAATGCCTATTACCTGAGCTACTATCTGTCCGTAAAATAAATTTGAAAAGATAAGCGCAGAAAAATAAAATCCTTTTTTAATGTTCATAGTTTTTTGATTTATAAATTTAATATTTTGTTTTAAATAGTAATTTATGAAATGGTAAAATGCATATAGCTTTAAAATAATTCCAATTGGACACCTATAATTTGCTGTCTCTCTTTTATAACATCCTGAATATATACATAAGTTAGAATTACTTCGCTAACAGAATAAGATACGTTAGCAAAATAAGTTTCTTTTTTTTCTTTTACCTTTACCAAACAATTTAAAAGTACGGAATCTTTATAATTGGATGCGCATTGTATAATCATAAATGAATTAGTAACCCTATGACTACAAACCATACCTGTGAAATCTTCTAATGAATTTATGTTGACTTTCATAAAAAATATTTTAGTTATTTTAGTTATATAATTATTAATATTCATAAGGGAATAGAATTGTTGTTTCACTTCGATGCCACTCAGTAATAATATAAATTTTGACTTGATTAGGAAAATGGCCATTTGCCGGTAAATCATATCTGCTTAAAACTCTTTCTTTATTTAAAAGAGCGTAATTATTGATTTGTTTATCTTCGTCATTTAAGTCTCCCCAATCCTGATTTTTGTGTCGTTCTAATGAATTCATGCAGAATTCTGCAAATTGAGGAAATTCTTTCATAGCTTCATTCACTGCGTTAGTTGTAAAAATAAAACCTGTCTTAAAAAATGTTTGATCCATAATGATTATTATATTATTTGGTTATAATGATTAAATAACTATTTTAATTAGTATAATTATATTACTTGCTAATTTGCAAGGAAGCGCAATATAAACCCTGCATTATGGCAAAAATTTTGTTCTCAAAACTTATGACATAATGCAATCCGCTTGTCCCGGAGATTATTAATTAAATATGAAGAGCTGTCAAAGACATTCGGAATAGAAAGCCCCCGAAGGGGCATTATCAATTCATCTTGCTTTTCCTTCAGTTCGCAGAATGCATTAAATATAGATTCTATATACCAATTTCAAATTTTTTATATTAATTATATTAATTAAATAACTAATTAAATATATATTATATATGCTACTGTTAAAGACTCTCTAAGTATTTTTTTGCTCTTTTTGATTCAGTGAATGCTTTTCTTATCGCATTTTCTCTGCCATGACTATTTCTGTCACACCAATATTTTAAATAACGAACTGAGTTTATAAATTCGCCCGTTACATTATATTGCAAGCAATTAAGCATTGCGCCCATTTCAGCGACTAGTTCCTCAAATGAATAGCTTTCTTGGTCTTGGCCTCCTTTTAAGTCTCTGTTAAGTCTGTCAGGGTGCCCCGTCCAATGTATAATTTCATGAAACAAAACCGAATAGTATTTTGCTACAGAAACAAAATATCTTTTTTCGGGCATCGAAACATAATCTTTAGAAGGCGAATAGAAAGCTACTGCAGATTTGCTGTACTTAATATCTAAATTTCCGTTTTCAATAATTTGATATATAAAATACTCGCAATTGCCAAGGTCGCCAAATTCATCAAATTGAGATTCGTCGTCCAGATCAACAGTAAAATTAAGATCTTGGAGATTTTCAATCAATTCAGAATTAAATACTACATAATTTTTTAAACAAGGTAATTTGTCTATTTCCTTTCTCTGTTCAGGGGTCATATTATTGAACTGCTCAATAGTATAGTTTTTTTTTTTTCTTTGTGCTTATAAATAAAGCTGAAAAATTCAATCACGCATCCTTTTGCTCCCTTTTTAAGTTTTCCACCTGCTTTAGATATACTATTAAATGTTGCATATCTGGAAGTAGAAAATCCGTTGGCCATTGTATCAAAGAAAAGGGCTAAAACATTGAAGCCTTTATAATGATGACCAGTGAAAAGGTTTGACGGATAAGCTTCTTCTAAGCTTGTGTATTTTTCCCATTCATTTACATTGACTTTATCAATGTTCTCTAAAATTTTAGCAATGAACTTATCTTGTTTAGGCTCATTCGATGCATTTTTTTTGTTTTTGATTGCTGATGTTTTCATAATGATTTTTTTAATTATATTAGTTAAATAACTATTTTATTTGATATAAATTTGATTTGTTTTCGAGGAAAATCTGCTTTCTCTCGAAGATGGTAGTTCTGATTAAAAAGCATAATAAATGCTGTGTTTTGGTGTTTGTTTCCGGTGATGTCAAAAAACGCTGATCGTTTAATTTGCTTCGTTACTGAGGATTCGCTTTTCTGTGCCAATGTCTCGTGAAAAATTATAGTGATAAAAATGGGGCGGTTCTACCGTTGGGTGTCGGGGTCGCTTTTTTGTGGTGGGTTTATTTTTGCAAAAAAAGGATTCCCAAAAAAGCGATTAGCAAAGAATTTTTAACAATAGAATTTTTCAAATTTGCACAAAGAAAATCGTAGTCCATCAGTAATAATAGAAACGAATTTAAAGGGCAGCAATGTTCTTTATCAACAGGAAGGAATGCCAAAATACTTGCATTTCGCTTTTTAACCGGGACTGCCATCACATAAATAGACTTCAAAACTTAAAACTGTTGTGGGTAGGGAGGGCGTTTTGGGTTTTGTCGATTGGGAGCCGGAAGAAGTTTTCCCAGGTGAAGGAACTGATCAGGATAGGGAATTGTTCTTCCGGACTAATTTGTACAAAAGAGGACCAAACACCACCTTTAGATCTTAAATATTAATAACATCATAATCTTAAAAATCTCTTAATGTCAAAAATGAAGATGCTTGGTATATTAAAAAACATTACCTTCGTTATGAAGACAGAGTCTCTCGCTAAGCGGGGGACTTTTTTTATTTTATGCGGAATGTATTACTTTTTTATCATACCAGTGTATTATTATTAAGTAAAATAAAGAAGACTTTACTTCTAAAAATATTAATACTAAATTATAAATATATGACCAGTTCATTTTTAGCTCTCGGCTTTGCAGGAATTATAGTACTGATGGGAATGGGAATCCTTAAGAAAAGGAAATTCAAAGCTAATGTTAATTTCTTCGGGTTTAATTTCGGAATGGAATCAGAGGATTAGGACAAATAAATCTGTCCAAAAGCAGTTCTCCATAACCGGAGAGCTGCTCTTTAACTTCATACATTAAAACGTTAGCGATTGAGTCATACCAAATGTCTTTAAAACGAAAGTCCAACAAAAAATAGGTAATTATAGATTGGTCTTTAGCAAATAGATATAAAGTTCAAAATTCTGTATTTTCTTCATCATCTTCGAAATTGTATTGCTCTTCAATGAGAATATATGCTAAATGAAATAACGATTTTGCTTTATAATCCTCCCTTATTTGCTTCAAATATTTTTCTATCGTACTTAAACTATTCGGCTTTATACCTTGGTATTTAAAAATATCTGAAATCTGCTGTTGTGTATTTCCTTCTTTCAGCAATCTAAGAATTTTCTTTGTAATATCCATGCTATAAAGTTAAAACAGGTCATTGAAAAAAAATTATGGAATCCCGTAAAAACGTTATGTTATAGCTGCTTTCATGAGAAGCTTAATTTAAAAATTAATGCTTTTTGATTTACGAATGAATCGGATTATCTTTGTAAAATTAATAGAAAATTTCACCTTTTTGCAAACCCGGAAAGCGCTTCTTATCTTTGCAAAATCAAAGCTAGCCAAAAATAGCCAAGGGTAATTTTTCGTATCTTTGTAAGTATAAAATACTGTCATCTGAAACGCCAATTTTCCAAGACAGTCAAACTTTTAAATAGTAAAAACGTATGAAATAAAATCGTAGGTTCCACTTTTTATATTCAATAGCATCGTGTACGGGACGCACTTTAATGATGCATTTAGGTCGGAGCAATTAAATGCTCAATTTTAAAGTAATAAAATGATTACCAAATGGAAGTCTTAACAATTTGGATTATAACGGTACTATTGTTACTATGTATTGCTACCATCTGTTTACTTTCGCTAAAGAAAAAAAAGTTTAAGAGTACTCTTAAAAGCAAATTTTTTGAATTTAGTGTTGAAACAGAGGACTAAAAATGATGAAATAATATCCGGTCTCCAGGATTTGAGAATAAAAAAAACTACCATCTGAAACGCCAATTTCCCAAGGTAGTTTTAAACTTTTAAATAGCAGAATCATATGAAATAAATCAAAAGTTCCACTTTTGGCAAACATCGTGTACGGAACGCACTTTAATGATGTTCAACTTTTAAAGTTCAATATGAAACTCAGTGATTACCAAATTGCTGGGTTTCATATTTATTATACAAAAGTACAATTTTTTTTTTAAAAAAACTTAAAATTTTTTTTATGTGATTAAATTTAAATTAAACATTATTCCCAAAGTATAATACACATTTTGTGGTGGTGGGACATTTTTGCATCAACTATATTTGATATCCTAATACAACGCTAACTATTTCCAGACTGATGATTATCCTGGAGGAATATTTATCAATATTCTAGAATTGAAAGCTTAAGATCTTCTCTAACTTGATTTTGTTAAAATATATTGATTAAATAACTAATATATTTAAATAAATAATTAAAACACCAAACATTCAGCAATTAATTACTATAAAACCATTACCAAAGGTTTCCTTATAGCTATGTTTATAAAAATGATTAGATTACCATTGTCTCCATTCTTCTGTGATATCGTCATCAACTGAATTATAACCCATTTTGTGACTAGCTAAAATTATTATTTCGGTAATTTTTTCCCTTTCATCTGTCTCTATCAAAGAATCGCCACATTTACGATTCAATGTATTGAGCTTTAATACTGTTTCCTTTACTAGTATAATAGCTTCACCCTTAGAACGAGTCTTGAACATTCTTTTAGAATAATCTGATAATATTGATACGCATTCATCAATATCCTTTTCTGAGTATCCCGGAGAAGCTTCATCCATATACAACTTCATGGAATCATGTAGCTTGGAAATCAGTTTATCAATTTCACTATTTCCCGTTTTTTCTATAATTACTTCTTTGCTTTGTACTGATGACTTTTTGGCATTGCTTTGGCCACACATTATCAAACTTAAGATAGCAAGCAATGCCGATAATATATTTTTCATATATATAATTTTTAGTTAGAAAAATAATGCAGGGGAAACCCTACTTCGCTTTAAATTAATCTTGTCGTAGAATTCTCTTAATTGATATCGGTCAAGAATCGTATAGGCAAAGATTTTCTGCAAGGATGGGAGAAAATTTCATAAACCCTTTTTATGGCTTGTGTGACAGCCTCTTGGGTAGATTAACTAATAATTACTATAAACAAACACCAGTTGATATTCCTCTTTTTCTTGCCATTCTTCCGGAAAATGATAACTGATATGCAATGTTACTTTTCCAGCCTCTGTTTTTATGAAAATTTCAGTATCTTCAAGCTTTATATCATCATTCTCCTTGAGAATCATAAATGTCTTCACCCTGTAAGCAAACTCCTCAAACAAGGCAGTTAATTTATAATATTCCTTCATCATTGCTTCTTCACTAGAAAAATTAACTGTTTCATGTACAGAGAAATGACCAGATTGAACTTCTTGACTTTGTTGTCCAACCGAAATTATTCCTTTCTTAATTTTAGATTCAATTAAAGGATTTTCATCAAAGTTGGCAAAATAACTAAACTTCTCATTATAAAGAATTTTACCATTTTCATCATGCAATGGTACGCCACGACTAACTCCATATTCAAAAGCTAGGGGGGAACCTTTTACGACATTATGAAAGGTTTCTTTTATATCTAAATTTAGAAACAACTTCTTCAATTGCTCGCTTGACGTCTGTCCAAATAAGGCCAGATGAACGAAAGAAAATACGGCTATTGAAATACTCTTCATATTCTTCGTTTATCCTTTACGCAAATCATTTAAAAGTTGATTCATCCGTTGTTCTCTATCTTTTCTCTCCTTGAGGTCATCTTCCCCGTCTCCCCAAAAATCAAGAAATACAGCTTCTCTGCTGAACGCCGCCTCAGCCCATTTTTTTACTTCTGGTTCAATCCGACCTTCCAAAAATAATTGAGAAAAAGCCAAAGAAATAACTATTTCGTCAATATAATTCAAATCAATATAGTTATTACGCATAGTACTTACTATAGTTTTTAATCGCTCGGTATTGCTTCCATCTAAATAAATATCAAATCCCGGATATTCAAAGCTAATTAGCTCTTCATCCAAAAATTTTCGAACATTTTCTTTTGGATTCTTTTTTCTCCAGTCACAATACAAATAGTAAGTATCGCTTCCTGTATCACTTCCAAAGGGAGACCACGCATCCAACGCATCATAATAAAAATCACTTTTCATTATCTGCTTCGCTGCTATGCTACCATTTTTCCATTCAATCTCTGGACATTGTAATGTCTCTTGCGCACATACTTTGCTAAAGAATACCGCAATAAGAAAGAATAAGGAATTAATTGATTTCTTCATCTATTCATAATGTGTTAAAGTTATTTTGTCAAAAGCAGAACCATCTTCATCGATCCGTTGATTAAAGTATCTTTTTGTTAATTTAAAAACGGTTGCCTCTCCTACATTTGCATTAATGACAGCTTCCAGATCTTCAGGCGATTCTTCCTTTATCATCTCCATCAAATCCTTATCACTGGAAATCTCATTATAAGCTTCAATCTCTTCCGCCAATTTCTGACCATAATTGACAAAACTTTTTAAGTCAGCTTCTACATAGGTCCTTAATGTTATACCATCTTTAATAATACTATAACCGTTAACATATCCTGTTGTTAGTACAGCAATTTCTGATTTAGGAAATAATTGAAGTAATTTTTTTCTAACTTCCGAATCTTTCTTCTCCAATAAATCAAACACCAGTGGAGAACTTACTATAATAATCTTCTCTTCAAATTTTCCTATTGACATTCCCTTATCTATGTACTGAGCTTCCATAATAGATACTTCTTTCTTCGAATTTAAATGTCCAATACCAATTTTTTCTGGCAGTTCGGCCAAATTCGAATACACAGCGTTAGTAATAACTATTAAATAAATTTTCCAACTCACGGTTTAAAGTTTTTTATTATACATTATTTTGATCTGTCAAAATAAGAAACAAAGTAGGAATACTCCTACTTTGTCCTACAAATTTCTATTTTATAATTTCATTTAAGTTAAACACAGCCGGAGCTTCGAACATTGTATTGAAAATATTCTTGTAATTAAATGACAACGTATCTCCTTCTAATTTGAAGTTTTTAAAATTGGCATCTGTTTCTATTTTACAAGTTTCATAAGCTTTTAAAGGGTAATACCTCTCATCAGAATCCCGGCTTAAGGCCAACTGAGCTCTTTGTGTAGTAATATCGATTACAACGGAATAGCTTTCTTTGTTATACTTTACTTTCTTCTTAAATGGCGAATTTATGATTCTCCATTCATTATGTTTAAGCTCCTCCAGTGAAGCGATGACTTCAGATTTATCAGTTAAAAAGTAATCATCCGAAAGATTATTAAAAAGAATTTTCCACTTGTCGATTAAGAAATCCTTCCTCTCTTGTTCAGAAAGTACATTCCAATCAATAGCTTTTGAAGAAACTTCCAAATTGATTATTCCTCCATTGACAACCTTTCTATCAAAATAATTATTTTTAAAATTATCTACTTGGTCGGTTTCTAGCTCAGGAAACAAGCTAAGCATAATTTTTTGAATCTTTTTTTCCCTATTAATCTTATCCTGAACAGCAGGTATCAGTAGTAGTTCCAGCAACGTCCTATAATTGTTCAATCCTAAATATTTTCCATCATCCTTAGTTGATGAATAGATCGTAAACCAAATATTTCTCATTATTTTAATTTTAAATATTTTATCAAATACTCCGTTAATGCGTCAGGCTTTGGATATTTCTGAGCATAAGGCATTCTGTTATGAACACTCCAGTATTGCCATACATAATACTTTTCAAATAAAAAAGCCTGTGGAGTCGTAACATTTTGATGTAAATACATCCAACTATGAGGACCAAAACTAGAATAATCTCTATTTAAGCCTGAAATTTGCCTCTGAGGCCTGCTGTTGGGGTCTTTTGCCCTTGTTATTCCAAATTTTGCTATATCATCTGTACCCATAATTGTGTATACATAAGCTTTTTCAGGTCCTGAACTATCACCCCTTACTGATAATAATAACCCTAAAGCGAACGTCCTCGCTAAGATAGTTGTACCAGCACTAGCTACCGTCGACCAAGAAATGCTTGTCCCTCCAGTAATAACACCAGCTCCCGCTATTTCAGCACTAATCGCTCCCATCAACACTCTTGCAGTAACTGCAGATATTATACCTGCTGAAGCTAATTGACCAATTTCTGACTTATCGAATGGTGGCTTAATACCCCCAGCGGCGCCATACTGACCAAATCCTGTCATTTGGAAGTATTGTTCGGTTTCACCAGAATCATTGTAATCCGGAGATATAATATACTTATATGCTGAACTTACTCCGTCAGTTGATGTCATTCTATTATCGAATAAACTTCCTGTATATGATATTCCACCAATTGCCCCACCCAGAAAATTTGATCCAGCAAATGCTGACCCTAACCCTCCGGATACAATTCCCGGAAGTACTGTCTTAATAGTTCCTGGATTATTAACAATATTTCCCAGTGCCCCTGAAATAGCAGCTCCACCGAGAGCACCGCCTAACACTGCTGTCCAGGTTCTTTCCCAGTTCCATTTGCCTGGATTCCAGCTTCCGTTTGCTTGTACACCATTTAGGTATCCACCTGCTGCGGCTCCTGCCAACCACCACCAGAACTCACCGTCTGGGTCATTATACATCATCGGGTTGTTCATTACATACCCGTACTTATTATAGTTTTGGGTATTAGCCGGGTCTTGTATATTTTCATCGGCATTAAGGAACCTTCTCAATAGTGGATCATACAACCTTCCATTCATATGAATAATTCCGACATCAAAAAAGTGTTCATGGCCAGTGTATCCACGGTCTACAACCAACCCATTGAATGCTCCAATTGTATACGCAACACTTATTTTGCCAACAGCTACTTTACCACTTCCGATCAGCAAATGAGTTAAGTTACCCCAGGCATCAAAATGCCTTTGCTCAAGCTTATTGCCAACTTCATCAGTAATGGCGAGAATACTACCCAGATAGTCTTTATGCAGAAATTTATAAGATCCTTTACTTTCTTCGTAGCCTTTCAAATATACAATATTAGATTCGTATGGACTACCTTCAAGATATAAGATGTGTTTTTCCTGGCCTCCACTTTCATTATCTACAATTACCTCAAAGCTTCCGTCTTCATTATAAAACTTAGTGTACCTACCCTGCCATTCTTTATTTTCAGGATATTCTAAAGGCGCGGACTGCCCTCCATAGGTCACCCTCTGTCTCATACTGGTTAAACCGTATTGAAAGCCTACATCACCTTTTTCACCATCAATAAATACAGGATCGTTGTTCTCATTGTAAACAACTTTTTGTACAAGGTCATTATCGTAATTTAAAGTTCCCGAAGGATTCAATGTCATTGCAGTCGGCTGATATATTGCAGCAGGATTCTCAAATTTTATTGTTCCTACATCATCATTCTGCAAAATTCTTCCTTTTACATCATATATATTCCTACTAGCTGCCGGTTTTACTCCGGATGCAGGATCTATCCAATTAATAAGCCTGTTATTATCATCATAGTCAAAAGCCTCTATAATATTGAAGTCTCCACCAGTTGTTCTGGTCATTAATTCATTTTTAATGGCATCGAATGAATAGGAAACCTTCAAAATGACAGGTTTAACAGCAGATGAATGATTCATATTTGTTAAGAAACCATTCGTATCATAGGCATTGTTAATTTCCGCAGCACCTAGGTCCATCTTCAAGGCCTGTCCTCTGACGTTAGTCTCTTTCAATTGCCATAGGATCTTTCCCTCTTTATCTTTGATTTGGTACAGCTCCCCATTCCAATCGCTATAAAAATTCTCAACTGTGACTTCAGTAACCGTTCCTGCAGATTGCAATTTCTTTGTGTACGAAACAAGCCTACCGGTTCCATTATATATTAAATCTTTCTGGCTAAATGTTCTTTCATTACTATTTTCGACGGAAGATATAAGTCGCCCTCTATCATCGTATGTGTAAGTAGAGCTGAACATATGCCCCATTACTGTTCCCGATTTTCCTATAAGCAATCCTTTATTATCGTAGGTAAATGAGATTGTCTTGTCAGTTGTTTGACCAGCATCTGCTTCAGAATATTCATATTGAGAAACCAGCTGACCAACACCGTTGTAGGAAAACTCTTTTTTACCTTTTGGACTGTGTACTACCACAGTTCTTCCAAAACCGTCATATTCATAGGTATATACTCCATTAGAGGGATCATTAAATTCTGACTTTCTTCCCCACGAATCATACTTTGTCGTTACAATATTCTCGGCATATTTTGCCTGAATTTGTTTTCCCGAAGCATTATATAAGAACTGTACTGCACCTCCTTTGTCTGTAGTGGAGATTACATTACCCAATGCATCTGTAGTTTTGGAAGTAGTTCTTCCATAACCACTAAGCTCCTGAACGGTTGTCGTTAAACCAGAAACGGTAGTTGCGGATTTCTTGCCACTAAATGAAGTAGCAGTTACTTTTGCAGGGTAAATGGAATCATCATAAACAATGGTATTCCATTGGCTTGCATTCTGCCCTTCAAAATAAGGCTCCGATTCTTTGATCTTTCTTCCCAAAACATCGTATTGTGTATCCTGAGACACGAATTTGCCTTGCGCAAATGCCTTGGTGGAGACTTTATACGCCTGCCCGAGTTTGTTAGTGTAGCTTATCGATATGTTACCATCAGGTTCGGATTTTGTGACAGTTACATTAAAATCACTATCTTTTGTATAATTATAAGTAGTTATTCCATTAGTATTGGATTCAGTGCTCAATAATTTACCCCAATTATCATAGGTATTCTGAATGATATTACCAAAAGGATCAGACTGCGTTAATATTTGTCCCCAATTGTTATAATCAATATCAGTCTGCAGTCCCAAATTATCAATTTTTTTAATGATGAATCTGCCTTTAGGATCATAATGAGTTTCGTTAATCTCGCTATTGGAATCGATACTATTGGTGATGATCCTCTGTACTATATTTCCAAAAGGGTTATAGCTGTATGTTTCCAACACAAATTCCGTATTATTTCTGTTCCACTTTTTAGTTGTTTTCAAAAGATTATTCTCATAAGTATATTCTATTTTGTTTGAATGTGTATCATTGTACGCTTGAATAATATCTGTTTTTGATTGAAGTCGTCCTATAAAATAGTTTGCACCAATTCCGGAGGCATTGTTAATGTACTGATATACAGAATTCATCAATGCAAAATTGTTATTAACCTTCGAAACGCTTTGTGACGGTAGATAATACTGCCCATAGGTGACCGTATTTTCGGAAATAGTGTTACTGATAAAGTCTTTAGAAATGGTTGTCTTAGGGACAACGGCTGTAACAACTTTATGCATATCAGTGCTTGGAATAGTTGTAACTACCTGATTATTTATAAGCTTATCAATCTGGTAGACCGTCGATTTAAAGCTAAGTAACTGAGTGTTATTTAATGAAACATCTACAGGAAAAATTTTAGATTCTTCATTGGTTCTAATAGACCATTCCTTAACCGGCACTCCGTCATTCAAAGGATCTGTTTCTACTCCCGACCAAATCTTGGTGTTTTCCAGGCCGTCAGAATACCAAGAAGAACGTGCCATTTTTCTGAAAGCAATCATACCTCTCCCAAGAATGCTGGAAGTGAGACCTCTGTACCTAAAGTCCTGTTTTAATAATGTGCTTGATGTAGTACTTTGGGTTAGCTGTGAGACCACAAACATACCACTTGACTGATTAATTTCTACATATGGATAGTTAGGTGTCTCAACATTATCATACAAACCTGGATTCTGACTTTTATCTAATTGCTTATAAGAAATATTTGTAGTAATGCCTCCTTGTGAAATACTTTTTATACGTCCTTCCATAGAAATATCATAGTACTTATGGGTAGCCATATAATACGCACCTTCTGCACTAGGGACCATGGATATTAATGCAAACCTTTTCAACATGGCTCCTGCCAAATGGTCGACAGGAAGTCCTACTTTATCCCCTGTCCAAGGTGCCAGTACAGAGTTAATATTACTTTGATTCAGATATACAATTTGTCCCCAACTGTTGTCGCTTCCGAGAGGATCATTCCCCCCTCCGAAAGTTGCCAAAACTTGGACATTACTTCCGATATTCACTCGGTATTTTGTCCCCTGACTTGGATTATCCTGGTTATATTCCTTCTCATAAAATCGACCGGACTGTAGTGAAATAAGTTCGGTTTTTCCATCATTATTAATATCAAAGGCGACAAAAGTTCTTGGATTATTGACATAAATATTATCGTTAGCACCAGTAGTAATTGTCCTATTTTTGTATTGACTTAAAAAATTTCGGGTTTCTTCTTTAAATTCTATTCCGGTCGAAGTATAGAGATACCAAAGATCTGTATCGTTAGATTTTGGTATCATCAAATCGGTCACGCCATCACCATTGAAATCACCGCTTAAACCATCCGCCCACATTCCATTTATCGATGTATTGAAAGTTTGATTGAATGATGCTATATATGCAGTATATTTTCCTTGACTATTTTTCTCGAATGTAATGATATAAGGCTTTTTGTTTTGATCAATCTTGACGAAATCAAATGCCCCATCACCATTAAAATCTCCTGCTTTGTAATTAGTGAATGCGTCTTCTTCTGCGTTTGTATAAAGTGGCAATTCATAAAACCAGTTGTTATTCTGGATGGATTCATCTGGATCAATCAGGATATACCTTTTTTGATTTTCACATTGGTGAGGAAGTTTGGCTGGGTCTGTACTAATCATCCAGCAAACCTTATCGTTGAGCTTTAATACTAATTCACTTAAACCGTCTCCATTCAAATCAACGTTATGAAGTCTACTGACGGTTGTTCTAATTCCATCCTGCGTACTTCCGATAGAATTATCAAAGTCAGCGTTAGCTATTGTTTTTGTGTAATATTGTACAATCTCATTATTATCTGTAATGCCATAAAATGTAAGCCTAAGATCAGATGTCGTACTTGAAGGGTTTGCATATTTCCAGCTTACAAAACCTTGTCGGTTATCAATACGATTATTCTTCTTTAAATTTACGGCAATGCAGTTTTTAAGCTCCGTTTCATTGATGGTATTTCCAAGATAGACAAGTGGATAACTTTCACCTGGGTCATGATAAAAATTACGGTAAAGGTAAATTCCTACCTGTGGTATTGTTGATGAAGTTGAGGAATGGTACTTAATTAAATCAAGTCTGCCATCACCATCAAAGTCGCCAAATAGATCTGTTGAATAGTTATGGTTAACAACATTTGGAAATCCCCAGCTTTGAATATTTGGATTAGGAACATTCATTGACTTCTCATAAGTGAATGTCACAGGATTTGCTTCTTCATTATTAATGTTTAACACAGTTATCTTATCTAGGTATCTGTATGCAGTCTCCTGTAAATCCTTCTTATAGTTTAAATTATACTTCCTATATTGGGTATTATTACTGGATACCAAAATGGACTGAAGTATTTTTGATTGAGAAAAAAGTATCCCTTTAATGTATGCTGTCTCCGGTTTCGGTCTTGCATCATAGTTAAATTCAATTTTATTGAAGTGTGCGGTGCCGATAGTTTCGTTTCCACCCCATTCAATTTTAGATATTGTTGTAACATTGCTATCGACAACATAAGTGTACGTAATATAATTGCCGTTTACATCCCTCAGCTTCTTAATATGGTAATCTATAATAGTGCTCGCACCCTGACCCGATGCACCGTACCAAGCTTGGGAACCATCTTCAAAGGTAACTTCCCAAAATTCAGGACCCTTCCATACCTGTCCGGTAATAGCACCTATGGACTTTATCTTAATATTTGAATACTTTTCAGTAACGTACTCGGCTCCATCTTTTCCGTATTCTCCCGACTTTAATATAAGTCTCTGCCCATTAAAGCTGTAGTAATCCGAATAATCTAACTGAACTCCTTTATTTATTCTGTCTGTTTCAAGATTCTTGCCGACTCTGGAAATGGAAGTCAACCCTGCTATATTCCAATTGTAACCAGCAATTCCGTTTTGTCCACCACTTGTATAGGTAAGACTGATATTTGGAGATATGTTTTTTACACCTGGTGGCACATCAATATCTAGAGTATATTGAAGTTGTCCCGATTTTGTTACTTCGATTTTACCTTTCGTATCGTGAAACTTTGGGGGAGGCGTTGTCTGCGCAAAACTAAGTGCCGAAATAATCAAAAGAACCACAGACGAGACAATGTTCTTTTTATTAATATATAATTTCATATTGTGTTATCTTTTAGTGATGTTTTTGCTAAAAATTCTTCCGTCCTTTAAGGTAAAGCGCAGTACATACACTCCCCAGTCATAGCCGGTCATATTAATTTTAAGCTGTTTATTTAAACTTGGTAAATTTTGCTGCTGAAATTTCCAGTGCACAGTACTGTGCTGATAAAGCGAAACTGATTCAATCAGCTGGTCTAATTGATCAGTCCAATCGATGGTCAGAATATCATTAACTGGAACCGGATACAATCGAACATTTTTCCAAAATGTCTTTTCATCGACCAATAATGGTTGATTTACAGAATCGCTCTTCGATTCGGAACTAGGAGGAGCTGTTGATGCTTGTTTACCATTAATATCAGGACCACGATATCGTTGGTTTCCTGCTTCGTCATATTTGAAATACACTGTTGTCTGGGAGAATCCCAAAAAGGCTATTAAAAGAGATAATAGCGAAAATACTTTTTTTCTCATGTTTAAATTATATATATATTACTATTATTTTATGGTTATTATGGGGAAGTAATTAGTATTTAGAAGACAAAGGTATTTGACTGCCACGACAATAGTTGTCGTAATATAATTTCTATCAATTATAAAATAATTGGTTTGATCAACATTTGCCATTTTTAAAAACTAAAATTATTTTAAAGGGAGCTAAGCTAATTAATTGGTAAAGTTTTGTCAATCCGTAAAAACCCCATATTTTTATATAAGACAGCTTAATACAGATTTTCTTCTATAGGCAAACATATTAACCTATTCTTTTTTATTAAGATTAGATCATCAAAATAGAAATCTACTTCTATATTCTCCAATTTAAGAAAAGGAATATTCAGTGTATTACTTGCCATTAAAGTAAACCTGTTCTCATGTTGTCTAGAAAACTTCCAAATTTCTACTTCGAAATTCTTCTTATGTCGGCAAATAATGTCTATGATTTGGGAAAAGTTTTCATTGTGGACAATATCATAAATCCCCTCTGTTATATGAATCCCATTTCGATATTGAATTAACTTTTGAGGAAAAGTATAATTATCATATAATTCATTCGCGGAATTTCTTCTTTTAATTCTTTTTGTCATGCCTGATTTGATGGTTAGTTAGATTTTTATTAACGGGTAATAAAAAAAGCGTGAAGCTATGTTTACTGTCAAGAGGCACTGGTATACCCGAACACAAATAAACACGCCCACGCCGTAGCATGAGCATTGCATATTTCTTGTGTTCATTTGAAATTACCAGTTTCCTTGACAAGAAAAGCAAATGCTTTAATTTTTCCGTAAATGTTATTCTGCGAATTTATGAAAATATCAATAAATAATAAAAATATAATTGTACTATAAATTAGTAATTAATTATTTTGAATATTTTAATTATATAACTAATTTATTTTGCAATACAACACAAGTATTCAGCAATCTTAATATTTGTTTAAATACAAAGAAGCTTTTGCTGAATGTTTGGGGTATTAATGATTTAATTTCAGAATGCTGCTTTCCAGGTTGCTGATGCTTCTTTTTGCTTCTTCAACCAGATGTTTTAGGTTGGTCTCGTCAGGAAGTGTATAGGGCTTATAATCCTGGGGAAGTATCCCTCTGACGTAACGCCAGATTTCAGCAATATCTTCAAGGGCAATGTTGTAAGGCTCATACAATGAATTGTCCGCTGATACCATAATAGACTTTTTGGTTCTTTTCAGAAAGGTTTTGTAGGTAATGCCTTCTTTTGTAACAAAAATATATTCTTTATTGGATTTCAGGTCTTCCAGTGTTTCAACATACTCTCCGATAATGATCGACTGGTCTGCAAAAGGCGGCATGGAATCACCATCTGCTAAAAATGCCCGGTACTTTCCGTTCTTTAGGAAGGGCAGCTGCATCTTCTGGAGGCTTTCAATAAAGTCAGGATCGCTGTATCCTTTCAGATAACCCATCGATGCTTTCTGCGGAACAATTTCGATATAGTTATTGCCTTCAAGGTCTACCACAACGGGTAACAGGATCTTGTTTCCGGGAAGATTGACCATTTCCTCCAAAGGAAACTTCCTGATGTCCACCGTGACTAGGAGATCAATACTGATGTTAAAGTATTTGGAGATCCTTATCAGCACCTCTATAGGCGGTTCTGCTGCCCCATATTCGTAAGAGACATATCTTGAGCGGGTCAAAATTAGTTCTTCCGCCAGCTTATGCTGGGACAAATTTTTTTGACCTCTCAAAAACACGATGTTATCTGAAAAAATTGACATTGTCATAATTTATGACAACAAATATACAATTTTTGTTTAAAAACGTGACTAAGTTTGTAGTATGGAAAGAGCAATTGCCCATATGGATCTCGACACGTTTTTTGTCTCCTGTGAACGGCTGAAGAATTCCGCATTGGAAAAACTACCTGTCATCATAGGCGGTGGAGACCGTGGGGTTGTGGCCTCATGCTCTTATGAAGCGAGATATTTCGGTGTCCGCAGTGCGATGCCTATTAAAATGGCATTAAGGCTATGCCCTGAGGCCAAGATCATTAAAGGGGACATGGAATATTATTCCAATATGTCGCATCTGGTGACCGAGGTGATTCAGGAAAGAGTGCCGGTCTTGGAAAAGGCCAGCATCGATGAATTTTACCTCGATCTGTCAGGAATGGACCAATTCTTTGGGTGCTACCAATGGACTAATGGGATTGTCGATGCCGTTACTGAAAACACGGGACTACCGATCAGTTTTGCACTTTCTACCAACAAGACCGTTTCCAAGATCGGGACTGGAGAAGCAAAACCGATAGGGAGATTAGAGGTCAAGGCTCCCAATATCCAGAATTTTTTAAATCCGCTGTCCATCAAAAAGATTCCGATGGTCGGCACTGAGACTTTCAATCTTTTTTCAAGATTAGGCGTCAAAACCATACAAACCCTGTCTGAAATGCCGGTGGAAGTGCTTCACCAACTCATCGGAAAAAATGGAACGGTCCTTTGGAAAAAGGCCCACGGCATTGACGACACGCCCGTAATACCCTATTCTGAAAGAAAATCTATATCTACCGAAGATACTTTTTCAGAGGATACGATCGATGTACAACGGATCAGAAGCATCCTCTCCGGAATGGTGGAAAAGCTGGCCTTCCAGCTGCGTCAGGAAAAGTGGCTGACTTCAACGGTAACCGTTAAAATCAGGTATTCAAATTTCGATACGGAAACTAAGCAATGCAGGATCCCGTATACCTCTGCCGATCATACCCTGCTTCGTGTTGTTCTTGAACTGTTCAATAAAGTTTATACCCGCAGGATGCGGATCCGGCTGATCGGAATCCGTTTTACCGGTCTTGTTCATGGCTGCCACCAGATGGATCTTTTTGAGGATACCGAAGAATTGATCTCCCTCTACCAGACCATGGACAGGATCAAGAACAGATTCGGGGCATCAAGCGTGGGAAGAGCATCCGGTTTTTTAAAATAAATAGCTATTATATGTTTCTCAACTGTCATTCCTATCACAGCCTGCGGTACGGTACCGTTTCTATTGAAGATCTGGTCCATCAGGCCGTGGATTTAAACATTAAAGCACTGGCTTTGACAGACATTAATACGGTCACTGGGATCTATGATTTTTACAGGCTGTGCCAGGAGCACCATATCAAACCCATCGTTGGTGCAGAGATCAGAGTAGAAAATGAACTGTATTATATCTGCCTGGCTGAGAATGCTTCAGGAATCGCAGAGATCAACAAGCTGTTGACCGGTTATAATTGTGACAACATCACCATTCCCAGAACAAATCCATCATTTGAACATACCTATGTCATCTATCCTTTGAGCAATATTCCTGAAATATTGTATGGAAATGAGTTTATAGGCATCAGACAGGAGGAGCTGAATCTTTTGATAAGACCTGAAATGAAAAAATGGGTTGAAAAGATGGTCATCCTGCATCCCGTGACATTCGACGGTACAGAAGAATATAAGCTGCATAAAATTTTAAGGGCAATCGATGGCAATACCCTGATCAGTAAACTCTCCGAATCGGATTATTGTAAAAGCACCGAAACCTTTACCGACAAGAAACAGCTTCTGAATTATTATAAGCCCTACTCCCAAATTATTGAGAATACAAAATACCTGGTCAACGGCTGCAGTTTTAATTTTGACTTTTCTACACCCAAAAATAAGAAGTATTTCACTGATAGCAAGGAACAGGATTTCGAGCTGTTGAGACAATTAGCCTTTGAAGGGCTGAAGAAAAGATACCCCGATGGTAATCCCGATGCCATTGCAAGGGTTAACAAGGAATTGAAGGTTATTGACCAGCTCAATTTTTGCGGGTATTTCCTGATCACCTGGGACATCATCCAATACAGCAACCGGATGGGATTTATGCACGTTGGTCGTGGGAGTGGTGCCAATTCTATTGTGAGTTACTGTATCGGGATCACTGACATCTGCCCTTTGGAACTGGATCTGTATTTTGAACGATTTTTAAATCTTAACCGTAAAACCCCGCCCGACTTCGATATCGACTGGAGCTGGCAGACCCGGGACGTCATCCTTGAGTATATTTTCAAAAAATATGGCAAAGACCATGTGGCCTTTTGCGGTACCAATGTAGAGTTCAAATACCGATCGATCTTCCGTGAAGTCGGGAAGACCTTTGGACTGCCAAAGGAAGAACTCGACGCTCTGGCCGGAAAGCCAATGGATCAGCATGATAACAATTCCGTATTCAGATCGGTCCATTATTACGGAAAAATGCTGGAGAAATACCCTAACCAAAGGAGCATGCACTCTTGTGGGATCCTGATCTCAGAAGAACCAATAACTACATACTCAGCACTGGAAATGCCGCCCAAAGGTTTTCCGATCGTGCAGTTTGACATGCATACGGCAGAGGCCATTGGTCTTGAAAAATTTGATATTCTTTCACAGAGAGGTTTGGGGACTATCAAAGATACGGTAGACCTAATTCGGGAAAAAAGAGGGATTACTGTAGACATTAAAGACACTACACTATCAAAAAATGAAGCCCGGTGTAATGAATTCCTGAGCATCGGTAGGACTATAGGATGTTTCTACATCGAGAGCCCAGCAATGCGGGGTTTGTTGAGAAGGTTAAAATGTGAGAATTATAAGGTTTTGGTCGCAGCGTCTTCCATCATTCGCCCCGGTGTCGCACAGAGCGGTATGATGCGGGAGTATATTTTCAGGCATAATAATCCCAACAAGTTTGAATACTTTCACGATGTTTTTGAACAGGAACTAGGGGAAACCTATGGTATTATGGTTTACCAGGAAGATGTTATCAAAATCGCTTTGCACTTCGGCGGACTTTCTGCAACTGATGGCGATGTTCTGCGCAGGGCCATGAGCGGCAAAGGCAGATCACTCTCCGCATTACAGAAAGTGAAAGATCATTTTTTTGAATCTTGTAAAGAATTGGGACATCCCGAACAGTTGTCAAAAGAAGTATACCGGCAGATCGAATCGTTTGCAGGATATTCCTTCTGTAAAGCACATTCGGCTTCTTATGCCGTCGAAAGCTATCAGAGTCTATATCTGAAAGTATACTACCCTATTGAGTTTATGGTTTGCGCCATTAATAACGGGGGTGGGTTTTACCGCACCGAGGTCTATGTCCATGAAGCGAAAATGTCCGGTGCTATCATTCATAATCCATGTGTTAACCTCAGTGAGTTCAAGACAACAGTGTATGGTAAAGATGTATATCTGGGTTTGATGCATATTGAGAAACTGGAAGGAAGAATTGCACAGATGATTCCGGAAGAAAGAAAAGATCGTGGAAACTTTACTTCTCTTGAGAACTTTGTCAAAAGGATTCCTATCGGTATTGAAACCTTGCAGATCCTGATATTCATCGGTGCTTTCCGGTTTACCGGAAAACAAAAGCATGAGCTGCTCATCGAAGCGCGGTTTCTAATGGCTGGAAACAGACCGGATAACAGGCAGCTAACCTTGCTTCAAGAACCTAAGAAAGAATATCAGCTTCCTGCCATCGAAAGAGATCCGTTTGAAGATGCCTTTGACGAGATTGAGATCCTTGGTTTCCCTGTATCGTTCAGCCCATTTGATTTATTACAGACCAAATACCGGGGCAGTGTAATGGCGAAAGATCTTACTAAATTTCACAAACAACAGGTTAAGATGCTGGCCTATCTGATCTCTAGAAAACACGTTCCTACTAAAAAAGGAGCTATGTTCTTTGGAACCTGGATTGATGCTGAAGGTGAATATTTTGACACGGCACATTTTCCCAATTGTCTGGAGGAGTATCCTTTTCAGGGTGGCGGATGCTATCTGCTATTGGGGACTGTTGAAGTAGACTTTCATTTTCCTACGATCACCATTCATAAAATGGCCAAGATGCCTTTTATTCCGGATCCTCGATATTCTATGGACAGGTTCAAATCACTGGAGGCTGCAGAAACGCTTCGTGAAGATATAAGCATGACACAAAGAAAGCCCTATCCGCAAGAACAGGAAATCGGTCTGCCAAGGCAGAAAATGAGATTATAAAATAAACCGGATCATTTTTTGAGTGGAATATTATTTAAATTTATGCTTTGAGATTGAAGTGCGATAGGAATCCATAAATCTAATATTCCAATGTTTTCCATATAACTTCAAATTTGTCGTTTAGAGAATTATTTACAGTCTTTTCAATAATTGATTTCCTATGCGCAGAGCCACACATAAATATACCATCGTTGAAATGATTGTTTTTACAATACTGATAAATATTGCTTAGCATTTCGTTTTCATAAATATCAATAGCTGTATCTGCATTTAAACTCATAATTATTTAAAATTTTGTTTTCAAATTTTCGCATATTTTCATGAAGCTGTATACACTTTTTGCTATTTAAAAACTTAAATCCGCCATTTTCAACTTCCAAATTATAGAGATCAAGTATTTTCTGAAATTCTACATTCTTGCAAACAATCGCATACTTCTCATCAAATGCTTTCAACATATCATTTTTAAGTACAGGAACATAATTAAAAGTTCCAATTTTACTGTATTTTTGAAGGGCTTGAATTTCTAATTTATGGTGATAAACTCCAAAATTTTTAAATGTCTCTTGTGAATAAGCAGAATAAGTATTGTTTAAAGATTCTAAAAAAATAACTTCTGGATTGATCATTGAAATTATTTTGTATAACTCATCTGAATTACAGTTTCCAAGCTCTTCATGCCTTGTACTAATATGAGTTATTTTTTTCATCGTTTATAAAGTTTGACTAACTAAATATATGTACTTTTATAATATAAAGAACAGTGAATAACAAATAATGGAATATATTCAATATATTAGTTATATAACTTTTTTAATCAATATATTCTAATAAATAATAAGTTTTAGAATATTGGCTATAAATGCTCCAAACATTCAGCAAAATAATATTACAGAAGGTATATATATTTTGCATATAAAAATAACAACAATGATAACTCTCTTGCAGATCTTAGATTTTCTAAAGATTTAGATTATTCTCTTTAATATATGATTATTCTTTGATTGGAATCAAAAATTATTATTTCTAATATTTCATTTGAGCGTTTTGTGAAACTTTTTAATATACCTAAATTTCACAAAACACACCAGACATTCAGCAAGTATTACATACACTGTTTATACTTCACTCATTTAATCAGTACACAAAATAGGATCGAAAAAATGGATAATCATAATTGTATTTCAAGATATGCAAGTAAAGAATCCCGATTATTCTTTTTTATAGGGAGTTGAACATTCGCTTTAATAGATGGCTCCCGGCTCTCGCGTCATGAGGGCTATTTTTACGCATAACAAACACTTTCCTTAAAATTTATCTTTATATAAAAACATTATGATTTTCTGCGTCACAACTTATTTTAACCACTATAAATATCTTGTAATGCTATATTATCAATGTTGTAGTGATATTTAAAATGTGTCCTTTCAGATGAAAGAATGAATTTGCAAGTTTGACATTGATTCTTCTCTTGGTTTTGCAGGAGTAATTAAGCAAACCGACTTTCGTAAAAGTCGATTGTACTTTTGGAAATAAAAATTTATTAGAAAGATATATATAAAAGCAGGACATCGCCAATACCATTTTAGAATAAAATTATATTTGAAATGGTTAAAAGTACTATGGATAGCCACTTTTATAAATGTGTCCTTTTATATGCAAAACACTTTTTAGTCTTTTGTTTCAATTAGAAGAAATATTATCGATAAAGTGTAACAAAGCAGCACCATATGAGAACACTGGATTTTAATAATACAAATACAATAATAATGATAGGATTAATTTTTCTTTTTATCGTAGCGATGTCTATTATCGGGTTGACATTCTATGTATTCAAAAAAACTTTTGAATGCACAGATGAGACAGATTTTGGTGTGCAGAATCGTTTGATTGGTAAAATATGGCATAATAAAAAGCCTAAAGACCAAAATGGTCGAGCATCTCCATAGACGAGGCTCGACTATATAATTGCTATTTAAGCATTATTTATAGCTTAAATATTGTCAGATATCAAAATAATTATAATTAATATGTACAACAGTTTAATTTTGCATCTAACCTAGTATTACTCTAGACACTTGTTAACAGCAAATTATAAAGTATCTAATAAACCAAATAATTCTTCTATAGCGTCAAATATCTCATTTATAAATGCGTCAGATATTTCAAACTGTTGATCTAAAGTTAAAGAAAGACCTGTGTTTTTAATAAAAGTTTCATCAATAAAACCCATATTATGAATACAGATATGTCTTAATTGAAATGCTATTTTAATTTTTTTAAAAAATTCATACGAATCTAAATCTATACCGTTAGGAATAAATATTTCTTTATTTACCAAATCCAATTTTTGATAATAATTTTTGGATTTACTAATACTAGTATCAAAATATTTTTCAATAAAAGTTTTTAAAAGAAATTCAATATCACTACATGCTGAAATTATAGTTAACATTCTTAATCTAGAATAGTCACTGCCTAAATAAATTGTATATTCATACCAATTGTTCACTTGCTCTGGTATGTTGAAAGTTTTTTTTACATCATCATTAAAAATTCTACTTCGATGATCTTGTGGTATTATTGCGGTAGAATAAAATACTGCATTTTTAGTAACATTATTAAATGTTGCATTTAAAGTATTTAAAATAGGATTATTAAGTTTTCTCATTTGACGTTAATTTCAGGTTATTTTTTAATATTGATTTTTCACTCACAATTTTTCCATAAATATCTGCTTCTAGTATAATAGCATCGTTTATATGATATGTTGTTGTCATAATTATTATTTAAGTTTTAATATAAAATGTCGTTATATTTTTAACGATGTTTGATTTCAAGAGCTTCAATAAAGCCTCCTAATGCGAAATTTTGATCAAATATTTTCATCGACAAATCTGCTTTAGGCATCCAGACCCTTCCTAATTGCACAGCTAATGAAATGGGCATAGCTGGAAATACATTTAAAACGGTATTTTGCCCATGAATTCTTTTTATTTCTCTAAAAGCTTCTTTCATCTTGTTACCGAAGTCAATAATTTGTTTTCTAGATTTTACAAAATCATTGTCTGGGTGGTCTATGTTTAAACTATATATTGAAACATCATCAGTTAATATACTGGTAATTCTTTCATCAGCAATATTATCACTAAGCTCAATTTTTAGTGCAACCTGGCTTTTTATATTGGATGCCGGTAAGAAATTGTAAATTGTTTCTAAATCATCATCAAAATTCCATGTATCCGGATTTCTTCGCTTCTGACGAACGTCTACAGAAGTAATATCATTTAATAGGGCGCCTAATTTTATTAACATAGGTATTGGCCCAAACCCAAATAAAGATATGTGTTTTATTTCACCGCTATTTAATAAGGGAAATAATAATCGATCAAATCTCTGCTGAAGATTTGCTTCTTCAATATTCCAAAAGTTGGGATCGGAATCTTTATTTAATGTGTTAACGGTACCCAGATCTATATTAGAAGCAACTGCAGGATAATAATCTGGCAATAAGGATTGACTAATGATGCTATAGTGGATATTGGGCGTATGGGTTCCGATGTTTGAATTTAAAGTAACAATATGACTTTGTTTATCCGGTGATATATTGCAGGCATTTGCAATACGATTTTCATGTTCTGCTTTCATTTCTAAAAGTAAACTTTCTGGATTACCAATGACATCATCCTTATCAATTAATCTATGGTGCGCATCGCATAACAACATTAAATTTTTTATATTATCTGCTAATTGTGGTGATCTTGTAACACAACCTCTTGGACCTCCCGGTACATCAGCTACTATATGTGCTATGTAAGATTTATTAAAGTTTCTTTTTGTTAATATGTCCGTATGTAATATTTCATTGCATCCTCTATATTGGCACCGGCCACCAGAGATTGCCCAAAGCATATATTTGTTTTTACTATTGATAGATGTTGTACTCATATTTATATAAATTATTATGTGAATTGATCTTTTTCTTCTGTAAATCAGATTGTATTTTTTCTTGGCGGATGTTTCCCTCCACCAAGCCACTTACCTGTTATTAACCAAATTTCATAATGATATAACCATTCGATGGTCCACGGAATTATGGTGTTTGATAACGGCTTTGTTTTATTCCATCCTCTCTCATCAAAATAGTAAAGACAAAGCTTTTGCTTCTGCTGATTATAAACATGCTCTAATCCTGTTTTTCCTTCAGCAAGAGGCAACTTGACAGGGTCAATTACAAATACATCTGGGCCTTTATCTGCATCGAAATCAATTTTAATTTTATAAGAATTTCCTAACGGAGATGATTTTAAATAGCCTATCCATACAAACTTTTTTGATCCTAATTTTGAGTGTTCTGCAGGATATAATCTTTTTAAAGAAATAAACTGTTCAACAACAGATAGTTTTTTCGGCTTAATCCAATCCATAGAAATCGTGCGGTTTAACTTTAGTAACATCATGTAGCTCTTCTGTAGCCATTCCAATTATACCAAGTGATCTGCTGATATTATTTTTATCATTTTCGGTCAACAGTCGCATTTCATTTCCAAGTTGATTAAACGCATCTTGCACCGGCTTTTTACCAAATGAAGAAGATAATGATTCCGAAATATTATGCAGACCTGTCTTATTTTCAGCATCATGAAGATCTATTTTTAACTGCTCTAACCAACGATAGAAGTTGTTCCGACGATAAGAATCATCATCATTCCATCTATCTGCAAAATTTTCCGCAATATTTACAGGATTAGATATCCATTCCACCTCTTTTCCATACTCAGGCATGTATTTGAATTCTATTTCATCACTCATACGACCGATCACACCCCACATGGCATCAAGTAAATTAGATTCACCTCGGTATGCCCTCGCCGCTAAAGTTGTTATAATACACGAAATCGGTTTCTGTTTTCTAATGTCATCATTTTGCTCTTTAGAAAAATAAATATCTCTGTGCCTTTTGAGAAGTTGTACAACTCTCTGTAATGGCAACCTTTCTTCTTGGTAATCTGGAGTTGGTTTTACAGACTCATTTAAAGAGTACAAATTTTTGAATTGATTACCCACTAACAATGCCTTTTTCATAAACCATTTTGCATAGCCATATGGATTACTTTGTAACCACTCTTCAGGAAATGGTGATACATAATAGTTGTTTTTTTCTTTATCAGTAATACTAATCTTCAGCTCCTGATAATTTTCATTCGCCAAATTACTAAAAGCGCTCTCAAGAATTATTGAATATCCACTGGCAACTATTGCCGGCAGAATATCCATATGATACCTTTGATTAGTTAATCCTTCTTCACGATACTTAAGGGTCCAACATCTTCTTCCCTCTTCGTCCAACAGGTTCCTGTATATTCCATGGGATTTTAAGTGATCTCCGACGGCATTTTTTAAATGATATTGAGTCCAGGTATTTTTTTTCCTTTTAAATTCGCAAACAACATCTAAATCTATATCTCCATCTTCTTCAATAGACTGAATAGTTGTTCCAATAATAAAAGAACCTTGCGGCTTCACATAAGGTTCATACTCTGCAAGAGGTGAGGATTCTGACGATAAAAACTTACCAACAGCTTTGTAACTTTGTACTGCTGCTTCATGTTGAGTTCTGGTAATACTTAAATTTGTTGATAATTTAATCAACAAGTCTTCAAACTGAGTTTTTTGAATTTCTGCTAACATTTATTTCTTACATTTGATTATACATCCTGAGGAACCTAGTCTATCATATATAGTGGTCCTGCTCCATTTGTATGAAGTTTTAATTTTAACAGCTTGCGGAGCTATTTCCCGAGAATGAAAATCGAAGTTTGTGAGAAAGAAATATTGTATTACTTTTGTATCACAAAAAAGTGGTTTCCATTCTAACAAATCACTTTACACTATTATTTACAAAAGTCCTATCGGTGAGAGGTTAGGACTTTTGTCTTTTTATTAACCAAAACATAATATGGATACTTTGGGCTGAACTTTAATTTTCTGATTACTTATCACCATTAGACTGAGACAAAACCGACCCAGCTAATGACTTTGTTAATTCACTGTATTTATTACTTTGCAAAACCATTGAAGCAAAACCTTCCATTTCTTTACTAGTCTGATTCGCAGTATGTGACTGTGATAACACCGACCCTGCGAGACTTTTTGCAGCAGAAGACGCATTTGCATTCCTTAAAGTTTCTGAAGCAATTTTAGATAAGCTATTTGATGATTGTTTTTTGTTCATAATTCTTTTTCTTCGTTATGCAAAGATACAAAAAAAAAGTCAAATAACATAATAATATATATTTATTTTTAAATAATTACTATAAATAATTAAAGTAAATTTATATAGGTCGTCATAAAAAATAATATATTAAAATATAAACTAATTTGTTTTATTTAATCTTGATAATACCTTTTCTAATATAGCCTTCTCCTCCATTTTGCTTTGTTTTACTTTTGTAGCCTTGCGTTTTTTCTCAGCTTCAAAGATTAATGCCTCTAAATCTAGCTTAAAACTTACGTAGAAACCTCGTGTATATCTACTATAAGTCTTTAAATTCCAGTTATGTTTCAGTTCAGTTTTAATTTTTTTTGTTTGATATTCGTTACTATACTTTTGGATTTTCGGATCTAAATCCAATATTTCTTTGGATTTAGCCTCTCCGCTCATTCTAGATAACCAATATTTATTATCAATTTTACAATATGTCTTTTTGCCTAAAATGCTTTTAATTGCTAAAAAGCCTAACAACGTCACTTTTTCAAACTCTGACTTTTCATTGTCTCGATATTCCAAAAAAACGTCCAGGTTCAAACCGCATTTTGGTGCATTGTGGGAGTCTTTATATAAACGATGTCCTTCTTTGAAGGCAAATTCCACATCATGCAAATTAATCTCATAAAATGATGCACTAGACTTGAATTTATCAAGTTCTTCACCCAGATCTAAACTAATAGAATGCTGATATAATGAATAGTAAGAAATATTGTCTAAACAGGCTTTACTATCAGTGAGAAATCCCTTAAGAAGTGTTATCGGAAAATTAAAATATTTAGGTGTATCCAAAACGATTTTTTTAAAAATTAAATATATATGTTATAGTGGTCTAGATCTAATGTGGATCAAAGGCTCATTTATTTACTGTAAAGAATATATATATATTCTGCTAAAATTTATTATTATAGCCTACTTTATGCATTTCTTTAGAGCCAATAGACTATTTATCACTATTAAAAAACTCTACTAATTATAGTAGAGTTGGTGGTTATCTAATATTCTTGTACCAGTACATCTGCTGAGATATGTAATTCATGACTTAATTTCCTTATTTGTGGAAGGTTTAATTTTCTCTTGCCAGATAATATCTCAGATTTTCTTGAAGCACCTAGAATCTTACTTAAAAATGCTTCTCCTTTACCCATTTGATCTAAACGAAATTTAATAGCTTCTATTGGATTCGGTTTATCAATTGGATAATTTACTTCTTCATACTCTTTAACTAAAATTGAAAGAATTTCCAGTTCATCAGATTCTTTAGAGTCAACTTGTAAATCTGTTTGCATTAAGGTATAAATTCTCTCTAAATAGCTTTCGTATTGCTCTTCAGTTTTAATCGGTTTTAACATATTCAATTTTTTCAGCGTCAATTTTATCATATTCTGTATGAGTACCAAACCAAACGACAAATACTATTTTTAGTCGATACTCGACATCTACAATCAGTCGATAAGTGTTACCATGGATATTAAAAACCACTCTTTTACTATTAATTATAGATGCATTACCATACTGAACTTTTAATTCATTAGGATTAGTCCATTCGGCTGCCAAACATTCGTCGTACCATGCTAACAAAGGCTGTTTCGACTTTGAAAATTTCTCCATATATGATTTTAACGTTTTGACAGCTATAATTCTCATAAGCAAATATACAAAAATATTACCAATTTGGTAATATTAAAAAAAATAAATTCTTTCTTTACAGTCTTCATAAATTAGTATTTTCATAAAAAAAATATGGACGAATACTATATAGCAATACCGACATCACTAAATTTAGAGCAGAGACTATCTAAATTCCCTCCAAATTTTGCATTCAATAAAGATTATTGCTCCTACTTTATAGCAGAGTTAATCAGAGAATCATTCAAAAAAAATACAAATGAAAACACCGATATTAATGCAATCATTAATCATTTTATTCCAAGATCTTCTGTTTTGATGCAGAAATTATACAGGGGATCAAAACGGCATTTAGATTATCTATATGAGAACTTTCCCGGTGAAGGACCAATGTTACATCGAACGAATTATAAAGTTGGCCAGTCCTATTCTTATCGATTGCCTAAATATTACTGGGGAGATGGTCAAATGAAGATAATAACCATTAGTGAGAATACGCTTGTAAAAAAAATACAGAAAAATACAAAAGCTACTATCCATAATCCTGTTAGGAAAAAAATTGATTTTCTACGTGGATACTTTAATTCAAAATTGTTTGAACTTGATCATCAATCTGCTTTAATAGACCTCTATGCTGATTACAAGAGTACTGGAAACTATAAAAAATATCTTTCAAACGTATTAAAAGTAGTAGACTTTAAAAACGGATATTTTCCGTTTTATCATAGACTTAATACAGACGGAAGATTACATACCGCTATAACTACTTTTCCTAAGATTTGTAGAAAGCATTTAAAATATGACAATGAAGGTTTAGCGGAAGTAGATATATCGGCGTCAATCCCCTTTTTCCTATCATATTTGCTCGATTTAACAGTAAATTCGGCGTCTTTCTCCCTTTCTACTACTAAACCAGGACAATATAAGATCAACAATCCAGACATACGAACCCTTTATATGTTAGTAAAATCTTCTGTATTCCTTTCTACTAAAGAGGTTGCGGTTTTCAAGGAGCTTGTAATAAATGATAAAATATATGATCACTTTATGTTAAGGTTCTTAAATACCCCTGGCTTTGAAACCGACTATGAAAATAGAAATGGGAAACCTTTTGACGGAGATACCGTAGATTTAAAGAGATACAGTAAGGGAAAGCTTCTTTCAATGCTTTTTGCAAAAAATTCACAGTATCAACAAGAACAAGCAATATTTTCTGAAGAATTTCCAACTATACACAAATTTGTAAAAGCATTTAAAAGTATGAAGATAAAAGGAGTAAAGACCACGCATGTACATAAAAGGTTATCTTATCTCTTATTCCAATTAGAGTCTTATTTTATGCTAAAGATTATAGCTCGTGAAATAAATATCAAACATAAAAGAAAGATACCTATATTTACGCTTCACGACTGTATAGTTGCCCGTGAATCTGATATTGAAAAAGTACATCAAGAAGTTCACGCAATTTTTACACGTGAAATTGGATATGCACCAAATTTAAAAGTGTCATACTGGATATGATTACTTAAAATATTTTTTAGCCAGAGATAACTAGGATAATAAAGTGACCGGTTTTCCAATAAAATAAGCAGCATTAAAATGCTGCTTATTTTATTAGGGGATACATTTATAGCTTATTCATTATCTCTCTGCAACTGTTCAAATATTCATCTTCCAATGCAGTTCTTCTCTGATTAGCTTCATAGTCTTGAATTAATACCTTAATCGTAGATGGTACAAATTTATCATATTCTACGTACCATGTTGCACTTGAACCTTGTCGAGGGTAGTTGTCATTCCATCTTTTACCCATCTTATCAGGGTTATTTTCAAATTGCTTTTCATTTGACATTCACTTAATTCTTCAGCATCACATTCTTGCAACCTAGTCTTTAAAAGCTTCGCGACCACTTACAAACTCTCGTCTGACTACTATCACGGATATCTTTTGAATCCAATCTTTCGCCTGTCGGCTAGATGTGCGGCACATACATTTCCTTTTAGGAATTTATTCAAGTAACGATCATTACTCAGTAAAAGACGTTCAAATAAATTGCTGTAAATTTGTCTTTCCAACTGACGAACCGTCCAGTTATTTTTTACTGTTTCAGCAATATAGAAGTCAATTTTATCCTGATTGTCTAGTCTTATAAGAAGTTTATACTGGCTCCAGCTTAATTGCGAATACAGTGTATTCGCAATTGGAAAAGTGCGGTCAAACTGCCGGAAAATTTCAATCTGTCTTTTAGAAAAACCACTGCCATATTCCGGTTCCAGTTCCGCAGAAATATATTTAGTAAGAAACTTGCCATAATCTGCACGATTTTTACCCCCTTGCTCTTCTTCAAAAATACGTTTTCCAATATGCCAATACATAAGAGTTCGATGATGATCGATAGTTCGGATAGCATTATCCCTGGACTGAGCAATAATGCTTCTTATATCGCTTATTATGGAGCTATTTACAATCATTAAGTCTGTAGCTTTATAAGTTCTATTATTTTTATTTAAGAAGTAAAATGCAGGTTCATTTCAGAATTTTATGGCTTCAAGACTTATTAGCATTGATTTTTAAGAACTGCCCATCTTTGTATATATGCTTCTGCTGTAAGCTATACTCTACTGCTTCAAAAACGCCTTTTTTTATATCCTCCGTTACACGCGAAAAACCAAATAATTTAGATACTAAAGGTATTAATTCTTTTGGCTGTATCGCAATAGAGTCGGAAATAACTTTCTGTATGCCCAAATCAATTTCTTCGATGGAAATATATGATATTTTTCTGGAAGCAGACGGAAGAGTCGTTCTATTCCTTATCTCCATCTTTTTTTCAGGATCATATAAAAAATCTCCTTTTTTTATTAATAGATTATTATCGGCTGCATAATCAACCGCATTTATTAAAGATGTACGGATGCGGCTCCCTATTTTAGAGATACCATTGGCCTCGGCCATTCTCTTGGCAACTTCTTCAAAATGAACAGGACTTTCAATTTTCACAACATTACAAATCCACTCACCAAGCTTTCCCACAGTATGTAAATGGAGCTCGCGGTCTGCAATTTCTGAAGATAATACAGCCTGCTGATATTCTGAATACATATGTTCTTCTTCTGCAGCAGACTCCTCACGGACCAGGTTTCGGAGTTCCTCCATAAGTTCGTCATCCAAACTATCATTGTGTTCAGCCTGTGTCTTTGCTCTGTTCACAGCTTCAGCAATCAGCCTAAGCTCTCCGGCTGTATTACGGAACCAATCCACACTCCATACGTTAATTAGAGCCCAGCCCATGCCTTCAAGCACTGAATTTCTTAACCGATCTCGGTCTCTTGCTGATTGAGCATTTTGATAGGATCTGCCGTCACAGTTTATACCTAATAAGTATCTTCCCGGATGGTCAGGATCTGCAATTGCCAAGTCAATATAGAACCCTGCAGAACCTACTTTTTCTCGTACAATATATCCCTCTTTTTTAAGTGTTTCCGCCACTATGCTCTCAAACGGCTGGGGTTGGTAAGGCAACTCGCTCTTATTACTTTCAAATTTTCCATACTGGGCAAAATAGAGAAAACTTTTCAACACACGAATTCCAAACTTTGCACTCGGACCAATGATCATATCTGCCGCCGTAATATTAGTAAAGACCTCACAGCGAATCTTCGCCCTTGTAATCAGTACATTAAGTCTCTGCTCCCCTCCTTCATTATTAAGTGGCCCAAAGCTCATCGGTACTTTCCCGTCTTCAGTTCGTCCATAGCCTAAGCTTATAAAAATAACATCTCTTTCATCACCCTGTACATTTTCCAGATTTTTCACAAAAAAAGGTTCGTCTGCATGCTCCCTAAAATAATTTTCGACCTCAGGATTTTTTCTTCTTCTTATTTCTATAGCATTTTGAATTGCCTGCATTTGCGCTGTACTGAAGGCAACAACCCCGAGACTTAACTTGTGATTAGTCAAAGCGTGTTGAATAACGGCATTCGCTACTTCCTCTGCTTCTCTTGGGTTGGTACGGGTTTTACCCTTATCATAATATGTATCCGGCAAATGATTAAATACGAGCCCCATCCTATTCTTTGATCCCGGGCTCGGAAAAATCACCAGCTTATCTTCATAAAATTCCTGGTTAGAAAGGCTAATCAGGGATTCATGCCGGCTTCTGTAATGCCAGCGCAACATGCTTTGTGGCGCTCCCTGGGCATCGCACATGCCTAGGATACTTTGCATATCGGCTGTTACGTTTTCTTCATCTTCCGTATCAGTATTCAGCTTATCAAAAAAGCTTGTCGGAGGCATTTGTCTGGTATCTCCTACCACCACAATCTGCCTTGCCCTTAGGATGGCTCCCAATGCATCAACTGGTCTTACTTGGCTGGCTTCGTCAAAGATTACCAGATCGAAATCAATACTGTTTGGAGGCAGAAAACTAGCAATTGACATTGGACTCATCATAAAAACAGGTTTGATAGCTTGAATTGCCAAGCCCGCCTCTTGCATTAGTCTGCGTACGGGCATATGTCTCGCTTTACGGTTAAATTCACTTTTAAGTATATTGATCTGGCCGCCACCGCCTTGCTTAGGGACGCCCTCCCAGTGCTTTAAAGCAACCTTTGCTCTGTTATAGTATTGCTTCAATACATCCATTCTTCTAAATTTAGAAATGGTTTCTTCGTGGGTAGAGCGTTCAAATTTTCTCAGTTCTGTACTTTCAATCATAGCCTGCTCAAGAAGATAATCATACCAGGTTTTCTGTAAAGCAGTTTTTAAATAAAATGCAGCATCATCCCAGTTTTCAACTGCCTTAATAAGAAATCCTGCCCCATTCTGCTGTATCTCTTCCTTTAAAACATTCCATTGAACGACCTTATGAATTTCTGGCAGCTGTTCTTTCCAACTGCTCAGAAACGCAACCTGCCTTGAGAGCTCAAAGCCTTCAATACCGTTGCCTTCAAAATCCAAATGTTTAAATATTGCCTTAAATGCTTTCTGCTGTTCATCCGCGAGATGGGTAGTTTTTTCTGAATATTGTCTTATAGTATCCTGATTTTTATTTTTTTCTAACAGCTCTATAATTTCAGGATAAGCATCTCCTTTGCCTACAAGACTATGAACTTTCTGTAAATACTCTGTTCCCATTTTCAACATTACCCAATCTTTTTGCTGTTGAAGCCAATGCTGACCGTAAAGTTGCGCTCCTAATCTTTCGAAAGGCTGTAATGCTGAAGAAAGTCTTTTTTCTTCCATTATAATATTCACCAGCTTTAGCTTTTTTTCTAAAGAATCTGGAATTGGAGAATTTAAGATGGAACCAAGCTTACTTACACTTTTTTTATAATCTCCGATAATGAATTTGTACCACTTTTTACCATGGGCGATTAAATTTTGTCTGATTTCCATCATATCTTGGTTCCAAGCTTCAGGAATAAACACTGGATCATAGCTACGGTGGAGCTCCGCAAGTTTACTACCAATCTCAAGCATCATATCAATATCGGCTTTATTATTCAGCCATGCATTATCTCTTACAGATATTGAACCTATCCCGGGATTTTGAAGGATAAGTTCAACAGTATCTATAGTTTTATTGATTTCTTTAAGATCTACTGGCATCTGAAATTCCAGGTATTCAGAAAGTGTTTTTGAAGCATTTATAAGATTTTCCGTTAACTCTATACCAGTTGCCAGCAATTCTTTTGCAAGCTCTTCATCTTTAGGAAGAAAAACTGATAAGGTACTGCCATAGAAGACCAACTTCTCAGGAGATCCTATTTTATTAAGCCTTACCTGAATCTTTTCGGCGTTTCGTTCAAGATCCCATATTTCCGCAGAAGTTAAGGTCGAGAGGTTTTCTATATTGATTTTGGGGAATTTATAGCCTTTATTTTCAGCATCTATTTTTAACAATAGTCCAATTATGTCATGAACAGACAAGCCACTTTGTCCCGCAGGACGGTTTATCTCATCTGCATAGGCATTCAGTTCATTGGTTACCGGTTCCAATAAGCGGATTTCATCTTCAAGATGGGCCATCGTGGGTTTGCCCAGTTCTAAAATACGTTTTAACTCTGCGTGGAGCTCGCGTTTATTAGCTTTATTACTGTGAAGCTCGAGACAGGCTTCACCTAAACCGATACTGTCCAATCTCCTTTTAACGACTTCCAGCGCAGCCATTTTTTCTGCTACAAAAAGTACCTTTTTTCCGGTACCAATCGCATTGGCAATAAGATTGGTAATGGTCTGGGATTTTCCGGTTCCCGGAGGACCCTGAATGACCATATTTCTACCTTCATGTACCGCCAGCATGGCGATAACTTGGGAACTGTCTGCATCTACCACCTGCAATAGCTTATTCGCATCTGTCTCCTTATCCAACATATGTTCTTCTCCAACGGCCGGTTGTGGCTCGGTAAATCCGTTCCCAAATAAAGATTGCAATATCGGATGATCGTAAGGCTTTTTGGTCTGCGGCCATTCGTTGCTGTCTAAATCATGATAGATCATAAATTTACCAAAGGAAAAGAATCCCAACTCAATAGCATCAAATTCTACCTTCCAGTTTTCGAGATGATTTATATGTTCCTGAATTTTATTAAAATATTCGGCGATATCAAGATCCTCATCCTCGGGAAGATTCGGTATTGTGATATTAAAATCCATCATCATTTTGGCCTGAAGAGATAAATTAGCTCCGATTTCACCACCTGTGTATCGTAACCTAAACCGTTCGCTGGCACTCGACCGTTCTAATGAAACAGGAACCAGTATCAGTGGTGCTAATTTAACATCCTCCTTGTTGTCCTTTTCAAACCAGCTAAGCATTCCCAATGATAAGAATAAGGTATTTACTCCCTGTTCTTCGATACTTGTTTTTGCGGCGTAATAAGTATTTAGAATTTTTGTTTGAAGCTTTTGCTCTGATTCATTGGTTTGGAGCCTTGTATCGTTATAAGCATGCTGCAACTCAGCTTCTGAAAGCGGAGGCAGTTCAAAAAGCTCATCATCGTCATCTTTGCCGGGTCTGCTTAAAAAAGTCATGGCTTTATTCTGCTTTACCAGAATATTATAAATAGAAATTGACTGCTCCTGGACAATGTGTAAACAGCGGGCTTTTGGAATTTTATAATTTAATAATGTATTACGCATTCCAAGATCCAGCAGTTCCTTTCTTGCTGCTTCTAGCTTAGGAGATAAAAGATCTCTCATATTCATGATTATTAAGTTCCTAATGTAGAAAAAAAAGCGGATATTGTAAAACGGAAATACATAAAAATTTTAGCATCGTTTTTTGAGACTCATTTTTAATTTTATTCTCTGCAGCTGTGCCTATTTAAGAACTTCGGAACCTGTAATAACTTCTGGTATGGACATCGTCAAAGATTCCTCGGACTTAGACCAAACACGTTAAAAGATTGCATTCGAGCATTTAAGCAAATCAAATATTACTACATTCAAAATTAAAGGCCTCCCGTAGGAAGCCTTTGAACACCAAATCACAAAATATTAATATGAAAAATTTATTTATAATGCTGTTGCAGTATAGGTTACTGTTTGTGCATACGTTCCTGCCGGCTTACCTAAGATTTTAGAAGAAGAAGATTGCGTTGCAGGAATGGTGTAGTCCAGATTCAGGGTTAATGCGCTTCCAAGCGGAGCATTTGCTACTAAAGTCTGGTCCGTTGCAGATAAAACAACAGCACTTTTAGTTCCACCCATGGTTCCTGAAGCTGTGGCCGCTTTGATGGTTAAAACATCTACAGGGATCACATTGGTTCCATTCATGAAATTAGCGCCTCCGGCTTTTACTTTTACATTAAAATTCTTAGTTGAAGTAACTTTTAAAGAGTTGGCTTTAGTAATCGTCTGATCCGAGTTATAATCTGCTGCCGTAACATAGTTAAAGTCAACCGTATTACCGATTGCAGTACTTCCCGCGTCGATAGAGATAACGTCATTCAGGGTAATGTTTACGGTTGTAGTTGCCGTAGTATTCTGAGCCTGAATAGTATTGGTTCCTAATGCGAATGCTCCGATAGTTAATGCTGCGATTACTATTTGCTTTTTCATAATGATATTGTTTTATTTTTTATTCTTGTTTAATTGTTCTCTTTTGAACATTACAAATGTACATCGGCAAAAAAAGTTTCTCAGTAGTGGAACATAGAAGTTCATGTAGTAAAATCGCCACACGTATTTTTAACTCATCCGTTTAAACAGAAAAAGCCCTAACACTTTCTAAGTATTAAGGGCTGATATAATTATTGTTATTTCTATTACAAACTGTCGTAATATAAGGTATTGGTCACATCTTGCATTGTTCCAGATATAAATTACAACATGTTAAATCGCTTGAAATCCTCTTAGGATCTTATAGCAACGGCATATCTCCGTATCATGGAAGGACTTTTACCTGTATGTTTTTTTAAGAAATTAGTATAATTTCCTTCATTGGTAAATCCTAATTCATAGGAAATTTGAGAAATTGTATAGTCAGAATACTGTAAAAGCTTTTTAGATTCATCCACTATTTTTTCGATAATAATCTGTTTAGCAGTTTTACCTAATATATATTCGGTCATTTCCGTCAGCTTCCTTGAACTGATATTCAGTTCGTTCGCATAATGTGAGACTTTTTTAAATTCTTTATAATCACGTTGTAGTAAAACTTTAAATCTATTAGTGTAATGCAGATATTCGAACTGGATATCCTTATTCACATCTTCTTTTGCAACATGGGAGAAAGCGTCCAGGATAAGCCCTTCTATAGCATTATGAGCAGCAGAACAATAAAGATTTTTGTCTTTACTTTTAAATCTTTCCATCCTGTCTAAAAATATTACTTTCATTTCACTAATATGAAGCAAAGGGGATATAAAAATATGTGATCTGTAATTGAAGAAAATTTGTGAATTCAAAAGCAAACTGTCCTTTAATGACCGTTCATAAAAGCTTGCTGAAAAAGCAATAGCAAGGATATTATTGCCATTGCAATTACTGAATTCAATATTTTTCTGAGGGCTAACAAACGCCATATGTCCCGCTTGTACATCTAAGACTTGATTCTCAATATTGATCCGAACATCTTCTAAAATGATATAAATACAGTAATACTCTAAGGTGTTTATCTTTGTAATGCCGTTGTTTCTTTTAAAAATATAATCAAGGCGGTTAGTACTAAATCCATCCTCCATCAATTGATCAGTAATTACATACATGGTCTTTTATATTACATAATTAAAAAGTAGATTGTTCTAATCCTAACTTAATATAAAAATCAAATCTCCAAACTGCAGGTTGATTATCTTAACGGTAAGCCATACAGTCTGTACAGGAAGACATTTCTACTTTATTATTCTTTATTGCGGTTATAATATCATCAATAACATAACTGGCATAAAAACGAATTGGCGATATTATATAATTATTTTAAATATTTTCATGATTAGATTCATATACGATAAAAAATTAAAGAAGTATTTTTATCAGGCAATTCATCATAATATTAATTGCAGTGTGTATAAATCTCTTTATTTAAAGAGATTTTTTATATTATACAATGATTGCGAATCTACTTTTATAAGATTACTGGTCCTAACGTACCATTGATTTTGAAAGATTTATTTGATAACGTTTAATAAAATTGGCCATTATAGTTGAAATTTAAAATTTAATTTACATTTTAATAAATTCTAATCGATTTTGTGAATGTAATCATATAAACAATTATTTGCGACGTATTTTAAAGAATTCACCGTTACTGTGGGTGCGGACTATAATTTATAATGTGAGAAAAATATATATAGTAGAAGATAACGAGTCGATCAGGGAAATTTTAGAAATAGTCCTGTCTTCTGAAAATTATGAAGTCAAATCTTTTGGAACTGTCGGTGAGTTTACGGGCAGGGATTTTACTGTAATACCCGATCTCTATCTATTTGATGTTATGCTTCCGGACGGGTCAGGGATCGATCTTTGTCAGGAAATTAAAAATGATCAGAATAACATAGGAATTCCTGTAATTATCATGAGTGCTCATGCACATTTAACTCAAATGAAAGATCTTTGCCAACCAGATGATTTTATTATAAAACCATTCGATATTGACAATGTCCTAAAACGGATTCAGGATATTCTTAACTGATAGTCTCTTCAGAATATTATGTAAATTGTATGCTCATTCTTAATTGTAAAGCTTGATGTCATAATAACTTATTCGATATTTCTTTAATTATGTCAATCAATATATCAATATCAAAAGGTTTATTGATATAATAATCAGCACCTGCCTTTAAAGCAACATATTCTCCGTTATGGCTTGCAGAAAGCACAATAATAGGTAATTGATTTAAATTAGCATCTGAACGTACAATTTTGATGATTTTATCACCGCAAAGCTTTGGCATCCATAAGTCCACTATAAGAATATTAGGACAATCTTCCTTAATTCTCTGCATAATTTGGGTACTATCATTTACTGTAATTACACTATATCCTTCCAACTCAAGAAGAATTTTTAGGATGTCCATATTATCCTGATTATCATCACAAACAATAATTTTTATATCCTCCATACTTAAATATGTTAATTAAATCTCGGTAGGTCCCATTAAAACTGTTTTATGATATTTCCTGTCATATTTCGAGATTGTATATTCTTTTCCCAACTGACGATTATTTTATAAGCAGCTATTTATTTAGTTAATAATAGCTTGTAATACTGCCTCTCTATATTACCAAGACTGATCCATACATTATTGTTTATTTTTATAAATTAGAACTGGATAAAAGCAAATTTAAAAAATATTATAATACCATTAGACACAATATTCTTCAGACGGTGATAAATTATATGATGAATCGAAAAATATCGTAATTCTTAAATTCGACGGATTAGATCCCATTCAATTTATAGTATTATAATATCATATTCCTTATAACTGTTCATAAGTTAGCAATGTAATACTTCATGAAGTATGTTATCTAAATTTGCTAACTTTAAAGTAAAATAAAAACTGCTCTATGCTCATTAATCATGATTTACTTAACTCTTACGGAGGCGAAATTATTACTTTTAAAACAAACGATTATATATTTCAAGAACAGCAAATACCAAAGTATTATTATCAAATAATTTCAGGACATATAAAACTAAACCATTTAAGTGAAGATGGCAAAGAACTTATTCAAGGTATTCATTCTGCTGGTGAAAGTGTATGCGAATTACTTTTGTTTATTGATGAAAAATATCCTGTGAATGCGGTTGCCATGTCAGAATGTGCCGTTATGAAGGTCTTTAAATCAGATTTTATAAGAATGCTGGAAGATCATCGCCATGTATCGGAGGATGTACATAAATATATTTCTTACCGGTTGTTTGAAAAGTTTATTATGATGCAGAATCTTGCAGCTCATTCTGCTGAAACAAGAATTAAAGGTATTCTTCAATATTTTAAGAATTATACAAATGATAAGTCTTTATACTCTTATGAGATCAAGTTGACACGTCAACAGCTTGCCAGTTTAAGTGGTTTGAGGGTCGAGACCGTTATAAGAAGACTGAAGAAGCTTGAAAAGGAGAAGTTTATTAAAATAGAAAATGGCAAAGTATATTACTGATTAGTATCTAATATAAATCCATATTACTAAGAAGCTAAGGAGCCAGATAAAGCATATGCACGCGTTGAGTAATTCCCCGTAACAGCAAAGCTGTTTGCAGAGAAATTATTGAAACGGATAAGTATAGAAGCCATAGAAGTACATCTTTGATTTCTTTGTTTGGTTCGGTATAACTTTTGATATTACAAATAGATACACATCACATCACAAAATATTACTATCAAATTCGAATTCAAACAAGCTGTTTCAAGTGAAACGGCTTGTTTTGTGAGGTGAATGATTTATTCAAATTTTATATAGATAATTTATTGAAAATTTCGCTGATGCCTTTCTTGGTAAGCTCGTAATTGTAGATCTTTTCCATATTAAGTTCTGAAGGAGCCTGTTCTGTTTTACAATGAACGCAATGCACGCCGATCAAAGGCTTTTGAAATTCATGTTTACATTGATCGTTCAGGCAGTAAAATACTTTTCCCGGTTTATCATAATCTACACCGAGATTTTTAAGTTCCATACTGCATTTCGGGCATACCATTCTTTCTCCCTGCCAGAATTTTGTTTCGGTAGCCACATAAGCGCACCTGAAATGATGGATGAGAACCCTTACCTGAAGATTATGGTGTTTGCATTTAGGACATTCTTCTCTGTAATTCAGGAAACCGGAATGACAGTTCCTACAGATATGCGAGGTATCCACATAATTTCTTCGAAGAAGGTCGCTTTTATATGCGCCGTTCAGAAGAGCCCGGCCGTTTACGTAGGCTTCAGTAGTACCATCGTAATAGGCTTCGATTCTTGGGTAAGAATATCCGCTGAGAGATTCTGAACTTTCATAGAACTCAATATCCTTATTTCTTGAATAATAATACATCAGTGCTTTTTTTAGCAAATCATCTTCAATGTAGGAAACGGAATCATTAAAATTTTTAATGAAATTTAAAATAAATCTGATATATGGTATCTTGCTTTGTATATCCAGCTCTTTGATATAGCCGTCACACAAATGTTTAAGATTATAATTTTTATATTCTTTATACGTTTTTTTCAGGTCTTTTTGCAGGAAAACAGGCTTTAGAAAAACCTTCGGATCCGGGTGCCTGATCAGGGAGACAAGGAATCTTCTTACATGCCAGGCATTATCATTATTGATAATCCAGATGTCCGCATTGCCCGCATCGGGAATTTCATTTTTTTCGATACAATCATCCAGCAATTGTGCGCTGATCCCATTTTCGAGATTCAGTATATTTTCAGGCATAGTTTATGTAAATTTTAGCTTTCTTACTTTCAAGGGAATATTACTAATCTGTTATATCACAATAGCCATTTACATCTAAATGGCTATTGAAATTTAATTACATGAGACTAACAACATTTTAAGTATGCATGCTTTATTTGATTATCTATTCACTTCGCCATTACAATTTATTATTAACATCCGTAAATGTTCCGGTAATGGTTGAAGTACCGTTTTTGGTAACTGTCCCGTGAATGGTAATGGATGAATTGGTTCCGATAAATTCAATTTTGGATCCCTGGTTAATCGTAAGGTTTCCGAAGATCGTTACATTCCCTTCAATTTTCCAGTTGGCGTTGCTGTTAAGGATCATATGTCCATAAGTTGTAAGGTTACCTTTCAGATTAAGGAGTGCACCGCTGTTGATATTAAGTGAGTTCCATGGATTGCTTTGTGTACCCTGATAGAACTGCCCGTACATATTGAATGTCGAATTGCTGTTCAGGTTGACTCCCTGAGAAGCTGTTAAGGCCCCGCACCAAGTAAGCGTCTGGTTTACATTGATTCCCTGGAGACTCTTTGTTCCGGAGTATTCTAATGTTTGTCCGGAGTTCACATTCAGCCAATCACTTCCGTTGTAAACTGCATAACCAGAACAGTTGGGAGTACCGCTTTCAGGAGCTACGGTTTTAATAATTTTTAATCCTCCGGTTCCTGTTGCAACGAAGATATACTCCCCTTTACTCATTACGAAATTAGAAGAACCTGTTAAATCAAGCGAACCCATAAGTTTAAGCTGATTATTATCCGTAGTATAAACATAAAGACCGGCCCCTCCATTGGCTACAAATATCCTTCCTGAATTTACAGATACTGCATTGCTTACAATATCCGAAGGATTAACACCCGGAACCTGTGTAGGTAAAGAAAGCGTCTGAAGTTTTGTTCCTGAAGTTAAGTTATAAACCCCAACTCCATTATATCCTTCCGAAACCAATAATTTTCCGTCGATGAAATCAATTGTTCTTTTAGCTTCTGCCACATCTGTAGAAGTTGAGAAAGAAGTGATTAAATTAAGACCGTTTGCATCATAAATTTTCACACCTTCCGTTCCGCTCAGTACAACAATTTTATTATTGTTATATCCCAATGCTCTGAGATCACTAAGAGGGATCGACATTTCAATTTGCTGACTGCTTTTATTAAGCTGTGCCAAAACACCCGTCGCTCCTGAAACAGCATAGTATTTTGAGCTGCTGGAAGTAACATCCGTTCCTACCTTACCGTTAAGTACAGTCTGCTGAAGTGTGTTGGTAAGCATACCACCGTTAAGCGTCATACTTCCTACAAAAGCAGGTGATGATGCTCCCGAAGCATAAATATCTTTTGCCCCTGCAATATATAATTTACCGTTATCGTATCGTACAGAGCTTACATCTGTATCCGGGAGGATTGCCTGCATGACAAGCTGCGGAGCATTCGGATTTGTGATATTTAAAACCTCGATGGCGCCAAGATAGGTCTCGCCTTCCGTATTATAGGAAACATAAGCATAATTTCCTTCCACTGAAACATGAGTTGCTCTTAATGTTTTTCCGTTATAAACCGGCGGTGCTACTTCAGCTACCAATACGAGGGGAAAATTACCTGCCTGAACTGTTTTACCACCGGAACTTGGTTTCATATCCAGCACACCGGCATTTCCGAAGTCGATTCTTTTGCTTAATGTACCGGCATCAGAACTTAAAATAGGACCCGTTTCCTGCTGATCCTGAATTTCGTCGCCATCATTCCGGCAAGATAGAACTGTCAGGAAAGTAAGTACAGCGATGTACGGTAAAATTTTTCTCATAAAAGATTATTTGTATATATTTTATTTGTGAAGAAATGATATTTTATAAATTTAATACTATAATTTATTAATTCCTATATAATTCTCTTTGAATACTACAAAGGTACAGCGGTAAAAAAGCTTCTCTGTAGTGGAATATGGAAATTTATGTAGTAAAATAATTACATTGGTTGATTCCAAATAAGAATTGCGCTTTTCTTTTTGTTCTAATCCCAGAATATTTTTTCTTTCCTTTGATATAATTTTATTTTTAATATTTGTAGATTAATTGTTTGATACATTAAACACTCTATTCATTAAAATGAAACTGAGGTTTATAGACTATCAAACCATTGATAAAGATCTAAGGAAGAGTCAATATTTAATTTTTTGCGTAGTCTATTTTTCCTATTTTGTATAGCCTTGGGAGATACATTCAAAAATTTTGCTATTTCTTTAGTACTGTAGTTCAATTTCAAATAAATACAGAATATCAGTTCTGTGCGAACTAATTTTGGCTGGCGTAGGACTAATTTTGAGCAAAATAAAGGTGCACTTAATTTAAAGGTCTTAATCAATAAAGGAGAATTTTTCTCTGCTAATACTTTAATTTTGCTTTTAGCATCATCCCGCTCATCAGGTCTGTTGTCCATGATTGTCCATTATATAATTATACACAAAAATAAGATTTTGACATTAAATCTAGATTAAATCATCATAATGCGAATACATTTTTCATTGATTGTTATTTAAATGTTATGTAGTCAAAATAAATTTCATAGAAAGTAATCCGTAAAACAAAGCAGGCTTTTTAACATTAATTTTTTTTATGTAAATTTAGTATATGAACGATTTACAATTAATTGTCCGTATTGTGGTAGCAGATGATCTTGGTATCGTCCGGATGGGTCTGGTACAAACGGTCAAACGACTCAGTCCCGATGCCGTCATTTCTGAAGTAGAGGATTATAAATCGCTTTACAAAATAATTCTGAAAGAAGAGTTTGATCTTGCCATTATGGACGTTAATATGCCTAATGGTACAGTTCAGGAGGCAATACATTACATAAAAATTCATAAACCTGAATTAAAAATTTTAATATTTTCTTCACAGGATGAAGAGCTGTATGCCATGCGTTACCTAAAGATGGGTGCCGGTGGCTATCTAAGCAAGCAAAGCTCTCCTGAAATCGTTAAGGCTGCTGTAACGGCCATGCTTGATAAAGGCCGATATTTCAGTGATAATGTGAAGGAAGCAATGTTTTTAGAATCATTAACCGGCGCAACAAAAGATTCTCCGTTTGAAGCGTTATCAGACCGTGAACTGCAAATTGCCAATAAGCTTGCAGAAGGCCTTCCTCTTAAAGAAATTTCTAATCAGCTTAATATCCATTCGTCAACAGTCAGCACTTACAAAAATAGGCTGTTCGAGAAGCTGAAAATACGATCCGTGCCTGAATTGGTGGAAATTCTCAGGCTATATAATAAGTAAGCATCCAATTATTTCCCGCTTGGTAATAGGAACAGCCGCTAAGCCGTGATATCAAATTATTATCAGTAATTAATCCAAGTAATATCATTCTTTTAGATTATATTGGTTATATAAATTATATAACCAATATAATCAATTTATTTTATTATAATTGTACCCCAATATTCAGCAAACACTTTAATAGAAGTGTAAAACAAGTACACTCGTTTTTGACTCTCCTTTATCTGTTCTTACATTTCTCCAATTGTGACGACTTCGCTTATTGCATTTAATAATGTTTTTAATGTGAAAATTTGTATTAATTAGTTAGAATTTTTATTGTTAAATGTGATAGATATAAAAATAAATACACAAAATAAGATCAAAAAAATGGTCTAGCTACTAATAATCTATGTGTTAAATTGCGACAAAAATTGTCAACAGACAAATTTTATTTTTTCATAAAACGTAATAAAAAAATCATTTTTAAATTTGATTTATAGCTATTTAAAAAAGCCATATGTAATAATACATGTGGCTTTTTTATTTAACTTTTTGATGTTACATAATATTTTCGGCCATCATTGTAACCTTGCAAAAGTGATAAAATAGGGAAAATTTATCTTTATTAAATAACCTATTAAGGTGCGTCACAACTTTTTATAACAAAGAAATAGATCTTCGCATAGTTGTCCTTTTAGATTAATCTTCAAAAAAGGAGGTTTGCAATGCATTTTATTGAAGAATAAGCAAAAATGTAAAAGCGTAAATGTACTATTAATTTAGACACAGCTTTTAAAAAGGGTTAAAACCTAGGTTGAAAAAACTTAAACTTAAAATTAAAGATATGGAAAATGTAAACTTTGAAGAGATCGTAAATCTTGTCGCAGCAATCGCACCAATTATAAATACCCTAATAAGAAATTGGAGTAGAACTAAAAGAAGAAGAAAGAGAAGAAGAGGGGTTAGATAATAACCCTTCTTAAAATGTTATTCGTAATTGATATCAGAATTTAACTCTTTCTTTAGTTTTCCATAGGCTTCATTTGTTTGGTCAGTCTCAAAGAAACATTCCCAACAGAATGATGAAATTGCAATTTTCATGTTATTTAAGTTAAATTTTTCGATTCTACACATCTGATTATAATCAAATTTTATCGTTTTTTGAGACTGTTTTAGTTAAATAATCATTATAACTAATATATTCAAATGACTAATAGCAATTTGCTGCTGTAAAAAACACACCAAACATTCAGCAATTTACAATCTAATCGTTTTTTGAGATTTAGTTTTTAAATTCCATTTTATAGTAGCTTTTTATTTTTGCATATCAAATCCAAGTTTCTTTCTAAATTCAAGAGTTAATCTATAATGTTCTTCAATTGGAACTTCTTTTTTTGATGCTTTATTTATATCCTTGCCTTGTTCTGTCCATAAATAAGGGAAAAAGTTAAAGACTTGATCACTGTTGAGTTTTGCCAGATCTCTCTTCCAATTTGTCCACCTGTAATCTTTGTAAAACTCATCAAGATTATTATTAAAGCAAAAGTTCAGAAAGTCAGTATAAGTAAGATCAAGAGGTTCATATTCTAAATTATCTGGTGCTAAATAATAAACCTTTCCTAAGTCGCTACCAAGTCCACCTCCATTAAGGATGAAAAAGCCACCCATTGCATCATCAGCAATTAAAAGATAGGGTGCCGGCTGCCCAAAATCCTTAAATCCTTTTCCTTTATTCCATTCTGGCAATGACCTTCTTAATTTATCACTACCCGAGCCAAGAATTCTAATCCATCCATTGTCAACTAAAAGTCCACCTGTCATGTATACAACTGCCCCCATTGGAGACCGGGTATTAACTTGAGTTTTATATAGAGCATCCTTTGCTTTGCTCGTGTCAACAGGCAATATTTCCACTTTATTTTTAGCAGAATCTATCCATTCTTTTACAAGTGACCAACCAGAGTCTGTACTGTTTACTAATTCATCAATAGAACGCATTTTCGTTTGTCCATAAGTCGTTAATGAGAATAAGGATAATATGATAATTGTCAAAACTTTTGTCATGTTGGATCGTTTTTTGAGA
>Ga0308160_10000472_pt1 | contig 77016 bp, 59 predicted proteins | sample PhyFR1_FD_201036 | JGI IMG/M metagenome (GOLD analysis project Ga0308160, IMG submission 201036) | Phyllosphere microbial communities from UC Gill Tract Community Farm, Albany, California, United States - DLSLF.R1 | ecosystem: Host-associated > Plants > Phyllosphere > Unclassified | place: USA... | reverse complement strand
TGCTGACCCAGTCGCAGTCGCTGGCGCAGGAACTGCAGCAGACCAACCAGGAACTGGCGGAAAAGGCACGCCTGCTGTCCGAGCAGAACATCGAGGTGGAACGCAAGAACCGCGAGGTGGAACAGGCGAAACTGGCGCTGGAAGAAAAGGCGACCCAGCTGGCGCTGTCCTCCAAGTACAAGTCCGAGTTCCTGGCCAACATGTCGCACGAACTGCGTACGCCGCTGAACTCGCTCCTGATCCTGGCGCAGCAGCTGTCCGACAACCCGGAAGGCAACCTGTCGAGCAAGCAGGTGGAATTTGCGAAGACCATCCACGGCTCCGGTTCCGACCTTCTGACCCTGATTAACGACATCCTCGACCTGTCGAAGATCGAGTCGGGTACGGTCACGCTGGACGTCTCGGAATACCGCTTCTCCAACCTGCGCAACTACGTCGACCGCACCTTCCGCCACATGGCCGAAGCCAAGCACCTCGGCTTCCAGGTCGACCTGGCGGACAACCTGCCGACCGCGCTGATGACCGACACCACGCGCCTGCAGCAGGTCCTCAAGAACCTGCTGTCGAATGCGTTCAAGTTCACCAGCCACGGCCAGGTCGCCCTGAGCATCAGCCTGGTCACCAGCGGCTGGACCGCCGACCACCCGCACCTGCTGCACGCGGATGCGGTACTGGCGTTCTCGGTGCGCGACACCGGCGTCGGCATCCCGTCCGACAAGCTGCAGCTGATCTTCGAAGCCTTCCAGCAGGCCGACGGCTCGACCGCCCGCAAGTACGGCGGCACCGGCCTGGGCCTGTCGATCTCGCGCGAACTGGCGCGCCTGCTGGGCGGCGAGATCCGTGTCGAGTCGACCGTCAACATCGGTTCGACCTTCACGCTGTACCTGCCGTACAACCGCGCCGGCTTCATCAACTACGAGCAGACCCGCCAGCCGCAGCCGGCCCGTTTCGCGCCGCCGCAACTGGCCTCCTCGGCCCCGGTGGTGCAACCGGCCCAGGCCAGCGCGCCGGAAGCCGAGCTGGAACACGACGTCGCCACCGTGCCGACCGTGACCGTCACCGACGTCTCCACCGGCGTGGTCGAATACGCGACGCTGCTGGACGACCGCGGCCTGATCGCCCCGGGCGACCCGTCGGTGCTGATCGTCGAGGACGACGAGCGCTTCGCCAAGACCCTGCTCGACTTCGCCCGCGAAAAGAACTTCAAGGGCATCGTCACCTACCGCGGCGACTCGGCGCTGTCGCTGGCCCGCGACTACCTGCCGTCGGCGATCCTGCTCGACATCGACCTGCCGGACATCGACGGCCTGACCGTGCTGGACCGCCTGAAGCGCGACCCGAGCACGCGCCACATCCCGGTGCACGTGCTGTCGGCCCTGCGCGAGCGCGAGCGTGCGCTGCGCCAAGGCGCGATCTCGTACATCAACAAGCCGGTCAGCCGCGAGGCGCTGCAGGAAGAATTCAAGCGCATCCAGAAGTTCCTGATGGGCGGCAAGCGTTCGCTGCTGGTGGTCGAGGACGACATGGCCCAGCGCGAATCGATCGTCTCGCTGATCGGCGACGCCGACGTCCACATCGTGACCGTGGAAACCGGCGCGGCGGCGATGGCGGCCCTGAGCGAACACCAGTTCGACTGCATGGTGCTGGACCTGACCCTGCCCGACATCTCCGGCTTCGACCTGCTCGACCAGATCGGCAAGCTGCCGCAGCTGCGCGACCTGCCGATCGTGATCTACACGGCCAAGGAACTGTCGCGCAAGGACGTCACCAAGCTGAAACGCTATGCCAAGACCATCGTGGTCAAGGATGCGCGTTCGCCGGAACGCCTGCTGGACGAGACCGCGCTGTTCCTGCACCGCTCGCAGGCCAGCCTGCCGGACGCGCAGCGGAAGATGCTGGAAGAGATCCACGCGCTGGATGGCGGCCTGGCCGGCCGCAAGGTGCTGATCGTCGACGACGACCTGCGCAACATCTTCGCCCTGTCCTCGCTGCTGGAGCGCCAGCAGATGCAGGTCCTCTTCGCCGAGAACGGCCGCGACGGCATCGAGGTGCTGGAAAAGGATCCGACCATCGAGATCGTCCTGATGGACATCATGATGCCGGAGATGGATGGCTACGACACCATGCGCGCCATCCGCCGCATCCCGAAGTTCAAGTCGCTGCCGATCATCACCCTGACCGCGAAGGCGATGAAGGGTGACCGCGACAAGTGCATCGCCGCCGGCGCCTCCGACTACATCACCAAGCCGGTCGATGTGGCGCAGCTGCTGTCGATGATGCGCGTGTGGCTGCACTGATGGCTGCGGCGATCTTGCCGGCGGCGTCAGCGGTGGGCAGCTGGACCGGCCTCGCGGCCGGGCTGGCGATCGAGGAGCTGGAAACCGAGCTGCTGCTGGAAGCCGTCTTCCAGCGCTTCGGCCACGATTTCCGCGCCTACGACCGCCCTGCCCTGCGGCGCAAGCTGAGCATGGCCATGGCAGCCCAGGGTGCCGCCACCCTGTCCGGCCTGCAGGAACAGGTGCTGCACCACGGCGATGCCGCCGGCGCCGTGCTGCGCGCGCTGTCGGTGCCGCCGGCGGCGCTGTTCGACAATGCCGAGCATGCGGCGCGCCTGCGCGGCGTGCTGGCGCCGTCGCTGCGCGGCTGGCCGGTGCCGCGGGTGTGGCTGGCCGAATGCGCGGGCGTGGGCGAGGCGTGGACGCTGGCGATCCTGCTGGCCGAGGAAGGCATCCTGGGCCGGCTCGACATCCACGCCACGCTGGCCAACGAAGAGATGGTGTCCGAGATGCTGGACGCCGCGGTCCCGGTAGAAGAGCTCGAAACAGCGCAGCTGCGCTATACCGCCAGCGGCGGGATAGCCACGCTGGCGTCGTATTTCGACATCCGCGACGGCCAGGCCCGGCTCAAGCCCGAGCTGCGGCGGCGCATCACCTGGTCGCAGTACAGCCTGGTGACCGATGCCTCGTTCAACGAGTTCCAGGCAATCGTGTGCTGCAACGCGCTGGCCGATTTCGGCCCGGTGCTGCGCCAGCGCGTGCTGCGGCTGTTCCACGACAGCCTGGCGCGCTTCGGCGTGCTGTGCCTGGACCGGCCGTTGTCGGTGACCGATGCGCATGCGCGGACTTACCAGGCGGTCGAGGGGGACCGGCCGTGGTACAAGCGGGTGGGATAATCTGGCGGCTGAATACGGCCCGCTACATGTAAACGTCGCCCCTGCGCAGGCAGGGGCGACGGTTTTTACGTGGTCAGCTCCTCAGAAGACCTTCGCACTCTCCCGCCCCGCCACCATATCCCGCCAGCTCTGCAGGCACCCCATCCCCTCGTCCCCCGGCCGGAACTTCATCAAGCCGCGTGCAAACTCCAGCGCGCAGAACGCCGTGATGTCGGCAATCGTAAACCGCTCGCCCGCCACGAAAGGCTGGGTCGCCAGCACCCCATCCAGCCAGCGCGCCGTGTCGCGCATCTTCTGCCCCTGCGACACGCCGAAGTCGCCGAACTGCGGCTGCTCCAGCGCCGCCAGGCCCGGATGGCAGTGGCGCACGCTGTTGGCGATCCTTAGGAACAGCTGCAGCTCGCAGCGCCGGTCCATCATCTCGATGAAGGCGCGTTCCTCGAAGCCCTCGCCCATCAGGTTCGGCTGCGGCTGCAGGCCTTCAAGGTAGGTGCAGATCGCGCGCGTCTCCGACAACAGCCGGCCGTCGTCGAGTTCCAGCACCGGCACCTGGCCCAGCGGGTTCAGCGCCAGGAAAGCGTCGCTGCGGTGCTGGCCCTGGCCGAGGTCGACCTGGACCAGGTCGATGCCGGCGATGTTCTTTTCGGCGATGAACATGAGCACGCGGCGCGGATTCGGGGCTCTGGCGCTGGTGTAAAGCTTCATGCGGGTCTCCTCTTGTTGTATGGATGAGCGCCGATGATAACGCAAGCCTGCGTTGACACCATGGCACGAAGCGCTTAGATTCGCAGGTTGGCCTTGCCGCTGCCCGGGCAAGCTCGACATACATACATAATAGAAGACAGGTCTTTCCCATGCATCGCAGTCTCATTTCAGCAGCCGTCGCCCTCGCCTTTACCGCCGTCCCCGCTCTCCAGGTCCATGCCGCGCCAGCCGCCGCCAGAGCCGGCGTGGAAGCCACCACCCAGCTGCCGCGCGGCGTCATCCCGAGCCACTACGAGATCGCCCTGACCCCGGACGCCGCCGCCGGCAGCTTCAGCGGCAAGGCCACCATCACGCTCACCGTCACCAAGGCCACCGACAGCATCACCCTGAACGCCGCCGACCTCAAGTTCGCCAGCGCGAGCGTCACCCCGGCCGCCGGCGGCAGCCCGCTGGCAGCCACGGTGAGCGTCGACGACAAGGCCCAGACCGCGACCTTCAAGCTGGCACGCCCGCTGGCGCCCGGCGTGGTCAAGCTGGCGCTCGACTACAGCGGCGTGATCGGCACCCAGGCCGTCGGCCTGTTCTCGCTCGACTACGCCGGCACCGATGGCAAGCCGCAGCGCGCGCTGTACACCCAGTTCGAGAACTCGGACGCGCGCCGCATGATCCCGTCGTGGGACGAGCCGGCCTACAAGGCCACCTTCTCGCTCGAGGTCACGGTACCGGCCGGCCAGATGGCAGTCAGCAACATGCCGGCCGCGACCGCCGGCACCCTGCCCGACGGCCGCCAGCGCATCGCCTTCGCGAAGTCGCCGAAGATGTCGACCTACCTGCTGTTCCTGGGCGTCGGCGACTTCGAGCGCGCCACCGCCAGGGAAGGCAACACCGAACTGGGCGTGATCACGCGCCGCGGCGCCCTCGACCAGGCCGCCTTCGCGCTGGAATCCTCGAAGACCATCCTGCGCGAGTACAACGACTACTTCGGCGTGCGTTATCCGCTGCCCAAGCTCGACAACATCGCCGGCCCGGGCCAGAGCCAGTTCTTCGGGGCGATGGAAAACTGGGGCGCGATCTTCACCTTCGAATACGCGCTGCTGCTGGACCCGAAGATCTCGACCCAGCACGACCGCCAGGAAGTGTTCGCCACGGCCGCGCACGAGATGGCGCACCAGTGGTTCGGCGACCTGGTCACGATGCGCTGGTGGGACGACCTGTGGCTGAACGAAGGTTTTGCATCGTGGATGGAAGGCCGCATGACGGCGCGCGCCCACCCGGAATGGAAGACCCACCTGGATGCCGTCGGCGGCCGCGACGCCGCCATGGGCCGCGACTCGGTCGCCGCCACCCACCCGGTGGTGCAGCACATCGAGACCGTCGAGCAGGCCAGCCAGGCCTTCGACGTCATCACCTACCAGAAGGGCGAAGCGGTGATCCGGATGCTCGAAGCCTACGTCGGCGAAGACGCCTGGCGCAACGGCGTGCGTGCCTACATGAAGGCCCATGCCTACGGCAACACGGTGTCCGACGACCTGTGGCAGCAGATCGAAAAGGCGGCGAAGAAGCCGGTCACCGCGATCGCCCACGACTTCACGCTGCAGCCGGGCGTGCCTTTGATCCGCGTCGGCGCGCCGGTATGCAGCAACGGGAGCACCAGCGTGGCGCTGACCCAGGAAGAATTCTCGCGCGACCGGCCGGAGAAGAAGCCGCTGGCCTGGCGCGTGCCGGTGATCGCCCGCATCGGCGGCGACGGCAAGGAAGCGCGCACGCTGGTCGCCGGCGGCAAGGGCACGATCACGGTGCCGGGCTGCGGCGCCGTCGTCATCAACGCCGGCCAGAGCGGCTATTACCGCACCCTGTACGCGCCCAAGGAATTCGCCCGGCTGGCACAGAACTTCGCCAACCTGGCCCCGATCGACCAGATCGGCCTGCTGGCCGACAGCGCCGCGCTCGGCATGGCCGGGATGCAGCCGGCATCGAGCGTGCTCGAGCTGGCCAGGGCCACCCCGGCCGGCGCCGAGCCGCAGGTGTGGGCGCGCATCGCCGGCGTGTTCGCCGGCCTGCACAGCCGCTACCAGGGCAAGCCGGAACGCCAGCGCGCCTTCGACGCCTTCGCCATCGCGCGCCTGACGCCGGTGATGGCGCAAGTCGGCTGGACCGCACGCCAGGGCGAGCCGTCGACCGTGACCAACCTGCGTTCGCAGCTGATCGGCGTCCTGAGCGACCTGGGCGACCCCAAGGTCATCGCCGAAGCGCGCCGCCGCTACGCCGCCATGGACAAGGACCCGTCCGCCGTGCCGGGCCCGCTGCGCAAGACCGTCCTGGCGGTAGTCGCGCAGCACGCCGACGCCGCCACCTGGGACAGCCTGCGCGCCCGTGCCCAGGCCGAGAAAACGCCGCTGCTGAAGGCCAACCTGTACCACCTGCTGGGCATCGCCGACGACCGCGCCCTGGCCGAACGCGCGCTCAAGCTGGCCCTGACCGACGAGCCGGACCTGACCACCAGCGCCGGCATGATTTCGGCGGTGGCGGAGGTGCACCCGGACCTGGCCTTCGACTTCGCCCTGGCCAACCAGGAGAAGATCAACCAGCGCATCGACGCCACCTCGCGCAGCCGCTACTTCGCGCGCCTGGCCGGCGGCTCGTCCGACCCGGCCATGGTCGGCAAGCTGAATGCCTACGCCGGCGCCAACCTGGCCGCCAGCTCGCGCGGCGACGTCGATGCGGCGATCGCGTCGATCCAGGACCGCGTCAAGGTGAATGCGGCGCGCCTGCCGGAGATCGATGCGTGGCTGGCGCAGAACGCGAAGTAAGCCGTCCGTATCGATAAATGGACATGCCGCCCGGTGCGAATCGGGCGGCATTTTTTTATCAGGGCCTTTCTGTCAGGCCACCATGTCCGGATAGAACACCGGCATTTCGTCAAAGGTCGAGCGCGTGCCGACGGCCGGGCCGTGCTCGCGCAGCCAGGCATCGGCCGCCTTGACGCCGCAATCGTGCAGGTGGGTCAGGAAGGCGAGTTCGGAGTTGAACTTGCTCGACATCGCGTACTCGGTCAGGATGTCGGTGCCGCTGATCAGGTGCAGGCGTGTCGGTACATGGGTCATGCCGGCGCCGCGTTCCTCGTCCGGCAAGGCGCTGAGGTGCTTCAGCGCGCTCATCTCGCGCACGAAGCTGATGTTGAAGGCGATCTCGTTCGAGCGGTTGCTGATGTCGGCCAGGCTGCGCGGCAGGTTGCTGCGGGCAATCGGGTTGTTCTGCACCACGATCAGGTCGCGCGCGGGACGCTTCAGCAGCGGCGCCAGCGGCGGGTTGGCGACGTAGCTGCCGTCCCAATAGGTCTCGCCATCGATTTCCACGCCGGCGAACACGGTCGGCAGGCAGGCCGAGGCTATCACCTTTTGCGGATCGAGTTCCTTGCGGGTGAAAATGCGGCCGGTGCCGGTGCGCACGTTGGTGGCGGCGATGAACAGTTCCAGTTCCTCGCAAGCGCGCACGCGCTCGAAGTTGACCAGGGTCTGCAGCAGGTTGCGCAAGGGATTCAGCGTGAGCGGCAGCTGCATCACCGGACCGATCACGGCGCCCGCCATTTCCATCAACTGATAGATGGGCGAGCGTTCCATGGTCCAGCGTCCCGCCATGCGGTCCGCCAGCGTCGGCTGCAGCGGGCTGAAACTGGAAAGCGTGCCCAGCGTGGTCCAGAAGCGGCGCAAGGCCTGCTGCGCGCCGGCGCGGCCGCCGCCCTGCGCCCAGCCGTCGGCCAGCACCACCGCATTGACGGCGCCCGAACTGCTGCCGCTGAGGCTATCGAAGGCGAAGCTTTCCTCGTCGAGCAGGCGGTCGAGCACGCCCCAGGTGAATGCACCGTAGGTGCCGCCGCCCTGCAGGCCGAGGCTGACCGGCCGCGGCATGGGTATGTTCGTGTGTTCCAAAAGGCCTCCTGAAGCGAACGGAAATATGCTCTCGGAGTCTAGCCCGATTGCAAATGGTGCGGCGCAGCGTACGCTTGAGAAATACCGTGGGCAACGCTGCCGCCCTGCATGTCAGGGCGGCCCATTCTGCATGCGCGTGGCGATCATGTCGCGCAGCAGTTGTGCATGTGTCGCGGCCTGCTCGGCCTTGTGCAGGTAATCGCCGGCCGCATCGCCCTGCTGCAGCTTGCGGTGCATCTCACGGTACAGCTGTTCCTGCTCGTGCAGCGCGCGCACCGCCGCCCACAGCGCTTCCTCGGCTTCGCCGACCTGCAGCGCTTCCAGCACGCGGGCGGTGAACGCGTGCCCGGTATGGCAGCGGTAGCGCAAGGGCTGGGCATGCCGGATTTCCCAGATGGCACCCCCACACTCCGGACAGGTCAGTGCGGTGCGCGAACCGATCTGGTCCAGCTCCTTCATGGCGGCTCCTTCGTCGAACATGCGGTTTTCGACGGCGATCCAGTCCTGAGGTTCATTGTCGGGTGCCACTTGTTCGCGCTGTAGCAGCGCGACCAGCGTGGATGCGATATCGGCCGTGCGCTGCACCAGGTCGACCGCTGCGTGCTGCAGGGCGTTCGCGGGCATGTCGGGCACCTCGGCATCCTGCGGGTCCTGGACGACGGCAACGCCGCCGCGCGCCTTGATCGCCTGCAAGCCGACGCTACCGTCGTCCAGGAAGCCGGACAGCACCACCGCGATCGCATCGGTGCCGCAGGCTGCGGCTGCTGAACGGAACAGCGGATCGATGGCGGGACGTGCATGGTTTTCCTTGGGGCCGCGCGACAGCTGCGCGAAACGGCGTTCGCCATCCACCGCCACGGTCAGGTGCAGGTCGGGCGGCGCCACCAGCACCTCGCCTGGGACGATGAGTTCGCCCTGGGCGGCGTGCCGCACCGGCAGGCTCGCGCAGCGGCTGAGCAGGCTCGGCAATACGCTGTGGCGCGCGCCGACATGAACGACGACAAGTACGGCTGCCGGGAAATCCGGCGGCAATCCATTCAGGATGACTTTCAGGGCATCGATACTGCCGGCCGAGCCACCGATGACGACGATTTTTTGCATGCGAAACAGGATGAGGCGGAATGGTCCCACCTTAACCTACATGAGAAAAATTCGACGCGGCAATGGATTCCAGTCCTTACGCATGCATGCGCTATGCTCGCCTTTCACGCAACGACAATTGAAAAGGATCGTACTGTGGACACGCAAAACAATATCCAGGGCAAGGTGGTCGTCATTACCGGTGCCAGCAGCGGCCTCGGCGAAGCGACTGCACGCCACCTGGCGGCGCAAGGCGCCATCGTGGTACTGGGCGCGCGCCGCGTCGAGCGCATCGACGCGCTGGCGGCCGCGCTGGAAGGCAGCGGTGCCCAGGCACTGGCCGTCAAGACCGACGTTACCGACAGCGCCCAGGTCAAGGCGCTGGTGGACGCTGCCGTTGAAACATACGGCCGGGTCGACGTCATGCTCAACAACGCCGGCCTGATGCCGCACTCCCCGCTCGAACGCCTCAAGATCGAGGACTGGGACCGCATGATCGACGTCAACATCAAGGGCGTGATGTACGGCATCGCGGCGGCGCTGCCGCACATGATCGCCCAGCGCGCCGGGCACATCATCAACGTGTCGTCGGTGGCCGGCCACAAGGTGCGCCCCGGCAGCATCGTCTATTCGGCCACCAAGCATGCGGTGCGGGTGATCTCGGAAGGCTTGCGCCAGGAAGTCAAGGCGCATGGCTTGCGCACCACCATCATCTCGCCCGGCGCCGTCGATACCGAGCTGCCGGAGAGCATCACCGAGCCGGACATCGCCGACAATATCCGCAAGTTCTACGAGATCGCGATTTCGCCGACGGCGTTCGCGCGCGCGGTCGCCTACGCGATCGGCCAGCCGGACGACGTCGACATCAACGAGATCCTGTTCCGGCCGACCCAGCAGGAATACTGACCGGTTATCTGGACTCGTAGCGCTTGCGGACCTCGTCGTAGTAGGACTTCATGGTCCAGAACGCCTGCTTCTTCTTGCCGTCATCCGAGATCAGGCCCTTGCGGTTCCAGCCATCCTGGAAATACGGATGCTGGCGGCGTGGCGAGCGGAAGTCGACCAGGATCCAGGGCACCAGGCCGCGCAAGCCCGGAATGCCGGCCAGCATCTTGAACTGGTTCTTGTACAGCGTGTCCTGGTATTCCTCGCTCCAGCGGGTGTCGGCGTCGGCGTGGTAGCCGCCGAGCGCATCGGCGCCGAACTCGGTGATCATCACCGGCTTGTTCTGCTGAATATTGAAGCGGTAGTTCAGCATCTCGGCATTGCTGGCCCAGTACCAGCCGGCATACTCGTTGAAGCTGATCAGGTCGATGCGCTCGGCCAGCGGGTCTTCGACCGTGATGTCGTTGCCGCTGCGGTGGATTTCCAGCGCCGCCGCCACTAGCCGGGTATCGTCGAGCCCACGTGCGGTGCTTACCAGCTTGCCCATGAAGGCGTTGCGCGGCGCACTGATCGGGGTTTCGTTGCCGACTGACCAGATCACCACGCTGGCGCGGTTCTTGTCGCGCACGATCAGGTCGGTCAACTGGGTGCTGGCGTTGGCATAGGTGCCCGGATTGTTCCAGGAAATCGTCCAGTACACCGGCACTTCGGCCCATACCATCAGCCCCATTTCGTCGGCCAGGCGGATCATTTCTTCGCTGTGCGGGTAATGGGCCAGGCGCACATAATTACAGTTCATGTCCTTGGCCCATTGCAGCAGCATGCGCATGTCGCCCTGGCCGCGCAGCCGCCCCGGGATCAGCGGATTCTCGTCGTGGATCGAGACGCCGCGCAGGAATACCGATTTGCCGTTCAGCAGGATGTCGCGTCCACGTGTTTCGATCGTGCGGAAACCAATGCGGTCCTGGACCTTGTCTTCGCCTGCCGACAATTCCACCGCGTACAGCTTCGGATGCTCGGGCGACCAGCGCTCCAGCTTGCCGGCCGGGATGGCGATCGCGGCGCGGCCATTGGCGTCGGTCTGCAAGGTAGTGGCGATGCCGGCTTCGGGGATGCGCAGGGTGACGCGCTGGGATTTGCTGTCGCCGCCGATCTGCACGAAGCCTTCGATGCGGCCGGCGTCGCCCTTCTTCAGCTGCACCTTGTAGTCAGCGATATAGCTCGCCGGCAATTCGGCCAGCAGCACGTCGCGCGTGATGCCGCCGTAGTTCCACCAGTCGGTGTTCACAGTCGGGATCTCGTCCTGGTAGCGCTTGTTGTCGGCCTTGACCACGACCGTGTTGCGGCCCTGGTTCAGCTTGCCGGTCACGTCGAACTGGAAGGGCGTGAAGCCACCCTTGTGCATGCCCAGTTTCTTGCCGTTCAGGTAGACGTGGGCTTCGTAGTTCACCGCGCCGAACGACAGCACGTAATGCCGGCCCGGCTTCGGATCGGCTTCGAAGCGCTGGCGCAGCCAGACCGTGCCCTCGTACAGCTGCAGCTTTTCCGCCTGCGAATTCCAGTCGCCCGGCACCTTCATGGTCGGGGCGCGGTCGAAGTCGTATTCGACCCAGTCGGTCTTGTCCTTCGGCTGGCGGTCGTCGTAGTAGCCGCCCTTGCCCGTCTGCGACTGGTCGAAGGGCATGTGGCGGTAGTCGTAGTAGCCGTTCTCGTAGGGATCGACGATGTAGTGCCAGCGTCCGTTCAGGCTGATGTGGCTGCGTCCGTAGATGTTCTGGACCGGGGCCATCAGGCTGCTGGCGGTTTTGGCGCTGGCGGGCTGGCCGGCCAGCTGGACGTCGACCGGTTCGGCAGCCTGGGCTGTCATGGCTGCCATCGCGGCGCAGGCAGCCAGGGGAAGGATCAGGCGGCGTAAGTCGGCCGCCCAAGCATGTAGAGGGTTTGCCATTCTGTCTCCTTTTTGTTTTGTTGCCAGAAGATTATCCAGAATCAATACCGGCGTCAAAACGTTTATTGCAGAGACAGATGGCGCGCCCTCAGTCGTCGCCCGGGCCTTCGCCCGGCATGGTGTCGGCCATCAGGCGCAGTTCTTCCGGCGTCAGTTCGTTCGGTTTCTTGTCGGCCAGGCCGTCGACCTCGTTCAGGGCCTGGGCAGCTTCCTGCTGCTTCGCCTGCATGTCCTGCGCCTTCGGATCGTCGGCCGGCCGGTCCTGGGTATGCTGATCGTTGCTCATGTGATGCTCCTTGCAAAATAGTGCGGTGCATCCAGTCTGGCACAGAGCGGACGGGAACGGCGTCCGGCTTGCCCATCCTGCATGAGAGCGCTCCCAGGCTGGTCGCTGGCGGCCGAGTCGCTGGATTGTTACACTGGGCAGCCGAGCCCATGACAATCATTCCATGTCCACAGCCGCTTCTTCCAAAGCCGTGTCTGCCCAGACCGGCACCGTATTGCAGATCCTGTTTTCGGTGGCCTTCGTCCACCTGCTCAACGATTGCGTCCAGGCTGTCCTGCCCGCGATCTATCCCCTGCTCAAGCAGGAATTCGCGCTGAGCTTTACGCAGGTCGGCCTGATCACCCTCACCTTCCAGTGCACGGCCTCGCTGCTGCAGCCCTGGATCGGCCTGTACACCGACAAGCGCCCGATCCCCTTCCTGCTACCGGTCGGCATGTGCGTGACCCTGGCCGGGGTCGGACTGCTGGCGGTGGCCGGCAGCTTTACCGTACTGCTGCTGGCGGCCGCCATGATCGGCGTCGGCTCCTCGACCTTCCACCCGGAAGCCTCGCGCGTGGCGCGGCTGGCCTCGGGCGGCCGCTTCGGCTTCGCGCAATCGCTGTTCCAGGTCGGCGGCAACCTCGGCTCGGCGCTGGGACCGCTGCTGGCGGCCGCCATCATCGTCGGCCGCGGCCAGGGCAAGATCGGCTGGTTCACACTGTTCATCCTGGTGGCGGTGCTGGTACTGGTCGGCGTCAGCCGCTGGTACGGCAGCCACCTGCGCAACATGCCGCGCAAGAGCGGCGCCCCGGCCGGTTCCGGCCTGCCGCGCGACAAGGTGATCAAGGCGCTGGCCGTGCTCGCCATGCTGGTGTTCTCGAAATACATCTACATGGCCAGCCTGTCGAGCTATTACACCTTTTATCTCATCGAAAAGTTCCACGTGGCGGTGGGCACCGCGCAGCTGTACCTGTTCCTGTTTCTGGCCGCCGTTGCCCTCGGTACCTTTGCCGGCGGCCCGATCGGGGACCGCATCGGCCGCAAGCGCGTGATCTGGGTCTCGATCATGGGCGCGGCGCCGTTCACGCTGGCCCTGCCCTACGCCGACCTGTTCTGGACCGGCGTGCTGTCGGTGATCATCGGCCTGGTGATGTCGTCGGCGTTTTCGGCCATCGTCGTGTTCGCGCAGGAACTGGTGCCGGGCAAGGTCGGCATGATCGCCGGTATCTTCTTTGGCCTGATGTTCGGCGTCAGCGGCATCGGCGCGGCGGCGATGGGACATATCGCCGACGTGGCAGGTATTGCGCAGGTGTACCGGATTGCCTCTTTCCTGCCGCTGCTGGGAATCCTGGCGGCGCTGTTGCCGAAGATGGAGCAGGTGCGGCGCTGAGCTGCGCCGCGGCGCGCAATCGGCAGCGCCTGGCCGGGTCAGGCCGGATTCGTGCTGCCCGGTCCCGGCGCCGTCCGCGTTGCTGCCGGCGCCGCCTTGTGTGCCGAAGCAGGCGCCGACGTTTGTGCCGATGCATGCGCCAGGGCCTGCGCCGCCTCGCGCTCCCGCAGCCAGGCATCGACCTGCGCCGCTGCTCCCGGCGCCACGTGCAGGCCCAGCTTGGTGCGCCGCCACAGCACGTCGTCCGCGCACTGCGCCCATTCCTGGCGGCGCAGATAATCGAGTTCCACTTCGAACAGGCCCGGCACGACTTCGGCGCCGAGGTCGGCGCGTGTGCGGCAATGCGCCAGCAACGCCCCCAGGCGAGTGCCGTAGGCGCGGGCGTAGCGCGCCAGCAGCGCCGGCGCCAGCCACGCGTATTGCTGCTGGCGGGTGCGCAGCCAGGCATCGAATTCCAGCACCCCGCGCGCATCCGGCTCCTTGCCGAACAGGTCGCCGCCCGGCAGGCAGGCGTGACCCGTCCAGCCCGGAACGCGCCGTCCCAGCGCCGGCGCGATCCAGTCGACCGCCTGCTCGGCCAGCTTGCGGAAGGTCGTGACCTTGCCGCCGAACACGGATAACAGCGGCGCACCCCCGGTATCGGTCTCGAACCGGTAGTCGCGGCTGGCGCTGGAAACGCTGCCGGCGCCTTCGTCGGCGATCAGCGGACGCACCCCGGCATAGCTCCACACCACGTCCTCGCGGCCGATGCGGCGCTCGAAGCAGCGGTTGGCGGCCTCGCACAGATACAAGGTTTCGGCGGCGCTGATGGCCACCCGATCGAGATCCCCGGTGTACTCGACGTCGGTGGTGCCGACCAGCGTAAACGCGCCTTCATAGGGCAGCGCGAACACGATGCGGCCATCCGGCTGCTGCAGCAGGTAGGCTTGCTCGTGCTCGAACAGGCGCGGCACCACGATGTGGCTGCCCTTGACGAGTCGCAGCGGACGCACTGCGGCCATGCGTCCGCCGACTGCCTCCTGCAGGAAGCGTGCCGCCCACGGCCCCGCCGCATTCACCACGCAGCGCGCCTGCACCGCCAGTTCGCCCTTCGGCCCGGCCAGCGTGGCGCTCCAGCGCGCGGCCTCGCGCCGCAGCGCCGTGCAGCGCGTGCGCGTGAGGATGGTGGCCCCGCGGTCGCGCGCATCGACGGCGGCCAGCACCACCAGGCGCGCATCGTCGACCCAGGCGTCGGAATACACGAAGGCGCGCGCGAAGCGGCGCTGCAGCGCGGCCCCGGCCGGATCGCTGCGCAAGTCGATGCTGCTCGACGCCGGCAGGAAGTCGCGCCGCGCCAGGTGGTCGTACAGGAACAGGCCGGCGCGGATCATCCAGGCCGGACGCTCGCCCTGCATGTTGCCCAGGCGCGCTTCACGCGGCGAAGCGCCGCCGCTGCGCTGCGGCATCACGAAACGCAGCGGACGCATGATGTGGGGCGCGCTCTTGAGCAGGACCTCGCGCTCGGCCAGCGCCTTGCGCACCAGCCCGAATTCGTATTGTTCGAGGTAGCGCAGGCCGCCATGGATCAGCTTGCTCGACGCGGACGAGGTGTGCTGGGCCAGGTCGTCCTTTTCGCACAGCACCACGCGCAGGCCGCGCCCGGCGGCGTCGCGCGCGATCCCGGCGCCGTTGATGCCGCCTCCCACCACCAGCACGTCGCAATCGATGCGTTTCGGATGCTCGCCCATGTCGGTTCCTTTGCATGCCATTTTGATTAGTCTAGTGGCGCACGCAAGGGCGGTGTTCGGCCATATCAATCTCGCGGGGAGCGCGCCGCAGCGTGTGTAAAATCGGCGCATGAGCTTTCCGAACATCGCACACTGAGATGGCGCCCGAGATGCGCGCCTGGGTCCGCATGCCTTCCGGCAAGCGGCTTGACCTGCTGAACCCGACCCCTTTCGACTGGGACGACGGCGACCTGGCGCTCGGCCTGGCCCGCACTTACCGCTGGGGCGGCCACACCGCCTGGCCGCTGCCGCTGTCGGTGGCCCAGCACTCGCTCAGCGTGATGCTGCTGCGCCGTGCCGCCGCGCCTGCCGGCACGCCGCTGGCGCCGGTCATCGAGCTGCGCGAACTGCTGCACGATGCCGAGGAAGGCTTGCTCGGCTTCGACGCCGTGTCGCCGCTGAAGCCCTTCCTCGGCGACGGTTTCCGCGCCCTGACGCGGCGCCTGGAACAGGCGGTGTTCCTGCGCTACGGCTTGCCGGCCTGGACCCCGGCCGAGCACGAGCGCCACAAGCGCGCCGACCGCCTGGCCGCCGCCAGCGAGGCCGTGCACGTGGCCGGCTGGTCGGCCAGGGAAGTGCGCGACACCCTGCGCATCCGCGCCGCCGTGCTGCAGGACGATCCGCTGGCCGCGGTCTACGATTGCCGGCCGTGGGAACCGTGGAAGCCGGCCGTGGCGGCCGAGCGTTTCCTGGAGGCGCTGGAGACCCTGAAGCGGCGCATCGATGCGCAGGAACGAGTTACGGATGAAAAGAACCCGCATGCCTCCTGATCCCCGCCCCCGTGCCGGTCACGATGAGGCCGGCCTCGACGCCGCGGTTGCCCGTGCAGCCGACCTCGTGCGCGATGCCGACGCCCTGCTGATCGGCGCCGGCGCCGGGATCGGGGTCGATTCCGGCCTGCCCGACTTCCGCGGCGACCATGGTTTCTGGCGCGCCTATCCGCCGCTGGCTGCACGCGGCATCCGCTTCGTCGAGATCGCCAACCCGCACAGCTTCGAGGCCGATCCGGCGCTGGCATGGGGCTTCTACGGACACCGCCTGGCGCTGTACCGGGCGACCGTGCCCCACGAAGGCTTCGCGATTCTGAAGGCGCTGGGCGCTTCGCTGCCGCACGGCGCCTTTGTGTTTACCAGCAACGTCGACGGCCAGTTCCAGCGCGCCGGCTTCGACCCCGGCCGCATCGTCGAATACCACGGCTCGATCCACCACCTGCAATGCACGCGGCCCTGCAGCGACGCCATCTGGGCGGCAGACACGGTGACGCCCCAGGTCGACCCGTCGACCTGCACGATGGCGCTGCCGCTGCCAGCCTGCCCGCGCTGCGGCGCACTGGCCCGGCCCAGTATATTGATGTTCAACGACAGCCGCTGGCTGCAGGCCCGCAGCGAAGCGCAGTACACGCGTTTCACGGCATGGCGTGCCCAGGTGCAGCGGCCGGTGGTGATCGAACTCGGTGCCGGCACCGACATTCCCTCGGTGCGCCGCTTGTGCGAGACACAGCGTGCCCCGCTGATCCGCATCAACCCGCGCGAGCCGGCGGTAGCAGCCGGCAGCGGAGTCGGTATTGCGGCAGGCGCACTCGACGTATTGCGGCGCCTGCGCACTGCCCTTGCCAACTGAACGGATATTTCCCTCATGAAATTCTATTTCACGAAGTGCAGTGGAGAGAAATTTCCTTTCATGAACAGTTTATGCGCCAGGCATCGAGTGCCTTAATCTTGAGCAATAATTAACGTTACGAAAATGCTAATCCGTTTTTGAGGAGCCTTGCCTAAAGTCTTGATTCCACGGCCTTTATTCTAATATCCACAAGAAATGTGGATAACTGTGTGGAAAAGCGCCTCTTGACAAGCCGGAAGCGCAGTATTGATGCGGGTTTCAACAAAATGCCCGTTCAAGAGGCAAAAACGGAATCCTTAGGAATCAATGACTTACGATTGCATATGTTTTCAGCAGGACGTAGCAGTGGGGTAAATTCCTACAAAATCATGCACTGGGGGATAACTCGTGGGCCTTGCTCCTATTGCTGAGCATGTAGAACATGGTTAATTTCCGCAAGGATTGAGAACCGCTTATTTCCAGGCGTTGCGGGCGCGATCGCGCACCAGCATCCGCACCGCATCCGGCACCGGTTTGCGGCTGTGCAGCGTCTCGGCATCGTTCCAGACCGCCTCTTCGAAATGCTTCAGCATGGCCGGGCTGATGAAGCGCGTGCGCTGGGCATACACGTGGCGGTCGCCGAGCTGGGCCTGCTGCTTGATGAAGAAGCGGTTCGGCACCACCAGTTGCAGGTTTTCCTTGGCGCGTGTCATTGCCACATACAGCAGGCGCCGCTCTTCCTCGATGTCTTCGAGCGAGCCGGTAGCCATGTCGGACGGTATGCAGCCGTCGACGACGTTCAGCAGCGTCACCGATTTCCACTCCTGCCCCTTGGACGAATGGATCGTCGACAGGATCAGGTAATCCTCGTCCAGCAGCGGCGCGCCAGCCCGGTCGCTCGTCGCCTCCGGTGGATCGAGGGTCAGCTCGGTCAGGAACGATTCGCGCGAACCATAGCCGCCGGCCAATGCCACCAGTTGCTCGAGGTCGGCGGCGCGTACCGCTGCGTCGTCGTACAGGCGCTCGAGGTGGGGCTGGTACCAGTTCCTGACCAGCTCGATCTCCGTCGGCCAGCGCAGGCCGGGCGTGCGCAGCGCCGCGAACAGCGCCACGAAGGCATCCCAGTCGTCGCGCGCCCGCGCCGGCACGGCAAAGCCCGCCATTGCCGCAGCCGGCTCGGCCGCTTCTGCTACCGCATCCATGCAGCGTGCCGCCGTTGCCGGGCCGATGCCGGGAATCAGCTGAACCACGCGGAACCCGGCCAGGCGCCCGCTCGGATTCTGGACAAAGCGCAGCACGGCCAGCACGTCCTTGATGTGGGCCGCCTCCAGGAACTTCAGGCCGCCGAACTTGACGAAGGGGATATTCCGCCGCACCAGCTCGAGCTCCAGGGCCGCGCTGTGGCTGGCGGCGCGGAACAGCACCGCCTGCTGGGTCAGCTTGATGCCGGCTTCGCGCTGCTCCAGCACGCGGTTGCAGACCCAGCGCGCCTGCTCGGCTTCGTCCGGGATCAGCACCAGTTGCGGTTTGCCGCTGCCCATCTTATCGGTCCACAGCGTCTTGGCATGGCGCTCGACGGCCGCAGCGATCACGGCATTCGAGGCATCCAGGATCGGCTGCGTCGAACGGTAATTGCGGTCCAGCGTGACGATGCGCGCCGGCTGCGAGAACTGCTGCGGGAACTCCATGATGTTGCGCACCGTCGCGCCGCGGAAGGAATAGATGGCCTGGGCATCGTCGCCGACCACCATCACGCCGGCCCCGTCCGGCTTCCTGCCGTGCAGGATGGCCGCCTGCAGGCGATTGGTGTCCTGGTATTCGTCGACCAGCACGTGATCGAACTGGGCGCCGATTGCCGGGCCCAGCTCGGGATCGGCCGCCATCTCGGCCCAGAACAGCAGCAGGTCGTCGTAGTCGAGCACGTTCTGCGCCTGCTTGGCGTCGACATAGGCGCCGAACAGGCGTTTCAATTGTGCCTCCCATTCGGCGCACCAGGGGAAGGTGGATTGCAGCACGGCATCCAGCGGTTCGCGGCTGTTGACCACGCGCGAATAGATCGACAGGCAGGTCCCTTTCAGCGGGAAGCGCTTCTGGCTGCCCTGCCCGCCGTTCTGGCCGAGGCCGATTTCCTGGCGCACCATGCCCATCAGGTCTTCGGAATCGCCGCGGTCGTTGATAGTGAACGAAGCTTCCAGGCCGATGTTGCCGGCGTATTCGCGCAGCAGGCGCGCGCCGATGCTGTGGAAAGTGCCGGCCCACGGCAGCCTGGCCATCAGGCCCGGCGCACCCGCGCTGCCGAAGAGGCGCTGCAGGACCGCGGCGGCGCGCTGGCCCATTTCGTTGGCGGCACGGCGCGAAAACGTCAGCAGCAGGATGCGCTGCGGATCCGCCCCGGACTGGATCAGGCGCGCCACCCGGTGCGCCAGGGTATTGGTCTTGCCCGAGCCGGCACCGGCCACCACCAGCAGCGGCTGGGGCAAGGCCGCGCCAATCCCGTGTTCGACCGCCTCGCGCTGCGCCGGGTTCAGGCTGCCGAAAGGATCGGGCACGGCAGGGTCCGCATCGGCAGTGGCGGATGCAGGAATGGAAGCGAAGGCGGCGGTAGCGTGAGCGGCGGTCATGGCGGACTAAATCAGATGCTCAACTGTACATTTATCCAGTAGTCAAGCGCAAGAGGCAGTCGCCCCTGACCGTGCTGCACCTGTAGCAAAATCACATCAATAGGGCTAACTAGCACTCCCTAGTACGCCCACTTTGCGTTAGCTCAAGGAAGACATTGATATATGTCAGATATCCACAAAATCTGTGCATAAGTATGTGGAAAACGACCCCCTTGACAAGCTGCAATCAAGTGCACATGCGGCTTTCAACAAGTTGCCCGTTGCGCGGGCAACTTGTGAGCTACGCAAAATCGAGGCCGTCGTCGACGCGGTGGAACGGAAATCCGAAGCCCTGCAGCGTGCAGGCAAGCCGCATGCAACCCATGCTTCACGCATATGACTTGCGTCCCGATTATACGCTCCACGAACGCCTGCGCCCCGGCTCGGTGAGCACGCGTTCGATGACGTCGTTGCCGACATCCTGGGAACGCAGGTATTCGAGCGCGGACATCGTATTGCTGCGCTGCTGGAGCGCGATGCCGAGGTCGACAATGTCTTTTTGACGCGCATCGCGCCGCTGGTAAGGCACGACAAAGTCGCTGTCGCTGTGGTCGAGGTTATCTTGGGGCATCGCAACTCCTGGTTTTGATGAGGGTTAAGATGGTGATGGGTAAAGCCCTAGGGAGTATTTGCCAGCATTTGCCAAAGTCAAGCAAATTTCGCATGGCGGCGTGAAATCTCCATGACAACCTATGCCCTCTGCATGCCGGCGTCGCGATGCCGGCCGTGCGCCATCATCGGATGGGTGAGCCTAGAATGGTTGCGTCATCCACGCGATGTCCACTTTCAACCACACAGCAGCGAGGCCGCCCATGAGCATGACCCCCGATCCCGATCTGAAACCTGGCGACGAAGCCGAACCGGGCACGCCGGGCGCCGCTGAAGACTTGTGCGAAAGCTGCGGCGGCAGCGGCAAGCTGGACAATGGCAAGACCTGCCCCGAGTGCGAAGGCACCGGCCGCGTGATGCGCGGCATCGGCGGCGGCTGAAGCCGCGCCTGACGCTGAGCCGACGCCATCGGCGCGGATCGGGCATACTTGCGCTATCGTTAACTTGTCCCTGCGAGCTCCGATGGATTCCGTCATGCCCGAACTCCTCAGTGAACACGCCTGCTTCGGCGGCGTGCAGCGCTTCTATAAATACGACTCGGCCGCGATCGGCCTGCCGATGCGGTTTTCGGTGTACCTGCCGCCCGGGGCTGCCGACACCACCCCCGGCACGGATGCCGGCAAGCTGCCGGTGCTGTTCTTCCTGGCCGGCCTGACCTGTACCGAAGAAACCTTCATGATCAAGGCCGGTGCCCAGCGCGTGGCCGCCGAACTGGGCGTGATTTTGGTGACGCCGGATACCAGCCCGCGCGGCGCCGGCGTCTCCGGCGAAGCCGACAGCTGGGACTTCGGCGTGGGCGCCGGCTTCTACGTCGACGCCACCGAGGAACCGTGGTCGCGCCACTACCGCATGTACAGCCACATCCTGGAACTGCGCGAACTGGTGCTGGCCCGCCTGCCCGCCGACCCGGCACGCGTCGGCATCTTCGGCCACTCGATGGGCGGCCACGGCGCCCTGATGCTGGCGCTGCGCAATCCTGCGCTGTTCCATTCGGTCTCGGCCTTCGCGCCGATCGCCGCGCCGGTACGCTGCCCGTGGGGCCAGAAAGCCTTCGGCGGCTACCTCGGTGCGGACCAGGCCGCCTGGCGCGCCTACGATGCCACCGAGCTGATGGCGAACAGCACGGCGGCGCCTTTCCCCAAAGGCATCCTGGTCGACCAGGGCCTGGCCGATAAATTCCTGGCCGAACAGCTTTATCCGGAGGCCTTCGAAGAAGCCTGCCGCAAGGCCGGCCAGCCGCTCGAGCTGCGCCGCCATGCCGGCTACGACCACGGCTATTACTTCATCCAGACTTTCGTCGAAGACCACCTGCGCTTCCATTACCGTCAGCTCGGCTGAGGGCTGAAGGCTGACTGCTGCCGGCGCCCGCACGTCCTGTGCGGCGCGCCCGCCTCGTTGGCCAACTTTCCCCTGCTCCTCGTCAGAGTGCGTCCGGCGCTGCGAATTCCCCGCTCCCGCTCGCATTATGGCCTGTGTCAACCCTGCGTCCGGCAAGCCCGCCGCGGCGCGTGCGCACGCTTGAACCACGCCGCCAGGCGTCTTATAAATGAAGCCGTGAGCTTGCAGTGGGGCCGGGTATCCCTGCAGAAACGTACGACGCCAGGGTGAACAGGTGGTGTACTCTGGCCGCTCTCGATTGGCAATCGAACGCAATCAGGAGCGGCTGCTGCATGGCGGACATCCACCGTTTCAAGGACCGCGCGCACGCGGGCGCATTGCTGGCAAGGCAGTTGCGCCACTACGCGCACGCGCCGGACGCGATCGTGCTGGCCCTGCCGCGCGGCGGTGTGCCGGTCGGCTTCGCGATCGCGCAGCGGCTCGGCATCAGGCTCGACGTGCTGGTCGTGCGCAAGCTGGGCATGCCGCACCACGAAGAGTTCGCCATGGGTGCGGTCGGCAGTGGCGGCGTGCGCGTGCTGCAGCCGGGCGTACCCGGGCTGATGGGTGTGACGGCACAGGATCTCGAAGCGGTCACGGCACGCGAGCTGGCCGAGCTCGCGCGCCGCGAACGGGCTTACCGCGGCATCGGCGACGATGCAGCGGGCGGTACGCGCGCCGTGCCCGACCTGCGCGGCAGCACCGCGATCCTGGTCGACGACGGTATCGCGACCGGTTCGACGGTGGGGGCGGCGATCCAGGTGCTGCGCCGCATGCAGCCGCGCAAGCTGGTGCTGGCGGTGCCGGTCGCGCCGCCCGCGACGGTGCACAAGCTGGCGCCGCAGGTCGACGAGCTGGTCTGCCTGTCGGCGCCGCCGCTGTTCCGCTCGGTCGGACAGTGGTACGACACGTTCGACCAGACCAGCGACGAACAAGTACAGGCGCTGTTGGCGGCCGCACGGCAGCCGCAGGCAGCGTCCCATCCAACGACAGGAGGACAGAACGATGAAAACACAGATGACGGATAACGAACTGGGTCTCGACCTTGCCAAGCTGCTCGGCGGCGCGGCCGCGGGCGCCCTGTTGATGTACATTCTCGACCCGGACCGCGGCGGCGCACGGCGCGCGCACTCGGTGGCGGCCGTCCGCCATGCCGGCAGCCGCACCTCGAGCGCCCTCGGCAACGTCTGGCGCGGCGCCGGCGCGCGCCTCGGTGCGGCGGCGGATAACATGGCCGATGCGGCCGGCGACCGCGCCGCCGACCTCGCCGCTGCCGCCAAGCCGGACGGCGCGGCGAGCACGATCAAATCCTCGCTGTCGCGCCTTGGCCATGCTGCCGGCGAAGTGCTCGACGATACGATTTCCAGGGCAAAAAGCGTGGCCAGCCGCGCCGGCGATGCCGCCAGCGACGCCGTCTCCAAGGCCGGCAGCGCCATGAGCCGCAGCGGCGACACGACCGGCGACCTCGCATCCAGGGTGACCAGCCGCGCCAACCGCGCCGCCGATCTCGCCAGGAATACCGTCAGCAGCGGCATCGACGACGCCCGCAGCGCCCTCCGTGCGACCGACTGGCGCGCGACCGCACGCAACCCGGCGGTGCTGGGAGGCGGCCTGCTCGGCCTGTATGGACTGGCGCGCCGTTCGCCGCTGGGCCTCGTGCTGGGCCTGGCGGGCGCCGCCCTGCTGGCACGCGGCGTGACCGGCAAGCCGCTGCGCAGCCTGCTGTCGACGCGCCAGCTCGGCGACCGCTTGGGCGGCACACTTAGCAGCACACTGAGCGGCGGTCTCAGCCAGACGATCGATTTCGAGAAATCGATCCATATCGACGCCTCGCCGGAAGAGGTGTACGACCTCTGGAACAATTACGAGAACTTCCCGCGCTTCATGTCGCACGTGGTCGAGGTGAAAGACCTGGGCCGGCGCCGCTCGCACTGGGTGGTCAAGGGGCCGGGCGGCAGCGAGTTCGCGTGGAATTCCGTGCTCACCGAGCAGACCCGCCCGCATCGCCTGGCCTGGCGCAGCGAGCCGGGCGCCGAGATCCCGCAAAGCGGTTCGATCCAGTTCGAGCCGCACCGCGGCGGCACCCACGTGACGGTGCGCATGTCGTACACGCCGCCGGCCGGCGTCATCGGCCACGGCCTGGCGACCCTGTGCTCGGCGCCGATCCGAAGGCGCAGATGGACGACGACCTGGCGCGCATGAAAGCCTTCGTCGAACGCGGCGCCATGCCGTCCAGCGGCTCGGACGACGCCGGCCGCTCGCGTTCCTCCAGCCGTTTCCTGCATTGATCATGGCGGACCAGGACACCCTCTCCGCCCTGCGCGGCGCCGCCATCAGGCTCGATGGCGGCGAGCGCGACTACGATGCCCTGCTCGACCTGGTCGGCGATGCGCGCTTCGTGCTGCTGGGCGAGGCCACCCACGGCACCCACGAGTTCTACGAAGAGCGCGCCCGCATCACCCGGCGCCTGATCGAAGACAAGGGGTTTCACGCGGTGGCCGTCGAGGCCGACTGGCCGGACGCCTACCGCGTCAACCGCTACGTGCGCGGCCAGGGCGAAGACGGCAGCGCCGACGCGGCGCTGTCGGGCTTCCAGCGCTTCCCGAACTGGATGTGGCGCAACACCGACGTGCAAAGCTTCGTCGAGTGGCTGCGCGCGCATAACCAGAAGACGGCCAGCCACAAGGTCGGCTTCTATGGCCTCGACCTGTACAGCATGTTCACCTCGATCAGCGAAGTGCTGGCCTACCTGGACAAGGTCGACCCGCAGGCCGCCAAGGTGGCGCGCGAGCGCTACTCTTGCTTCGACCATTACCAGGAAGACAGCCAGCATTATGGCTATACCGCCAGCCTGAGCCTGTCGGAGTCCTGCGAACAAGGTGTGATCGAGCAATTGCACCAGTTGCAGCAGCGCTCGGCCGCCACCATGCAGAAGGACGGCGCCGACGAAGCGCTTTTCCATGCGCAGCAAAACGCGCGCCTGGTCAAGAATGCCGAAGAATATTACCGCACCATGTTCCGGGGCCGGGTGTCGTCCTGGAACCTGCGCGACAGCCACATGGCCGAGACGCTCGACGCGCTGGCCCGGCACCTGTCGAAGGATGGCGAACCGGCCAAGATCGTGGTGTGGGAACACAATTCGCACATCGGCGATGCGCGTGCGACCGAGGTCGGCGAGCTCGGCGAATGGAACGTGGGCGAACTGGCGCGCAAGGCCTACGACGGCGACACCCGCCTGATCGGCTTTTCCACCTACGAGGGTTTCGTGACGGCGGCGTCGGAGTGGGATGCCCCGGCCGAGCACAAGCGCGTGCGTCCGGGCATGCCGGGCAGCTACGAAGCATTGCTGCACGAGGTCGGCGTCGACCGCTTCCTGCTGCCGCTGCGCGAGGAAGGCCCGGCGCGCGACGCATTGATGCAGCGCCGGCTGGAGCGCGCCATCGGCGTCATCTACCTGCCGCGGACCGAGCGCCACAGCCATTATTTCTCGGCCCAGATGGCGCGCCAGTTCGATGCGGTGATCCATATCGACCGTACCACGGCGGTACAGCCGCTGGATCCGGGCGGCGGCTGGCACTCGGAAGAGCCGCCGGAAACCTATCCGGGCGGTTTTTAAGGCTGGCGCTCGGCTTCCACCGCGGCCAGCGCCTGCCGGGCCATCACGCGTGCGCCTTCGTACGACTTCACCGCCGCAATGAAGCGCCCGTTATGGCAGAAGCCCGCATCCGGGACGCCGGTCACGGCGGCCAGCTCGGCATCGCGCAGTCCGGCCCAGGCTGCCGGCAGGTCGGCGCGGGCCTCGAAGGTTTCCGGGCTGACCGGCACCGTGTGCAGCATGTAGCGCTGCTCGCCCAGGTTATGGCTGATCACGAACAACACTTTCGGCATTTCCTTGCGCACCACGCTGGTCCAGGGCAGCGCGCTGTTTTTCAGGTACAGCACCTTGCCGTCTTCGAGCAGCTCGGACTGGCGCACCTGCTCCACCGCCAGCGTCGCGCCGACGCGGTACTTGACCGCATTGACCATGATATCGGTCAGCAGCGCCATCGCGCGCCGGAACTGGCCGAGGCGGTAGGCTTCGGTCGGTTCGCCATAGCCGATGCGCTGCTCGTCCAGCCAGTTCGGATTGAAGCCGGAAATCACCGCCGACAGGCCATAGCTGCCGGGTGCGTTGCGGGCGGCGCCGGTGTCCGACATGTCGAGGTACTGGACGATGTCGGCATCGATGGCGTAGGCAATCTCGCGCGCGGCGTCGTCGGACAGGCGCTGGCCGGTATGGGTCTCGGCCAGGATGGCCACGCAGCGGGCGCCATGCTCGCGCCACACCAGGCCGGCGCTGGCATACACCACCCCGCTCTGGCGGGCGCCGTCGAAACCTTTCTGGTGGTGGTCGAAACGGCCGCTGGCCGGGTCCCAGATGCCGCCGACGTCGACCGCGAAATCGGCCTTGTCGATGATCGCCGGATTGCGCGTGCGCACGATCTCGCTGCCGGGATACAACACGTTCAGGGTGGCGGCGGCCCATGCATCGTCGGCATGGAATTTCCCGCTGTGAGTCACGATTACCATAAGCTCTTTCATCTTTAAAACATATTCGCTGTTTCAAGATGATACCGGCTTTACCGGGCCGCAGCGCCCGTCACGGGCACCCGAGTGCGTCGGCCAGCGCCACCAGGTCGTCGGCGACGACATCCCAGTCCTGTTCGGGCTGCAAATCGGTGCTCTGGCCGGGGCCGTGTTCGAAGCGGCGCCGCACGAACATCGTGCGCAGGCCGAGCGCGCGGGCCGCCGCCAGGTCGGTGTTGTGGGCCGCCACCATGCCGAACTGGCCGGGCGCCACCCCGGCTGCCTCGGCCGACCGCAGGTAGACCTCGGGGCGCGGCTTGTAGCTTTGAGCGATTTCCGCGCCCAGGATCACGTCCCACGGCAGGCCGCCGAAACGCGCCAGCCGCAGCATGCCGGCAATATGGCCGTTCGACACCGGTCCGATGGCGAAACGCCGCTTCAGGCGCAGCAGGCCCTCGACCGCATCCGGCCAGGGATCCAGACGTTCCCAGGCCCGGTTCAGCTCGGTCAGCTCGGCTTGCGGGATGCTGGAGGCAGCGACGCCATGCCGGTCCAGCACCTGTTCCAGGTTTTCGCGGTTGAGCACGTCGAGCCGGACCCAGGGCCGGGCGCCGGTACGCACCGCTTCCATTGCCGGTTGGTACAGCGAACGCCATTCCCTGGCAAATTCGAAGGGATCGACTGCAATGCCATGGCGCTCCAGAAAAGGCTCGGCAGCACGGGCGACGCCCGAGCGCCAATCCACCACGGTACCGAAGACGTCGAAACCCAGGAATTCAAGCTGTTCGAATGGCAAGGACATGGGGCATCACTCCGTGGAAACCTGTTTGGCGCGGCGCTGGTCCGGCACGATCGTCGCGCGCCACCAGTCGTCGATCATCTGTTTTTCGTGCGGCCAGCGCGCGTCCGACGGGTAGGCATTCACGCGGTTGCCATAGGCCTTGTCGCTGAGCTGGGCGTCGCCGCTCTTCAGGACCTTGCCGTCCTCGACCAGCGAATAGCGCAGCCGCATGCGCGGCCAGTCGCCGCCGTGATGCAGGATACGCACGCCGCTGAGGGCAAAGCGGTTCGGCTCCTCGCGGCCGGCCAGGTCGATGTCGAGCACGTCGATGACCAGGTCCTGCCCTGCCGGCAAGCCCTTGCCGAGCGCCTGGAAATGGCCGCTGATGTCTTCCAGCGCCTGCTGGCGCTGCCAGGGTGTGCGCGGCAGGTCGGTGAACTGGGCGTCGTGGACGTAGTTGACGGTGACGGCGGCTGCGGCGATGCCGTGCGCTGCCAGCCAGGCGGCGGCGAATGCAAGATGCCGTAGGCAGGTCATGGTTGGCCTCCCGTCCTTTCGTGAAAACGATGTCGGTTCAACTATACGCCGCTTCCCTCAGCCGTGCCCGGCGCCACGCGCCCGGCGTGCCCAGGCCGGCGAATGCGCTGTGAATGTAAAACGACGCTCCAGCCCCCGGCAACAAATTTTATTGCTTGGACCCGCCCGCTTTGGTTTACGATGGCGTCGTTATGATCTGGCAACTTAATCAGAGTGAGAACAGAGCCGAGACATGAGTAAATACAACCTGAACGTCAACGGCAAGGTCCAGTCCGTCGACGTCGAACCCGACACCCCGCTGCTGTGGGCCTTGCGCGATACCCTGAACCTGGTCGGCACCAAATACGGCTGCGGCATCGGCGCCTGCGGTGCCTGCACCGTCCACATCGACGGCCAGCCGGCCCGCTCGTGCCAGATGCCGGTGGCCAGCGTCGGCAAGCACAAGATCACCACCATCGAAGGCCTGGATGCGCGCGCCATGCACCCGCTGCAGCAGGCCTGGCAGGAACTCGACGTGCCGCAGTGCGGCTACTGCCAGTCCGGCCAGATCATGAGCGCCTGCGCGCTGCTCAAGCAGACCCCGCGTCCGACCGACGCCCAGATCGACGACGCCATGGCCGGCAACCTGTGCCGCTGCGCGACCTACGTGCGTATCCGCGCCGGCATCCATCGCGCCGCCGAGATCGCGTCCGCGACGACGACTGGAAAGGGCAAGAAATGACCCACACGCCCGTTTCCAATGCGCGCCGCAACTTCCTGCGCCAGTCGACCGCCGGCGGCGCTTCCCTGCTGCTGGGCCTGCATAGCGGCGGCGTGATCGCGGCCGCCGGCGCCACGGCGCCGGCCGACGGCGCCGAGTTCGCCCCCAACGCCTTCATCCGCATCGGCCAGGACGGCCGCGTCACCCTGATCTCGAAGCAGCCGGAAATCGGCCAGGGCATCAAGACCTCGCTACCGATGATCATCGCCGAAGAGCTCGACGTCGATTGGAAGGACGTGCGCGTGGTGCAGGGCGACCTGAACCCGGTCTACGGTTCGCAGGGCGCCGGCGGTTCGACCTCGACCCCGACCAACTACGACAACTTCCACCGCCTCGGCGCCACCGCGCGCGCGATCCTGGTGCAGGCCGCCAGCCAGGCCTGGAACGTGCCGGCCGCCGAATGCGCGACGGCCCAGGGCAGCGTCGAACACAAGGGTTCCGGCCGCAAGCTCGGCTACGGCGCGCTGGTCAAGGTGGCGGCCACGCTGCCGGTGCCGGACGCCAAGGGCGTCCAGTTGAAGGACCCGTCCGCCTATCGCCTGCTGGGCACGCGCATCGGCGGCGTCGACAATGGCCTGGTGGTCAGCGGGAAGCCGCTGTTCGGCATCGACGTCAAGCTGCCGGGCATGTTGTACGCGACCTACGTCAAATGCCCGACACTGGGCGGACGCCCGGTCAGCGCCAACCTCGACGCGATCAAGGCCATGCCGGGCGTGAAGGATGCCTTCATCGTCGAAGGCACGGCCAATTTGAACGGCTTGCGCCCGGGCGTGGCCATCGTCGCCAACTCGACCTGGAACGCCCTGCGCGCGCGCAAGAAGCTGGACGTGAAATGGGACGAAGGCGAAGGCGCCAACCATAGCTGGGCCAGCTTCACGGCCCAGGCCCAGGCGCTGTCCAAACAGCCGGGTGCGGCGACCATGCGCAAGGACGGCGACGTCAACGCCGCGCTGGCGGGCGCCGCCCATACGGTCGAGGCCGCCTACAGCTACCCCTTCATCTCGCACGCAAGCATGGAACCGCAGAACTGCACCGCCTGGTTCAAGCCGGACGGCAGCCTGGAACTGTGGGCGCCGACCCAGAACCCGGGTTCGGGCCAGGCGCTGGCGGCAAGCACCTTCGACATGCCGAAGGAAAAGATCACGCTGCACATCACGCGCAGCGGCGGCGGCTTCGGGCGTCGGCTGTCGTCCGACTTCATCGTCGATGCGGCGGCCATCTCGCAAAAAGTGAAGGCGCCGGTCAAGCTGACCTGGACCCGCGAGGACGATTTGCAGCAAGACCATTTCCGTGCCGGCGGCTTCCACTTCCTGCGCGGCGGCGTCGACGACGCCGGCAAGCTGGTGGCCTGGCACAACCATTTCGTTACCTTCGCCAACCGCATCGAGCGCAAGGAAAGCGACGGTACCAACAATAGCGTGCTGCAGCCGGGCAGCGGCGGCAATTTGTCGGGCGACGAATTCCCGGGGCGCTGGGCCGCCAACTGCCTGCTCGAGCAGACCCCGATCGAATGCCGCATCCCGATGGGACCGTGGCGCGCGCCGGGCAGCAATGTGTTCGCCTGGGTGTTCCACAGCTTCATCGACGAGCTGGCCCATGCGGCCGGGCGCGATCCGGTCGAGTTCCGGCTGGAACTGCTGGGCGACAAGGACATCGTGCCGGGCACCGGCGAACGCGGCCAGCCCTACAGCGTGGCGCGCATGCGCAACGTGCTGAAGGCGGTGGCCGACAAGGCCGACTGGGGCAAGCGCAAGTTTGCGCGCGGCCAGGGCGCCGGCGTGGCCTTCCACTTCAGCCACCGCGGCTATGTGGCCGAAGTGGCCGAGGTCACGGTGTCCAAGGACGGCAAGCTGACCGTCGACCGCGTGGTGGTGGTGACCGACATCGGCGCCCAGATCGTCAACCTGTCCGGCGCCGAGAACCAGGTCGAAGGTTCGGTGATCGACGGCCTCTCCACGCTGATGGGACCGGCGCTGGACATCGACAAGGGCCGCATCGTGCAGAGCAATTTCCACGAGTACCCGCTGCTGCGCATGCCGGACACCCCGACGAAAATCGAATCGCACTTCCTGAAGACCGATTACCCGGTCACGGGCCTGGGCGAACCGGTGTTCCCGCCGCTGGCACCGGCCGTCTGCAACGCGATCTTCGCCGCCACCGGCAAGCGCGTGCGCGAACTGCCGCTCAGCAAGACCGACCTCAGCTGGAGCTGATCCTGTCGTCCCAGGTCCACGTTCTGCTGCAACAAGCCCTGCAGGCGCACCAGCAGGGCAAGCTGGATGCGGCGGCCAGCCTGTACCGGCAGGTGCTGGCGCAGGCCCCGCGCCAGTTCGACGCCCTGCACCTGCTGGGCGTGATCGCGCGCCAGCGCGGCGATGCCGCCGCTGCCGCCGACCTGATCCGCGATGCGCTGCAGGTCGACCCGTCGCAGGCGCGCGCCCATTGCAACCTGGGCGCGGCGCTGCAGGACCTGGGCCAGCCCCAGGCGGCCCTGGACAGCTACGACCAGGCGCTGCGCCTCGACCCGCGCTATGCGCTGGCCTGGGACAATCGCGGCAACGCACTGCGGCGCCTGGGCCGCCCCGACGACGCCCTGGCCAGCTACGAACGGGCGCTCGGCCTGCGCCACGATGCGGCCGAGACCTGGTGCCACCGCGCCATCGTGCTGAACGACCTCGGACGCTTCGACGATGCCGCCGCCAGCGCCGGACGCGCGCTGCAACTGCGGGCGGCCTACCCGGATGCGCTGCTGGCGCTCGGCAACGCATTGCAGGCGCTGGAGCGTTTCGAGGAAGCCTGCGCCGCCTACGACCGGGCATTGACGAAGGCGCCGCGCGCCGACATCTGGTGCGCGCGCGGCAGCGCACTGAAAAAGTCCGGCGACCTGGCGGCGGCACTCGACAGCTACGAGCGCGCGCTGGCGCTCGACCCGGACTATGCGCTGGCCCAGCACTACCGCGCCAACACGCTGCGCGCGCTCGGCCGCAAGCTTGACGCCATCGCCGCCTACCGCGCGGCGCTGGCGCTGGGCGCCGATGCCACCGAGGTCGGCTTTGCGCTGGCGGCGCTGGGCGAAGGCGCCCTGCCCGCGAGCGCTCCGTCCGACTATATAAAAGGATTGTTCGACCAGTACGCCGGCCATTTCGACCGCCACCTGGTCGAGGTGCTGGCCTACCGCACGCCGGCCCTGCTTGACGCGCTGCTGCGCGCGCACCTGACCGGCACCCAGGACGAGGTGCTCGACCTCGGCTGCGGCACCGGCCTGTGCGCACCCTTCCTGCGGCCGCTGGCACGCAGGCTGACCGGGGTCGACCTGTCGCAGCGCATGCTCGACAAGGCGCGCGCGTCAAACCTGTACGATGCCCTCGCCTGTGCCGACATCGTCGATTTCCTGACAGGCGACGAGCAGGCCGGCCGCTACGGCCTGGTACTGGCGGCCGACGTGTTCGTGTACATCGGCGACCTCTCACCCGTGTTCGCCGGGGTGGCGCAGGCCCTGCAGGCCGGGGGCTGGTTCGCGTTTTCGGTGGAAGCGCCAGGCGAAGACGATGGCGACGGCGCCAGCGGCTATGCGATCACGCCGTCGAACCGCTTCACGCATGCATTGGACTATATCGAGCGGCTGGCCGCGCAACACGGCTTCGTCGTGGTGGAAACGCGGGCAGCGGCACTGCGCCGCGAACACGGCCGCGAGGTGGCCGGCCACCTGGTTTTGCTGCGCCGGACGTAAGACCGGCGCCGGCGTAAGGAAGCTGGCCTCAGGCCACCGACAGCGCCGTCATGCCGATCTCGCCCAGCCGCACCGGGACCGCGCCGCGCGCCACCATGCGGTCGATGGCGCGCGTGCCGTCGCCGGGCTTGACGTCGACCGCGCGCATCGCTTCCGGCACGATCAGGGTGTCGAAGCCCTCTTCCAGCGCATCGGTCACGGTGTTCAGCACGCAGTAGTCGGTGGCCAGGCCGCAGACCGTCACGCGCGTCACTTCGCGCGCGCGCAACTGGGCGGACAGGTCGGTGCCGCCGAAGGCCGAGTAGGCGTCGACGGCGGCGGTGTCGGCTTTCGACACCACGATGGCGTCGTCCGGCAGCGCCAGCTCGGCGGCGAATTCGGCGCCCGGGCTGTCCGCCTGGCAGTGCGGCGGCCACGGCCCGCCCTGGGCCGCGAACGAGCAGTGGTCCTGCGGGTGCCAGTCGCGCGAGGCGACGATCGGCAGGCCCTGGGCCTGGAACAGTTCGATCAGGTGGTTGATCGGGGCGATGACTTCATGGCCGTTGGCGACGCCGAGGGCGCCGCCGGGCAGGAAGTCGTATTGCAGGTCGATGATCAACAGGGCGTCGCCTGGTTCGAGGTGGATGGCACTCATGGTTGTCTCCGGGGGGCGCTATAGTCGCGCAAATATAATACGTCGTTCCCGCGAAAGCGGGAACCCATGCCGAGCCTACCGAAGACAGTATTTCTGAAACGCCAAGGTGATTCCGGCATACCGAATACTGGTATTCAGCATGGAGCTAAATAGCCTGGGAGGCTATTTAGCGCTTTCGCGGGGACGACGAGCTAACTGAACGCTCTCAATGCGGCAGCGTCGACCCCGACGCCTGCGCCGCGCGTGCCGCCGGATCCGGATTCAGCGCCCCCAGCCGGTCGAGGATGGCCACCGCCTGCTGCGCCTGCGCCGCGTCCGCCGTCGTGACGGTGATCTGGCAGTCGCGCACGTCGTCCTGGGCGGTCGGCGCATAGGTGTGGGTGTAGGCGGTCTTGCCCTTGACCTCGGGGTTGTCGCCGACGGTGAAATTGCCCTGCACCGGGCCGGTCTCGTCGATGCGGACGTCGATCACGACGTTATCGGCGGCCAGGCCGGCAGCCAGCAGTTCGTTGCGTGCCTGTTCGGCGGAAGCCAGTTGCACGAAAGTGCGTACGATCGGATTTTGCATGGTTTCTCCTGCATTGAGTACATTGTGTTGAATTCCACCGTACCAGAAATGGCAAGGCGGTGGCGCTCGCAGGCCACATGAGGTATCCATAAGGCATGGATAAGCCGCACAAGCTCGACAGCAAGGTGTACACTCGCGGGCTAGGGCAATACATATAGACAAAAAGCAAGATGAACTCTGGGTTGAACCGCGGGCTGAGCCGCTTCCGGCTGAACAGCCTGCGCAGCCGGCTGATGCTGCTGGTGGCGCTGGCGATGATGCCGCTGGCGATCATGACCGTCCTGGCCGGGGTGCGCGAGCGCCAGCACACGGTCCAGGCGTCCGAAGAACACCTGCGGCGCCTGACCGCCATGGCCGCCGCCAACGAAGCCCAGTCGATCCAGGGTGCGCGCCAGATCCTGGTCGACCTCGCCAGCGTGCCCGACCTGATGGGGGACACCGCGCGCTGCACCGCGCTGCTGTCGGACGTCCTCGACCGCAACGAGGGCTACGTCAACTTCGGGCTGATCCAGCTGAACGGCGACGTCACCTGCAGCGCCGTGCCGCTGCTGCATCCGGTGAACCTGGGCGACCGCAGCCACTTCCGGCGCGCGATGGAGGAACGCCGCTTCATCGCCGGCGACTACGTGTTCGGGCGCGTGATCAAGAAACACACGATCAACCTCACCTACCCCGTCATCGACCGCGCCGGCAAGGTGCTGGCCGTGGTATTCGCGGCGATGGACCTGGAAGCGCTGGACACCTTCATCAACGACGTCGACCTGCCACCCGGCTCGATCCTGACCACCTTCGATGCGCGCGGCAGCATCATCTCGCGCCGCCCCGAACCCGAGACCTGGTTCGGCAAGCAGGTGCCGAAGGCGATGCTGGAAGCGGTGCAGGCGCCGGCGGCGAGCGCGGGTGCCGTCACCCTGCACGGCAGGGACGGCATCGAGCGCCTGCACAGCTTCGCGCGCGTCGGCACGCCGACGCTGACCGACTACACCGTCACCATCGGCATCCCGACCGAAGGCATCCTGCGCGCGGCGCGCCACGACCAGATCATGTCGCTGCTCGGCCTGGGGGCGACCATCCTGCTGGCCCTGCTGGCGGCGTGGCTGGTGGGCGACGTGCTGATCGTGCGCCGCGTGCACAAGCTGATGGGCACCGCCGAACGCATCGCGGCCGGCGACCTGGAGGCGCGTTCTCGCATCGATTACGGCAACGAGGAGATCGGCAGCCTGGCCCAGGCGCTGGATCGGATGGCGGCGGCGCTGCAGAAGAAGGAAGCGGCGCGTTCGCTGGCCGAGCGCGAGCTGCGCAGCGCCGACCAGCGCAAGGACGAGTTCCTGGCGATGCTGGCGCACGAACTGCGCAACCCGCTGGCGCCGATCAGCACCGGCGCCAACCTGCTGCGGCTGCTGCATTCGGAAAATGCCCAGATCCACCAGACCTGCTCGATCATCGTGCGCCAGGTCCAGCACATGACCGGCCTGGTGGACGACCTGCTGGATGTGTCGCGGGTGACGCGCGGGCTGGTCTCGATCTCGGCCCAGCCGCTGGACCTGAAGCGCGTGATCGAGGATGCGGTCGAGCAGATGCGGCCGCTGGTGACGGCGCGCCGCCACCGCCTGCTGGTCGAGCTGCCGGATCCGGCGCGCGCGCCGGCCCCGGCGATGGGCGACCACAAGCGCCTGGTGCAGGTGGTCGCCAACATGCTCGGCAACGCCGGCAAGTACACGCCCGAGGGCGGCACGATCCGGCTGCGCCTCGAAGGCGAAGGCGACGCCGGCCAGGGCAGCTGGCTCTTGAGCGTGTCCGACAACGGCATCGGCATGGACGCCGGCCTGGTCGGCCACGTGTTCGACCTGTTCACCCAGGCCGAGCGCACGCCCGACCGCTCGCAGGGCGGCCTCGGACTCGGCCTGGCGCTGGTCAAGAGCCTGGCCGAGCTGCACGGCGGCAGCGTGCAGGCGGCCAGCCCCGGTCCGGGCCAGGGCTCGACCTTCACGGTTCGGCTGCCGCGCCAGATGCCCGGGCTGGCAGCGCCGCCGGCGCAGGCCGATGCCGATGCCGCGGGCACCGCCGCTGCCGTTACAAGCGCGCCGCTGCGCATCCTGCTGTGCGACGATCACGTCGACGCGGTGCATACGCTGCAGCTGTTCCTGCGCTCGGCCGGACACGAGGTCGACATCGCGTATACCGCCGGCGATGCGCTGGAACTGGCGCGCCTGACGCAGCCGGACGTCTGCCTGCTCGACATCGGCCTGCCCGACTTCGACGGCAACGAACTGGCGCGCCGCGTGCGCCAGCTGCCGCAGGCCGCGGGCAGCACGCTGATCGCGATGACCGGCTACGGCCGCCAGCAGGACCGCGCGACGGCGCTGGCGGCCGGCTTCGATCACTACCTGGTCAAGCCGGTGGATACCGTCCGGCTGGCGGAGATCCTGGCGGCGGTGGCGCCCGCCGGCGCGCCGGCTGATGACAATATGTAACCGCAGTTGCCAAACGTCGCATCCTGTATCAAGTTATCGGAACGCCAACAGGCGCCACCATAACCACGACAGGGACACCATGAAGACTCTCTGCAGTACCTCGATCGCCCTCGCCTGCGCCCTGCTGCTGGCGGGCTGCAGCAGCCAGACCACCATCCGCGAGACCGTCGTCAGCGACGACGTCGGCGCGTATCGCGCGCCGCCGGCGGCGCCCCCGCCTCCCGCCCCTGCCATGATGTCGCGGTCCGGGGTCCTGGGCTACGCCACCAGCCAGCGCGCCATCGTGGCGCCGGCGCCGTGGCTGGTCGTGCCGCCCTCCACCGACAAGTTCCCGGACAAGGAAGCCGGCAAGGCGATCCTGGTGGCGGACCAGCCGGTATCGACCTTCAGCGCCGACGTCGACACCGCCTCGTACGCCTTCGTGCGCCGCCTGCTGTCCGCAGGCCGCATGCCGGCACCGGAAGCGGTGCGGGTCGAGGAAATGGTGAACTACTTCCCCTATCGCTACGCCGCGCCGAAGAACAGCCGCGTGCCGTTCGCGGTGTCCACCGAAGTCATGCCGAGCCCGTGGAAGGCGGGCAACCAGCTGGTCCACATCGCCGTGCGCGGTTATGACCTGCAGAAGGCGCAGCGCCCGCGCGCCAACGTGGTGCTGCTGGTCGACGTGTCCGGGTCGATGATGGGGCAGGACCGCCTGCCGCTGCTCAAGCAGGGGTTCCACCTGTTTGCCGAGCGGCTGCGCGACGACGACCGCGTCGCCATCGTCACCTATGCCAACGGCACCGCGGTGGCGCTGGAGCCGACGCCCGGCAGCGAGCGCCGCAAGATCCTCGATGCCATCGACGCCCTGCACGCGGGGGGCGGCACCGCCGGCGGCGAAGGCCTGCAGCGCGCCTATGCGCTGGCCGAGCGCAACTTCGACCGCGAGGCGGTCAACCGCGTGGTGCTGGCCACCGACGGCGACTTCAACGTCGGCATCACCGACCCGCGCCAGCTCGAACAGTTCGTCGCCGGGAAACGCAAGAGCGGCGTCTACCTGTCGATCCTCGGCGTCGGCGAAGGCAACCTGAACGACGCCCTGATGCAGCGCCTGGCCCAGTCGGGCAACGGCAATGCGGCCTACATCGACACCCTGATGGAAGCCGGCAAGGCGCTCGGCGAAGAACTCGGCTCGACCATGTTCCCGATCGCGAACGACGTCAAGGTGCAGGTCGAATTCAATCCGGACCGGGTGGCCGCCTACCGCCTGATCGGCTACGAAACCCGCATGCTGCAGCGCCAGGATTTCAAGGACGACAAGGTCGACGCCGGCGACATGGGCGCAGGCCATACCGTCACCGCGATCTACGAGATCACGCCGAGCGCCGCGGCCGGCACCCTGGTCGATCCGCTACGCTACGGCAAGGAGAAGACCGCAAAGGCCGGGTCCAGCGGCGGCGACGAGCTGTGCTTCGTCAAGCTGCGCTACAAGCTGCCGGGCGAAGCAGGCAGCCGCCTGGTCGAGCATCCGGTGCGTGCCGGCGCGGCGCGGGCCCGCTTCGAGGCTGCACCGGACGACCAGCGCTTCGCGGTGGCCGTCGCCGCCTTCGGCCAGCGCCTGCGCGGCGAAGCGCCGCTGGCCGACACCAGCTACGAACAGATCGCCGCGATGGCGAACGCTGCCCGCGGCCCCGATCCGGAAGGCTACCGCGCCGAGTTCGTGAAGCTGGTGCGCATGGCCGATGCGCTGGGCAAGGTGGCGCAGGCCGGCCAGCCCTGATCGGCGCTTATCGGCGCTTCATCGCGCGCCATGCACGGCTGGCCGAATTGACTGGCCAGCCGGCGCGGGAGCTGCATATACTTGCGCTCCCGCTACTTCACCGACCGTCCCGCCCCCATGCTCCGCCGCCTGCCGCTGCTGCCCCTGCCCCTCCTCATGTTCCATGGCGCCGCGACGGCCCAGCAGACGCCCGAAGCGCCGCTGCAGCAGGTCGAAATCAAGGGGCCCGGCAGCCAGGAACTGCGCCGGCAGGACAGCCTGGGGCGCATCGTGGTCGGACGCGAGGAGCTGGCGAAATATGGCGACACCACGCTGTCGGATGCGCTGAAGCGCCAGCCCGGCGTCAGCGTCAGTGCCGGCGAAATCCGCATGCGCGGCCTGGGCGCGGGTTACACCCAGATCCTGGTCGACGGCGATCCGGCCCCTGGCGGCTTCGCCATCGACACCCTGTCGCCCGACCTGGTCGAACGCATCGAGATCCTGCGCAGCGCCAGCGCCGACACGGGCGCGCAGGCGGTCGCGGGCACCATCAACATCGTGATGCGCAAGGCGCGCGCAGGTGCCGGCAAAAGCGCGCGCAGCCTGAAACTGAGCGCCGCACAGGCGCAGCGGCGCGCCAGTCCGGCGGCCACGCTGCAGTGGTCCGGCCGCGCCGGCATCACCAGCTACGCGCTCGCCGCCACCGCATCGCAGACGCGCCGCCACGACGATCCAGGCATCGACGAGCGCACGGAAGGCAGCGCCGGCACCACGCTGCGCCACTTCGACGAACGCGACGAGAGCCGCCTCACCAAACTAAGCCTGGCGCCGCGCATGGAGCGCAAGGCCGCCGACGGCGATACGCTCGCGCTCACCGGCCTGTTCGATTTGTCGCGCAGCCGCTCCATGAGCCGCCAGCTGGAAACCACGCTGCTGGGCCAGCCGACCGCCTCGCCCGACGCCACCGGCCGCGCCGCCTACGACACCTGGCTGGCCAAGTCCGACCTGTCCTGGTCGCGCCGCATCGGCGCCGGCCGCCTGTCGCTGAAGGCCGGGCTGGAAGCCAACCGGCGTCCCGGCGACTACCTGTTCCGCGGCATCGACGCCGGCGGCACGCCCTGGTTCGAGCGCGCCGTCACCTCCAGCGCCGGCGAACGGCGCGCCTCCACCAGCGGCAAGTACGTGACGCCGCTGGGCGATGGGCACGACATCGCGTTCGGCTGGGATGCCGCGCTGACGCGCCGCGCCGAAACCCGCCTGCAGCAGGACCGCGCACCCGGCACAGCCCCCTACTACACGCTCGACCAGGACTACACGGCCGACGTGCGGCGCCTGGCGCTGTTCGCCCAGGACGAGTGGCAGCTGCGGCCCGACCTGCAAGCCTACCTCGGCCTGCGCTGGGAAGGCCTGGACACGCGCACCGCAGGCCGCGGCTTCGACGGGCGCGCGGTACATGCCAGCGTGTTCAGCCCGATCGGGCAGCTGGTGTGGAAACTGCCGGGCCGCCCGCGCGACCAGCTGCGCCTGGCGCTGGCGCGCACTTATAAAGCGCCGCAGCCGGGCGCCCTGGTGCCGCGCCGCTACACCGTCAACAACGACAACGGCCCTGCCAACCCCGACTTCGAAGGCAATCCGGGCCTGCGTCCGGAACTGGCCTGGGGCCTGGATGCGGCGCTGGAGTCCTACTTTGCAGGCGACGGCATGGCCAGCGTCTCGGTGTATGCACGCCGCATACGCGACGTGGTGCTGCAGCGGCTGTACCAGGATGGCGCAAGCTGGGTCGCGACGCCCGCCAACAACGGCGGCGCCGGCGTGCACGGCATCGAAGCCGACCTGCGCCTGCCGCTGCCGGCACCCGCGCTGTACGCGTCGGCCCGGTGGCCGGCCATCGAGCTGCGCGCCAACCTGGGCCGCAACTGGTCGCACGTGGACGCCCTGCCCGGCCCGGACAACCGGCTGGCGGCGCAGGCGCCGTTCACGCTCAACCTGGGGGCCGATGCGCGCTTTAACGGCAACGCGCACAAGCTGGCGGCGGGCCTCAACCTGCACGTGGTCGGTACCAACACGGCGCGCGTGGCCCCGAGCCTGACATCAAGCACCGGCATGGTGCGCGAGCTGGAAGCGTATGCGGCCTGGTCGGCCGCCGGCGCGCAGTGGCGGCTGACGCTGCCCGACGTGCTGCGGCGTAGCGCACGCGAAAGCCAGATCTACGAGGATGCGGCGCTGCTGCAGCAGCGCTTCGTCGCCACGCCGCGTCGTCCGGCGCTGCGGCTGCAGGTGGAGCTGCCGATCTAGTACAGTCAGACAGATTCTCACGAAATATTGCAGTGGAAGAAACAGTTTCGACGCGGTACCATGTTGGTCTCGTCGTTCATTCTTCCATCATGCGCGCCACCTCATTTGCCGCCGCCAGCGCGACACTCCGCCGCAGCGTCCTGCTGGGCCTGGCCGTGCTGGCCATCGCAACCGCCCACGCCGGCGAACAGCCTGTTCCCATCGCCGCCTTTTTCGAGAATCCGAGCCTGAGCAACGCCAAGCTGTCGCCCGACGGCAAGCATCTGGCCATGCTCGTCAACAATACGGAGGGCCATGACCAGCTCGGCGTCGTGACCCTGGCCGACAAATCGATCAAGGTGGTGGCCGCGTTCGCCGGTGCCGACGTCGGCCACTTCGAGTGGGTCAACAACGACCGGCTGCTCTACGATTCGCGCGACAAGCACACGGCGCCGGGTGAAGAGCGTTATGCGCCCGGCCTGTTTGCCGTCAACATCGACGGCAGCCTGCGGCGCCAGCTGGTGCACGTAACGGGACGCAAATTCATCTCGAACGGCAGCGACAGCGGGCGCGAGGCGCTGCCCTGGCATACGTTCATGCTGGACCAGGCCGGCGCGCAGGATTCGAACTCGGTCTACGTCGAGAGCGTCGAATTCGGAAAAGATTATGCTGTCAAGGAGGTCGAACTGATCAGGCTCGACACCGTCAGCGGACGCTGGGACCCGGTCACCGGCCCGGCGCAAGGCAAGACACAGGACTGGTGGCTCGATGCCAAGGGCCGGCCGGCGCTGGCCACCACGGTCGAGGAGAACATCGAGACCCTGCATTACCTCGATCCAACCAGCGGCCGCTGGCGCAAACTGTTCGCGCAGGACGTCTTCCTCGGGGCCAAAGGCGCGTTCACGCCGCTCGGCTTCGCACCCGATGGCACGCTGTACGTGGTCAGCCGCCGCGGACGCGACAAGAGCGCGCTGTTCGCCTATGACCTCGCCAGCGGGAAGCTGGCCGAGCAGCCGCTGGTCGACCTCGAGGAATACGATTTCCGCGGCCAGCTGGTGGCCGGCGCCGGCAAGCTGCTGGGCGTACGCTATACGGCCGATACCGAGGCGGTGGCCTGGTTCGACCCGGCCATGAAGGCGGCGCAGGCGGCGGTCGACAAGCTGTTGCCCGGCCGCGTCAATGTGCTGAGCGCCGGCAAGCGTTCCGAAACCTCCTTCCTGCTGGTGCGCTCGTGGTCCGACCGCCAGCCTCCGGTGTTCATGCTGTTCGACCTGCAGAGCGGCAAGCTCTCGATGCTGGGCAACAGCCACCCGGCCATCGATCCTTCCAGGATGGCCAGGCAGGACATGGTGACCGTGAAAGCGCGCGACGGCCGCACGATCCCGGCCTGGCTGACGGTGCCGCCGGATGGCGCCGGCAAGAAATTGCCGATGGTGGTGCTGGTGCACGGCGGCCCCTACGTGCGCGGGCGCGACTGGCGCTGGGAAAGCGACAGCCAGTTCCTGGCCTCGCGCGGCTACCTGGTGCTGGAGCCGGAATTCCGCGGCAGTACCGGTTATGGCGAGGCCCACTTCCGGGCCGGCTGGAAACAGTGGGGCCTGGCGATGCAGGACGACATCGCCGACGCCACGCGCTGGGCCATCGCCCAGGGCATGGCCGATGGACAGCGCATCTGCATCGCCGGCGCCAGCTACGGCGGCTATGCCACCCTGATGGGCCTGATCCGCGACCCGGACCTGTACAAATGCGGGATCGACTGGCTCGGCGTCACCGACATCGGCCTGATCTACAGCGGCAACTGGACCCGCGACAGCGACACCTCCGAAGCCTACAAGCGCTACGGCATGCCGACCCTGGTGGGCGATCCGGTCAAGGACGCCGCCCAGTTCGAGGCCACCTCGCCCCTGAAGCAGGCGGCCCGGCTGACCCAGCCGCTGCTGCTGGCCTACGGCGGCGCCGACCTGCGCGTGCCGCTGTACCACGGCCGCAAGCTGTACGACGCGGTCAAGCCGCATAACAAGCAGGTCGAGTGGGTGGTCTATGACGAGGAAGCGCACGGCTGGACGCTGGTCGATACGCGGCTGGATTTTTGGGGCCGGGTCGAGCGTTTCCTGCAGAAACAGATCGGCAAAGGGACCGACTGACCGTGGCCAAGCGGGTGGCATCGATGCGCAGGTTTAGTAAACGGACATAAACTGCGCCGGAATATCGAAAGCTTATTGAGCGCATCGCCTTCCTGTATATAAATTAGTTGCAGTCAACTAACAGGCTGGCCTGGCCGGCCACTGGAACCGGCCATGCACTCACCCCTCCCCAGCCTTTGCCGTTGTGTCGTCCGGGCCGCCGCCATCGCGGCCCTGGCCGGCCTCGGCGCCGCCCATGCCCAACCCGGCGCCGCGCCTGCGCCGGCCAGGTCCGGCGTCGACCTCGCCAATCCATTGGTCGGCACCGCGCCCCTCGACCGTCCGGCCTTGACCGGCAACGCGCCGCCCCCGGGGGAGTTGCTGTACTCGGGCCAGACTTCGCCGGGCGCGCGCCTGCCGCACAGCCTGACCCAGGCCGCGCCGGTGAATTTCAACGTCGACCTCAACTACCCGATGGGCGTCGACATTTCCTACGCCTATCCGAATCCGACCATGTTCGGCTTTACCGGCGGCGGCTCGGCCTATCCCGCCGAAGCGGCGCCGATCGTGATGCCGGTGGTGGGCGACTGGACGGTGCCGCCGGCCTATTCGCAGTCCTGGTACGAGAAGGCCACCGAAAAAGCGTCGCCCGGCTATTACGCGGTCGATCTCGCCGCCTCGCGTACCAAAGTGGAACTGACGGTGACACAGTCGACCAGCCTGATGCGCTTCACCTTCCCCGCAAGCCCGCGCGCCAACGTCGTGATCGACCTGCGCCGCCCCGGCGGCAAGGTGGAAGTAATCGGCGACCGCAAGATCGTCGGCCTCGCCGACCGCAAGGACAGGAACGCGGCCGCGGACGGCCCCTGGTTCGTGGCCGAGTTCTCGCGCCCGTTCTCCGGCTTCGGCACCTTCCACGCTGTTCATGACTACAACTGGGGCGCGCTCGGCTACAAGGATGTCCAGGCCGGGCGGCGCACCGACAGCGGCCCCAGTGCGGGTGCCTACGTCACCTTCGCCACCCGCGCCGGCGAGCAGGTGCTGATGCGCATGGCACACGGCAACAGCGCCGCCGAAGCCGAGCAGCGCCTGCGCAGCGAGGCGCCGGACTTCGACTTCGCGCGCGTGCACGCGCAGGCGCGCGCGGCCTGGGCGCAGCTGTTCGAGCGTGTCGAGGTCAGCGGCGGCACCGACAAGCAGCGCATGCTGTTCTACTCGACCCTGTACCATTCCTTCGCCAGTCCGTGGCTGGTCGCCCCCAAGGGCACGCCCGTGAGCGGCGCCGACGGCCGTACCGAAGCGTCCGCCTACGACCGCTACGGGCCGGTGCCGTTCTGGGATACCGGGCGCAACCAGATCGCGCTGCTGATGCTGCTGGAACCGCAGGTGGTGCAGGACGTCATGCGTTCCGAACTCGACATGGCACGCGCCAGCGGCTACATGAACACCTCGTTCCACGGCGACCACGCCGTGCTGCTCTACGACGGCGCCATGCGGCGCGGGATTCCGTTCGACTACGCCGCCGCCTACGCCTACCTGCGCAAGAACGCGCTCGACCCCAAGGGACCGCGCGGCTACCTGGCCGAGTACATGCAGAACGGCTGGATCGCGGACATCGTCCCGCCAGGCAACCCGAGTCCACCCTACGCCGGCGGGAAGGCCGGCGTCGCCAAGACCCTGGAATACGCCTGGGACGACTACGTGCTGGCCGACATGGCGCGCCGGCTCGGCAAGCCCGACGATGCGCAGCTGTTCCTGCGCCGCGCCGCCAACTACCGCAATGTGTTCGATGCGTCGACCGGATTCATGCGCGGGCGCACTGCCGACGGCAAGTGGATCGCCCCCTTCGACCCAGGCGAGCCCTACTACAACTTCATGATGAAGGAAGCCTCGGGCTGGTCCACGCTGTGGCTGGTGCCGCACGACGTGCAGGGCCTGGTGGGCCTGTTCGGCGGCCGCGCCGCCTTCAACGCCAAGCTCGACGCCTTTTTCTCCACGCCCTACACGCCCAGAGGCATCTGCCGCGACTGCACCGGCCTGATCGGGCAATACGTGCAGGGCAACCAGCCGGACCAGCAGGCGCCCTACCTGTATGCCTGGAGCGGCCAGCCCTGGAAGACCCAGGCGCTGGTGCGCCGCATCCTCGACGAGCTGTACGGCAGCGACGCCAGCGGCTACGCCTATCCCGGCATGGACGACCAGGGCTCGACCTCGTCCTGGTATGTCATGAGCGCGATGGGCTTCTATCCGGTGGACCCGTCGACGGCCGACTACATCCTCGGCAGCCCGCTCTTCGACCGCGTGCGCCTGCGCCTGGGAAACGGCAAGGTATTCGAGATCGTGGCCCGCAACAATTCGGCGCGCAATATGTACATCCAGTCGGCCACGCTCGACGGCAAGCCGTGGACCAGGCCATGGTTCAGCCAGGCCGACATCGCCCATGGCGGCACCCTGGTATTGACCATGGGTCCGGAACCGAACAAGGCCTGGGGCGCCGACCCGCGCCAGGCGCCGCCGTCGATGGCGACACAGGAGGGCTTGCCGAGATAAATTGCCAAGCAGACCACGCTTGCCCCTGCATTCCTTTATCATCGGCCTTCGACATGTAAACGGAATGTAAAAGAATGGATTCGATCGAAATCGTCCTGGCGATGCTGCTCGCCGTGGTGGCCAGCGGCTTCCTGGGACGGATGTTGCCCTTCGCCGTGCCGCTGCCACTGATCCAGATCGCGCTGGGCGCCGTGATCTCGGGCGTGCTCAAGCACGGCACGGCGCTGGAACCGGACATCTTCTTCCTGCTGTTCCTGCCGCCGCTGCTGTTCCTGGATGGCTGGCGCATCCCAAAGGTTGGCCTGTTCCGCGACAAGGGCACGATCATCGAGCTGGCTTTCGGCCTGGTGCTGTTCACCGTGGTCGGCGCCGGCTTCCTGATGCACTGGCTGATCCCGGAAATGCCGCTCGCGGTCTGCTTCGCGCTGGCGGCGATCGTGGCCCCGACCGATCCGGTGGCGGTATCGGCGATCACCAGCCGCATCCCGGTGCCGCCGCGCCTGATGCACATCATCGAGGGCGAATCGCTGCTCAACGATGCCAGCGGCCTGGTGTGCTTCCGCTTCGCAGTGGCGGCAGCCATGACCGGCACCTTCTCGATGGCGCAGGCCGGCCTGACCTTCCTGTGGGTAGCGTTCGGCGGCATCGCCGCCGGCGTGGCCGTCACCTTCGCGATCTCGCGCGTCCACCAGTTCCTGACGCGCCGCTTCGGCGACGACGAGGGCGCGCCTATCCTGATCAACCTCTTGACGCCCTTCGGCGCCTACCTGGCCGCCGAACACATCGGCGCGTCCGGCATCCTGGCCGCGGTGGCGGCCGGCATCACGATGAGCTACGTCGAACTGGGCGGCTCGGCCACGCCGACCACCCGCGTGCACCGCACCGTGGTCTGGGACACGCTGCAATTCACGCTGAACGGCGTGATGTTCGTGCTGCTGGGCGAGCAGTTGCCCGACATCCTGCGCGAAGCCGTGCACCCGCCAGGCGGCGGACACCCGTTCAACCCCTGGTGGCTGGCCGGCAATGCGCTGGCGCTGAGCCTGGGGCTGGTGCTGCTGCGCTTCGTCTGGGTCTGGGTGTCGCTGCGCCTGACCATCCTGAACCAGCGCCGCCTGGGCCAGCAGGTATTCAAACCACGCCTGCGCCTGATCCTGGCGACCTCGTTCGCCGGCGTGCGCGGCGCCCTGACCATGGCCGGTGTGATGACGCTGCCGCTGGCGCTGCCGAACGGCGATCCGTTCCCGGGCCGGCACCTGGCGATCCTGCTGGCCAGCGCGGTGATCGTGGTGTCGCTGATACTCGCCAGCGTCATGCTGCCGCGCCTGCTGCGCGGACTGGAAGTGCCGACCGAAGGCGAAGCCGAGCAGCACGAGGACAAGGCGCGCAATGCGGCCATCGCGGCAGCGGTGGAAGCGGTCGAGCGCGAGGGGCGCGAGCGCAGCCGCGGTCCGGACGGCGACCTGCACGCCAACACGGCCGGCCACGTCGCCAAGCTGTACCGCCACCGGCTGCGCGTAGTGCAGGAGGGCGACGCCGGCCACGATCCGCAGCAGGCGCGCGACGCCGAACGCGAGTACCGCCTGATTGCGCTGCGGGCCGAGCGCGACACCATCCTGCGCCTGGGCCGGCGCCGCGAGATCCCGGACGAGACCGCGCGCAAGCTGCTGCGCGAGATCGACCTTGTGGAGGCAAGGTACCGCTAGCAATGTTCGTTTCCGTACGGTGCGCATCGACCCGCCACGCGTAGACTGGCCTTTCGGGCAAGCTCAACGCCCCACAAGGCCGACCATGAAAGATGACGCACAGCAGGAAAACCACGCGATTCCCAACGCCGACCCGCCCGCCGCCGCCAAGGCGGCCGGGCTGCGCTACGTCCACGACGACCGCCCCGGCATCCGCCGCGCGCCGGCCAAGGACGGCTTCGACTACGTGGACGCCAAGGGCCGGAAGGTCGACGACGAGGCCACGCTCAAGCGCATCAAGTCGCTGGTGATCCCGCCGGCCTGGCAGGATGTCTGGATCTGCCCGCAAGCCAACGGCCACCTGCAGGCCACCGGGCGCGACGCGCGCGGGCGCAAGCAGTACCGCTACCACCCCAAGTGGCGCACCGTGCGCGACGAGGTCAAGTACGAGCGCATGATCAACTTCGGCAAGGCGCTGCCGCAGATCAGGAAGGAAGTCGACCGCGCCCTGAGCCTGCCCGGCCTGCCGCGCGAAAAGGTGCTGGCGACCATCGTCTACCTGCTCGAGGCGACCATGATCCGCATCGGCAACGACGAATACGCACGCGAGAACAAGTCGTACGGCCTGACCACGCTGCGCAACCGCCACGTCAAGATCGACGGCAGCGAAGTCGAGTTCCGCTTCCGCGGCAAGAGCGGCGTCCATCACGACGTCAAGGTGCACGACAAGCGCCTGGCGCGCATTATCCAGCGCACCCGCGACCTGCCCGGCCAGCACCTGTTCGAATACGTCGGCGACGACGGCGAGCCGCACACGGTCGACTCGAGCGACGTCAACGACTACCTGCGCGACATCACCGGCGAGGAATACACGGCCAAGGACTTCCGTACCTGGTCGGGCACGGTGCTGGCGGCGCTGGCGCTGCAGGAATTCGAGAAAGTCGATTCCGAAGCCCAGGCCAAGAAGAACGTGGTGCGCGCCATCGAATCGGTGGCCGAAAAGCTCGGCAACACGCCATCGGTGTGCCGCAAGTGCTACGTGCACCCGGCCGTGCTCGACGCCTACATGGACGGCACCATGCTGGAAGGCCTGCGTGCGCTGGCCGAGGAAAAGCTGGTCGAGGACCTGCACGACCTGCAGCCCGAGGAAGCCGCGGTGCTGGCCATGCTGCAGCGGCGCCTGGCGCAGGAAGTCCCGGACGATACCAAGCTCCAGGTGAAGCGCCGCGCGGCGTGAGCGCATCCCCTATCCACTCAATTGAAAGGAAACAGAATGACAGCAGGTACATGCACGATCGAACTGGTCCAGGCTTTCGAGCACCAGGTGACCGGTATTTCGGTCTCCGAGGACAATCGCATCTTCGTCAACTTCCCGCGCTGGACCGAGGATAGCCCGGTGTCGGTGGCCGAACTGGTCGACGGCAGCGTGAAGCCGTATCCGGACGAAGAATGGAATGCCTGGCGCAACGCCAAGAAGGACGAGATCACGCCGGACGACCACTGGGTCTGCGTGCAGAGCATCGTCGCCGACGGCCGCGGCAGCCTGTGGGTGCTGGACCCGGCGGCGCCGGCCCAGGCCCACCTGGTGGCGCAAGGCGCCAAGCTGGTGAAGATCGACCTCGCGACCAATGAAGTGGCGCAGACCATCGCCTTCGACGAAGACGTGGCGCCCCAGGGTTCCTACCTGAACGACGTGCGTTTCTCGAACGACGGCAAGTATGCCTACATTACCGATTCGGGCGTGGTCGGCGCGCTGGTGGTGGTCGACCTCGCTGCCGGCAAGAGCGTGCGCCTGCTGGACGGGCATTCATCCACGCAGATGAAGAAGGGCCTGAACGTCAGCGTCGACGGTGAGGTGCTGCGCCGTCCGGACGGCCGCGGCGTGGAATTTTCGGCGGACGGCATCGAACTCTCCGGCGACGGCAAGTACCTGTACTGGCAGGCCATCAAGGGCGACGACCTGTACCGCATCCCGACCGAGGTGCTGCTCGGCGCCGGCCTGCGCGGCGAGGACGTGTCCGGGTCGGTGGAACCGTACGGCAAGAACGGCGTCAACGACGGCCTCCTGATCGCCCGAGGCACCGACGACATGTACCTGACTTCGGTGCAGGACAATGCGATCAAGGTGCGCAACCTGGCGCAGGGCCCGTCGGCCGCCATCCGCACCGTGGTGCAGGACGAGCGCCTGCGCTGGCCGGATACCTTCAGCCAGGGGCCGGACGGCACGATCTACGTGACCACCTCGCACATCCAGGATTCGGCCTTCTTCAAGCCGGATGCGCCGGCGGCTTTGCCGACGCAGTTGTGGAAGTTGAAGTTCGGCGGCTGATGCCGGATCGTCGGCCTTGGCACGTCGCCCCTGCGAAGGCAGGGGCGACGGCTTTTAGGCGAGCGTGTTAGAACGTCAACCGCCCCTCGATCGAATCATCCAGCGTCTTGCCGATCAAGGCCCCCACCGCCACCTTGGCGCCGGCGACCACGTTGCCATGCTTGTTGTCCCAGTAATACCCCGACTGCGGCGTGAACCGGATCACGGTCACGCGCGGATCGTCCTCGCCCTCGGTGAACCAGGTCTTGAGCAGCGGATTCCACAGTTCGTGGATGCGCGAGCGGTCGGTCAGCACTTCGGCGCGGCCTTCGAGTTCCAGGAAGCCGGTGTGGGCGCCGACCTGGAAGTACAGCTTGACGGCCGGGTTCGACGCCAGTTCCTGGTTCTTGTGGCTGTCGCTGGCGCTCAGGAACCAGAGATTGCCGGCGTCGTCGGTCTGGCGAACGCTCATCGGGCGCACGCCCGATGTCTGGCCGCTGTTTTCGCCAGTGGCATGGGCGGTGACGAAAAAGCACGACTCGGCGTCGTCGGCCATGTCCTTGACGCGTTTCACGGCGTCGAGGCCGCTGAGGTCGCGGCGGTTTTCTTCGGGTTGGTTGCGGTTGATGGAATCCATGGTCAGTCTCCTTATGGCCGGGATGGCCGTTGCGACGACTCTAGGCATTCCACCGCGCGCCGACTGTGCGCGAGCGCACCGCCAGATAGTTATCTGTTTGAAAACTACAGCATGTCCGATCAGCCCCGTAGAAACCCGGGACATCAAATAATGTTACAGTCTGCCTCTTTTGCAGACTTGAACGGCAGACACGCCGCCGCACAACCGATCGGACCAGCTTGAACTCGAGTTTCAATTTCCTCGCCGGCGGAGGCGAAATGGGTGCCCTGATCCGCGCCCACGATTGGCATGACACGGCGCTGGGTTCGCCCGACACCTGGCCGTCCACGCTGAAGACCGTGATCCGCCTGATCCTGTCGAGCAACCACCCGATGTTCATCTGGTGGGGCGAGGACCTGATCCAGTTCTACAACGACGGCTACCGCCGGACCATGGGACCGGAACGCCATCCGGCCGCCCTCGGCCAGCCCGGCAGGGTGTGCTGGGAAGAAGCCTGGGACCTGATCGGTCCGGACATCGAACGCGTGATGGCGGGTGGCGAGCCGACCTGGTACGAAGACCGGCTGGTGCCCCTGACCCGCCACGGCGAGCGCCAGGACGTGTGGTGGACCTACGGCTACAGCCCGATCGAGGACGAGTCCGGCATCCGCGGCGTGCTGGTGATCTGCAACGACGTCACCGAGGACCACCTGCTGCGCGAGCGCCTGAAGCAGACCAACCATGCCCTGATCGAGACCATGGACGACGGCTTCTGCATGATCGACATCCTCCGCGATGCCGACGGCAAGGCGGTCGACTACCTGTTCGTCGAGGCCAACAAGGCTTTCGTGGCCCAGACCGGCCTGGTCGACAGCGTCGGCAAGACCGCGCGCCAGCTGGTGCCGGACATCGAACAGCGCTGGATCGACATCTACGACGAGATCGCGCGCACCGGCGTGGCGCGCCGCTTCGTCGAGGAGTCGCCGGTGATGGGACGCTGGTTCAACGTGTATGCGGGCCGCATCGAAACGCCGGAACAGCGCCGCGTCGCCCTGCTGTTCACCGACATCACCGAGCGCATCAACGCCGAGCGCGCGCTGCAGGCCAGCGAACAGCAGGCACGCAGCGCCGCGGCCCTGGCCGAAGCCGAGCGGCGCCGGCTGGACGCCCTGCTCAGCTCGGTCCCGGTCGGCATCGCCTACGTCGACGCCGAGGGCGGCCTGTCCGCCACCAACCGCATGAACCAGGTGTTGTGGGGCGAGCATCCGATGTCGCGCAGCCGGCACGAATATGGCGAATGGCGCGGCTGGTGGGCGGACGGGGCCGAGCGCCAGGGCGAGCCGCTGGGCGCCGACGACTGGGCAACGGCACGGGCGCTGCGCGGTGAACGGGTCGACGCCGACATCGTGGAGATCGAGCCCTTCGGACGGCCCGGCGAGCGCCGCACCCTGCTGATCTGCGCCGAGCCGATCCGCGACGAGGGCGGCGCGGTCGCCGGCGCGGTCTCGGTCAGCATGGACATGAGCGAGCAGATCGGCACCCAGCGTGCCCTGCGTGAAAGTGAACAGCGGTTCCGCACCATCACCGATGCCATGCCGCAGATGGTCTGGTCGACCCTGCCGGATGGCCGGAACGATTATTCGAACGTCCGCTGGTGCGAGTTCACAGGCCTGTCCAGCGAGGACCTGTCCGGGATGCAGTGGCTGGACGTAATCCATCCCGACGACCTGCAGGCGCTGCATGCCAACTGGATGCGCAGTGTCGAGAGCGGCGCGCTGTTCGATGCCGAGCACCGCATCCGCCGCCACGACGGCGAATACCGCTGGGTGCTGAACCGCGGCTTGCCCGTGCACGACGAAGACGGCAAGGTCGTACGCTGGATGGGCACCGTGACCGACATCCACGACCAGAAGCTGGCGGCCGAGGAACTGAAGGCGGCCAATGCGCGCAAGGACGAATTCCTGGCGATGCTGGCCCACGAGCTGCGCAATCCGCTGGCGCCGATCAGCACCGCCGCCCAGATCCTGAAGCTGCCCGGCGCCGATCCGAAGCGCATCGCCAACGCCAGCGACGTCATCGCGCGCCAGGTCCGGCACATGGTGGAACTGGTGGACGACCTGCTCGACGTCTCGCGCGTCACGCGCGGGCTGGTGGAACTGGAACGCGAGCCGGTCGACCTGGCGGCCGCACTGCAGAGCGCGATCGAACAGGCGCGCCCGCTGATCGAACGCAAGGGCCATACGCTGTCCACGCGCCTGGGCGACGCCCACGTCAGCGTGCTCGGCGACCGCAAGCGGCTGGTGCAGGTGATCGTCAACCTGCTCAACAACGCGGCCAAGTACACGCCGGACGGCGGCGAGATCAAGGTCTACGCAGACGTGGAAGGCACCGGGATCAAGCTGAGCGTGATCGACAACGGCATCGGCATCGACGCCGCCCTGCTGCCCGAGGTGTTCGAGCTGTTCACCCAGGCCAAGCGCACGCCCGACCGCGCCCAGGGCGGGCTCGGCCTCGGGCTGGCACTGGTGCGCAGCATGGTCGGCCTGCATGGCGGCCGGGTCGAGGCCAGCAGTGCGGGACCGGGCCGCGGCAGCCGCTTCGACGTCGTGCTGCCGCTGTTGATGGACAGCCCCGGCGTGCCACCCGCCGCCGCGGCCGGCACGCCGGTGCCGCCGGCACGCGTGCCGCTGCGCATCCTGGTCGTCGACGACAACCGCGATGCCGGCGAATCGCTCGGCATCGTACTGGCGTCGAGCGGGCATACGGTGATGGTCGAGGAAAGCTCGCAGGCGGCCCTGCGCCGGGTGCAGGACGAGGCGGTCGACGTCTGCCTGCTCGACATCGGCCTGCCCGACATGGACGGCCACCAGCTGGTGCGCCGCCTGCAGGCGCTGCCGCTGGCGGCGCGGGCCACCATGATCGCCCTCAGCGGCTACGGCCAGCGCCAGGACCTGGAAGCCTCGCGCCGTGCCGGCTTTGCGCTGCACCTGGTCAAGCCGGTGGACCTGCCGCGCCTGCTGGCGCTGCTCGATACCCTGGCGCCGGACTGACCGCTCAGGACATGGCGGAGGCCGCGGCCGGCGCGCCGAGCGCATCCAGCGCCGCCCGCAGGCTTTCCAGGGTGTAGGGCTTGGGCAGCATGTCGGCGCCCGGCACCGCCACCCCGCCATAGCCGCTCGCCAGCAGCACCTTGATATGGGGGAACTGGGCCCGGGCCAGCTGGGCCAGGTCGTCGCCCTGGACGCCGGGCAGCTGCATGTCGGTCAGCAGCAGGTCGATGTCGAGCGACAGCTTGTCCATCGCTTCTTCCGCGCTGGCGACGGCGATCACGCGATGGCCGAGGAATTCGACCATGTCGCGCGTGTTCTCGCGGATGTCGCCGTCGTCCTCGACCAGCAGGATGTGCAGCCCGGCGCGCGCTGCCGGCGGCGCTGCGGCGGGCGGCGGGACCTCGACCGCCGCCGCCGGCAGCTTGCCCGCCGTCTTCTGCTTCTGGTTGGCCAGCACGTGGCGAATCTTGCGTGCCAGGCTCTCCTTCGTGTACGGCTTGCCGATCAGTTCCACGCCGCGGTCGAGGCGGCCGCCGTGCACGATCGCATTCTCGGTATAGCCGGAAGTGAACAGCACCGCCAGCTCCGGCAGGCGCTCCCTGGCCTTGCGCGCAAGTTCCGGGCTACGCAACGGCCCCGGCATCACGACGTCGGTGAACAGCAGGTCGATCGGCACGCCGCTGTCGATCACGGTCAGCGCGGCGCTGGCGTCGCCGGCCTTGAGCACGCGGTAGCCCAGCTCGGTCAGCATCTCGACCACGGTAGCGCGCACCGCATCGTCGTCCTCGGCCACCAGCACGGTCTCGCTGCCGCCGACCACCGGCTGCACGTCCAGCGCCACGTAGGCGTCTTCCGCCTCGCGCGAGCGCGGCAGGTAGAGCTTGATGGTCGTGCCCTCGCCCGGTTCGCTGTAGATCTTGACGTGGCCGCCGGACTGCTTGACCAGGCCATACACCATCGACAGGCCCAGGCCGGTGCCCTTGCCCTCGGCCTTGGTCGAGAAGAAGGGTTCGAAGGCCTGCTGCAACACCTCCGGCGACATGCCGCTGCCGGTGTCGCTGACCGCGATCATCACGTACTGGCCCGGCACCACGTCCGGATGCGTGGCGCAGTAGACGCTGTCCAGCAGCGCGTTGTTGACTTCGATGGTCAGGCGGCGGGTGCCGTCCGCGCAGTGTTCCATGGCGTCGCGTGCGTTGATGGCCAGGTTCAGGATCGCGTTCTCGACCTGCGTGACGTCGATCGACGCGCTCCACAGGCCACCCGACATCACGGTCTCGATCTCGATTTCCTCGCCCAGGCTGCGGCGCAGCATGTCTTCCATGCCGGTGATCAGGCGGCTGACCTTGACCACCTTCGGCTCCAGCGGCTGCTTGCGCGCGAAGGCCAGCAGCGAGCTGGCCAGCTTGGCGCCGCGCTGCACGCTGGCCAGCGCGTTCTCGACGCGGCGGCGCGCCACCGGCACGTTGTTGACCTGTGGGGCCAGCAGCTGCAGGTTGCCGGAAATGACCTGCAGCAGGTTGTTGAAATCGTGCGCGACGCCGCCGGTCAGCTTGCCGATCGTTTCCATTTTTTGCGACTGCTGCAGGGCGGCCTCGGTCTTGCGCATGGCCTCGGCCTGCTGCAGGTCGGCGGTGATGTCGCGTCCGATGGCGTGGATATAGTGCGCGTCCGGCACCGCGGTCCACGACAGCGTGCAGTAGCTGCCGTCCTTGCGCCGGTAGCGGTTCTCGAACCGGTAGACGTGGCTGCCGCCGCTCAGCGAGCCGACCTGCTGGACGGTCGACTGGACGTCGTCCGGATGCACCAGGTCGAGCAGCGAGGTGCCGGTCACGTCCTGTTCGCGCCAGCCCAGGGTCGAGGTGAAGGCCGGGTTCACCGCGCTCAATATGCCGTTGAAGTCGGCCACCAGCATGATGTCCTTGGACAGGCGCCAGATGCGGTCGCGCTCCGCGGTGCGGGTCGAGACCTGCTCTTCCAGCGTGGCGTTCAGGCACACCAGCGCCTGCGCGGTCGACGTCTGTTCCTCGATGTCGGTATTGCTGCCGATCCAGCGGACGACCTTGCCTTCCGGGTCGCGCATCGGCACGGCGCGCACCAGGTGCCAGCGCCAGGCGCCGTCGTGGCGGCGAATGCGGAATTCGACTTCGTAGCCCTCGCCGCTGGCCAGCGATTCGCGCCAGCGCCGGGTCGCCGTGACGACGTCGTCGGGATGGATGATGGTGCCCCAGCCGTCGCCGTCGAGCGCACCGGCGCGCGCGCCCGAGTACTCGTAGACGCGCTCGTTGAACCAGTCGAGCTGGCCATCGGCCGGCGCGGTCCAGACCTGGTGCGGCATCGCCTGCGCGAAGGCACGGAACTTGGCTTCGCTTTCGCGCAGCGCCGACTCGGCGCGCACCCGTTCGCTGACGTCGGTGCCTTCGACGAAGATGCCGAATACCTTGCCTTGCTCGTCCTTCAGCGGCTGATAGACGAAGTCGAGGTAACGCACCTCGCCCGGCGTGCCCGCATCCGCTTCGAGCTGGAACGGCGTCGCCTGCCCGGTCATCACGTTGCCGGTCTGGAAGACCTGGTCGAGCATTTCGAAATAGCCCTGGTTGGCCAGCTCGGGCAGCACTTCGCGCGCGGTGCGGCCGGCCCAGGCGCGATCGCCGATCATCTGCCGGTAGGCGGTATTGACCAGGTCGAAGCGGTGCTCGGGACCATTCAGCAGCGCCATGAAGCCGGGCGCCTGTTCGAACATCGCGCCCAGGCGCGCGCGCTCGCCCTGGATGTGGCGCTCGGCGCGCACCTTGGCGGTGGTCTCGACCACGAGGGCGACCACGCCGAGGATGCGGCCGGCCTCGTCGCGCACCGGCGAATAGTCGAGGTTCATCCACGCCGGCTCCGGCTTGCCGTTGCGATGGAGGGTCAATTCCTGGTCGGTATAGCTGAGGATACCGCCGCCCATGACCACCTTCATCACATTGTCGTTGAAGTCCGCGATCTCTTCCCAGCCTTCGCGCACGCGCGAACCCAGCAGCTGGGGATGGCGGCCGCCGGCGACCACCGAGTAAGCATCGTTGTAGATCATGTAGCCTTCGTCCTGCCACAGCGTGGCGATCGGGACCGGCGAATGCAGGATCATCGCAACCACGGTTTTCAAGGCACCCGGCCACGCCTCGATCGGCCCCAGGCCGGTGTCGGCCCAGGGAAAGGCGCGGATCAGTTCTGCGGTCTGGCCGCCGCCGTCGAGGAAGGTCAGTGAATGTGGCATGGGATGTGATATGGACTGCAAGCGAAAAAAGCTATTCTACTTGTTGAGTATGCACCACGGCGCAGCTGACGCAGTACCTGGCGTGCTCAGCCGTTGTGACCGGCGGCGCCATTGTACTTGATCGCCAGCCGCGTATTTACGATCCTGAGGATCGGCCATGAATTCATGGCTGATGTGACCGGGTAAGCCATCTTTACCTTGCCCTGGCCTATTCCTCGAAACGAATCAGCGGACGCCTACGCGCCTGCGACCGGCCGCGTGCCAGAATCGACGCTCCAACAGGCTGTTTCCAGGACGGAGGCACAGATGAGGCCGGTTTTCAGAAACCTATTGGCGCTACTTGCGCTCGTGATCGCACATGCTGCGGGCGGGGGCATCGCGTTTGCGCAAGCGCAGTGGTCTTACCCGGCCGGCAACGGCCTGCAGGCGGTAGCGCATTTTGCGCACCAGGTCACCGGCGTCTCGGTCAGCGAGCGCGGCCGGATTTTCGTGAATTTCCCGCGCTGGACCGAGGACGCCCCGCTGTCGGTGGCGGAAGTCTTGCGCGACGGTTCGCTGCGGCCCTATCCCGACGCCGGCTGGAACGCCTGGCGCAACGTGCGGCGCGACGAACTCGACCCGGCCAGCCACTGGGTCTGCGTGCAGAGCGTGGTCGCCGACGGCCGCGGCAGCCTGTGGGTGGTCGACCCGGCCGCCCCCGGCCTCGACGGCATCGTGCGCGGCGGGCCGAAGCTGGTGCGGATCGACCTCGCCAGCGACCGCGTGGCGCAGGTGATCCGCTTTGGCGAGGATGTCGCGATTCCCGGCTCCTACCTCAACGACGTGCGCTTCTCGGCCGACGGCCGCTACGCCTACCTCACCGATTCCGGGCAGCGCGGCGCGCTGGTGGTGGTCGAACTCGCCAGCGGGACGGCGCGGCGCGTGCTGGACGGCCATCCGTCGACCCAGCCGGAACCGGGCGTGGTAGTCCTCACCGACGGCCGCCCGCTGCGCTACCCGGACGGGCGCCCGGTGCTGTTCGCGGCCGACAGCATCGCCCTGTCGGAAGACGGCTACCTGTACTGGAAACCGCTCACCGGCACCAGGCTGTACCGGATCGCCACCAGCGTACTGGTGACGCGCGGCCTGGCCGGCCAGGACGTCGCGGATGCGGTGCAGCCCTACGGCCTGGTCGGTCCCACCGACGGCTTCTGGATCGGCCGCGGGACCAACACGCTCTTCATTACCGCGATCGAAGACAATGCCGTCAAGGCCCGCGACCTGAGCCTGGGCCCAAATGGCGGCCTGCGCGTGGTGGCCCAGGATCCGCGCCTGCGCTGGCCGGACACCTTCAGCCAGGGACCGGACGGCGCGCTCTACGTCACCACCTCGCGCATCCAGGACTCGGCCTTTTTCCGGCGCGACGCGCCGCTGGCCTTGCCGACGCAGTTGTGGAAACTGAGACCGCCGGCGGCCGGATCGGCGCATTAGGCAGCGGCTTCGACCTCGGCTTCGGCTTCGGCCGTGGCCGGCTTGCGGTGCGCCGTCGCGCAGGTCAGCACGCCGGCCACCAGCAGCACCATGGCCAGGCTTTCGAGCATGGTCGGCCAGCGCTGTTCCCATACGAAGCCGTACAGCAGCGCGAACAGGGTCTCGAACACGATCATCTGCCCGACCATGGTCAGCGGCAGCAGGCGGCTGGCGCGGTTCCACAGCGCGTTGCCGACCACCGAACACAGTAGCGCAACCGCCGCCATGATGGCGCCGAAGCGCAGCCACTCGGCCGGCGCATGATCGCCCGGCGCCAGCCAGAACGCCGGTACCGCCAGCACCAGCGCCTGCAGGCCGGTGACGACGCCGGTCAGCAGGCTCCACTCGTGGGCCGACACGTGGTCGAGCCGGGCCAGCCAGCGGCTGTTGCCGACCGCATACACGGTCCACGACAGCAGCGCGCCGGCCGCGCTCAGCAGGCCGAACAGCGAACCCGGCGCCGACCGCGCCAGCGCTTCCCAGCTGATGCAGACCAGGCCCCCTGCACTCAGGACCAGCGACGGCAGCAGGCGCCGCAGCGCCACTGCATGGTGCGCGCGGCTGCCGACCAGCGTGATCGTCACCGGCAGCAGCCCGATCACCAGCGAGGTCATGGCGACGCCGCCGCCGCGCACGCCGTTCGCCAGGCACACGTAGTACAGGATGTTGCCGGTGAAGCTGAGCCAGATCAGCGCGCGCCACTCTTTCCACCCGAGGGTGGTGGCCAGCCGGCGCCAGGCCGGCGCCACCATCGCCGCGGCCAGCACGCCATAGGCCAGGTAGCGGCCGGCCGACAACTGGATCGGCAGGAAACCGCGCGTCAGTTCCGGCGTCAGGAACACCAGTCCCCACATGGCGCCAGCCAGGATGCCGGCACCGAGGCCGAATAACAGATTACGTGATTGCATGTAAAAACACCTCCGAGGCCGGCATTATGCATCCCGGCTGCGGCGGCTTCTTGACCTGCTCTCCTCTTGTCTGGACGTGTTCTCCTGTTCGCCAGCCCGCTCGGCACCTGGCGCGCGCGCCTGGCGGCGGTAAGCGGCCGGCGTTTCGCCGCTGGCCTGGCGCATTGCGCGGGTCAGTGCGCTCTGCTCGGAAAAGCCGGCCCGCAGCGCCAGTTCGGCGATCGGCAGGTCGGACTGCGCCAGCAAGGTGCGGGCGCGCGCCAGGCGCTGCGCCAGCAGCCAGGCATGCGGACTGATATTGAATTCGTCGCGGAACAGCGCATGCAGGCGGCTGACGCTGAGTCCGGCGCTGGCCGCCATCGCGTCGGTGGTCCAGGGCTGGCCCGGATCGGCCTCGATCCGGGCCATCAGCGCGCTCAGGCGGGATAGCGGGCGCGGCATGTCCAGCGCAAGCGTATCGAGCAGCAGCGGTACCCAGCCCTGCACTAGTGCCGGCGCCGGCCCCTGCCCGGCCGGCTGCTGCAAGGCCATGATGCCCATGAACTCGACCAGCTTGCGCGCCGCCGCCCCCAGTTGCGGAAAGGGCTGCTCGATCAGGCGCCCGGCCGCCTCGGGCGTCACGCTCGCCAGGTCGAGGTCGAGGATGATGGACTGGTTCGGCGCGCTGCTAACCTGCGAATGCCAGGCGCCCGGCGCCACGAAGGCGGCATGCACCGGATCGAGCCGGCCCTGGCTGCCCTCGATCTCGAGCAGCAGCGTGCCGCTCAGCGGCAGCACCAGCTGGGCGAAGTCGTGGCGGTCCGATTCGCGGACCCGGCCGTAGCTGCGCAGGTGGAGGTCGGCGGTGGGTATCGAAGGCATGCGAGCGGTAGCGGACAAGGGGCCACGACAGTGTAGCACCCTCCTCTACCGCGGCGCTTCAGCCGTCCGGCCGGATATTATGGTTGAAGCGGAACAGGTTATCCGGATCGTACTGCCGCTTGACCTGCACCAGCCGATCGTAATTGCCGCCATACGCCTCGCGGATGCGCGCCCCTTCGTCCTGTGTCAGGAAATTGATGTACACGCTGCCCGCCGCAAACGGCGCCACCGCCCCGAAGAATTCGCGCGCCCAGTTCACCACCGGGGCATCTTCTTCCGGCGCCAGCCAGCGCCCGTGCACGTTCATCGCGTACAGCACGTCGCGGTGCGGGTAGGCGGTGTCGGCAGGCAGGGGCACGTTGGCGCGGCCGCCGATCAGGCCGAGGAAGATTTCGCAGTGCGGCGTCGGCAGCGTGGCGGCGTAGCGCAGCACCGCGTCGATGGCGTCGTCGCTCAGGGCCGTGAAATTGTGCGATTTCCAGTAGTTGCGCGCACCCGGCGCCAGCAGCGGATCGAAGGCCTGCTGCCAGGCCGTGTAGGGAACGGCGCCGACGTGTTCGCCCAGCACCTGGCCGAAGCCGCGCAGCGGCGTGATCAGCGGCAGCGCGGCATCCGGCGCCAGCGGCGAAAACACGGCCAGGGCCACGATCGGTTCGCCGTGCACTTCGGGCGGCAGGAAAGGCAGCGGCGGCGCGCGCCGCAGCACCGCCCAGATCGAGACCTCGTCGGGCAGGCCGTGCACCAGGTCGCGGTAGCGGTGCAGCACTTCGCGTGCCTCGGCGAACGGGAACACGACCAGGCCGGCGGTGACTTCCGGGCCGACCGGGTGCAGCGCGAATTCGAACTCGGTGACCACGCCGAAATTGCCGCCGCCGCCGCGGATCGCCCAGAACAGGTCCGGTTCGCGGTCCGGCCCGATGTGGCGCCGCCGGCCGTCGGCGGTGACGATCTCGGCACCCACCAGGTTATCGACCGTCAGCCCGAGCGTGCGGCTGAGCCAGCCGAAGCCGCCGCCCAGGGTCAGGCCCGCCAGGCCGGTGGTTGAGTTGATGCCGGTCGGCGTCGCCAGCCCGTATGCCTGGGTTTCGTGGTCGAAGTCGCGCAGCGTGGCGCCGCCGCCGGCGCGGGCCAGGCGCGCGTCGGGGTCGACCCGCACTGTACGCATGGCAGACAGGTCGATGACCAGGCCGTCGTCGCACAAGGCATTGCCGGCGATGTTGTGGCCGCCGCCGCGCACCGCCAGCGGCAGGCCGTGGTTGCGCGCGAAGGCGACCGCCGCCAGCACGTCGGCGGTGCCGCTGCAGCGCGCGATGAAGGCCGGGCGCCGCTCGATCATCGCGTTCCAGATGCTGCGTGCGCCATCGTAGTCCGGGTCGCCCGGTTGCAGCAGCGGTCCCCTGAGTGTGGCCCTGAAGTGCTCGACCACGTCGCTCTTCATGTCCGTCATCACAGCCTCCGCGAAAATCTGCCCATGCCGTTCTCCCAGCATAGGTCTCGCGGGCGGATGTGCAAGCGTGGTCGGCCTGGCGCGGCGGGTCAGCGCACGAAGTAGCCGGACACCTTCCAGCTGCCGTCCGGCAGGCGCATCGGCACCACGGTCTCGACCGACTGCGGCTTGTTGGCGAAGTCGGTGGCGTACTGGATCACGACGTAGTCGCCGGCCGGCGCGCCCGGCAGCGCGTGCGTGAACGACGCCGATTGCAGCTTGCGCGACTTGACCGCGCCGAGCGGCGCGCGTGTCGAGGCCAGCCCGCCGGTCCAGGCCGACTCCGTGACCATCGACTGGGCCGCGGGCGCCATCGCATCCCAGCTCTCGCCGCCTTTGCCGGCGTCGGCAATCGCGAGCCAGCGGGTGGCGCTGTCGGTGGCGGCGGCCACGGCGGCGCCGGGATCCTGGGCGTCCTGGGCATGGACGGCAGGGGCCAGCAGCACGGCGGCGGCGAGCAGGACGGCGATCGGTTTGTTCATGGCGGCCTTTCAAGAGAAGAGGACCTTCTCAGGATAGCACCGCGCTCAGCGGCTGTCAGCGCCGCCGTCGGTGCATTTGTCAGAGGCGCGCCAGGCGTCCGCCGTCCACCCGCATCGCGTCGCCGCAGACGAAGCGCGCATCGTCGCCGAGCAGGAAGGCGATGGCGGCGGCGATGTCGTCCGGCGTACCGACGTCGGCCTTGTCGATGACCTCGGTGCCGTTGCGGACGTTCGGGTTGTCCCACAACATCGGCGTATCGACCGCCCCCGGCAGCACCGCATTCACGCGGATGCCCTTCGGCTTGCCTTCCAGCGCCGCCGAACGGGTCAGCGACAGCAGCGCGGCCTTGGCTGCGGCATAGGGTGCGACCAGCGGCTCGGTCTCGACCGCATGCACGCTCGACACGTTGACGACCGCCCCGCCCCCCTGCATCTTGAGGAAAGCCTGCTTGATGAAGAAGAAGGCGCCCAGCAGGTCGACGCCGAGCACATCGTGCCAGTCGTCGGCGACCTGTTCCTCGAGCTTCTTGAAGGTCATCAGGCCGGCATTGTTGACGACCTGGTTCCAGTGGCCGAAGCGGGCGATGGTGGCGTCGACCGCGGCCGCGACCTGGTCTTCGTGCGACACGTCGCAGGCGATAGTGGCGATGCGGGCCGGGTCGGCATCCTGCGCCAGCTCCACGGCGGCCTCGTCCAGCTTGTCGAGGTGGCGGCCGACCAGCATCACGGCGCCGCCGTCGCGCAGCAGGCGGCGCACGACGGCCAGGCCGATGCCGCCGGCGGCGCCGGTAACGATCGCGACATGTTGCGGTTGATCCTGGGGCATAGTGGTTCCTGTCGGGTTGTGCGGAACTGCCAGCATAGACGAAAGCGGCCAAGGACCGCGTCCGCTCTGGTATTGCAGTGCGCCGGTCTGCGACAATGCCGGCTTTATCCTGTTCCGGCAATGCCTCCGATGGCCCTTCCTCTCGTCACCGCTTTCATCAACTTCGGCCTGGGCGCCGCCCTCGGCGTGGCCGGCGGCCTGCTCGGCATCGGCGGCGGCCTGATCGCGATCCCGGTGCTCGGCTACCTGTACGGCATGGACCAGCACCTGGCCCAGGGCACGGCGCTGGTCATGATCGCGCCCAACGTGCTGCTCGGCTTCTGGCGCTACCACCAGCGCAACTGCATCGACCTGCGCTCGGTGGCATCGATCGCCGTGTTCTCGATGGTGACGACCTACCTGGCCGCGCGCCTCGCCACCGGCATCGACGCCGGCCGGCTGCGCATCGCCTTTGCGGTGTTCCTCATTTTATTAGCGCTGTATTTCGGACGCCGGCCGAAGGGCACGACCGGGACTGCAGACGCCCCGGCGAAGCCGATGCCGCGTGCGGCGCTGCCGGTGCTGGGCGTGTTCAGCGGTGCGATGTCGGGCATCTTCACCGTCGGCGGCGGCCTGATCGTGGTGCCGGCGCTGGTCAGCCTGTTCGGCGAAAAGCAGACGCGCGCCCAGGGCATGGGACTGGCGCTGGCGGCGCCGGGTGCCCTGATTGCGCTGGTCGCGTATGCACAGGGGGGCCACGTCGACTGGCAGGTCGGCCTGCCGATGGCGGTGGGCGGGGTGCTGAGCGTGTCGTGGGGCGTGGCGCTGGCGCACCGGTTTTCGGCGGCGCGCCTGCGCATGTGCTTCAGTGTGGTGTTGCTGGGGACGGCGGTGATGATGCTGGTGAGTTAAATCCGCTGATCGAACACCTGCCGCAAATAAGCGATGAACGTCTCGTCGGTACTGAACCCCTTGCCCGGCGAATCCGACAGCTTGGCCACCGCCTGACCGTTGCAGCGCACCAGCTTCATCACGATGTTGATCGGATCGAACTGGGTGTCGTTGGTCAGCTTGGTACCGATACCGAAGCCGGTCTGCACGCGGTCGGCGAAGTGGCGGTACAGGTTCAGCGCCTTGGGCACCGTCAGCGCGTCGGAAAACACCAGGCGCTTGGTGCGGGCGTCGATGCGCAGCTTGGCGTAGTGGGCGATCGCCTTTTCGCCCCACTCGACCGGGTCGCCGGAATCGTGGCGCAGGCCGTCGAACAGCTTGGCGAAATACAGGTCGAAGTCGCGCAGGAAGGCGTCCATGCCGACCACGTCGGTCAGGGCGGTGCCGAGGTCGCCGCGGTATTCCATGACCCAGTCTTCCAGCGCCTTCTTCTGGAAGTCGCGCAGGCGCACGTCGAAGGACTGGAAGGCCTGCATGTATTCGTGGGCCATGGTGCCGATCGGGACCAGTTTCAGCTTCTTGGCCAGGTAGACGTTCGAGGTGCCGCGGAAGAATTGCGGCAGCTCGCGCGCCAGGGTAGCGACGACTTCCTCGTGCCACACGCCCGAGAAGCGGCGGCGCACGCCGAAGTCGAAGAATTCGAAGGGATTCAGGCGTTTCGGCTCCTGGTCGAAGGCGCGCCATTCGTCGATCTTCTGCGCCAGGCGCTTGCGCGCTTCAAGCATGGCCGCTTGCTGGTCGAAGCGGCGGAAATACAGTTCGTTGACGATGTAGAGGACGAAGATCTCGAAGCCCATCACGTGCACGATCGGACCGCTGGCGCGGATGCGCAGGTGTTCGCCTTCGGCTTCGACGTGGATGAACTTGCGCTGGAAGCGGAACAGGGTCAGGAAGTCGGCGAAATCGCTCTTGATGAAGCGCAGCGAGCGCAAGTAGTCGATCTCGTCTTCGCTGAACATCAGCGTGCACAGGTGGTCCAGTTCGCGCTCGACTTCCTCCTTCAGTTCGGCCAGCGGATAGGCCGGCGTATTGCGGCACTTGAATTCATAATCCCCGACCGCGTTCGGGTGCATGTGCAGGAAGGCCTGCCACATCGTGAATTTATAAAGGTCGGTTTCGAGCAGGCTGCGGACGACGGGGGTCATGGCGGACTTTCTTGTTCGTGTGCTGGTATCAAACGCTGGCGACGTCGGCCTTCTTCCTGGCCCGGCGCTTCGGCGCGAGCATCGTGCCGCTGCAGGCGGGCGTGCCGCAACGGCATTCGAACAGGCGCTTCAGGGCCGGCGTGTGGCGTTCGTCGTAGATCAGGGCGTAATTGTAGTTCAGCTCCTCGCCGGCCGCGATATCGCGCATCGCGTGGATATACACCTTGCCGTCGTCCTCGAAGGCCTGGCAGTTCGGTTCGCAGGCGTGGTTGATCCAGCGCGCATCGTTGCCGCGCTTGCCGCCGTCGATCACGCGGCCGTCGGCCAGGCTGAAATAAAAGGTGTGGTTGACCGGACCGCCGCGTTCCTCGGCCCGCTGGGTGGCCTGGTCCCAGGTGATGCGTTCGCCGCGGTATTCGATGATGCGCTCCCCGGCCGGGATGTCGTGCAGGGCGAACACGCCGTTGCCGTGGACCGGGGACTTCCTGACTTCATACAGTTGCGGTGCTGCCGTTTTTGCGGATGGGCTCATGGGCGGGCGGATGGGCAAGGTCGAGGGTCGTTGAGAATGAACGCTGTCCCTATTATTGCCCAAATTGCAGCACCGGTGCCACACCGAACCTTGCACAAGCGATTTGAACGTGATCGTCGACTCGCCGGCTGCGCAGGCTCATTGGCCGCCCTGCCCGATATGCTTCTGCAAGAACTTCTCGACCCGGCCCCAGAAATCCAGGCGCGTCTCGACCAGGGTCCAGCCGTGCCCTTCCTCCTGGTACACGACCCATTCGACGTTCTTGTTGGTCTGCCGGACCGCGTCGTAGAACTTGCGGCCGTGATAGAGCGGCACCCGCTGGTCGGCGCCGCCGTAGGCCAGCAGCAGCGGCTGGGCAATGCGCGCCGCCTGCTTCAGCGGCGAGGTGGCCGCGAACTGGGCCGCATCCTGCACCGGGTCGCCGATCAGCTTCGGCATGCCGTAGCGCTTGTAGGCACCGGACAGGTCGTCGGCGCGGCTCCAGTGCCCGGTGTACATCAACTCGATATCGGTAACCCCGGCCCAGTCGATGCCGCAGCGGTACAGCTGCGGATCGCGGACCAGCCCCATCAGCGTCGCATAGCCGCCATAGCTGGCGCCGGCGATGCAGATGCGCTGCGGGTCGGCGATGCCCTCGGCGATCGCCCAGCGCGTGGCGTCGGCGATATCGTCCTGCATCGCCAGCCCCCACTGCTTCCAGCCGCCGTGGAAGTGGGCGGCGCCGTATCCGGTGCTGCCGCGGTATTCCGGCTCCAGCACGACGTAGCCGCGCGAGGCCAGGAACTGGCTGTCGGCGTTCCAGCGCCAATCGTTGCCGCGCACGTAGGGACCGCCGTGCACCAGCACCACCATCGGCAGCTTCTTGCCGCTGGTCCTGGCCGGCAGCGTGACCCAGGTCGGAATGGTGCGGCCGTCGCGCGCGGTGGCCTGGACCAGCGCCTGCGGTCCCATCCGCGCCGCCGCGATCGCCGGACGGCTCTCGCCGACCTTCGTGAGTTTGCCGGTATCGCGGTTGTACAGCATGAAGACCGGCGGCTGGCGGTCGGACCAGGATTCGACCAGCACGAACGGCGTGATCGAGCGTACCGCAACGCTGAGGGCGTTCACGCGCCCGGGCAGCAGCTTGTCGACGGCTTCCTGCGCCTTTTTCATGGCCGGATCGAACCAGGCCACGGCCTCGGTGTCGATGGTGTAGCGCACGCCGAGCAGGCGGGTGGCATCAAGCACCAGCTCGCCGCTGAAGTCGTACTGTTCCAGGTCGACCAGCGGCGTCGCGGCCACCTTGCCGGCCCCGAGGTCGTAGGCGAACAGCGCGCTCTTGTCACGCTTGCCGTAGCTGCTCACGTACAGCGTGCCGTCGGGCGCGAAGCCGACCGGCGTGAGTGCATCCTCGCTGCGCAGGAAGGCATCGCTGTCCGCCAGCTTGCGCCACTGGCCGGTCTTGGGGTCGAGGTAATGCAGCACCTCGCGGTTGTCCTCGACCGTGGTCACCAGCGCCGGCCGGCCCTTGGCGTCGAGCCACCATTGGCGCGTCCAGCGCGGCGCCTTCACCGTCTCGTTGGCGCCGTTCAGGGTATTCAGCCGGACCAGCCGGACCTCGTCGATGCCCTCGTCGCGCGAGAAAATGACCGTCATCACGTACACCCAGTCGGAATCCTGTGCGCCGGGCTGACGCAGCAGATACGTATTCCAGGGCATTTTTTCGCGTTCGAGGACGGTCGCGTCCTTGACCCAGGGATCGAAGGTATCGACCAGCTGGCGCCGCACGCTGCCATCCGCATTCACGGCGAACAGCCCGGGCGCGTAGCGCTCCTTGCCGGGCGCGGTGCTCTTGTCGCGCGAATCGTAGACCAGGCGGCCGTTGTTGACCCACTCGAAATAGCCGACGTCGGCATCCCGGAAGGTGGCTACCACCTTGATCGCATTGTCGGCCAGGTCGATGACGCCGAGCTGGTCGTGCCCGCTCTCGTTATTCACCAGCATGGCCAGGCGCTTGCCGTCCGGCGACAGCTTGGCGCCGCTGACGCCGGGATTGCCGAAGAAGGCCGTCAGCGGGATCGGGGCATCGGCGGCCTGGGCGGTGGCTGCGGCGAACCAGGCAAACAGCAGCAGCGACAGGGACAACAGCGGGGATGCAATACGCATGGTGGACGACCTTGTGAAAGGAAGGCCGACCATGGTAACGCCGCGAAAATATTTACGCTACTGCAATAATTGGCGAGAATTCTCCATGTGCGTGCCGATGCGATGGAGCGCAACCGCGTGGCCGCAGCGCATGCACGGGTCGGCGCATTTGATTGGACCGCCGTCCAGCTGGCACGTAATCTGAACGCTTCCATACGTCAGAAACACAAGGCAGTCCAAACTGGAGGAAGTCATGTCAGGCAAAAAGAAGTTTGTCGCAAGCATCGTGTTGAGCGCCCTGTTGTCCTTGCCCGCCTTCGCGGCGGCGGACACGCCGTTGAACGCGGCCGATCGCACTGCGATCGTGCAGACACTGGCCGCGAAAATGAACGCGAATTACATCGACCCCGCCGTGGCCGAACGGGTCGGCCGTGCGCTTGCCCGGAAAAATGCCGAAGGCGGCTATGCGTCCGCCGCCACGGCGCAGGCGTTCAGCGATGTGCTGGCGAAGGACCTGCGCACCTTCAGCGGTGACCTGCATTTCGGCACCACGCTCGACGACAGTTTTCGCGAGTTCAGCGGCGCCCGCAGCCTGCCCAGCCGCGCCGAACTCGACGAAGCGCGCGACCAGGCCGCGCGGCAAGGCTTCGGCATCGAAAAGATCGAACGCCTTCCCGGCAATGTCGGCTACATCGAACTGCGCGGCTTCGGCAACACGAGCTTCGCAGGCCCGGCCTACACCGCAGCGATGTCGCTCATGGCGGGGACCGATGCGCTGATCCTCGACCTGCGCCGCAACGGCGGCGGCAGTCCAGCCAGCGTGGCTTACCTGATGAGCCACTTCTTCCCGCTCGGCGACGACCGTCACCTGATCGACATCTACAACCGCGCGACGGACACGACGCGGCAGATCTGGACCGTGCCGTCGGTCGCGCAGCGTTACGACAAACCCGTGTACGTGCTGACCTCGGCCGGCACGTTTTCCGGCGGGGAGGATTGCGCCTACGATTTCCAGGTGCAGAAGCGCGGGACCCTGGTCGGCGAAACCACCGGCGGCGGCTCGAATCCGGTGGGCTGGTTCAGCGCGAGCCACGGTATCGTGGTCGCGATCCCGACCGCGCGCACGACCAATGCCGTCACCAAGACCAACTGGGAGCATGTCGGCGTAAAACCGGATATCGCCGTGCCGGCGGCGCAGGCCTTGCAGACGGCGCATGCCGCCATCCTGCGCAAGCAGCTGTCATCCGCGAAGGACGACGGGGAACGCATGACACTGGAACGGCTCCTGGCGATGGTGGAGAAAGGCGAATCCGAGAAGCCGGTCTATACGCTCAGGGGCGAGCGCTGATTGGACATGAGGACGGCGATCCGTCGAGGATCGCCGTCATCGCCTCATCGATCAACTAATCGGCCTTGGTACCGGCAATCTTTCCATTACCCTCGGCATCTGCCTCTATTCCCCATGCCAGCGTCGCCCTGTGAAGCAAGGCGAATTCGCCATCGGCGAAACGATCGTCCGCGTATGCCAGTTTCCACATCGCCTTCCATAAACGCAGTCTGAGGTCTGGCCGAGTAACTTCCGCCAAGCACTGATCGATGGTGACGGCGTCCACTTTGGCCAAGCCGTCAGAGCTGGTCGGAAGATCGGTGGTCAATTCGCGAACGACCTGGTCGAATACATCTTCTTCAATCCCGGCATAGTCGAGTATGCTCAGCCGGTAAGTCGCCGCTATCTCGGAAGGCGATCCAGCGCCGTCACTGATCACGGTCAGAGCAAGCAATCGGCAAACGGCTTGGGGGCTATCAGACGGGTAGAAACGCATGGCTTGTCCTTGCTAAACAATTTGAAAGTACTGGTTTCACAGCAGACCGGTTCAAACAAGCCTCGCACAGGCCGGCGATCGCGTGTTGCAGTTGGATTCGCAATGGTAAACCGATGCACGTAGCCAATGCGCACCCTTGACTGGGCTCATCTGACGGATTCATCGCCATGCATCTGGTTCATCATGCCCCCCAGTCTTCCTCTCGATATTCGGTCTCCTTGCGACCACCCGCCGCCTCGGCCTTGCGCAATTCCACGCGCCGGATCTTGCCCGAAATCGTCTTCGGCAGCTCGGCGAATTCCAGCCGCCGGATGCGTTTATACGGCGACAGCCGCTCGCGCGTAAAGGCAAAGATGGCGGCGGCCAATTCGCGCGTCGGTTCCACGCCGGGACGCAGCGCGATGAAGGCCTTGGGCACCGACAGGCGCAGCGGATCGGGGCTGGGCACGATGGCCGCTTCCAGCACGTCCGGGTGCTCGATCAGCACGCTCTCGAGTTCGAAAGGGCTGATCCGGTAATCCGAGGACTTGAACACGTCGTCGTTGCGGCCGACGTAGAAATAATAGCCGTCGGCGTCGACCGTGGCGCTGTCGCCGGTGTGGTAGCGGCCGGCGCGCATCACGTCCGCGGTCTTGGCTTCGTCGCCCTCGTAGCACAGCATCAGGCCGAGCGGCCTTGGATCGGTCACGATCGCGATCTCGCCCTCGGACGCAGGCTGGTCGTCGCCGTCCAGCAGTTCGATGCGGTAGCCCGGCAGCGGCCGTCCCATCGATCCCGGCTTGACGGGCTGGCCCGGCGAGTTGCCGACCTGGCAGGTGGTCTCGGACTGGCCGTAGCCATCGCGGATGCGGATACCCCAGGCGCGCTCGACCTGCTCGATCACTTCGGGGTTCAGCGGCTCCCCTGCCCCGACCAGTTCGCGCAGCGGCGGCTGCCAGGCGCGCAGGTCTTCCTTGATCATCATGCGCCACACGGTCGGCGGCGCGCACAGCGAGGTCACGCCGCAGCGCACGATGGTATCGAGGCAGGCGCGCGCCGAGAAGCGTTCGTAGTTGTAGACGAAGACGGTGGCGCCGGCGTTCCACGGCGCGAAGAAGCAGCTCCAGGCATGCTTGGCCCAGCCGGGCGAGCTGATGTTCCAATGGACGTCGCCGCGCTGCAGGCCGATCCAGTACATGGTCGACAGGTGGCCGACCGGGTAGCTCTGGTGGCTGTGCAGCACCAGCTTCGGTTTCGCGGTGGTGCCGGAGGTGAAGTACAGCAGCAAAGGATCGCTGGCTTTGGTGATGCCGTCCGGCGTGTAGCCTTGCGCGGCCTCGCTGCTGTCGCCGAAATCGCGCCAGCCGTCCGCAGTGCCGCCGACCGCGATCCGCGTGTAGTTACCCTCCAGCGACGCGAACTTGTGCGTCTCGGAGGTTTGCGCGATCACGTGGCGGATCTGCCCGCGTTCCATGCGGTCCTCGAGGTCGGCCGTGGACACCAGCATCGTGGTCGGCACCAGCACCGCGCCCAGCTTGATCCCGGCCAGCATGATTTCCCACAGCTCGACGCGGTTGGGCAGCATCAGCAGGATGCGGTCGCCGCGGCCGACGCCGCAGTCGCGCAACCAGTTGGCCACTTGGGACGAGCGGGCGGCCATCTCCGCGTAGCTGATCTTGCGTTCGCTGCCGTCTTCCTCGACCACCCACAGGGCCGCTGTCGCGTTGTCCTGCGCCTGGATGTCGAAGTAGTCGAGCGCCCAGTTGAACTCGGTCAGTTCGGGCGCGCGGTAGTCGCGGTAGGCGGTGTCGTAGTCGGTGCGGTGCTGCTGGAGGAAGTCGCGCGCGGCCAAGAAGCGCGCGCCCGGGGTTGCTGCGGCCATGGTTGTCTCCTGTGCGTGGTGGCGTGAGCGGTATGTTTCCGCTCTACGGTTTGTTTCTCGCCATTCTGCCACGGCGGCAGACGCACAGGTGCCATTCATTCGCGCCGCAGCGTCGTTACCTTCATCTCGTCCTGGGGCTGCAGCATGTCGATCACGCGGCAGTCGCCGCACATCTTCATGCGGTCGAGGTTGCCGGCAAAGGCCGGATGCGAGGCCAGGCGCGCCAGCATGCCCTCGATCATGCGCAGCGTGCCGAAGGGTTTGCTGCAGCGGATGCAGTGGAAGGGCTGGGTTTCGTTGAGCAAGACCGCCTGCTTGCGCGACTCGGAGAAGGACAGGCGCGGCACCAGCGCGATCGCGTTTTCCGGGCAGGTGTCGGCGCACAGGCCGCACTGCACGCAATTCTTTTCGATGAAGCGCAGCTGCGGCGCATTCTGCCCGTCCTGCAGGGCCGAGGCCGGGCAGGCACCGACACAGGCCATGCACAGGCTGCAGGTGTCGCGGTTCAGCGCCAGCGCGCCGAACGGGGCGCCCGGCGCCAGCGGGATTGCGGGAACCTGCTGCGGCGCGTGGCGGTACAGATGGTCGAGGGCGTAATCCAGCGTGTTGCGCTTGTCCGCGGCGATGTTGTAGCCGGCACGCTGGGCCGGCACCTCGCCGCGCGGGGCGTGCTGCAGGGCCAGCGCCAGCTCGGCCGGGCTGCTCACCCGCAACAGCTGCAAATGCGGTCCGGCGTAGCCCAGGCCATCCATCACCTGCTGCGCGAACTGCATCTGCTGGTCGAGCGCCGCCGTGTATTGCGGCGCGTCGTCGTCGGTCATGAGCACGGTCACGCCGCTGGCGCCATAGGCCAGCGCGGTCAGCCAGACCTCGATCCCGGTCGATGCGGTGTGGTGCAGCGCCACCGGCAGCACGCGCGCAGGCACCGGCTCCGGCAGGTTCGCCAGCAGGTGGCCGCCGGATTCGCTGTGGAGCAGCACCACCGGTTCGCTGCCCTCGACCTCGTAATAGGCCTGCAGCAGCGCCTTCAGGCGGTTGCCGGTGTGCTGGGGCGCCGGGTAGGCGTAGGTCATGGCGCCGGTCGGGCACACGGTCGAGCAGGCGCCGCAGCCGGCGCACAGGTAGGGATTGACCTTGACCAGGTTGCCCGCCCCTTCGATCGCGCCGGCCGAGCACACGTCGATGCAGGCATTGCAGCCGGTACGTGCGTTGCGGCTGTGGGCGCACAGGCGCTCTTTATAGGCGAAGTACTTCGGCTTTTCGAAGTCGCCCACCATCTCCAGCAGCGACTCGAGCGCGGCGCCGCGTGCGGCCTCGTCCGGGCCGGGCGCGTAATAGCCGTGCGGCTTCTGGTGGGAGGCGATCTGCGGCGTGGCGCCGAGGTCCAGCACCAGGTCGAAGCGTTCCTGCTGCGGTGCCTGTCCCGGCGCCTGCCAGGTGGCGTGGAAGGCGCCGAGCCAGCCGCTCAGCACCAGGCCGCGGACCTGGAATACCGAGTAGATGCGCAGGCCAGGGCGTTCTCCGGTTGGCGCGCCGTCGGCGCCATCGGTCAGCAGCACGGTAACCGGCAGCGCCGCGGCCAGGCGGTCGGCCTGGGGCAGCACGTCGCGCGCGGCGCCGATGACCAGGGTCTTGCCGGCCGAGCGGTAGCCGACGCTGTCGATCGCCTCGGGCATGCCCTGCGCATCGAGCGCCACGATGGCGGCGACCTTGGCCAGCGCGTTGCGGCGCTCCTGCTCGGGGTCGGCGCCCTGTCCTTCGATAAAGCGGATATTCATTCTGTCTCTGGTTCAGGTGGTCGTTCTTATGATTATGGTTGTTTTTGCATGATCGTGGCGCTTTCCGGCACGATATGCGTCTCTGCCCGCAGCACGGCCACCTCGGGCACGTCGTCCGGCCCGATGGCTTGCGCGCCGTCCTGCCGCACCTGCACCTGCGCTGCCTCGGCAGGGCCAGGCTGCTCCGGGACCGGGGGCGAAGCCGCCAGCACCCCGCCCGCCTCGGCCCTGGCTTGCGCCTCGGCACGCTTGCGGGCATCCTCGGCCGCCTGGTCGAAAAAGCTTTTCGAATGCTTCAGCGAAGCCAGCATGTCCGCCGGCATCGGACTGGCGACGTTGTAGTCGTCCATGTACATGTCGAGCTTGTCCATCACGTTGAAGTGAGGGTCGGCGAACAGTTTCTTGAGCGCGCTGCGGCGCACGGCCTGGTCGACGCCGCGGGCCACGAAGGCCGAGAAGTCGGATTCGCTGGTCAGTTGCGCCACATCGTCCATGGTCGGCAGGACGATCGGCGCCGCGGCGTGCGCGGCCGGCGCCGCTTCGGTCGCCGGCATGCGTGGCGCAAGGGATTCGACTACGATGGGTTCGACGGCGGTTTCCGCTGCCGGCTCGGGTGCCGGCTCGATGCCCGCCCTGGTTTCGGTCTTGCGCCGTGCCCAGCGCCGCAGGAAGCCTTCTTCGGCCATGGTCATCCGTGCTGCCGGCCGCGGCGCGGCTTGGGCTGGTAGTGTTCGCGCAGGTAGCCGGCTACCCAGCTGTAGACCTCGGCCGGCATGTCGACGCCGTCGGCGTTCTCGCCCGAGTCGAACATGCGCGTGCCCTCGACGTAGCTGACCGAGGCGCGCACCGGCATCGCCCTGCCCTCCTCCATGCGCCATAGTACGAACACCTTCGATTCCGGCGCCATGCAGTTCTCGTAATAGCCTTCGTTTTCGTCCGGATAGAGTTCCAGCTCCAGGCCGGAGACCAGGTAATAGTCGCGCTCGGGCGACTGGCTCAGCATCTGGACCGGCGGCAGGTTGCCGCGGTCGGGCACGATGCCGACGGCGGCCCAGGCTTCATCGGCCCAGCGGTGCTGGACGCTGCGGCGCTGCATCAGCACCGCGATCGGCATGCTTCCCATTTTCATTTTTTCTTGCTCACGTTTTCTGGCGACCCTTTCTGGACCGTCGGCTCGGCGCCATGCGGCACGGCCTTGGTCGGGCCGGCCTTGTAATCTTCGCTTGGCGGCGCGGTGCCCCATTTTTCGCTCTTGACGATCGGATTGGCGGGCGACGCCGGCAATTGGCCGGCCTGCTGGCCGCCGGCGCCGGCCGGGGTCACGATACCGCCGGCGGATGCGCCCGCCGGTGCCGCGGAACCGGGCGTCGCCACGCCGGGCGTCGCCACGCCAGCGGTTGCCGCAGCCGGCGTCGCGGCGGCTGGCGCAGCGGCCGCAATCGCCACCGGCGGATGCGTCTTCCAGCCCTGCTGGGCGGCGCGGCCGCGCCAGCGGCTGCTGAGCGCATCCATCGAGGCCGTCAGGCTTTCCTTGTCTTTCGCCGCCTGCGCAGCCGCCTGGGCTTTCTTGGCGTCCGCGGCCTGCTGCTGAGCCGGGGTCGGGGCCGGCAGTGCGGCCCAGGCCGGTAGCGAGGCCGAGGCCGCCGCCAGCAGGGCCGCGGCCAGCATCATGGTCTTGGTGGTCATTGCGTTCTCCTCAACGTCCCGGCGCAGCCTGGCTGGCACCCGGGTCGCGGTGGGCGGCAGCCGGCTGCGGCGCGCCGTTGCCCGATTCCGGCGTGGGCGCGGACGGGGCCGGCTTGTTGTCGCCGGATTGCTGCTGGGTGGTGCCGCTCGCGGCACCCGGGTTGCTGACACCCGAACTCGGGCCCTGGCCGGTCTCGGTGGTGGTGCCGCCGGTACCCGCGCCCCCGGTGTTGCCGCCGGCGCCGCCCGCGATGCCCGGCGTGCCGCCGGCATAAGTGGCGTCGGTCTTCGGACCGCCATGCGCCGCCATCACCTGGCCGCTGGTGCCGCCGCCGGCTGTCACCATGCCGGGGAATTTGGTATGGATCTGGGCGTCGTCGCCGTGCTCCTTGCAGCCTGCCAGGGCCAGGGCCAGCAGTACGCCCGGTATCAGATAAGTCGATGCTTTCATGCCGCTGTCCTCAGTGGGCCGGGCCGGGTCGCGGCCGCATGCCACCCTGGGGCGGCGGGTTATCCGGTGGCGGCGGGTCCGTCGGCACCTGGTCGTCGAAGGTGCCGGGCGGCACGCCCGCCTTGACTTCTTCGTACCACAGGCGGTGGTGGGCCTTGGCCCAGGTCTCGTCGACGGTGCCGTGGCGCATCGCCTCGTAGGCGCCCGGGGTGCCCCAGGTGCCGATGAAGGCATGGCCCATGCCGGCGGCGATGTAGAAGGTGGCGCCGATCATGTGCAGGTAATTCGCCACCTGCAGCATGTAGCGGGTTTGGCCGAAACCGATGAAGTCGAGGATCAGGCCGCTGATCGACATCACCAGGCCCAGCAGCACCACGCCGAACCAGAACCAGCTCTTTTCGCCGGCGTTGAAGAAGCCGGCCGGCACGTGCTTGTGCTGGATCAGCCCTCCGCCCTGCTTGATCCACAGCCAGTCGATCTTGCGCGGGAAGTTACGGCGCAGGAAGGTGAAGAACATCAGCACCGAGCAGACGATGAACAGCGGGCCGAGGAAGTTGTGCAGGTACTTCGAGACGTAAGCGAAAAACGAGAACACGTCGTGGCCGAACAGCGGGATCAAGAGCTTCTTGCCGAAGGTGATCAGGAGACCGGTGACGGCCAGGATCACGAAGCTGATCGCGGTGGCCCAGTGCACCCAGCGCTCCCAGCCGTTGAAACGCTGCAGGCGGCGTCCGGTGTCGGGCGCATCGGTGCGCGCCGGACCGACCACGCGGTAGAACACGAAGATGACGGCGATCACCAGCACCAGCAGGGTGCCCATGATGGTCGCGATCGGGCCGTTGCGCCACACGCGCCACTGGTTGCCGCCGCGCTGGACGATCACGTTGGCTTCGGTGCTGCCGTACTGGCCGAGGTAGTGGCGGTCGACGTGCACGCGGCCCGAGGACTTGTCGGCCAGGCCGGGTTCGGGCACGCGGGAATCCTGCTGCAGTTGCAGCATGGTCTGTTCTTCGGCGTAGGCCGGCTCGGCGCGGTTGTTCGGCACCCCGGCATGCGCCAGATGCGTCGCGAACATGAACAGCATCACGCTCAACAGGGCAAACCGGGACAGCCAGGAAACAGGAGACACACCGGGAGACACAGCGGAGGGAAGCGCGGCGCGCAAATCGATTCGCATGTCGGTTCCTTTACGGGTTGGCCCGGTTGTATTCGTTCTGGTGCATGTTGCGGTTGGCAACCGTGCCCCACCACGCCAGCCTGTCCTTGTGGAACATCACCTCGAATGGGCGGTTGTCTTTCTTGCCCGCGTACTGGCCCTTGACCCAGTTCGGGTGCTGCTCGACTTCGAGGCAGCCGGTCAGGACCCACAGCGGTACGATCAACAGCAACAAGCGTTTCATGTCGGGATCCTCCCTGCATCGTTCTGCGAATCCTTGAGGTTCTGGTTCTCGCGCGGCGCGTCGCCGGTGGCCTTGATCTCGCCGCCGCGTTTCGGCTTGCCGTAGGCGATCTTCCAGCCCCACAGTTCCGGCCCATAGCCGCGCGTCTCGACGCGCTGGCGGTAGATGTCGGCGATCACGTTGGCGTCGCCGCCGATCAGCGCCTTGGTGCCGCACATCTCGGCGCAGGCCGGCAGCTTGCCTTCGGCGATGCGGTTGCGGCCGTATTTCTTGAATTCGGCTTCCGAGGTGTCCGGTTCCGGGCCGCCGGCGCAGAAGGTGCACTTGTCCATCTTGCCGCGGTGGTTGAACAGGCCGGTCTCGGGGAACTGCGGCGCGCCGAACGGGCAGGCGTAATAGCAGTAGCCGCAGCCGATGCACTGGTCCTTCGAGTGCAGCACGATGCCGTCCTCGGTGTGGTAGATGCAGTTGACCGGGCACACCGCCAGGCAGGGGGCGTCGGTGCAGTGCATGCAGGCCACCGAGACCGAGCGCTCGCCGGGGATGCCGTCGTTGATCGTGACCACGCGGCGGCGGTTCACGCCCCACGGGGTTTCGTGTTCGTTCTTGCAGGCGGTCACGCAACCGTTGCAGTCGATGCAGCGCTCGGTATCGCAGATGAACTTCATTCGTGCCGTCATGTCAGCTCCTTCCTCAGTTCTTTCCTTAGGCGCGTACCAGGCGGCACAGCGATACCTTGGTTTCCTGCATCATCGTCACGGCGTCGTAGCCGTAGGTCCAGCCGGTGTTGACGGCTTCGCCGCGCACGGTCGGCGCCCCGCCTTCCGGATAGTGCTTTTCGAGGTCTTCGCCCATCCACCAGCCGCCGAAGTGGAAAGGCATCCAGACGATGCCGATCGGCACCCGCTGAGTGACCATCGCCATCAGCTTCAGGCGCGCCCCGGTCGGGGTCTCGACCCACATGAAGTCGCCCAGCTTGACGCCGATCTGGGCCGCGTCTTCCGGGTTCACCTCGCAGAACATGTTCTGCTGCAGTTCGGCCAGCCACGGGTTGGAACGGGTTTCCTCGCCGCCGCCCTCGTACTCGACCAGGCGGCCCGAGGTCATGATCAGCGGATACTCCTTGGAAAAGTCCACCTCCTGCACCGATTTGTACAGCGTCGGCAGGCGCCAGAATGCGGCCTTGTCGTCGTAGGTCGGGTATTTCGCCACCAGGTCGCGCCGCGGCGACATCAGCGGCTCGCGGTGGGTCGGCACCGGGTCCGGGAAGTTCCAGACGTTGGCGCGGGCACGGGCGTTGCCGTAGGGCGCGCAGCCGTGCGAGATGACGACGCGCTGGATGCCGCCCGACAGGTCGGTCTTCCAGTTCTTGCCCTCGGCGGCGATCTTTTCCTCGGGCGTGAGGTCGTCCCACCAGCCCAGTTTTTTGAGGAACACGTGGTCGAACTCGGGGTAGCCGGTGTCGATCTCGCTGTCTTTCGTGAACGAGCCGTCGGCCGCCAGCAGGCTTTCGCCGTTGTGCTCGACGCCCCAGTTGGCGCGGAACGGCAGGCCGCCTTCGGCCACCGACTTGTTCAGGTCGTACAGGATCGGCGTGCCCGGATGCTTCATTTCCGGCGTGCCCCAGCACGGCCACGGCAAGCCGTAGTAATCGCCCTTGCACGGGCCGTCGTCGGCGCGCATCGTGGTCGGGTTGAAGGTGTGCTTGTTCTGCATGTGCAGCTTCAGGCGCTCCGGCGAGCAGCCGGTGTAGCCGATGGTCCAGCACGAGCGGTTGATTTCGCGCAGGATGTCTTCGATGACCGGTTCGTTGTGCACGACCTTGATGTTCTTGACCAGCTGTTCGCCGAAGCCGAGCTTTTTCGCGAACAGGTACATGATTTCGTGGTCGGTCTTGCACTCGAACAGCGGCTGGATCACGCGCTCGCGCCACTGGATCGAGCGGTTCGACGCCGTCACCGAGCCCTGCGACTCGAACTGCGACGCCGCCGGCAGCAGGTAGACGCCGTCCTGGCGCCCGTGCATCGAGGCGGTCATGCTCGGATACGGGTCGACCACGACCAGCATGTCGAGCTTCTGCATCGCCGCCTTCATGTCCGGCAGGCGGGTCTGGCTGTTGGGCGCGTGGCCCCAGTAGATCACGGCTTTCAGGTTGCTCGGCTGGTCGATGTACTTGTTCTCT